>VFQT010003148.1_pt1 | contig 15529 bp, 16 predicted proteins | sample 3512381 | NCBI WGS metagenome assembly VFQT01 (sample SAMN10412376, study PRJNA504923) | tailings metagenome | isolation source: Relicate 2 Philex TSF3 active mining site | place: Philippines: Tuba, Benguet | collected 2017-08-29 | reverse complement strand
ACCGGGCCGCCTTCGGTCGCCACGAAGTCGAACAGCTTCAGCATCTTGTCGAGCACGAGCAGCGACGCGGCGATCACGAACACGCCCAGCATCGGCATCAGCGTGAGCTTGAAAATGTAGCGGTCAGTGGCGGTGATGAATTTCAAGGAAGCGTCCGGGCTATCCGAGCTGGGCGATGCGACTGGCCATGCCGATAAGCCGCGGCAGAGCACGGCGGTGAGTAAGTCAACGCGTCAGGGCTGGCAAGGTGCCACGCCGCTCCCATTCCGTCTCGATCAGGGGATCAGCAGCGGCCAAAGCACCATCAGCAGGCCCACCAGGCTCACCAGGAACACCGCCGTACGCAGCTTCGGGATGCCGGCGCGATAGATCGGCAGGTAGGCAACCCGCGCGCCCAGCCAGATCCATCCGCCGATCGCGGTCATGTCACTGGTCCGCCCCGCGATCACCACGCCCAGCAGGGCGATGATCGCGATGGGAAAGGTTTCGGCGTAATTCGCCTGCGCCCGCAGCAGGCGCGCCGGGACCGGTTCCAGCGGCGGCAGCGCCTCGTCGCGCGCGCCCATGTTCCAGTCACGGCCATACTGCTTCGTCCTGGCGCCGCCCGCGGCGAAGATGTGGACCAGCAGCAGCACCGCGCCCCAGGCCAGAATCAGGATTTCGACGTGCATGTGTCCCCTCCGCGTGAGGACCGAGGATGGCAGCTTTTCAAGAGCGCGGCCAGACTTGCTCGACACGCCTCCACGCCGGCCGGCATGCCCGTTCGGTCAACGCTTTAAGCGATGCCGCGGTTACGCCTTTTCGAGCGTGCATTGGAGAGGGTGCTGGTTCTGGCGCGCGAAGTCCATTACCTGGTTCACCTTGGTTTCGGCGATCTCGTAAGGGAAGATGCCGCAGACGCCGACGCCCTTCTGATGGACGTGAAGCATCACCCGCGTCGCCTGTTCCAGGTCCATGTGGAAGAAGCGCTTGAGGACCATCACCACGAATTCCATCGGGGTGTAATCGTCGTTCAGCAGCAGCACCTTGAACTGGCTGGGCTTCTTCGGCTTGGCCCGCGTCTTGGTGGCGATGCCGACGTTGTCCTGCGAACCGGTGCCGGAGCCGGAATCCTCGTCATCCGCGGCGCGCACGCGCGGGAAAAGGCCGAGGGAATCGGGGGTCAATGGTACGGACATGGTGTGACTTTATCGCAAGCGGTGGGCGGACGACAAGCGGTGGCGTTCCGCACCGCCGCAAATAGCGAACGGACCGGGCATTATCCATGCCCGATCCGTTCGGATCCGCTCCTGACGCGGCGAGTGCCCCCGCACCCCCAATGCCGCGCCCGGCGATCAATCACATCATCGGCTGGCGGACTTTTTCCACTGCGACGCTGACGCGGCCCGAAAGCGGCGCCGCGACTTCGCTGGCGAGCTTCAGCATGGCTTCGGTGTTCTTCGAGCCATAGGCGACGGCGCTGTCGAAGCTGCGGCGAACGAAATCGCTCTGCAGGCGGAAGAAATCGGCAGGCGACTTCACCGTGCTTATTTCCTTCAGGTCGGCGGTCATCGTCTCGAAAGCCGAACGGCTCTCTGCGACGAGGTTGGTGCCCATGTCCTGCAGGCCGGCGGCGAGGATCTTGCCCGATTCGACGACCGCGTCCACGTTGCCCTTGGCGAATTCGTTGTACTCGCCAACCATCGCGTTGCTCTTCGAGAAAGCTTCCTTGGCCTTCTCCTGGGCTTCCACGACGATGCCCTTGAAGCTGTCGGTAAAGTTGCTGCTCATGTCCATGACTGTGTCCTTGATGTTCGAATGAATGACGTTCGGCTGACTGACTTTTGGAAGACTGGGAAGACTCGGAACCGTATTGCTTTTGGTTTCTGCTGGCCGGCGTTCCAGCTTGATCTTGCGCTTCATCAAACTCTTGACCGGAGCCGGTGCGGGCAGCGGCTTGGCCGCGACACGCTTGATCATCGGCTTGGCCAAAGGCGGGCTCTTGCGAGGCGTCTTGGGCTTTACCGCCGCGACCACGCTTGGCGGTTCGACCGCATCCGGCGTGACGATCTCAGGCACCGCCGGGGCGGCAGGCTCTGTCTGCGCCTCGACCGGCGAGGAATCCGGCGCGCCGCCCTGCGGCATCGCAGCCGGCTTGCGCCCGCGCTTCGCCTTGGGCGGAAACGTCACGTCTTCCACCGGCGTCGATGCAACCGCCTGGTCGGGGACGACCGGGCTCTCGACAGTGTCTGCGGCCTTCATCGGACCGCCGAGCGGCTGTTCCGCCGCAGCGGCGGCGTAAGCCTGCTCTGCGGAGTCTGCCTTGATCTTTTTACCCTCAGCCATCGTCCAGCGGCCCCTATCGGCTAACGCGCAAGCACGCCTATGTTGCAACGCACAATAGAGAGGCCTCGCGACCCGGTCAACGTTTTTTTGTGCAGTGCAGCAAAGTTCCCGTTAATCGGGAGTCCCAGCAGCTTGGCGCGGCTTCCTTACCGCTTCATTACATAGCGGCCCGGCGCATCCTCGATCACGCGATCGCCCTTGCTGCCCGGGCGGCGCTTGCCTTTCGCCCGCACCTCGCGGTCGTCATGCCCACGCAGCCAGTCGAGCCAGTGCGACCACCAGCTGCCCGTGTGCTCCGCGGCGCCGCCGACGAATTCGGCCAGGGTCGCAGGACGCGAATCGTTGGTCCAGTAGCCGTACTTGCCCGACAAAGGCGGATTGACGACGCCCGCGATATGGCCCGATCCGGCGAGCAGGAATGTCCACGGTCCGGCCAGATGCCGCGTCAGCCGCCACACGCTTTCACTCGGCGCAATGTGATCTTCGCGGCCGGCCTGGATGTAGCAGGGGGTTTCGATGCGCCCCAAGTCGATCGGCGTTCCGCAGGCGCTCAGCGAATCCGGCAGCACCAGACGGTTGTCGCGATAGAGATCGCGCAGATAGGCCTGGTGCCATTTCGCCGGCAGGTTCGTGACGTCCCCGTTCCAGTGCAGCAGGTCGAACGCGGGGTAATCCTCTCCCAGCAGGTAGTTCTTCTCCACGTAGTTCCAGATCAGGTCATTGCCGCGCAGCAGGTTGAAGGCGGCAGCCATGTAGCGGCCATCGACGAAACCGTTCGGCGTCATGCGCGCCAGCGCTTCGAGCTGCTGATCGTCGATGAAGTTCTTGAGGTCGCCCGCGTATTCGAAATCGACTTGCGCGGTGAAGAACGTCGCGCTTGTGACGCGGTCGCTCTCGCCGCGCCGGGCAAGGATCGCCAGCGTGGCGGCCAGGGTCGTGCCGGCCACGCAATAACCCACCGCATGCACCGAGGGCACGTCCAGCCGCTCGCGCACGACGTCGATCGCCTCGATCTGCGCGCCGATGTAATCGTCCCAGAGGATGTCGGCCATCGTCTCGTCGGCGGACTTCCACGAGACCATGAACACGGTAATGCCCTGCTCCACCGCCCAGCGGACGAAGCTTTTCGCCGGATTGAGGTCCAGGATGTAGAACCGGTTGATCCATGGCGGGAAGATGATCAGCGGCACCGCCAGCACCTTTTCGGTCACCGGCGAATACTGGATCAGCTGGTAAAGCGGGGTCTCGTGGACAACTTTGCCAGGGGTGTTGGCGATGTTCCGGCCGAGCTCGAACGCCCCAGGGTTCGTATGCGTGAGCTGCCCGCGCCGCCAGTCCGCCAGCAGATGTTCCATGCCCTTGATCAGGCTTTCGCCGCGCGTCTCGCGCATCTTTTCCAGCGCGACGGGATTGGTGAGCGGGAAATTGGCGGGGCTGAGCGCATCGATGATCGCGCGGGTCAGGAATTGCAGCTGCTGCTTGCGCGCGGGCTCCAGTCCCTCGACCCGCTCCGCCATCGCCCCGATCTGCTCGGCCAACAGCAGGTAGGTCTGGTGTACCAGCGCGAAAAAGGGCGTTTCTCGCCAGCGCGGATCGGCGAAGCGGCGGTCGCTGCGCGGCAGCGGCGCGGGGGCGGCCGCATTCTCGACGCCGGGCGCCGGCCCGCCCACGCCGAACTGGCCGAGCACGCGCTGCCACAAGTCCAGCCCCTCGCTCCACAGCTGCCGCTGCACATCGGCCTGCGCCAGCGGCATCTGCCCATACCAGCTCTCCACCAGCGAGAACATCGAGCCCAGATCGCCGAGCGGGGCCGGCGGGCTGGCGGCGCGGTTTGCCTGATCGGCCTGGAAGTCGAGCCACATCGCCTGCAGCCGGCCGGCGATTTCGGCCCAGTGCGCGGCGTCGTCCGCGTCTGGAAGCTTGCGGCCTTCCTCGGGCAGCAGCTGCGCCATCATGGTCATCGCCGCGTGCGATTGCCTGAATAGCAGCTCGGCGATGCCTTCGCCCGTTCCGTCGCTTAGGTTAGTCTGGTCGGCCATGACGGAACTCCCCTGGGCCCTTGCTGAACTGCGCGCCTACACGCCCGCGCATTGCACTTTGGTGAAAATAGCCAAGAAACGGTGATTTGCCACCGGCTCGTTATCCCTTACAGGAAGGGTGCCGGCAATTCCGCCGTAGCTGTCACGGATCAAAGAGGTCATGGAAGACGAGTTCTACCGCATTAAGCGACTGCCGCCTTATGTCATCAACGAAGTGAATGACATGCGAGCCGCAGCACGCGCGGCAGGGCGAGATATCATCGACCTCGGCATGGGCAACCCCGACCTGCCGCCGCCGCAGCACATCGTCGACAAGCTGTGCGAGGTCGCGCAGAAGGCCGACGCGCATGGCTATTCGGCGTCGAAGGGCATCCCCGGCGTCCGCAAGGCGCAGGCCAATTACTACGCGCGCCGCTTCGGCGTGGAGCTCGATCCCAATACCGAAGTCGTGATGACGATGGGATCGAAGGAAGGCCTCGCCTCCATGGCGACGGCGATGACCGCGCCCGGAGACGTGGTGCTGGCGCCCAACCCCAGCTACCCGATCCACACCTTCGGCTTCATCATCGCCGGCGCGACGATCCGCTCGGTGCCGACCACGCCGGACGAGAATTACTTCCGCGCGCTCGACCGGGCGATGGCATTCACCGTGCCGCGTCCGTCGGTGCTGATCGTCAACTACCCGTCGAACCCCACGGCCGAGACCGTGGACCTCGCATTCTATGAGCGGCTGGTCGCCTGGGCGAAGGAGAACAAGGTCTGGATCCTGTCCGATCTTGCCTACTCGGAGCTCTACTACGACGGCAATCCCACCCCCTCCGTCCTCCAGGTGCCCGGCGCCAAGGACGTTGCTGTCGAGTTCACCTCGATGAGCAAGACCTTCTCCATGGCGGGCTGGCGCGTCGGCTTCGCGGTGGGCAACCGCAAGCTGATCGCCGCGCTCACTCGGGTGAAGAGCTACCTCGACTACGGCGCCTTCACGCCGATCCAGGCAGCGGCCTGCGCCGCGCTGAATGGGCCGCAGGACATCGTCGAGATGAACCGCAAGCTCTACCAGAAGCGCCGCGACGTGATGGTCGAGGCGTTCGGCCGCGCCGGCTGGGAAATCCCCTCGCCGCGCGCCTCGATGTTCGCCTGGGCGCCGCTGCCGCCGGCGCTGCGCGAGATGGGCAGCCTGGAATTCTCCAAGCAGCTGCTCACCCATGCCGAAGTCGCGGTAGCGCCGGGCGTGGGCTATGGCGAGGATGGCGAGGGCTTCGTCCGCATCGCCATGGTCGAGAACGAGCAGCGGCTCCGCCAGGCCGCGCGCAACATCAAGCGCTACCTGGCATCGATGGGCGTCAACAGCTCAGCCGCCTGAGCCCCCGCCCCTAACCCTTGTTAATGTCTCCATAATGGGGTGATCTTCCCCTGGACCATGGCTCGATTCGAGTCATGGTTTCGGGGAACAGATCAGCAGGGCTTGGGGGGTGCAAGGTTGCGCCTGTTTCACTGGCTGTGCGCCAGCGAGATTCCCGCCGCCTGCGATCTGCGCCGCTGCGGGTGGGAGCTTGCGCGCGGACCGCTTACTTCTCCGGCGTTACGGCTGGCGCACCGCGCCGCACTGGCGGCGAGCGAATGGAATGCTCTGATCGCCCAGGCAGGCGGCGACCGGCCCGGCGGCGTGATGCTGCTTGGCATCGGCAATTCCTGTGAGCGGGCGCGTTTGTTCCAGTTGGGCTTCGGTGATGTCCTCGACGATGGCGCCAGCATCGCCGAACTGGAGGCGCGCGCCGAGCGGCTGGCCGCGCAGGCGGAAACGCTACCGGCGCTGCGCCAGCTGGGCGCGCTCACGCTCGATCTGCTGGCGCGCGACGGCTTTGTCGATGGCCGCCGCGTGGGGCTACACCCGCGCGAGTTCGCACTGGTCTGGCGCCTCGCCGATCATCCGGGCAGGCCCGTCGCCAAGGCCGGTTTGCTGACCGACGTCTGGCGGCTCGGCCATGTGCCCGATACGAACAGCCTTGCCGTTCACGTCTCGCGCCTTCGGGCGAAGCTGGCGGCGGCCGGGCTGCACGATGCGGTGCTTACGCTTCCGGGCGGCGGATATGCGCTTGCGCTCCCATCCAAGGCTGCGCCGCCGGCCATTCCCATGCTAACGAACGATTCACCCCTCGCGGATCATACCAGGACGGGGAAACGCGGGGCATCGGCAGAGGATTCGCTGCATGAACTACGTGTTCCCCGCGAATGATCGGGTCAGCCTTACGCTGGCGGAAGACGGCATCGCCCTCGTGACGCTCACCCGCGCGGCCAAGCGCAACGCCATGGATTCGGCGATGTTCACCGCGCTGGTTCAGGCCGGACAGGCGCTGTTCGACCAGCCCGGATTGCGCTGCGTAGTTCTCACCGGCGACGGCCCGAGCTTCTGCTCCGGGCTGGATCTGGCCACTTTTCAGGACGCCCTGGACGGGGAGGCGCTGCCGCTCACCCAGCGGACCCACGGCAACGCGAACATCTATCAGCAGGCGGCGCTGCAATGGCGCAAGCTGCCCGTGCCGGTGATCGCCGCGGTGCAGGGCGTCTGCTTCGGAGCGGGCCTCCAGATCGCCGGCGGCGCCGACATCCGGGTGGTGGCGCCCGACGCGCGGCTAGCGGTGATGGAGATGCGCTGGGGTATCATCCCCGACATGGGCGGCTTCGCGCTCTGGCGCGGGCTCGTGCGCGACGATATCCTGCGCGAGCTGACCTACACGCACCGCGAATTCTCCGGCGACGAAGCGGTGGCGCTGGGCTTTGCCACCCATGCCGACGCCGATCCGCTTACCCGCGCGATGGTGATCGCGCGCGAGATCGCCAAGCGCAGTCCGAGCGCGGTCGCCGTCGCGAAAGCGCTGTTCAATCGCGCGCCGGACCTCACCGTCGACGAGATCCTGCGCGAGGAAAGCCTTTCGCAGCACCAGCTGTTCGGCAGCCGCAATCAGATGGAGGCCGTGCTGGCCCAGTTGGAAGGAAGATCGCCGATTTTCAGCGATCGCTAGCCTACGCTTCAGACCAGCCCGTACGTCGAGACAGCATCACTGCGGGCCTGCCTTGCGATCTTCAAGCGCGGCGAGATCGGCAGGGGTATTCACGTTGGCCGGCATCTGCGCCAGAGTCACCTGCCGCGCGCCGATCGCCTCGGCAAAGCGCAACATCGAATGCCGGCCCTCGCCTGTGAGGATCGCCTCAAGCACTTCGACGGCATCGGGCCGCCAAAGGCCGACGACGGGCTGCGCCGCCAGGCAGGCGGGAGCCGGAGCGAGCAGGTCCGGCAGATCGGGCGGGAGCAGCAGCGAATCGACGCCGCAAGTCAGCACCGCCTCGTACCCCTCGTCACGCGCGTGGTGCAGCGCCGCCGCGATCCCGGCCAGCGGCCCCATGCCCTCGCGCGGCCAATCGGGCAGCGTCGGGGCGGGCGCCATGGGCCGGCCGACGACCACAACATGCTCGCACCAGCCCGCCAGCGCATCTACCGCGCGGGCAATCAGCGTGCGTCCGTCCAGCTCGGCCAGCGCCTTGTCGCTGCCGAACCGCGCCGAAAGCCCGCCGGCCAGCACGGCGCCCAGGATCACGGGCGAGGCGCTTTCGCAGCGAGTGCGGACCTGATCGGGTTCATGGCCGGCAACCTTGCAGACATCCTTGCCCCTGGCAATCGCGCGCGCAAAGGCGCAGGCAGTAGCGAAATCACCGCGCAGGTTGTAGGGGCGGGCGATCATGGCACTTGAACTCCCCGAACAGCGCCGCGTCGGCATGGTCAGCCTCGGCTGCCCCAAGGCGCTGGTCGACAGCGAACGCATCCTGACCCGGCTGCGCGCCGATGGCTATGCGATGAGCGCGGACTATGCCGGCGCCGACGTCGTGCTGGTCAACACCTGCGGCTTCCTCGATTCGGCCAAGGAGGAAAGCCTCGCCGCGATCGGCGAAGCCATTGCCGAAAATGGCCGCGTCATCGTCACCGGCTGCATGGGCAACGAAGCGGAGGCGATCCGCGCCCGGTTTCCCGACGTGCTCGCCGTCACTGGCGCCCACCAGTACGAGGCGGTCGTCGAAGCGGTGCACGATGCCGCTCCCCCCAGCCAGGGGCCGTATATCGATTTGATTCCGCAACGGGCGGGTGAGATGGCGGACGTGAAGCTGACGCCGCGCCATTACAGCTATCTGAAGATCTCCGAGGGCTGCAATCACGCCTGCAGCTTCTGCATCATCCCGCAGCTGCGCGGAAAGCTCGCCAGCCGGCGCATCGACGCGGTGCTGCGCGAGGCGGAGAAGCTGGTTGCGGGCGGCACCAGGGAATTGCTCGTCATCAGCCAGGACACTTCGGCCTACGGCGTCGATATCCGGCACGAAGCACGGCCCTGGCACGGGCGCGAGGTGCGCGCCCACATGACCGACCTCGCCCGCGAGCTGGGCCAGCTGCGCACCCCCGAAGGTGCGCCGCCCTGGGTCCGCCTGCACTACGTCTATCCTTATCCGCACGTCGATGCGGTCATCCCGCTGATGGCCGAAGGGCTGCTGACGCCCTATCTCGACATTCCCTTCCAGCACGCCAGCCCGCGCGTGCTCAAAGCCATGAAGCGGCCGGCGAACGAGGCCCGCGTGCTGGAACGGCTGCGCGAATGGCGCGCGGTCTGCCCCGAGATCGCCATCCGCTCCAGTTTCGTGGTGGGTTTCCCTGGCGAGACCGAGGAAGATTTTCAGTATCTGCTCGATTGGCTGGACGAAGCGCAGCTCGACCGCGTCGGCGCCTTCCGGTTCGAGCCGGTGGCCGGGGCCAGCGCGAACGATCTGCCTGGTGCGGTGCCGGAAGAGGTGAAGGAAGACCGCTTCGCCCGGATCATGGCCAAGACTGAGGCGATCAGCACCGCCAAGCTCGCAGGCAAAGTCGGCCGCGTGCTGCCTGTCATCATCGACGAAGTCGGCGCCCCCGACGAGGACGGAGATATCGGCGCGACTGGCCGCTCGCAGGCGGACGCGCCGGAGATCGACGGGAATGTCTTCCTGCGGCAGGTTCCTGCCTCGCTGCGCCCGGGAGCGATGGTCAATGCGGTAATCGAGGACGCCGATAGCCACGATCTGTTTGCGGCGATAGCAACCTGACATCCGCTTGGTTGCATGGATTGCAACCGTTAACGCGCCTTTCGCACTTGCAGCAACGATCAGTGCACTGCATATCGGCGGTGCCTTTCAGGCATCCTCTCCCAAACTTTTCAAGGGCTGGTCTTCGGACCGGCCCTACTTTTTTGTCCGCTTCAGGCGGGAGCTTCGCGCCTTTCCAGAGCGCGGAGGCATACTTCCGCCATCCGCTTTGCCGCCTCATGCTCCGCCAGCACCACCGCGTTCGCGCCGCGCGCGGTGAGGTTGGCGACTTCCTCCTCCGAATGCGCCCGCGCGATGATCCGCAGCTGGGGGTTGAGCTCGCGCGCACGCGCGGCGATCGCACCCGCCTCGATACCGCCGGGTATCGCGATCAGCAGGGTGGCCGCCCCCTGAAGCCCGGCGCGCTCAAGCACGTGCGGCTGGGTAGCATCGCCGCGCACCACGTTCAGCCCCTGCGCCTGCGCGGCCTGCACCACGTCGCCCTGATCCTCGATCACGGTGATCGCCTGCCTGCCAGCGCCCAGTCGCTCCGCAATCAGTTGCCCTACCCGGCCATAGCCGATCAGCACGATCGCCGGCTGCGGCTGCTGCTCAGCGATGTCCGTCACGTCCACGGGCAGCATCTCGGACCGGCCGGGGCGAACCAGCAGCGAGAAGAGGATGGGGTTGCACAGAATGGACAGGATTGCGCCCGCCAGGATGAGGTCGCGCGCGGTTTCCGGCAGCGCGCCCAGCGCAACTCCCAGCCCCGCGAGGATGAATGAGAACTCGCCGATCTGCGCGAGGCTGGCCGAGATCGTCAGCGCGGTGTGCGTCGGATGCCCGAACCAACGCACGATGGCGAAGGCCGCCATGGACTTGCCCAGCAGGATGATCGCCACCGTGGCCAGCAGCGGCAGCGGCTGCTCGATCACGACTTCCGGGTCGAACAGCATGCCCACCGATACGAAGAACAAGACCGCGAAGGCGTCGCGCAGCGGCAAGGTCTCTTCGGCGGCTCTCCTGCTGAGCTGGGTGTCGCCCAGGATCATGCCCGCGAAGAACGCACCCAGGGCGAACGACACGTCGAACACATATGCCGACCCGAACGCCACGCCCAGCGCGATGGCCAGCACGGCCAGCCGGAAAAGCTCGCGCGATCCGCTGTGCGCGGACCAGTGCAGAAGCGGAGGGATCACCCGCCGCCCGATCACCAGCATCAGCGCCACGAAGCCCGTGACCTTGAGCGCGACCACCCCGGCCGAGCGCAGAATCGCCGACCACCCCTGTCCGCCATTGCCCTCGCTCATGCTGGCGACGACGGGCAGCAGCACCAGCGCCAGCACCATTGCCACGTCCTCGACGATCAGCCAGCCGATGGCGATGCGACCTTTTTCGGTTTCGACCAGATTCCGCGCCTGCAAGGCCCGCAGCAGCACCACCGTGCTCGCCACCGACAACGCCAGGCCAAAATTCGCGCTCGCCAGCACCGTCCAGCCCATTGCCAGGCCCAGCCCGGTGCCGAGCAGCGTGGCGACCGCGATCTGCGCGAGCGCGCCGGGGATCGCGATGCGGCGCACCGAAAGCAGGTCCTTGAGCGAGAAATGCAGGCCCACCCCGAACATCAGCAGGATTACGCCGATCTCGGCGAGCTCCGCCGCGAGGCGCGAATCGGCGACGAAGCCCGGAGTGAACGGCCCCACGACGACTCCCGCCAGCAGGTAGCCGACGATGGGCGGCATCCGCAGCCGGTGCGCGAGCGCTCCCAGGGCGAAAGCGATGACGAGACCGGCGATGATCGTACCGATAAGCGGCGTGTGATGCGGCATCCGATTTAGAGCTCCATTCCGGACAGGAGCAGATAGATCGCGGTCAGGACCGCACCGATCGCGAGCGCGAGCGCCAGTGCCTTGTGCAAAGGCCCCAGCCGATCCAGCCGGTGCTCGCGGCAGAGCTGCCGGTACTGCCGCTTGATCGCGCGATTGGCGGCTATCGCCCGGCGATCGGCGGAAGTCGCTTCATGGCGGAAGTAATCGAACACAGCGTAAAGTTCGTGCTCGGCGATGCCCGGATAGCGGGCGATGATGCTCTCGATCGCGGCGCGGTGCCGCGCGCGGTCGTGTTCGGTCGACAGGGTGTGGTCCATTGGCTCCAGCTCGCTTGACGGGGTGCAGGCCGCGCCGGGGTGGCGCGGCAGCGGCGTCAGGCGGCCGGAGGAGCCCTCGGCGCGAGCGGAGAGAAGCTTGCCCTTGCGAAGGGCGGCGCATGGGCGTCGTAGGCCGTGATGGGCACGACAGCGGCATAATGCTCTGCCAGAGCCACTCGCTGCGCCTTTGCCGTCGACGGGGGAGCGTGCCATTGCTCCTGCCGCTTGGCGACGTTTACACGGCGGGCCTGGCCGAGCGACACGTCGGCAGTGGCCGCGCTGAAGGCAGAACCCGCCTGCCGCTGCAACGGCTGGCCAACCGGCGCGGCGGCGTGGATGCCGATCACCAGCAGCAAGACGGCGGCAACCGCCCGCCAGCTGTCCCGCAAGATGTGGGTGATCCGCAGCATCGCCGGCACCCTACACCCAATCGCCGCGCCTGTCAGCGCGCGCGGAGCGGAGGTTATAGCCAGCCGATCCGCCGGAAGCGCATCCAGAGCCCCAGACAGATCGCGCCGATCGCGCCCAGCACCAGGAAATAGCCGTAACGCCAGCGCAGCTCCGGCATGAAATCGAAATTCATGCCGTAGATCCCAGCGATCGCGGTGGGCACCGCGAGAATGGCGGCCCAGGACGCCAGCTGGCGGGTCATCTCGCCCTGGCGGTGCTGCTCCAACAGGCTCGCCGTCTCGACGATGCTCGCCAGCGTTTCCTTGAGGCTGACGGTTCGGCCCATCGCCCGGCGGACATGATCCAGGACGTCGCGGAACCAGACGCGCGCGGAGGGATCGATAGCCGGCAGGTCGGTGTGGACCAGCCGCTGGCAGACTTCCTCCATTGGCCCGACGATCCGTTCGAAGCGTCGCATCTGCCGGCGCAGGCGAAAGATGCGGCGGATTGTCGAGGGCTCGGGAAAGCTGTCGACGGTACGCTCCTCCATCGACTGCACGGCGGTGTCGAGCTGGTCCATGATCGGCTGATAGCCGTCGACGATGAAATCCAGGATCGCATGGGCGACGAAATCAGGCCCTTCGGCAAGCCGCTCGGCATTGCTTTCGAGGCGCGCTCGCAGCGCCACGTGCGCGCGCGTCGAACCGAAGCGTACGCTGACGATGAAGTCCGGCCCCAGGAAGATCGCCGTCTGACCATAGGCGATCTTCTCGCCCTCCTCGATCGCGGCGGTGCGCGCGACGATGAAGAGCTGCTTGCCGTAGACCTCCACTTTGGGGAGTTGGTTGGGATTGAGCGCATCCTCCACCGCCAGCGGATGCAGGCAGAACTGCGCGCGCACGCGCTCCATCTCATCGGCGCTGGGCTCGGCCAGCCCCACCCAGTCGAACGCGCCGGGCGGCAGCGCATCGCGCGGCCCGCCGGCCACGACGAGCTCGTCCACATCCGGCTTGCCGGCGGTATAGCGGCGGGCGGCGATGATCGGCATCAGCGGCTTGTGGCAAAGCGCCTGAGCGCTGGCAATCCGCGCGCGCGAGAAACGGCGGCGGCGGAGTAGCGAGCGACGGGCATTTGCCTTAACCCGGGGTCATGGTCGAATCGTCCCGCATCTTCACCGCCGCGCTGATCGTCATCGGCGACGAAATCCTTTCCGGCCGCACCCACGACAAGAACATCGCCCAGGTCGCGAGCTGGCTGGGCGTGCAGGCGATCCGACTGACCGAAGTGCGCGTGGTGGCCGACCAGACCGAGGCGATCGTGGAAGCGGTGAACACGCTGCGGGCGCGCAACGACTACCTCTTCACCACCGGCGGCATCGGCCCCACGCATGATGACATCACCGTGGACGCCGTGGCCGAAGCGCTGGGCGTGGGGGTGACCGTTCATCCCGAGGCACGCGCAATTCTGGAGCGCTATTACGAGACGCGCGGGGGCCTCACCGAGGGCCGGCTGCGCATGGCTCGCACCCCCGAGGGCGCCGAACTCATCCAGAACCGCTACACCGGCGCACCGGGAATCCGCATCGGCAACGTCTTCCTGATGGCAGGCGTACCGCAGATCACCGCCGGAATGCTCGATTCGCTGTCCGGCACGCTGGAAGGCGGCGCGCCGCTGCTGTCGGAGACGGTCGGCTGCTGGATCGCCGAAAGCGAAGTCGCCATCCTGCTGCGCGACACCGAAAAGGCGCACCAGGGCTGCCAGATCGGCAGCTATCCCTTCTGGCGCGAAGGCCGCACCGGCGCGAACTTCGTGATCCGCTCGACCGATGCCGAGGCGCTGGCCGCCTGCGTGCGCGAGCTGGCCGCCGGGCTGGAGGCACTCGGCAAGCCTGCGGTTCCGGGCGGCATATAGGGACTGGCCATGGGAGAGACTTGGCAAGACATCGCGCGGCAGTGCCTGAACGACGCGGAGGACGATAGCGCGCCTTTCCCCGAGATCCTCGGCCGCCTGATGAACGCCGGAGTCGAGGCTTACCGGATCGACTTCCGCCGCAACGACGCGACCTACTACCACGCCGATCTCGGCACCCTCGCACTGCCGATCACGGATGTCGGCACCGCGATCCCCCCGGATTTCAATGCCGAAGCGGTACGCGCCGCCGTGCGCGAGGCGCAGGCGCTGCAGCCTGGCTACACCTACGTCGGCTTCTGCCGGAAGGTGCGGGCCGCCGGCTGCGAGAGCTATTTCACCTCGATTGAGGGGCGCCGCGTCGTCTATTCCGGCCGGAGCGGCGACATGCTGGTGGAACGCTTCCCCGACTGAGCCCCGGGCACGTGAAAACGGGCCGGGAAGGCATCCCTTCCCGGCCCGTTTTCAACTCGCCTTCTGGGCTATCAGCCGCCGTGGACTTGCGCCACGTCGATTTTGAGGCCCGGGCCCATCGACGAGGACAGCGCCGCCTTGCGCAGGTACTTGCCCTTGGCGCCAGCCGGCTTCGCCTTGACGATGGCATCGACGAACGCGTCGAAGTTGGCCTTCAGCGCCTCGTTCGAGAAGCTCATCTTGCCGATGCCGCCGTGGATAATGCCGGCCTTCTCGACGCGGAATTCGATCTGGCCGCCCTTGGCTGCCTTGACCGCTTCGGCGACGTTCGGGGTGACGGTGCCGAGCTTGGGGTTCGGCATCAGGCCCTTGGGGCCGAGCACCTTGCCCAGGCGGCCGACGATGCCCATCATGTCGGGCGTGGCGATCACGCGGCCATAGTCGAGGTTGCCGTTCTGCATGTCCTCGAGCAGATCTTCGGCGCCGACCTTGTCGGCACCCGCGGCCAGAGCCGCCTCGGCCTTGTCGCCGCGCGCGAAGACCGCGACCTTCACGTCCTTGCCGGTGCCCGAAGGCAGCGTGACCATGCCGCGCACCATCTGGTCCGCGTGGCGCGGATCGACGCCCAGGTTCAACGCGATCTCGATGGTCTCGTCGAACTTGACCGACTTGAGGTCCTTCAGCGTCTGGATCGCCTCATCGACGCCATAGAGCTTCTGGTTGTCGCCCAGCTTGGTCGCGAGGGCCTTCTGCTTCTTGGTCTGCTTCGCCATCGGATCAGCCCTCCACAACCTGCAGGCCCATCGAACGGGCGGAACCTTCGATGATCTTCGTCGCCTGATCGATGTCGTTGGCGTTGAGATCGGCCATCTTCACCTGGGCGATTTCCGACAGCTGCGAGCGCTTGATGGTGCCGGCGGAAACCTTGCCCGGCTCCTTCGAGCCCGACTTGAGGTTGGCGGCCTTCTTGATGAGGAAGCTGGCGGGCGGCGTCTTGGTGACGAAGCTGAACGAGCGGTCCGCATAGACGGTGATCACCGTCGGGATCGGCATGCCCTTTTCCAGCTCCTGCGTGGCAGCGTTGAACTGCTTGCAGAATTCCATGATGTTGACGCCGCGCTGGCCCAGCGCGGGGCCGATCGGCGGCGACGGGTTGGCGGCGCCGGCCGCCACCTGCAGCTTGATGTAACCTTCGATCTTCTTGGCCACG
>VFQT010003147.1_pt1 | contig 15530 bp, 9 predicted proteins | sample 3512381 | NCBI WGS metagenome assembly VFQT01 (sample SAMN10412376, study PRJNA504923) | tailings metagenome | isolation source: Relicate 2 Philex TSF3 active mining site | place: Philippines: Tuba, Benguet | collected 2017-08-29 | reverse complement strand
TGTATTTAATCCATGATTCAACAAGGCTCTTAGCCTTTGAATTGTCGACAACGCCCCGTGCGTCAAGAAGTTCATCTTTATTGCCCTCATCAAAGATCAGATCGTGAGAAAGTCTTATTTCTAGGATTCGCTGGCGAAGTTGTGGATTGGAGGCTATTGGCGTGATTATCTGCTCAATAAATTCTGACATCGCTCGTTTAGTATCTTTTTTGCCCTCTTTATCGAGAGGCGCATTTTCAATGACTTGTGCCAATGTATCTGGGTCAGCGATCTTAACTAATTGCTGAGTAATCTCTTGAAGAGGGGTACCCGCGAGCTCTGTGAGCTCCGCATTTTCGTTCGGAGTTAGTTCGCGACTTAGACGGGCAAGTCGTGAAGCAAGTGATGCCGTTTCATCGGCAGTAATAGTGAAGGTTGCTGCTTTTTCAAGAAGTGTCTTGAGAGGAACTGTCTTGGATCGCTCCAGTGGCGCTGCATCGACAAATTTATGTTCAGTTACACCCACCGCATCAACAATTACGAATCTCTCCTTATGGGTCGCATCAGGAGTGAGTGCAGTAAAAGATGCATCATCCATGCTGCGAGCGCCACGACCTTTCATCTGCTCAAAATATGTACCAGATCTAACGTCGCGCATGAAAAAGACACATTCGATTGGCTTCACATCGGTTCCAGTGGCGATCATGTCTACAGTTACGGCAATACGTAAAGTTGGAGAATTTCGGAAATCTTGGAGAAGTTTCTTTGGATCTTTCGAGTTGTAAGTGATTTTGGCGGCAAAGTCATTTCCCTTGCCAAATACCTGCATCACTTGAGTGACTATCTCTTCGGCATGATTATCATCTTTAGCAAAAATGAGAGTCTTGGGAACTACGCGACGACCTGGAAAAATTTCAGTGAAGAGACGGTCTCGAAAGGTTTCAAGTACGGTGCGGATCTGGCTTTTGCTGACAACGCTTCGATCTAGTTCATTTGCGGTGTATGGAACATCGTCGTCCAACTCAAGAAGTCTTTGCTCTCGAGTGCGTTTATCCATGACGGGAACAACGGTGCCTGCATCTAGAAGGCCACCCTGCTCTGTGATTTTGGTTCGGATGCGATAAACCTCAAAATCCACATTTACTTTGTCGGCCACAGATTGTGGGAATGTGTATTCGGAAACCAAGTTTTGCTGGAAAAAACCAAGCGTTTGCTTTGTTGGTGTAGCGGTAAGTCCAACTATGTGAGCATCAAAGTACTCAATAACTCCGCGCCAGAGTCCATAAATGGACCGATGGCATTCGTCAACGATAACTAGGTCGAAAGCCTCTGGCGGCAGCTCGGCGTTGTATTGAACTTCTACAGGCGAATCGGGAACGTATCCGTCAATGTTTGGATCATCATCTTCGGTGACTGACTTGCCTTTTAGAACTGAAAAAACGCGCTGAATAGTTGAAATAACGACAGCGGAAGATCCCACCATCCCACTACTGGTTAACTTGTCGACGTTGTAGAGATCTGTGAACTTTCGACCATCGTTAGGTGTAGTGAAATCACGGAACTCGCGAAGAGTTTGATCACCAAGGTTGTTTCGGTCGACAAGAAATAGCACTCGAGTGAAACCGCCATGTTTGAGAAGTCGGTATGACTCAGTTACTGCCATGCGCGTTTTACCGGCACCGGTAGCCATTTGAACTAGAGAACGTGAATGTTGATTTGCTTTCAATGACGATTCGATTGCAGATATTGCGCGTCTTGACGCGGGTCTTAAGTCATATCCTTCGGTATCGGGGAGCAATTGCACCCGTCCACGCCATGTTGCATATTCATTGTTCTCTGATTCCCGAATTATTCTCGCCAAAGTCTCCGGTTTTTGAAAATTAAACAGATGACGAGCGCGTGGTTCTGGATCAAATAGATTTGTAAAATGAGTCTCTGTGCCTGATGCCTCATATATAAATGGAAGTTCATCACGATGCAGGATTGCGTTGTTTGATTGATCTACACCCAGGCCCTTTGAGTATCGATGGGATTGCCATTGAACTTCAGTGAGGGTGACTCCGGATGGTTTGGCCTCGATCACCCCGACGATTTTGCGGTTGAGATAGAGAAGGTAATCAGCGCGGCCGGCCACATTTTTTAAAATCGTCTCGCGGACGGCGACCCCAACATAATTGACCAGATCAATTTGCTTACGATCTTGGACCGACCATCCAGCCTGAGTGAGCTGAGCATCGATCAGGACCCGAGCGCGCTCTTCCGGAGTTAAGTTGGCGGCCATAGGTGAAAGATTAACCTGGATAGTCCTCTATATAAAGATAAAGATGACGATGACTACGCCAGGATTATCGAGTCAAATTTACAAATCTTTGGGCACCTATTCAGAAGCTCATTCCATATGTCTGATGCGGCAAATATATTGTGATCATGATCAAAGAGGCGGATCGATGCTAAAAGACAATGCGCCTGTCTGGTTCAGGTGGTTTTACGAACTTGGACAGACCGTGGCTGACCTTGATCCCCAAGAGGCTGAAGGTCGCGGACTCAGAATTTTTGTCTCTGTACCGACTTCCGAGTATTCAGTTTTTGCTCTCTCTCTTGGCGCAATGAACGCTAGTTATGTTCCGAGATTACGGCCAGAATCTGGCGATATGGTCGCTAGTTGGATAGACCACAAGTGTGGAGAGTACTTCTTCCAAATTATTTCACCTACACATGCAAACATTGGTGGATCAAGAGTTGGTTATCCGGGATGGCCAGTCGCCTTTGTGCCTGATGGAACGCCGGAAAATCGCACTCCGAGACGAATTCCTAAAGAAGAACGAAATGCGTTACAAGCGGTAAGTGTTGGTCGACCCAATGCTTGGTACACCTGGTATGCATCTTTATGCATTCACCCTGTTTCAATTATTGGAAACAAAACAAATTTGCTAAATCAGCGAGACGAAATAAGAACTTTCTCGTCAAATTGGCTTGATTCACGTGCAATGCAACTTCTTCACACTTACTCAAAGCAAATAACAAATCCAAATAGATTTCAATTTTTTCCATTTTCAATTTTCTCTCCAGAAATAACTCGTACACGTAAGTGGTTGAGGCAGATGGAAGCGCGGTTAGTCGTTTGCGAGTCATTTAATGCCTATGAACAAATGCACCCGGAGTACCAACAGCTAACCCCGAGAATAGTTTTGATAGATCGGCGGAAAGACGGGAGTGTTAGAGGAAATGCTCTAATTCGAGAGCTACAAAACTCTCGCAATTCCCTACAGATTAACAGAATTGAAGGAATACTTCGCAAAGCACCGCCGGGGGTGTACACGTACTTGCATTGGGAAGACATAAGAGAAGATACGGGAGACACGCAGCTTTCCGACTTGGAGATTTTTGAACTATGAGCATCCAATCTGCCTTGGCTAGATTTCAGGTTCAAGAAAACTTTGGTATCGATGCAAGTAGCTATGACTGGCCAGAATTTGCGAATTTTCTGAGATTACTGAGAACACTTCAGCGAGCAACAACTCAATCTCGTCCTGCACATTGCGTAGAGGAGCTGCTCGTATCAAGCCGAATACTAAGGAAAATACTAACCACTTCTCCTGTAAATCCCAAGGAGGTTATAAAAGAATTGTCGATACTGAACTCTGATATGTCTGACTTAGCGGGAAATGTTGCAAACGAAGTCTCTCTATTACTTAATTCCATTTCAGAGCTCTCCAATTCAACAAACCCTTTTGCCCAGTTTGCTGAAGATCTAATTTCTACTGATATAGGAAAGAGCAATGGAAATCCAGACGTAGTCTTGATTGTTCACAAAACTGCTCAAGAATTTACAAGAATATGGCTAACTGAAAATGACCTCTCGGCGGATGTCATGAGTGTCTCTCAAACAAAGTCAACAGAAACTTTCTACAAGCTAGGACTTCTATTCGGCCTACCAGAACAACATATTTACACTCATCATCAAATTGATGACATAAAATCTCAAGCGGCATGGATCATAACTACACCCATAGCAAACAGAATTCGAGTTTGCATTGGGCCGGGTTCAGATTCTTTCAAGTCGATAGACTACGAGCCATGGGCGGGATGTTGGCCGAAAGAAATAGTTGCCATGAAGCCTGCAGCCAGTGATCTCTTGCATATTGACATCGAGGCCGCTTGGACACCGTCTCGTCCTGTGTTTGAGAAAAATCAGACGGATATTTCTATTGATACCGCCGGCGCAATACTCACCACTGACAACAAATGGATAGTTTTCGATTCCCTCTCAAAATTCAAGCCTATGCCACTAGTGCTGGATGTCGATGCCCAATTTGTCGAAAAGAAATTCAATCAGCTTCAACCTGGTGACGTCTTGGCATTGCATTATGGAAGATCATCTCGGGATTTCTTAAGAGAAACTGCTATTACTTCGCTCACCAACAAGGGGAAAGACGTAGCAATTATTCTCAATGTTGTGGAAGAATTCAAAGCCAAATTTAGGGAGCTGGCGGAAGAAATTGATGCACAAAACAAGCTTCTAGCAGTAGGCCTTGATAGAGATTTTGTTAACTATTGGCTTAGGTATATAGATACCGACGCATCTATTGCTCCTGAATCAGAAGTTAATTACATTAAGGTTGCTCGTCTTTGTGGAGTCCCTGATAGTTTAATTAACCATCGACACATGCGTGAGTACAGAAGTGCAATCCAACATGCCGGAAATGTAGCTAGAACCGAACTGTTGAATGAATTATCAATTAATTTGGAATGGAAAGATTCAATTCAGCATGGCTCGTATCTGATGAATCTAACTAATGCAGGATCCATGCTCATTGCTCCAATTAAAGATATTAGTGCTGAGAAATTTAATCATCCTGTCAATAAATTGGGGAGAATTTACTCCTCACTTGGAGAAATGTTGGACGAATAATGGAAAATGATGCGATTTCAAGCAGACAAGATATTATAAAATTACTATCTCGATCAATGATCGGCCCGACCAGTCCCGAAGACTCAACCTGGTTGGGTAATGAGGTTCGCGAACAAATACTTAGCGATGGCTTGGATCTTGGAGCTGACTCAAAATATTTACAAGGACCCTGGTACAGCACATCAGGCGAGGAAATTCTTCCTGCGAAGTACGCACCAATAAGAATGTACGGAATCGGAGTTCTATATCCAGAATTGGCCACGGGTTTTGGGACTGCAGCTGAAAACGAAGCAGACGAATCCATCATCGAAGGAGAAGAATCTCTCGAAAATAACGACAGCGTGCTGGCCGATCTCGAAACCGTGAGTGACCCAGACGATACCGACGTTCCGCTTGAGTCAACATTCCGTCCACGTTCTTTGGCAGTCAGTTTCCGAATATTGGACACTACTCAAGAATTGAAAGTAAACGTTAGTGGCGGAATATACAAACCAATACAAATCAAACGACAGGGCGAAACTGAGTGCTGGTGGGAGCGGGAAACGTCCCATTACGAAACAGCGTTTGCGTCATTAAATGACACTAAAAGAATAAAGTTTGGAGACGTCGAATTATCGCTTGGAGTTGAATCAAGAAAACAAAGTGACGGCACTCATATCTGTACTGTTTGGCTTCGTAATGACTCCTTCGCTGATGATGCTGCATTACTTTCAAAATTCGCACTTTTTCAAACACGAATAACGGTCCAAGTAGAGAAGCTTTTAGAGTACGAGATTCAAAATAGTGATTCGGTAGATTCCTTGACCCTGCTCTATGCAGATCAGGTCAGGAGGTCAATTGGTCATGGGTGCGACTCAAGAGTTAATTACGACCAAGAGTTGAAAATCTGGACTATTGAATCTATATCCTTACCTGTATACGAATCTAAGACTTCAACTCCTGATATTTCAGATGACGGGCGTTACTATGCGATTTCGATGCACGAACTTGGTAATTGGAATACAAACTCAGTATCTGAAATAGATAGACTACTTGCCAATTATGAGTCTTGGATAACTGAACTCAAGGAACAAGCGAAAGCACTACCACTTAAGTTTAAAGAGATCGCAGATTCCCACATTGAGAATTGCCTCAATTTCTATACAAGGATGACCGCCGGATGGAATTTAATAAATAAAAATGATGATGTGAAGAGCACTTTCATGCATGCATCCCTTGCTATGGCACATCAACGAGCATCTTCAATTGTTGAGACTCGGAAACTTTCGATAGATGAAGATGGTCTAACTTCAATTGATGGCGAGGAAGTACTTAGAACCCCAGCTTCTCTTACTAGCACTTGGCGGCCATTCCAAATTGCATTCATTCTCGCCAATATCGAAAGCGCGATTGCTGAAGATCTAAGCGAGCAGCATCCAGTGGACGTTATTTGGATGCCAACTGGAGGTGGAAAGACGGAGGCCTATCTCGGCCTTGCAGCCTTCACAATTCTTTGGGAGAGAAAGAAATCTCCGGAGAGAGACCAAAGCCTTGCAAAGATGAGCTACACAAAAGTATTGATGAGATACACGCTTAGACTCTTGACTTCCCAGCAGGTTTCCCGCGCTGCCTCTCTTATTTGTTCCTTAGAACTAATTCGCAGACAATCAGAACTTGTTTATGGCACGAGGCCGATACGAATTGGTGCGTGGCTAGGTAGTGCGACGACACCTAATACTCGCGAACAAGCTTTGAAGAAATACAGGAAACTTCTACAGAGTCATTCGGATTCGTCTGGATTCATGCTGAAACGTTGTCCTTGGTGTGCGACAAAGTTGGGCGAAATTGTTAATGGAAGAATTACGGGCTATAAAAAGATACCGCTGCCATATGACATCAGGCAATTTCGCGTTAAAGCACACTGCGAGAATCTCAAATGCGAGTTTTATGAGGAGTTGCCTGTGTTTGAAGTGGATGAAGACATATATCAGTCACCGCCTGATTTTCTTGTTGGGACTGTAGATAAGTTTGCCCGTTTGGCTTGGATGTTTGGTAAATCGAATACGAATGATCTTTTTTCTGCGCAAAGAATATTCGGGCTAACAAACGGATATCGAACTATGCCTCCTCCTCGCCTCTTTATTCAGGATGAGCTACACCTAATTTCTGGACCACTAGGAAGTGTTGATGGCTTATACGAGCCAGCACTTGAAGCCCTCTGCAGAATTGGGGGCAACTACTCAGGCAGAACGCCGCATATAATCGCGTCTACAGCCACAACCAAGAATTTTGATTCGCAATTATTTGCACTATACGGACGCACCGGCGAACTAGTGCCACCTCCGGGAATATCTATTGAAGATTCGTTTTTCGCCAGAGTTGATTTTGAGAGACCTGGAAAGATCTATGTTGGTATTTGCGCCGGAGGCATGGCTGGTTTTTTGAAAAATCAAGGTAAAGTTTTGGCAATTCTGGGACATGCAGCGGCAGTTCTAGCAAATGCAAAACGAATATCCGATCCCTGGTGGAGCAATGTTGCATTCTTTTCAAGCCGACGATCACTGGGTCAGCTAGATTCACTTGTAGAAACAGATCTAAAGAGTGCCTTTTACCAAATTCGAAACTTGTCAGGTGTTTCAAGTGCTCCAATTGACGAGGACGGAAAACAATTATCAAACAGATGGATGAGAAACAAAAGACAACTTACTGCGATTTCAAGCGATGACGTGGGTCTAGTTCTTGAGGAGCTAAGTGTCGGCAATGAGAGACTTGAATCTATTGATCTTTGCTTTGCCACATCCATGATTGAAGTAGGTTTAGATGTTCCACGGCTTGGGTTAATGACGATCGTGGGACAACCCAAGAGTGCATCCCAATACATTCAGGTTAGTGGTCGAGTAGGCCGAAGTGACTCAGCGCCTGGTTTAATTATTTCCCTTTTGAATCCTAATGTGTATCGCGATAGATCTCACTTTGAGAATTTCACGAACTGGCACAGTAAATTATATGCATCAGTCGAACCCGCTTCCGTGACACCTTTTACTAAACGATCTTTAGACCGAACACTTGGCTCTGTCTTAACTATTCTTATTCGCATTCTAGGCAATTCTAATAAAGTTCAAAATAGCATTCGAAACAATTGGGATGCAGCGCTTAGGGTGTATGAAAACAGAGCTGCTCTTTATGGTGTGCGCTCTATAAGTAACTTAAATGAGATTGCTTCAAATTTGCGAGCCAAGGCACTTTCGCTCGCAAATGAAAAAGCTGAATGGGACGCAAGAGAAAAGGAGAACCAGTTTATTTTCGATCCAGGAGAGGTTCTTGGGAAAGATAAAGACCAAACTTCATGGAGAGTACTAAATTCTATGCGATCCGTAGATTCAGATGCCGGTCTGCAGTTTTCTGGAGATGTGTTTGGAAGAGTTATAAACCAGCGGAGTGTTGCCGATCCAATTGAGTTTGGTGAGTTATGAGCCGTCAGTTTTTTTGGAGTCCAATCAAGAGAAGTCACCTTGCTTCAGTGCTCGGCCCCGCCTCACTCGTGCGCGTAAAAAGTGGTGCTACTGCTTTAGTGGGCGGTCTCAGCGAGTGGGAGTCACATATTCCGGGGTTAAGAAATCTTTCCCCTCTAAACCGTGAAATAGAGAAAGATCGGTTTCTTAAACAATTTAAGCTGAGAGATCCTGAATTGGAGTCTGTACTTCAAGTTGACTACTTTGTCACTAATCAGCCGTTGCCTTCAGAACCAGATAGAGCCAGAGACTGGTTTATCCCTGTCATTCGATTTCCTCTAGCAGGGGTGTGCTCAAACAACTCCTGTCGATTGCTTCAAGTCTCCGAGCCTGACCATGCTGGAAATTCGTGGTGCGAATCATGTTCAACGGTAAAGAGAGGAAAGAGGTTTAGGAAAAAAGTCCTTCAAATCCCCTTCTTTTTTATATGCGCAGCAGGACATATCGAAGAGCTGGACTGGAACACAATGGTGCACAAAGATTGCAAACATAATTGTGATTCAAGCACAATCAAAGTGACCTCAGGTATTAACATGCAACAAATTAATGCTAAATGCAATGAATGCGCATGTGCTTTTTCTGAGTCAGACATCAGATTAAACTGCTCTGGCCAACAACCTTGGTTAAAGGGAAACCCGCAGGTTTCTTGCACCCTCCCCCTTGCACGAGTTGATAGAACCAATGTTCTGGTTTATCAACCAATCATTAAGAGTTCGATTTTGATGCCACCTAAGGAAGAATTGAATTATGCCTTAGTTGATTGGCTTAGACATAGAGATGGATTTAGGGACTTTGACCCTGATAGTCCGAAGAATTGGCAAGGCTTGATGAATACAGTGCGCAAACTAAACTTTAACGTCACAGAGGTTGAATTGAGAAATCACGTTCAGCATGTACTCAATGAAAAAGATACTCAGGTCAACAGATCACTTAACGAAGACTGGAGAACTCGAGAATTTGAAGTTATGACTTCTGATGAACCTCTTACTCCAAAGTGGGGGCAGAAGATCTTGGATCATGAAGTTCAAGACCTTGGTGGGCTTGACAGAAATTTCTTTGGTCCCAATGGTCTTTTCTTATCAGTGTCTAAAGTCAACATGCTGACAGAGACTCGAGTGCTTGCTGGCTTTCAACGAAATGCGTCTACAAATTCTGAATTATCTGAAATGAAAGCGCAGCTTTGGGGTAATAATTCCAATTTGAATAAGTGGTTACCTGCTTACCGTGGTTACGGAGAAGGGATTCTCTTTCAAGTGAATCCTGATCGAGTCAAGGAATGGAACGCCAACTCGGGTGAGGACCGAGAGCTTTCGAGATTCAAACTAAGCCATACTCTCGCACATTTATTAATTGGCGAAGCTGCTCTTACATCCGGTTACTCTGTAGCAAGTATTCGAGATCGAGTTTATTCGCTTCCTGACGGGCGACTAGGTTTCCTTATTTATACAGCAGATTCAGATCAGGCAGGAACGTTAGGTGGCTTAGTAGAACTAGCGAATACACACAATCTTCAATTCCTTGTTGGTTCGGCGCTGCAAAGTGGGCGATGGTGCACCCAGGATCCCGTTTGCATGAACGGTAGTGGCAATTTTCAAATTGACTTACAGGCAGGTGCTTGCCACCAGTGCGTGTTACTTCCAGAAACTAGTTGCGAGGTATTCAATAAAAATCTTGACCGCGGTTTAATATTCGGTTGCGCCGAAAGGTCACTCACTGGAATTCTCGCGCATTCTGGTTAAAGCCCGGACGTTTCAAAATTATTCACAGAAAGACGCGGCTGACCCTAAGTAATGAAATCGGGAATGCGACGCAGCGAATGGCTTTTTCCAGGCTTACAGCACCTGTGGGTGGAGCTCGACCATTTCTTTCTTCGAAGAGGTTGATCTCCTGCGGGCGATGCATGCTCATGCGGTCGCCACGTTTGGTGGTTACCGATGAAGGTCCGGTCATGCCTACCCAGCTATCGAACAAATGTACTAACGTGCGCCCTCCCCTGGGAATACATGTCAGTGGTCGGATTTAGATTGGAGGTGCTTCAGTGAGAGGAGAACCTATAGACAATAAAGAAACTGAGGATCAGCGTTTGTGGAAGCAACTTCCACAAAGTGAAGGTGAAGAACGTGCTGAGTTATTGATCCAACTCGCACAACAAGCGATCTACAGATCGTCTGGCAATGAAGCTCTTGCGTTTGCAGAAGAAGCGCATGAGATTTACAAGGCGATGGGTGCTCGTGCTTCGAGTATCGCAGTCGCTAATGCAATAACCTCAATCGGTTATTCATTAAGAGAACTAAATAGAGTTGATGAAGCAACAAAAGTGCTTGATGGCGCGATTGATTTACTTCGTGAAAGCGGCCATCCTTTTGTTGTAGATAGCTTACGAGTCAAGGCCTCTTGGTTTTGTGAGCTAAAGCGTTGGGAAGACGCAATAAGAACTTATCTAGAAATTGTGAAAATCAACGAGATCGATAGTCATGATGAATTTGTGGCACGTGACTTATTTTCGGTTGCACATTGTTATCACAAACTGGGTAAGTGGGAACAAGTTATTGAATACGCTTTAAAAGCCAGAGAGCTCTTCAAAAAAGAGAAGATGGTTTTTGAAATCAGCTGGTGCGATTTAAATATCGCCGATGCTCACGCAGAGCTCGGAGATAACTTTGCAGCTATCGAATGGGGACAGCGGGCTTACGACATTGGAACGCTCCGCAAGGATCATGAAACAATTTGCAAGGCCGGATATGTAATTGCTAAGGGATATATAGCTCTTGGTCAATTTCCAGAAGCTGAACGTAAGTTAACGGAAGCTCAGGAATTAGTTGCTCAATCGGGAGATTGGGAACAGGTTGAGAAGGTAGAAAATGCTCTTATTGAGGTTTACCGATCAACTGGTAGAGGCGCAGAAGCTATAGAAGCTAAAAAGCGGCTCGAAACCCTGAAAGAGATTGTGGAGTAGGAAACTCCATTGATTCTCAATAGTTTTGGCCCATTCTCGCTTGGTTCCTATCCCTCTCGAGAATGGGTCATTCAAGTCATAGATTTAAGGAGATTCTGAAGTGCAAGAAATTAAGTGTCCAAATTGCGGTAAAGCTTTCACAATTGATGCGTCCGGTTATGCAGAAATTCTCAAACAAGTTCATGACCGTGAGTTCGATAAAGAGTTAAATGAAAGGCTCAAGATTGCGGATCAGGAAAAAACTGCTGCAATTGCGCTCGCAACTGCACAAAAGGATATTGAAATCAGCAAAAAGGCCAATGAGGTTACGGAGTTAAAGGCTGCACTCGAAGTGCAAAAACAAACTGCAAACGTTTCAGCCATTGAAGCTGTCTCAAAAGTAAAGCAAGAATTAGAAGACACCTTGCGTGAAAAAGATCTTGAGATTGCCTATTACAAGGATTTCAAAGCAAAACTTTCCACGAAAATGGTTGGTGAGAGCTTGGAGCAACATTGCGAAATTGAATTTAACAAGATTCGTGCTGCAGGATTTCCAAATGCATTCTTCGAAAAAGACTCAGATGCAAAAAGCGGGAGTAAAGGCGACTATATCTTCCGTGATTTTGATGATAATCAGACTGAGTTTGTTTCAATTATGTTTGAAATGAAGAACGAAAACGACGCAACTGCGACCAAGAAAAAGAATGAAGACTTCTTCAAAGAATTAGATAAAGATCGCAAAGAAAAAGGTTGCGAATACGCAGGATTGGTCTCTTTGCTAGAACTTGATAATGAACTTTACAACGCAGGAATTGTTGATGTTTCACATAGATACGAGAAAATGTATGTTGTCCGTCCTCAATTCTTTATTCCGATAATTACTCTGCTTCGCAATGCTGCTAAGTCTTCCCTCAGTTACAAAATGGAGCTCGAGCGCATCAAAGAGCAGAATATTGATATCACCAATTTTGAGAGTGAACTTGAAGCTTTTCGGACCGGCTTTGCTAGAAACTGGGAGCTTGCTTCAGGTCACTTTCAGTCAGCAATTGATGAAATTGATAAAACAATTAAAAGTCTCGAGAAGACAAAGGACGCTCTACTTAAGACTGGAAACAACCTTAGACTTGCTAATAACAAGGCGGATGAATTGAGCATAAAGAAGCTGACCAAGAACAATCCGACTATGGCTCAAAAGTTCCGAGAGCTTGATAATAAACCTAAGAACAAGGAACTTGAGTGAGAGAATTTCTGCTATTCATTCAACGTACGAGTTGTAGAAAGAGGGCGACAGATTGAATCTCTCAGTCAAGCCAAGTGCACCTTATCGCGAGACACTTTCACCGTCTTCCTTTTACAACATCCGATGTCCTAGGTGTTTGTGGCTTGAGTATTGGCACGGAATCAAGTTGCCTGCCAATTTGGCACTTCAACTTCTCTTATCACGACTTCAGGAAGCGGCCTATGACGGAGTAACTTCAAAAGTTATTAGTACAGAATTACCGCTTGGTAAGGTTTCGCGATACAAAAAGCGTTTTACGAGCATGCCAGTAAAAATAAATGGAGAAGAAACGCGCTGGAAAATTTACGGCGAAATTGATCTTCTTGTCGATCATCAAGACGGAACTTATTCGATTGTCGACGGAAAAGTCTCGATGAAAAAAGATGCTGAGGCATTGATTGATAGCTACTGGACGCAGCTTGAGGCCTATGTGTATGCGTTTGAGAATCCTCTTGATGGTGAAAGGATGACGATAAAGTCAATTGGTTTGCTGCAATGGCGTATCGATGACTCGATACATTTAGAGGAGAATAAGAGAGGATTTTCGGTAGATCACCGCTACATTCCAATTCCTCGTCAACCAGAAAAATTTCAGGAATTCTTGGCTAGATTTATTGGAATTATTGAAGGTGAATTTCCGGAATCGGGCGCTGAATGCGATACATGTAAGTTCTTGGACAAGATTGGGTATAACTTTTAACGGAATATCAGCACTACTTCCCCAAAGATGTGACGCCCGCACTGGCCACTATCCAAATAGAATTGCCTTTTTGAAACATTCAAGACAGTTCCTCTGACGAATATTTGTTTGCAGAAAATATATGTGGAATCTCCCGCATTTTACTTTCGTATGAGAATAGCGCTGGGCGCATAATTTTCTTGCACTCAGAAATTCAAGACGCTTGTCACATTACCTACACTTCAATAACTTACTTGCGTTCGTAATCTATAAGTTGCTGTTAAAGAGTTGGGGGTCAGTCGAGAGATTCATGTCTCTCTTTAACTTGTTTTCGCGCTTTGCAGATGCAGAATTACGTCTTCTTGCCTCCAATGTAACTTCCGGATACTTTCCTAGGTATTTGTCAAGACTCTCTTTTGAATCAATGTAAATTAATTCCGAATCCAAATAATTGAATAGATAACAGTTTTTTCCTTGCGCCACTAAATCCAGAACATTCGCAAGAGTTCCCGCACTCTGAGTATCCCAAACCATAATTCCAAGATTTGCAGTCTTTGTCATAAAACGATCTTTTGCAGCATGCCTAGCATGAGATTTTGATACTAAACCAGATTGAATTAACTTCTCAGGCCAATTACCAACGTTATTTCTCACAACGTCGGCACTACTGCACACCGTCACTTGCTTTACATTTAGTTTTTTCAATTCTTTTTGGAAAGCGGTATCGATTCCCGGTGCATCACCAACATAGAAACTTGACGCTTTTTCCACGTGTTTGACAAGTAAATCGATAACTTCTAGCGGAACTTTCTCCACTTTTCTCGTCCCACCAAGTACGACTAGCAAGGAAACTCCTTAAACCCATTTTCTTTCAATGCAGTGAGTGTAATCAAATATCTTGGAACTTGTGGATAATTTCTTGCGAGAACTGAAGCAATTTCACGAACGGTGGTTCCCGTTTGATAGACATCGTCAATTACCAAAAACCCCCGAATTTCCTTTTCGTGAATTTCAGATATCGTATAAGCGTTTCTTGAGTGAATTTTCCGGTCTTCAATACTCTCGCCTGGAATTCTCTTAATTGAGTCTAATTCTCGAGTTTTACTAATGTACGGAGTGCAATCAGTAAATTCCTGAAAGTATCTCTTGGTCCAAATTTCACAAATTCTATTGGGAAGTGAAATTCGTGGGTCTGAATTTGGCGGTACTGGTACCAATAAATTAAAGGGAGGTTTTCCTAGAAATCTTTTTTGTAGACATTTTCGAATTTCTTCGAAACAAAATTTTTCAATCTCTAATTTTGCGTCAGCGGTTAGTTCATCAAAATGGTATTTATAGCGATTTATTCTTCTCCCAAGATCGCTATATTGGACAAAGGGTTTTCGATGATAAGAATAGAGAGAAATTGCGCCGGCGGATTTCCAAACTGTTTTGCTGGGAATATGTAGCACATCCCAAAAAGTACAACGATCTACGAACGACGTCTAGAGTTAACGGCGAATGTGACTGGTCAATTGCCAATTTAGTTATTTATGTTTGGAGTTTCGAATTGCAAATTACGCAAAAATATTCTGGGCTGTTTTCGTTGATGCAACACCCGCCAATTACATACTTTTTTTCGTCTAATGGCTGAGCTGGCAGGCCATAAACTATTTCTCGAATACCTGTTTCATTATTACAATATGGACACATCAATTTAGTTTTGTTCTCCTTTGTAAATCTCCCGGGGTTTTTACCTTTTTAACCTCGCGCAGCTCTTTGCGAATATTGACTTCGACCGCCATTTGTTGAATCCATGCAGGGAATGGCGGTGCTGGGCGCTTGGATAGCAAGAAGAGCGGAATTAGACACCAGAACTTAATGAAGTATGCATAAAGAGCCCAGCGATAGGGATTGCGGCCAAAGATGAATGCGGTGGCTGCGACTATGGGAATTGCGATTAGGGTGATCAGTAAATTGGTTATGTCCATGGTCAGGACGATACGGATGGGTGGTGACACGGGGGTTGTCAGTGGGGTGGGTTACTTTGATGGCATGGACAGATCTGCAAATAAGTTTGTGGCGTTCTTGGCGATACTTGCAACTCCGTTGGCGGCGGGCGCATTTTTATTGGCGTGGGGGCCTGGTGATCATTACTTTGATTTTGCACCAAAGAATGATGGCTATGTAGCACCGCGGAATATTCAAGAAGTCGTTGACGACACCCAAGCTTCGACGGTTACGGTTTATTGCGAAGTGAGTAAGAAGAAAGGTAC
>VFQT010003146.1_pt1 | contig 15532 bp, 28 predicted proteins | sample 3512381 | NCBI WGS metagenome assembly VFQT01 (sample SAMN10412376, study PRJNA504923) | tailings metagenome | isolation source: Relicate 2 Philex TSF3 active mining site | place: Philippines: Tuba, Benguet | collected 2017-08-29 | reverse complement strand
TTAATCCTAACAAAGTGCAAACGCTATTAAAACGAGCGTCTGCACGACTGTTAGCGCAAATCAGATGCGTTCAATAATATCAGCCAATTCCTTACATCTTTCATCTGGGCATACATCAGAAGCAAAATCCATTAAATCAAATAAAGCATCTGACTGTACGCTAACAGCAAATAAACGCAATATGCGTATATGTGCTAAATCATCACTTATTTCTCCTTTTCTTATGGATTGTATAATGCCATAAAGTTCTACTGTCTTACTCATACTTCGTTTATTTGTGTTACGTTAGCGGTCATTCACGGATAAGTCTGTTTTGAGCATAATTGACAGTACGTATATCCATCATTGCATCTTACGACTTGTTGATGTGAACAACCGCTAACATCAGGTTGATGCAATTTACTGAGTTTGTTTTCCAAGTAAGTACAATACCTTTCTAATCTTTCTTGGTAATCAATATCCCCATATACTCCCATTGGATAATTTCCTCTTTTAGGTCTGTACCTCATAATCTTTCTTTTTAATCCGTAAACTTCACCAAACTGAATGGCTTTTACAATTTAAACTTCACATTCTCTTTTAGTGCCTTCAATCGTTTCTGCACTTCGATTTCACCAAGTTCGATGCGCTCTTTGATTTTCTCAATCATTTCCTCGTCACGGTGAACAATTATCCAATGATACATCGGCTTTTCTTTGTACACGCAATATACGAAATAAACGCAACGTGTAGAGTTAGTACATAGCATCTGCATCTGCATTTGAGCATAGTGCTTTTTGTCAATCGCATTGACGTTGTTCGATTCGATTAGGTCAAACACTTTCTCAGGGCGCGGGCATTTTATTTCTGTAACGATGTCAGAATCCAATACAATACCATCAGGAGATGCACCCGCGTTGTCACCAAGTGGAAAGAATGCGCACTCTTCTAAGATGTGACGTTCGCCTTGGATGACTTTTCCTGTTCGCATGAGTGAGGCAAGCAACTCAAATGCTTCTGGCTCTGTTTCAATGCCTCTCTTCATATCCCAAGATTCAACATTCCAACTGTTGTCAATTCCAAAAAAACGCTCGTTTGCTACTCGTTTGCATAGCGTGTAGAATGCCTCTCCTACGCTATCCTTTGCGCGTCCATCTGCAATCAAATCTGAGGCAACTGAGGCGGTAAATCTACCACCTCGCTGCTCGTACCATTCTGTTGTTCTTTGCTCGCTCATTACGCTTTCAAATAATCGTTGTACATCATTTCAATCTCAGGTGTTGTCTCCCAATCGTTGCGGATGTCCTCAATGGTCATGCCTGAGTTCTTGCACATATCAAAGTCCGATTCTGTGAATAGTGGTTTTTCAATCTCAGGCTTCGCATCGCCTCCATCCACATAGTCAACATCGAGCGTTTCAACATCGTTAATGATTGCCTGATCTGCAATTACCGCATTTTGCATTTCGATTGACAACATTCCCCACTTTGCAAGAGTGTTCTTGAGTACAGTTTTTTTCGCCATTGCATCAAAGTTAGTTTTCCATACACCGCTTGAATGGTTGTAAGTCTTTGAAAATTGCGCTCCGTGTCGCTTAACTTCGTCCGTTGTCCAGAATACTGTCTTTTCGAAGCCGTTAAGCAACTTAAAGTATGCAACGTAGCCAATAACAGCACCTTCGCCCATCGTTGTAAAGTCAGCATCCAACTGCTCAGTAAGGCGATTGAATGACTTGAATTGATTTTCGTACACCTCAACAACGTTGATTGCCTTGTATTGCCCTGTGCGGTTAGCAAGTTGAACATAACCTTTCCAGCCCATTTGAAATTGCGCTTGGTTTCCGTAAGGTACTATCCAAGCAAGTCCAAGATTTTGATTGATTGGTAGGTCTAATGTTGCCGCCATTGCAGCCGCGTTGTAAATGCTTGTTGGTGATGCCTTTTGCAGTAAGTTGTTGTTGTTCACTACTTGCATTACCGAGGTGATGAAGCCTACTGATTTTTTCCCAAGTAGTTCTTCAAATTTTTTCTTCACATCGTCGCGCATGAAGAAGTCTTTTGTTGTTAATTGATTGCTCATCTTAATCGTTTTTAATTTCTACAAATTTAACCGTTTACATCCTCGCTTTTCCAATATTGTGATGAACGGTTTTTATGGTGGATGAGTGGTCATTCCTCAATCATTAAATATCCATTAATCCCCCTGTTCAATGCTGCGTTAACCATTTGCAATGCGTACAGCTTTTCGGGTGGCGGTGGTGGCTGTGTGAATGCGTTTGCGTTTTCCTGATACTGATAGTTCAACTCTTTGTATTCGCGTTGCGCCTCAATCCACATATCTTTTTTCTGATTGTCATCGAACAATTCTGCAAATGCACGGGCAAATGAATTGGCTTCAAACGCTGTTCCGGAGTAAGTCTTGTTTCCTTGTTCAAGATCTGTTACATAAAGTTTCATCGCCTCACGTTTGAATTGTTCAATTTTCTGCTTTTCTGATTGCGAATTTTCAAATTCTTGCTTTGCTTGTTCCTGAATCATCATCACAACCCTCTTTTTTTGTGCCATATCTTCGATTGGTTGCATTATCTCGTCCTTTGTAAGGGAAACACCTTGCCGCTTTTCAATCGTGCGTTCTAGGTAAGCTAAATTAAGCTGGTTAAATGTAAGCGTTGGAAACTTTTGGCAAATCGTTTGAATAACTAACCTGTATAAATCCTCCGCAACGTTGTCAGGATTCAGACCATAGTACACTTTGGTAATGTAAATCAATGCTCCTGAAAATCTGTCTAAGTTATCCTTGCAAAATTCATCCTCACTCAACATTGCTCCAATCAGCTTCTTCGAAATTCTGAGCGGAGTGTTCATTGCTGCCAGTTTGCTCTGAATCATTTCCAAGTATTCGGGCTGTAATTCTTGCTGCTTGCTCGGCAAGTGTTTCTTTTCGTGTTGTAGTTCCATTTTGTAAAGTGTTTAAAGGTTTCAAATGTGGCAATGTATTTTTAAGTTTCGTTTTCCATTGCTTTATTTCGTTTCCGTGTCCATCCTTCCATCCGTTTTCAATCCATTGCTCATATTTTGATTGAATCGAATATTTAAGGCTTTCAAATTTCGGTGCAAATTCGGGAATGGTCAGAACGTAATTTAAAAATTCATCAAAAGTCGGAATTTGCTTTTTTGATTTTTTTTGCGGCAATTCCTCTTGTACTTCCTCTTCTCCTTTCCCTTGTACTTCCCCTTTCTCTTCCTCTTTCTCTTGTTGGGTAGGGGTAATTTCACCCCTTACACCCCCCCTTGCCAAGGGTAGTAATTTACACTTTGTTTTATCCTCCCAACCTTTAACCTGTTTGTCAATGGAGTGTTTTTGAGATAGATACGCAAAGTTTGCCATACCTTTAAGTGATGTAGGCTCTATACCTTCAAATTGCTTTTTGAGTAAAGCATCCATGAAAGCTACTTTGTCCTTTTCATTCAGTTCATTGTACACGTCAAAATACGACCTATAAAATGAAAAACCGTCTCTAATTTTGCTCATATTTCACAGCATAAAAAAACCCTCCGCGCTTCAGGGTGCAGCCATCCACGCAAAGGGTTTATGAAAATTCTTTCTCGGTTCTGCACAACCGTTCACAAATATACTAAAAATTTATCGAAATGTACTCACTCCCCTTTGGAACAATCGTTTTTTTAATGTGTAGTTCGTAGATGTCGCGATCGTTGAATCTGTACTTTTTTTGCAGGATGTCGAGCAATGGTTTAACAGGATTGTCGATGTCTGATAGTACATTGCTCAGTCCAAACTCAAGGTGAATTACATTGAACTGCGGAGGCTTTTCCGATGGCAACAAAGCAAGCAAGGCGCGTTCGTAACGGTTGTATTTAATCGTTTTGAATCGCTTGCCCTGCCATGCTTCGTTAACGCTCAACGGCTTGGTGAATAGTGTGATGTTCATTAGAATAGTTTTAGTTGTTGTGTTCCACTTCCCACGGTGTATGGCAGTTCATTGGATAGCACCTCTGAGATTAACGGCTCAACGATGCTTACTTCGTATTGCGCGCCATCTTTGTCAATTAGCACATCCATAAATTGCCACCCTTCAAAAACCTCGTAAGGCTCGCGGGTTATATTTACAACGGTGAACATTTGTATTGATTCATTACTTCCCAAATATGCTCATTCTTTTCGAGTTCTTGCCCGTTTGCTAACTTCATAGCGTAACTCACAGACGGCTTTTTCATTCCGAACAACTCAGCAACTTGTGAATGAGTTAACGGTGTGTAGATGCACAACCAGTACATAAGTGTATGCCGTTTGTTTGCTAACTCACGATGCTTCGTGTTTACTTTCAATCCATGTTCATCAATCAAATCCTTTGCCTTTTCAATCGCGGGTTGTGCATTTAGCAAGTCTTTGTTTCTACGTTGCAACCGTTCGTACTTTAAAATGATTCGATTGGCTTTATTCATAGCAGACCTGTGATAACTACTGTCAATCAATGCCTGTTCGTATTCTTTCCGTGTCATATTTCCTGTTCAAATGCTTGTTTATGCCATTGTCTGAATGCCCTCTGCATTGCAATCTGTTGCTCTATGGATTCTTTATCCATGTCGCTGGTGATGTTCTCATCTATGCGCCTGATATGCCTTAATAGTTCGTTGTAAGCTTTCTTGTGTCCTTGCGTGATTAGCTTGTCATCGATGCAATCTTCGATAAAGTCACCAAGTACAGGCATAAGTCCGACGATTGCGAGCATCTTAGCTAGTTGTTCGTTGTTTGGTGTCATCGCTTTTCGATTTCTTTTTTTACTTGTTGCCAATATTCAATATATCCATCGTTTAATATTTCATATCCGCATCTTTGAGATTTTAATGACCTGACATTCAATATCTCATCAACTGCAATTAGTGCGCATTTTTTGGAAGTGTACCACAACATACCAAATTCATCGTGGTATTTTTCAACTAACTCTCTTGCTTTCTCTTTTGGTGTCATCGCTTGTAAGGTTCTAATGTGTCAATAATTGGTTGCACGTCTTCAAGGAATCTTGAATCTTTGATTTCCATTGCGTTTTCCATTCTTTTAATTGCGTGTAATACCGTGCAATGGTTGTCGATGCCTATGAGTGTCCCGATGTCGTTCAAACTCTTGTTCGTGTTTCTTCTAAGCCACCAAGCGAGTGCCTGACGTTTTTGCACTAAGTCATTTCTTCGTGATTGCTTTCCGTTTCCTGACCTCTTATCAAGGTCGTAATAAACCACAATGTTTCTCACTTGATCATGAATCGCGTTTATGCGGTTGTTTTCAATTACGATGTTATCAACGGTCACTTTATCCCTCCTGATTTCCTCCAATGTGTAGCGGTGTACAATTGCGAGTGCCTCAAGATATTCGTCTCTTGTTATCTCTTTCATTTTTTTTCTACGATTAAAATTGTTGGTCTTTCTGATTTCCACCCGATGAAGGTGTAGAATGTTTTTCCTGTGATTGCACACTGCGACTGGTTAACGTGCTGCACCCATTCGAAGTGCTTCCAATGCAAATCCGTTGTCTTACGAATGTGATTGCCTTGCACATATCCGTGAATCTTTAGCGTTGTCAAATCGTGCGTGCTTCCTACTACATTGGTCACAAACGGCTTTAACTCGTTCAAATCCCAAATTGATTCTCTTTCTTTCGTTCTCATGGTTAAAAAGGGCAGTCTTGTTTTTTAATCTTGACGAGGTGCTGCCGTAACCGCGTAAGACTGTAAAATTTTCCTTTGATGCAGTAGCCTAAAGTATAACCGATAACCGTTTGTTTTAATTGCTTTCCTGATCTTACGTTGTAGCAATTACCTTTCTTGTCGAATTGGTAATTATCCGCAAAAGCTAACTGCCAAACTAAATCAATATTATTAGTAAATACTGCCATTTGTAATTAAGTGTTTGTTCTCTTAGCCAGTAGTTAGCACCAATTAGCCAGCGCACGATTAACGGTACTTAAATCCGAATTTTAAATTAGAATCCATAGTTAAAACATCGCAATCAATCTCGGCAGAATAAAAACTAATTAAATGTAAACCATCATCACTTCCATCGTTCCAATAATAATGGATGCTATTATCTTCTGAGTTAACTTCCATTTTTATTCTTGGAAATCTTTTCTTTGCTTCGTCTATAAAATTTATAGGCTCATTAGTTTTTATCCTTTCAACACATCTTTGAAATAAAAGCCTTTCCTTTTCCACTTCTAATTTAAAAGCAGCTTCTTCGACAATTTTACTTAAATAATCTTTCATATATTTTAATTTTTAGTTTATAAATCTAACGCTCTTTAACTGGTGCTAACACAGTATTTGCGCCATTAAAACAAGCGCAAATACCCGTCCGTTACCTGCAAGTGCTACGATACTGCTACTATTGAACATTTGTGGGAGAAAATTTAAAAAGTTTTTCCACGCTCAATTTATTACCACCGATTTTGCCATTTGCTGACAAAGAAGATTTTGCCTCTTTTTGCCAAACACATTCAAAGTCGGCAGGTGCATTGTATTCACTTACAAATACCGTATGTCCTTGTTTGTTAATGTTTCTTACCCAATTCCAAAAAAGACTGTGGTCAAATTCATTAGCATATTTTGTTGTTCCCTCATAAGGTGGGTCGCAATAAACAATACTATTTGGTGGCAATTCCAATTCATAGTAAGGTTTGTTTTGAAATATTACACCTTTCATTTTTACCACTTGCTTTGCCACATTGTTAATTGCTTCAGTTTGGTAATCCCTTATCGTTCCTATTTTGGTTTTCGTTTCTCCAGCAAAGCCACCAAACCATTTTCCACTATAAGAGCAATTAAAACCAACCCACCCAACAAAATATGCAGGGTATTTACTTTGGTTTGCTCTTACCTCTGAATACTCCTCTTTGGTAATCTTTTTTGGAATCCAATCGCCAACAAGTTCACGCCACATTTGAATTAAATGGTAGTGAATATCATTAGCAATCCTATTCCCTTGCACCTCGCAAATGGCATTCATTCCCCCTGCAAAAGGTTCAACATACCATTGTTTAGGTTTTCTATCTTTTAAAATAATAGGCAAAATCTCTTTTGTAAACCTTGCCTTACTTCCCATATATTTCATACTCTAAAACTTTTTAAATTTTCTTTCCGTTTTCAAATCAAAATCCTGCTAAATAATCCACACCAGCAGGTAACAGCACCTATACGCAATTTCCCAACCGCACAAATCCGACACACAACTGCGTATAGCTGCGGAACGTTATCAATCCTTCTGAGCGATGTAAAACGGCTCTACGTTGTAATCTTTGATGAATGAAGCCAATGCTTCAAGCATTGACTCCGCTTCGATGTTCACCCCTGTTGAGTAAACGTCTTGGTTATGCGGAAACCAAACTACGTGATAAGTTTTCATATTCTCGATTTTAATTGTTACAATCTGGGCATTTTTCAGAAACGGTACAGCCACCGCAGCACATGGATGCAGACTTCCCGCATTCAATTACTTCAATCCATCCCTCACCATCGCAAGTAGGGCAAATGCTTTCCTTTACAAGTTCGTTGATTTCGTCCTGCAATTCTTTTGAAAGGTCTGTGATGTTAAGCTGAACCTCTTTAAACATTTGTTGAAATTCACCGTTGACATACTTGAATTCAATTGCTTCGTGCCAAGTGACAATATCAGGAATGCAGTAAGGCTCAATCAAAAGAATTTTCTCATGTTCATCGTAATACAAATCTGGATAGAATACATTGAACTCGTAATCTTCACGAATGTTAACAACGGTTACGTCTTTACTTCCTGTGCAAAGGATAGCCGCGTCTTTGGTTGGATAAACGCGGTTGTTTGCGATAAATGCTTTTTTTGTCTTCATGTTTTTCGTTTTTGACATACACAAATATACACCGAATTAACATACTTACAAACATTTTGAACAATTTTTTTCAAAAAAAAATGCAACCCTTTTGAGATTGCATTGATTTTAAGCGAGTTATGAATTAACAATTATCGCATATTTTTTAGATAGTCCATTTTATTTTTTCAACTAATACAGTAATGCAATAAGCAAAAGCAGTAATTAGAGCAATTTTGCCAAGTACCTGACCAATCACTTTAGCAAATGAATCCTCTTTAATGCAAAAGAGTTCGTAAGTAATGCCCGATGTTTTAAGTAGTAGGATTATTAACGCAAAATAAATCATAGTCATTTTTTTATGTTCACACAATATTACGCATTTAATCAGGATAAACAAAACCTAAAAGCCTTAAACCAATTCTCTTAATGCTTTCTGGTAGGCTAGATGTGCTTTTATTTCGCATTTAAAATATCCAAGATGCTTTTTGTGTTTTTGAATTCTAATTACAGAACGCCATCTTTTTGACCTTTCATCCCAACAAACGCCTTTATACTTACTTGTGTTGTTACCTTGAATCCTGTATGCGTTTTCTCTATTTGTTAACAGTTGTAAATTCTCTAGTCTGTTATCTGTTTTTATTCCGTTGATATGATCAACAACTAATTTCATCCCACAAGGCTTGTGATTGAGAAAAGCCATTGCAACTAATTGATGTAACTTATAACTATTTATTACTCCTAATTTACTTAATTTTGTTTTGTAGTAACCGTTACGATCTAGTTGTGGTTTCTTTAATAAACATGAACCGTTTTTAATTGAGCGCACATTTCCAAAATTACTAACTTGATAAAGTTTTTCGTAGTTAGGAATATCCTTCCAAATTTCTTTTTGCATTTCTTTGCGTTTAAATTAATGCGTTTAATGTGAAGTGGGGAAATCGTAAACGCTTCGACTTTCAGATGGTAGCTACTCCAATCCTATCCCCAAATCAAATATACTAAAACTCTTTCAATATTACAACGCTTATATTTTGACGTTGCCCCCATTCCATGAATGAATTAAAGTCTACTTCTTTTGGAAATACCAAACAAGCAACAGACCAACCGCCAATCTTTGTAGAATTTTCGCCCGCCTTATGAATGTTTGCTCCGATAATGTTATTGTATTCCCTTCCAATTTCTTCTGCTTGGTTGTCTTTGTCACCATCACGGAAGTAAGGAAATCCTATATTTTGCGTATAAGCCGTGTAACGTCCTTTGTGCTTGCCTATCTTGTGAGATTGATACACTAATACGTCCGACTTCAAAACAGCGCATCCAAGCGTGTTATATTTAGCGAAGTCTTTAAGACCTTGTGCGCCTGCGTTTGTTGTAATTGGAAACACTCTCCAGAACACAGGTTGCTTTCCGTTGTCTAGAACCTCAAAGCAATAGCACTTATCGTCGAAACGATCAAACTCATCCTCATTGCTCCTAACCATTACCGCGTATTTTCCTTTTATCCATCCTTTAAACGATGGTAAAGATTCAACTCTATCAATCAGTTGTTTACTTGTGTAGCTTCTAACGTTACTCATAATCAATCTCCTTCCTCGTTGTTTGTTCCTTTTTTCGTTGCTCCGTACCACATGACGAAGCGTTTGAATCGCTTTTCTTTAATCGTTGTTTTCTTCTGCTGTTGTCATCATATCAATATTATTTCTTTTTAAAATCACCACAAATATGACAATGTGATTGTCCACAATTACAAATGTCTTTTTTCATCTTCTTCTGATTTAAAGGTTTCGTTGTAGTAATCTTCTGCTTTATTATAGTCTGGTCCATAATTAACAGCATCCATTATCTGCTCCTTTTCCATCTGCTTGGCTTGGTGAAATAACCCATCAAATTGCATCTGTTGTTCGTTGGTCAATTTCAATAGAACAAACTCATACAAAAACTCAACCGCTGTTTGTTGCTTTTCCATCACTTATAGATTACTGTTAATGTTCTTGTTGAGTGTCGGTAGAATTGCGCAATGCACTTATTGGATTCAAAGACTTGAATTTGTCGACCTTCGTTGTCTGTCATCTCACCAATGTAGTCCATGTTGTGAGCTGCCCAACTGTATGCCTTGTCAATTTCCTTTCCTGTACATTGAGCCGTGAAGCTGTTATCATAGAATCTAATCATTGTTTTTCCATCCTGAGACTTGAATAGCGTGTTATCTAACTTCACATAGTTAGCCGTGTCAATCATTTCTGTTTGTGCACTCGCTTGCAATGAGCAAAATAGCGCGATTGTTAAAATAATCTTTTTCATATTCTTTCGTTTTAAATGTTTCTCAAATGTAATGATTTAATGAATCGAACACAAAAAATATGACAAGCGGTTTGAATCAATGATAAACGGTTAAAGTGGGAATTTGTTTGAATCAATCTGTTTTAGCACCTCTTCTTTGCCTGATTTGAAACTTCTAATCGTTTGAAAGGTTGCTAATCTGCCTCCGAGTGGTTTAACTGGTGCACCTCTTTCCACGTGCCATCCTTTCGAGCCATCTCCATACTCTTCTTTGTACGTGCCCGTGATCATCATGTGAATCTGTTTGTGCTTCACTTTATATTCCTTATTCATCGTGTCATAGTGCAAGAAATCACGCGCTACATTTGTGGCTTTGTTTTCGTGTATGTGACCCATTGCGAACAGGTCAAAGTCTTCGTACATTTCAAGGGAGCGCGTTAAGTTGATTTCCCCACGCGTTACGATACCTCCACCGCCTGAGCCGTGAAAATATTTCACTTTGTAGGTAGCGAATTGGTCACCTTTTTTTCTGTAATGGTGTTTAACAACAATCCAACCACCGTAACCGCCAAGCTGAATCTTTGAGCCGTGAGTTAAGTTCATCATTGTAACCCATCGCTTCAATATATCGCTTTCTTGAATCTTTAGCGGTGCTGTCTCATGATTGCCATATCCTACCCCAAAGATGATGTGTGCATAAGGAGAAAACCATTCCAATGCAGTATCAACGATTGAATCAAAATAAAATGCGTTGTTGTGTTCTGGTCGAATGTCGGATTTATTTCCTCTCCTATCTCCTTTGCCTTGCATTAAGCAGAACGTGTCACCATTCAGAAAGATAGGAATGTTATTTTCAAGGCAGTAATCGCAATGTTTTTTTAGTAGATTAAGGTATGTTTTTGGGTTGTCCCAATGAAGGTCAGATAAGAATGCAACTCGCGGTGATTCTCCGTGGATGTCAAGTGTGATGACGTTAGCCATAAATAAAGTAATTGATTAAAATAAGAAAGGGTTAACGCACCACGCGCCAACCCTCTAATGTAACCTCCAAAAACAAATCGTTAGGAGTTAAGTCGATGTTTTCAAGTCCGATAATGTAAGCACAAGCCTCGGAGCAATACAGCCTTTTTAACGCATCCTGTTGCTTAACCTCTGCTTTGTCTTTACGTCTAAATACATTTGCAATTCTGCGCCCAATATTCAAAGGTTTTCGCACTAATAATGAAAGGAAGTCATACTTTTTGCCAATGATTGACTCAAGGCGCGTGCGTTGGTCTTTAATGTCTGCAACGGTAAGATCTGGATTGCGCATAATTACAAACGAATAACCGTATTGGTTTACCCAATCGTGATATTCTTTGCCTTTGAATCCGTCAATCTGTGAATCGTACACCATTAACTTGTTTTTCTCCCAGGCAAACACCGCTGAATGAGAAAACTTAGATTGTGTAACGGCTGTTATTGCCTCGCTTAGTATCGTATCGCGGTAGCAGAATGCCACGTCAAACGATTCTATTCTGTCTGTTGATACGTTCTTCATGGCTTTTTCTTTAATGCGCGTACTGTGGCATCTGTTCCGCATAGAACACAAGCCAAAACAACTATAACTGTCTCGGTGTTTCCCTCAAGTGGCACTACATCAGTAGACAATGCGAATAGGAAGAAAGCAGAAAGAAGTGTGCTTATTTGCCCTTTGATTCTGTTGCTCTTAGATGTCTTTGCTTTGAGCCTTTCGTAGATTTTCTTTATCATCTTTGCTTGGAATAATAGCGAAATAGGTTGTTATATCTCGCATTTGGTTACTACTATTACCACTTGATGAAGCTGATTGCCTTGTTGTGACGTAACAGTCGAATAGTTGCCGCTCTACTTTATCTAATCGTGTCTCTAACTTTGATATGTAAGCATATCCCAAGACGATGACAACGGCAACCCCACCGTTCACCTTTGCAAATTCAAGTATTTTTTCAGCATTCATTCTGTAAGTGTGTGTGTAAATATACGATTTATTTTATTTCGGTGATAGTGAAGTTTAATTGCTCAACAGTTATATTCGTTGCAGAACTTGTGTTTCTAGCATGAATCTCCAAGTAATTGCCGTTGCTCATCGTTACAACGCACATAAATGTGACTGATTCAACACGTCCTGAGCTGTTGCTTGTTACCTTTGTACGGCTTGGTGTTCTAACGGCTGCCAACTGTGAATCATAGAAACCAAACTCAAGAATGTGATTTGTACCCGCTACCGCAGAAAGTGAGCATTGGATTAGATATTTCCGAGTAATGACCGCATCGCACGTTAATCGGTTGTTTGAGTGGCTGAATTTCGCGTTATCTGCACTTGCTGAAGTTGTTCCTGCTACCTTAAAAAACGATGTTGTGTTGCTTATTGTTGTAGCTGTGGCATTGCCTTGCATATACAACTGACCATTCACAGCGGTGTTCGTGGGACCTACACAACTGATATATAGCGCATCGTTTGATGTGTGATTAACTCCAGACAAATAAGTGCCACCCCCTGCGAAGTTTACCGTATCAAGTATGTAAGACTCAGTAGGGATAGTAGCAGAAGCATCAACGTTAATTCCCGTTTGACCGCTTGTCACAATAAATGAAGAGTAAATGATTCTGAATCGTCTTGTAACTGTCAATGTAGCAGGAAGAATGAATGCTGTGTTAGTACCGTTAACATCGAATAAACATTGCGTAAATCCAATCGTTCCAATAGTACCATCGAAAGTCATTCCCCCACTATTCAAGAACGCGCTGTCTTGCACGATTAGATTCGTGTAGTCTTTGATTGTTCCAATGGTATTACAGTTCGTGAAGTTAACACCAAACCAATCCAATGCCGTTGTAGTACCATCACCATCAAGATTCAATGCAACGTCTGCCTCTATTGTGATATTGCGAATAGGCAAAGAATAGTTGGAAGTGATTAAAGCCGTTCCCGTTAACCCTGTTGACTTAATACGGCAATTCTCAGATGAACCGCCAAGGATTGTAGTATTGATTCCGCAAACCAATCTGTTACCTAATAGGTCTACCTCGGTGATGAAGAAGTACGTCTTTTCATCCTCCAATGTAATTACACCAGAAACAGGAATTGGCAAATCTGATAGTGACGATACAAAAACAAAGTCACTCGCTGCGCTACCTCCCGCAGCCGTACTAAAACCCGTGTTAACATATCTCCAAGCATCGAAGTCTGTGTAAGCATTTCCGTTCTCATCCTCAATATCAGCGGATGCAATTCCTGTGTATAGTTCACGATCATTAACGCGGAAATAGTACTTATTGTCTTGGTCTTTAGTTATGCGCACCTGTGATGCGTGAAACTCAATATCGTCCGTTTGACCATCAGGCAACAGGATTAGATAGTTGCCACGCTTGTATACTTTGATTGCCATATTAATCGATTGAATGGGTTAACAGTTCGGTAAGTTGCTCTTCGGTAACATTCTCCAAGTCGGATGCTGTAAGATTCCAAAAGTAAATATCCTTCTGAATCTCGTTTCCTGTCAATGGTCGACTGTTAACGTATGCGATTTGAGCGATTAAAACGCTGTCATATTGCGAGGGAGTAACATTTCCTATTACGTTGTAGAATGTACTCATTCTGTAAACCGCTTCACGTCTATTAATTAGATTGAAGTAAGGACGAGTTACATTGAGCATTTGCACGTCATATATTGGGTTGCCCTCTTCATTCGTTCCAATCTCTACGTTCACAGACTCTTGCTTAGTTACTGTTTCAAGCGTGTATAATTCAATGTCGAAAGTGACCGTTTGCGCTTGCTCGTTTTCACGTCGATTCAATGCCTTGATGTAAACGATGCCCTCACGTCTGTTCATCGCGTCAATTACTTGTGGTTGTTTTGTTCTAATCATGATTACAATAAAATTAAGTTTCCTGTTGCTGTTACGGCTGTTGGATTGGTTGCCCAAGTAGGATTGACGTATATCATACGCACGATGTCGCCATCTACATATGGTATATTCATTGAAGTATTGTTGAAGTTTCTGACCACTGTTGTCGCTCCAACTGTTGCCACTAAGTAGTCCGTGCCATTGTGACGTACATACAACGACCAGTTTTCATTCGTTCCTGTTGTACCACCAACCAACATATTCAAGTCACACCCGCGAATAACACCCGCACCGCGCATTATGATTTCATAGTAAGCATTTGTCGATACTGTTGGTGCGTTAATGGATTGACCGAAAGCAACCGTTTGCCCATCCGTTGGGTTGAATTGACCGTGAAATATTGGCATCATTCGCATGGATATACCGCGCCAAAATGAGCCGTTGTAAACCTCTTTTCTTCCTGTTGTGGTATTGTATATCTCTAATCCTGTTGCGGGTGAACTAATCGCGTCTCTTTGTGTTGTTGTCATGCGTGGTAATAACGCGCCCTTCAATGTTGATTTCACCTCAAATAACGATGAAGCATCTTGTACCTCATTTGCGACTGTATATTCCTCAACTAATACTTGGTTTCTAAATGCACCGCCTTTTGAGTTGACACTTGCACCCGTTACCCCGTTGCTATTGGTCGAACTACCTGATACACCATTTCCACTTGTTGAAGAGCCGTTAATGGCAGTCCCCGTATTCGCCACACCAACTACACCGATACCACTACCTGAGTTATTAGCGTAGATTGCCTGCGTGTCATTACCATACACCAACAAGTGAGCATTGTTAAATGTCATGTCATAACTCGCAAAATCATGCGTTCTATTGGCTGTCAATGTTAGGTCTGTGTTTGCGAAGTTTGTGTCTGTGCCAAAGTCAGTAATTGGAAGTTGCCCCGTTGTAAGGTTGCCAAGTCCATCATCCTGCACAACAGGCACTACCTCTGAGCCGTTTACCGTTAACGCGGGTAATTGGCTTATCTTAATGTTTCCGTTCATATAATCTCAAAGAAATCGTTAAAACCTGTATTAGTGTCCTTAATCGGTGCAATATCGCTGTCATTCTGAGCATCTGTGAACTCAGGAAATAACGCTTTGTTTTTCTCTAAGTACTTAATCAAACGCGTCTCGTAAAACTCCGCTTTTTGCCCGAATGAATCTTGCAAATGTGCAATCTCTTGAAATGTAACAGGCTCGGAAAAATCACCGCTTTGCGCTTGTACTCCCTTGTTCTTTAAGGCATAAGATAAACCAAGTACGCAATCCTGTGCAGAGCGCCATGCAATCGCAGGCTTAATCTTTTCGACAAGTTTTGTTTCATCGGGTGTTAGTGTTTGCGCGTTGTACGCTGTTAACAAGTGGTTATAGAAGTAACTCCCAAGAATCGGCTGTATGCGCATATCGCATTGAGTAGCCACAAAAGGCACTAATTTAACCGCGTCGATGTTTGCCGTGATTGGTGTGTACTGCTTTAGCCAGTTTTCTGTAACGAAGTATATCAT
>VFQT010003145.1_pt1 | contig 15541 bp, 10 predicted proteins | sample 3512381 | NCBI WGS metagenome assembly VFQT01 (sample SAMN10412376, study PRJNA504923) | tailings metagenome | isolation source: Relicate 2 Philex TSF3 active mining site | place: Philippines: Tuba, Benguet | collected 2017-08-29 | reverse complement strand
CTCAAAGAAGAGTGGTTAATTCCGCACTCCATTTAGACCCGTTGATTAAGAGTTATAGGACATTGACGATCTGAGCCTGATTAAAGAAATAATAGACGGGAAATAAAGCTTTTCAAAAGGGAAAATAGGTCAACCTTCCTGACATTACAGCTTCTACTGATGACCGTACTGCTAACAAATGTCTTGCCTTCCTGACTTTTTACCCCCAGGACAGCAGATCTCTATGATGACGCTACTGCTCAAATATTGATGACCTTTCTGCAGCTTTTGCATGAGTCGTCCAACTTCACTCCTTACAGCTATGGGCGGTAGAAGTTATCCTTTGAGAATGAACGGGTCAGACTTCTTCGCATTCCTAACCATCGGCTCAATGATTGCGGTTCCTATCTTGGCGCACAAAAAAGGCCGTCGATGGTGGGCGTGGTTGATCCCATCTTTATTTCTCGGTCCATTCATGTTAATTCCTGTCCTCTTGGTCAAGAAAAAGTCACCAAATTTTGATGCTGTCGTAGAAGAACCTCGGGAAATGCAGAGCCATAGATTTCCAGAGCCATCAATTCCAGCTCCTGTCGCATTCGTCGAGCCCGAATCGGATGAAGGTTATGTCTACATAATCTCGAATCCCTCACTTGCCGAAGACCTCATAAAAATAGGCTTCACAAAACGAGATCCTTCAGAACGATTGAAGGAGCTTGATCAGGCTGGCTTACCAACGGAATACATTGAGCACTATCGAATTTTTACGAAAGATGCCCGCCAACTTGAAGTCAGGTTGCATAAACACTTTGCAGCTCAAAGATATAGAGAAGACAAAGAGTTTTTTAGGTTGTCCCCACACGAGGTCTATGCAGTTCTTCAATCTTGGGGAGTCAAATCTCTTGAACTTTAGGACGAGCCTGAAAATAATTGCTCTAACGATCGTTACTTCATCGCTAGTTCTTGTGACGCCTGCAGAAGGCGCTTCTTCAAAGTCAAAAATTCCATCAGGATATACAAAATGGAAAGATGGTTCCGAGTTCGCCTATAAGTGGATAACGAAAACCCCAAAAGATGACTACTACCGAGGGACGTGGCAAGGAATTGCTTCAGTCATTTCCGTGGTTTACGTAAATGGCTTTTCGTGTTCACCTGAATTACCCGATGGCACGACAAATAGCGTTGAAGTGGAGGTAGATACAATAAGAACCGGAGATAAGGGTTTTTCTGGTCGGGGCTATGCCGACACAATTAGAAATAATGGTCCCTTCAAGATTGAGATTTCCTTTTATGGTGCTCCTAAGGGATATGGCGCATCGGTTAAACAGGTAAAGCTAAAGTCACTTGAATGCAGAATGTAGCCACCAATTCTCAATATTCTGAAAGCTGACAGCAACCGAGGAATCCGGGAGGCCCGGAACCGGGTTAGAAGGCTTCCAGGAAGCATTCCAGAAAAAGAGGCGCTTTAGGATTGTACGATTTCTAAAATAGATTTAGGCGTACACAGTTAGAATTAAGTGTGTACACGTAAACGAGAAATTCTGATGTTTTAATGATACTTAAAGCTCTTCGCAGAAGGTGGATATCGATGCGGATATTGCATCGAAGTCACTTTTTTTTGAAGGTTTCTTCATTCTTAAACACAAAGTAGGAAATTCCGTTGCCATTTCGCTGATTGCTAGCTTCGAAGAAGCCTTCTCAATAAGACTAGATAACTGGTAAATCAAGTCAGATTTGATTGAATTCAGTTTTCCGGACTTCGCAAATCTCTCATTGAGCATTATATAAAAGAACACTTCGGAGCCTTCGATATTAATCTGCAACTCGTAGTTGCCTGAAATCTTCTTTGGATTAAGCATGGATTCTTCCATTTGATCCATGACTTGCTCTATGTATGCCTCCATCTCATCAGCACGGATGACATTGTCTATCTGTTGTTGAAGGTAGAGCCGGTACTGCCCATTCATCAGATCCTCACTAAAAGTTACTTGGAAAATACTCCAGTTATTTTTGTACGATCCTCGAAGCCTCTCCGCAATCTTGGTCTTTTGTTCCCAGAGTTGATATAAATCCTCTCGCCATTTCAACCAATCCTGAAAGCTGGCAATTTTCCTGCTTGCAAGTTCCTGCCAGTCTGGATTCCTGCTCCCAAAAAACTGAGGCGTCTTAATAACTGAGTTCACGCACTTGGATTGATTAAATAGCCAGTTCTTCGCAGCCCTGTAGTCACGCACTACTTCACGCAGTTCAACTGCAGCGCCCATTGGTGTTCGAGGCGATGTCAGAGGAACGCCCTCGAATCGAAGTTGCCCCAGGGCTTCAATAGTCCGGTCCAAACCTGCATTTCCAGCAGCCAGGACAGAATTTGAAATCTTTCGTAGAAGTGCTCTATCCAGTTCTGGGGGCGGCACTTTGAACCAAGAGTGGATTGTTGTCTTCAGCAGTCCGGCCATTTGAGCCTTTATATATTCCCCAGCCTTGGACGACTCATAGTCATTTACCTCTTCTAGGTACTTGACCAGAGCGGCTCCATTTGTGGGGAGATTGATGATTGGAGGGTTCACGAGATCCGTTCTTTAGTAGTTTTGATGACTATAACTCAAATATACTATAAAATGCAAACCTGAACCTCAGTTCTCCTAGGAAATTTTGGCTTTCAGATGCGAATTCTAAGCACAGACCCGCATTTTGAGCGTAGTTTGAAGCTCCGAAGCCTCAAAACGACACGCAGGAGAAATGGCCATTTCTTGTATTTCTTGACATCTACTAAATTCTACTCTAATCTCTCAACTATGCCACTTCACCTGAAGTGGAACTACAAACTATCAGAGGGACAGGTCATGAGAAATACAAAGAACATCAGAAGTATCTATTTAGATGAAGAAATACAGATTATCCAGAATGCAGCTTTGAAGTCCGGCATTGACGTTTACGAAACGGATTCCTACATACGCAAGAGAGGACCAGGAGTTGGCCACTGTGGCAAAGCAGTATTTAGAGACCTTGAAGAAGTCAAACATGCACTCTTCGTTATTCGAACAAAAAGAATGTCAATTGAAGCCCAGGGGGAAATTGCGAAACGACAGGAGAAGCGATATTACTTCTGCAACCGATGCCATGCATTTCACATCACGTCAAAAGCAGACCGTTTTGAAGTGGCGGTGAGCTATGTCCAAACTGCCTAAGAACTCAGATCTAGATCTCCGCCGCTTGTTTCCTGACGTCGCATTGCAGATGGATACTCAAGTGATTCTTCACCAAGCCAGGGAACTGGGAATTAATCCTCATGTAAACAAGAGCGTCAAGTTACCGGTATTGCGAGTGCCGCTGACTTTGAATCACGAGATCTCAATATCTCCTGTCGACAAAGGCGCCATGGGGGTTGCCGAATGGTTCACATTTCCTCGTCCATGTGAATGTCCAAAGGATCATCCTGAAATAATCTCAAGAGTCCATATAAATATCAAAGACAGATTGTTTCAAGAAAATAACTCCGAGAGTTTTACAATCGAGGCACCAAATTTTGAAATGATGCTGCGTATCTCTCTGACAATTTACTACTCAATAACAGGCAAGAAGCTTCAGCCAATCGTAAGAACCAGTGGAAAAAAATCGGGAGGCAAGAAGTGAGGACAGCAATGAGCGAGTCAGTAGCGGTTGCAAACATCCAAGTAGGCACAGATGTTGTCATCGTGGACAGCCTGAGAATCTGTGGAAACCCTGCACAGAGGATTATCGACGGATGTCTAAGGGATATTGCTCCGGAAATCACACTGGCACAGATGCTAGAAATTGGCGCACTTGCTTTAGATTCAGTGGTTTCTGATTCTTTGATCCGGAATTTGGAACTTGCAGCCGACGGCTTTGCGAAAGTCGTTAGTCATGAGGCTAGTGAAAATTTCCCACGATTAATACAGGAAAAAACAGAAGAATTCGTGTCTAGTCTCACCTCCTATCTAGATCCACTAAAGGTTGATTCTTTCAAAAATCAGATGGAATTGGGACTTGTAAAAATCAAGGAAGAAATATCCTTACAAATTTCTAGTGAACTCAAGGAAAACAAGGCTAGTCTCGATGAAGGTCTAAGAAGTCTTGGTTACATCAAAAAGGTTTTCGATAAGTCCACAACCAAAGGACTTTCACACCAGGCTTATGTTGGTGCGGCACTAGAGAGGTTTGCCGGACATGACTTAGTTTCTGATTTATCAACGGATGCAAACGGACTTTTGTCATCAATGGGTAAAGGTAAATCTGGAGATTTCAAAGTTACCCTTGGGGAGACTCTAGAAAACGCAATTCCTGTCTCATTTGTAGTTGAGGCAAAGGACTCGAAAATTTCGGAGAAAGAAGCCCTTAGGGAAATCGACTACAACAAAGCCAATAGAGGTGTGGATGTAGGCATACTTGTTTTCGCTTCCACCGATCAAGCACCAACCCAAGGTCGGGCAATTAAGTTCTTCCCTGGCAATCGAATAATTGTCGCCTGCGACCATGAATCAGAGACGGCTTTGTATGCTGCATATGTATATGCCAGGCATCTGGTGAAAAACAGTGCGACAAGCAAGACGCTAGATTCAGGGCAATTTGCTAGAGCACTGAATGAAGTTATCGGTCATTTAGATATTGAGGGCACTATCAATAAAGAGGCCAAAGCCATTACAAATTCTTTGGATAGGTTAGTGAGTACGGCTCTAACTGCAAGAGGTAATGTCCTAGCAACCCTTCGTCAGTTCGATTAGTGAACGAAACAAACCATCACTCCTTCCACTTGTCCGGGCGAGACCTTAAGCTCGTATCATGTGGACGCTAGAAGATGAGCAGGCCCTTCGTGAAGATTTGATCGAGAGGATCATCTCCAAAGCGAATGAGGGTGACGGGATGCTTTCCCGTGCCGAACTCGGCAGCTTCTCTTATGCGGGGCAAACAATTCGTGTCATCGACTCTCAAGGTGGTATTTGGAATCCAGGAGCCTCATGGACTCTCGGTGGAGAACTACGAGCAACTCTTTCTATCAACACAACAAAGTCAGGAAAGTACGAGGACCAAGAAGTTTCTGGCGGTCTCTGGCGATACGACTATCAATCAGGTGGAACCGCTGGCAAAAACACCAAGATGCGCAAGGCCATGGAGCTTCAACTTCCCCTCATCTGGTTCGTTCAACAAGATTCAGGTCGCTACGTTCCATACAGAGTTTTCATCATCAACGATTATCCTGATCAGGGATATTGCCTCATCGCCCCTGACCTTTCGTTAGCTACAGCATCTCGATCAGAATCTTTGATTGAAAGACGATATGCCGAACGCGTGATGAAACAGCGACTACATCAACCTGCATTTCGTGCCCGAGTGATCAGTGCATATGAAACAAAGTGTGCAATCTGTCGTCTTGGCCATGGACGACTTTTGGATGCTGCGCATATAACGCCGGATAGCGACGAGACTTCTTCAACTTCAGTAACCAATGGACTAAGTCTTTGCAAAATCCATCACACTGCATACGACATAAACATCGTGGGAATTGACCCCGATTACACGGTCCATGTGCGCCCAGACATTTTGTCTGAAAAGGATGGCCCGATGCTTGAACATGGAATCAAGGAAATGGACAGAGGAAAGCTTTGGGTTCCACCTTCACCGGGAGAGCAACCGGATCCAGCCCGATTAGAGGTCAGATTTAAGGAATTTTCTGACCAATAGCGCTGAAGCATCTCCTATTTCTTGTCGGTCACAGACGGTAAGGTCCGGGTATTCGAATAGGGAAAGGGACTGGTTTGTCTGAAAGTACGCACACAGGAACCCCCAATTCAGTCCGCCTAGAGGATTTAGTACCAGGCGTTGAGGTTGCGGGGGTCGTTGGCGCATACCCGGTCGCTGTAGTTCAAGTTACTTGGCATGGACAAAACTTCATCACTCTTACATATAAGGATCTAGTAGGAAAAACTGATCAAGTAGTTCTTGGGCGCGATAAAGAGCCATCACTTAGAGTCACATCTGCAGGTACAGGCCCAGCTTTTGATGGAGATCCCGAATCTTGGCGAATCGGTGCTGAAGCTTTACGTATTCACTATGCCGCTCTATTCGATCCAATGTTGGCAATTACAACTTCTGATCTCGATGCACTACCTCATCAGATTACCGCCGTCTATGGAGAGCTTCTCCCTAGAACACCCTTGCGCTTCTTACTCGCAGATGATCCGGGTGCTGGAAAAACAGTTATGGCTGGCCTCTACATCAAGGAACTTATCCTTAGAGGCGATCTTGCTCGATGCATGATTGTTTCACCTGGCGGACTTGCCGAACAATGGCAAGACGAACTCTTTGAAAAATTCGGCCTTAAGTTTGAAATTCTTACTCGATCAATGATTGATTCAGATATTCATGGAGATGTATTTACTGATCATCCACTCATGATTGCCCGTATGGACATGCTCTCTCGCGACGAGGAGCTTCAAGCTCGGCTAGAGCGAAGTGACTGGGATTTAATTGTTGTCGATGAAGCTCACCGAATGTCTGCTCACTATTTTGGACAAGAGTTAAAAACCACTAAGCGTTATCAACTTGGCCTCATGCTTGGCAAAATCTGTCGCCACCTGCTTCTAATGACTGCAACACCCCATGCTGGAAACCAAGAAAACTTCCAACTATTTCTTGCACTCCTTGATGGCGATCGCTTTGAAGGTAAGTACCGAGATGGTGTCCACAGCATAGATATAGACGACATGATGCGTCGCATGGTTAAGGAAGAACTTCTCACCATGGAAGGAACTCCGCTTTTCCCTGAAAGGCGCGCTTACACCGTGCCTTATGCACTTTCAGATGAAGAACAAGAATTGTACGAAGCAGTTTCAGAGTATGTGCGCGATGAGATGAATCGTGCTGACAGATTAAAAGCTGAAGGTGATGGCAGGCGTGGAAACACTGTTGGTTTCGCACTAACAGTTCTTCAAAGACGGTTAGCTTCAAGCCCAGAAGCAATTTGGAAGAGCCTTCAAAGACGTCGTGACAGGTTAGAAGCCCGCCGTATTGAAATGACTCAAATAGCTAATTCAACAGTGCGTGATACTTCACTTGAAAAGCATCTGCGCTCGCTGCTAGAGCGCGATCTATCCGATGATGATTTAGACGATATTGATGACATTCCAGAATCTGAAATTGAGGATATCGAAGAGAATGTGGTTGACGCAGCTACTGCTGCCCAGACTGTTGCAGAGCTTGAAAATGAAATCAAGATACTCGAAAGTCTTGCTGAGCTAGCCAGACGTGTGCGCTTTTCTGGAACTGATAAGAAGTGGACAGAGCTCCGAACGATTCTTAGTGATAATGCTTTAACCAAGGATGAGAGCGGTAACTTAAGAAAGATTATTATCTTTACAGAGCACAAAGACACAATGGTTTACTTAATTGAGCAAATCAGAACTCTTGTTGGTCGAGACGAAGCTGTGGTCGCAATTCACGGTGGCGTTGGCCGCGAAGACCGCAGGAAAGTTCAAAACCTCTTCACTCAAGATAAAGATGTGCGTGTACTTGTAGCAACAGATGCTGCTGGCGAAGGTCTCAACTTGCAGCGCGCTCACTTAATGGTTAATTACGACCTTCCATGGAATCCAAACAGAATTGAACAGAGATTTGGTCGAATTCACCGCATTGGACAAAAGGAAGTCTGTCATCTTTGGAATCTTGTTGCTGCTAATACCCGTGAGGGCGAAGTATTTCAACGTCTATTGCAGAAAATTGAAGAGCAAAGAATTGCTTACAAAGGCAAGGTTTTTGATGTACTTGGTGAAGCCTTTGCAGAAGAACCACTTAGAAAACTTCTTATAGAAGCAATTAGGTATGGTGACAAGCCCTCAACTAGAGAACGACTAAATGAAGTCATTGATTCAAGAGTTGGTGAAGGACTTGATGTACTGATTGCAGAACGAGCTTTGCATACAAAGATCCTGGCACTGAGCGATATAGAAGAGATCAAACGACGTATTGAAGATTTACAAGCAAGACGACTTCAACCTCATTACATTCAATCTTTCTTCTTAAGTGCATTCAACAAACTGGGTGGTCGTGCCGCAGCTCGCGAAGCAGGCAAATGGGAAATTACTCACGTTCCTAGCGCAGTGCGAGATAGGGATAGACAAATAGGAACTGGCGCTCCAGTTTTAGGCAAGTACGAGCGGATAACTTTTGAAAGAAAGTTTGTAAACGTGGCTGGTGAGGTTAAAGCTGATTTAGTTGCGCCAGGACATCCACTTCTGGATGCCGTTGTAGATCTAATGATTGAACAGAATTCATCAACCCTTAAGCATGGCGCAGTTTTGATAGATACCGAGGATCAAGGTGAAACTCCGAGACTTCTTGTTGCGATGACCCAAAGCATCAGTGATGGAAACACTCCAGCAAGGACAATTTCTAAACGATTTGATTTCGTAGAACTTACTTCTGCTGGTGAAGTATTTGGTGTTGGGCAGGCTCCGTATCTAGATTATTCACCAGCCTCCGAAGAAGTTTACAAGAAAGCTCGCTCCTCTCAAGTCACTTCATGGGATTTGAAGAATATGGAAACGTTGGCGGTAAACTGGGCCATTGAAAACTCATTGCCAGAACATCAAGAAGAAGTCACCGCACAAGTGATTCCAGCCACACAAAGATCTAGAGAGCAAGTTCGCAAGCGTTTGATTAGTGAAATTAACTACTGGGATACACGCCATGCCGAATTGATTGATCAAGAAGCAGCTGGGAAAGCACTAAGAATCAAGCCAGAAACTGCTCAACGACGTGCTCGCGATCTTGAACGACGACTAGAAGTCCGATTAGCAGAATTGGATTCGGACTCAAAGATTGTTACACATCCACCGGCACTAGTAGGAATTGCCATGGTTCTTCCACAAGGATTTGTAGACCGACTTAATGGTGAAAGAACTGGACCTGTATCAAGCTATGCAAAGGAAACAGCAGAAGTAGACCGTCGTGCCGTAGCAGCTGCCATGGCAGCAGAACGTTCTATTGGAAGAAACCCAGAAGAGATGCCACATAACAATCCAGGTTTTGATATTAGATCAGTAGCGCCCGATGGAACAGTAATAAAGATCGAAGTAAAAGGAAGGATTGAAGGTGCTAATGATTTCCAAATTACTCGTCGTGAAGTTTTAACAGCTAAGAATCTTGAAGATAACTACAGACTTGCATTAGTACGTGTTAGCCAAAATGGGCCAGATAATGACGAAATCCGGTACGTATTAAGACCATTTGATTTAGTAGGTACAGAAGACTTCAGCATCACTCGGTTCACTGTAGATTGGAACTCTAGATGGAAAGAGGGAGGTTTACCAAGTTGAGTCAAGAACGTAAGAAGTTAATTGAAGTTTCACTTCCACTCGAAGCTATAAATCGTGAGTCAGTGCGGGAAAAAAACATAACTAATGGCCATCCATCTACGCTGCACATTTGGTGGGCAAGACGGCCACTTGCAGCATGCAGAGCGATATTGTTTTCACAACTAGTTGATGATCCATCCTCCAACCCGATAGATTTCCCAACTTTGGAATCTCAAAAAATCGAACGAGCCCGACTTTTTGCAATTATTGAAAACTTGGCCAAATGGGAGAATAGTTCAAATGAATCGGTGCTCACGGCGGCAAAAGTTGAGATAATGAAGGGAAGAGAAGGTAAGCAAATTGATCTATTAGACCCATTTTCAGGAGGTGGCTCAATACCGTTAGAAGCAAAACGGCTTGGACTGAATGCGATCGCGAATGATTTAAATCCACTTCCTATCTTGATAAATACGGTAATCCTAAAGATTGTCGGTCGATTTGAAGGGAAAATCTCTAGTGCAAATAGCATAAGTGGCAATTCAGCTGTCACGATGAGTGAGGATCTAAAAAAATGGTCAGAAGTCTTGCAAACTCGCGTCGAAGAAAAAGTGGGCCATCTTTACACTGGCAAGAACAAATCTTCAGTACCGCTTGTTTATCTTTGGGCGCGCACCGTTAAGTGCCCAAATCCAGCTTGCGGCATAGATGTTCCGCTCGTTGGATCATGGTCGACGAATGACAGGCCGGGGAATGAAAGTTATTTCAACCCAGTTCCTTCTTCTGACGGTAAAAGCGTGGATGTCGAAATCGGGCAGGGAAAAGTTTCTAAGGAGCTAGCAACGATCATTCGATCAGGCGGTAAATGCCCAATTTGCGAAACTGGATTTAAGCTGGATTATGTTAAGTCTGAAGCCTCCCTCGGAAATCTGTCTCAAAGACTTCTCGGAGTTCAGGAGGTTGAAAATAAAATTCGCACCTTCAGACCGGCGACTATTGAGGATAGATCGAAAGCATCAGTAGCTAGGGAATACATGGAATGGCTTGATTTGCCCCTATCTAAACATCCTCAATACATGGCCCCTCCACGTTTTGGCTTAAATAAATTTTCAGATTTGTTCTTAGATCGTCAACTCTTAACTTTAAAGACTTTTGTCGAGGAACTCGAAAAGCTCGAGCCCGAGATAACTAAGTCCTACGAAGATAAATTCTCAGACTCTGATCCAAGAAACTTAACCGAAGGTGGATCTGGAGCAGTTGCATATGCCCAATCGATCAAGGTGTTATTGGCGATGTCTATAAGTCGCTTGACAAATCGCTGTTCAACACTATGTATTTGGGATTCCAGTAGAACAACAATTAGTCAAGTATTTGTGCGACAGGCTTACTCTATGACTTGGTTTTTTGCAGAAGCAAATCCATTCGGGGGCGGTAGCGGAAGTTATGAAGGGCAAGTTGATTACCTAGTTAAAGCTTTAGCAAGATTACCTTTAGGTCAAGGAACCGTTGCAAATAAACCGGCCCAAGAACTCGATATTCCGATGAATGTCGTAGTATCAACTGATCCACCGTACTACGACAGTGTTCCTTACGCAGATTTATCAGATTATTTTGTAGTTTGGTTGCGAAAAATGCTTGCAACCACAATGCCAGAGATTTTTACGACAGTGTTGTCTCCGAAGGCATCAGAACTAGTCGCAGACCACGTTCGGCACAATGATAAAGCAAGTGCGGGTAAATTTTTTGAAGATGGATTGACCGATGTCTTCAAGCGAATTCACTCTGCCCACTCTAACGATTATCCAATGACCATTTTCTACGCATTTAAGGCCAAGGAAGACGAAGGTAAGATTGACATTCCCACAGGCTGGGAAACATTTCTATCGTCACTTCTCACCGCGGGATGGAAAATTTCAGGAACATGGCCGGTGAGAACTGAGCAGCCAGGTGGACTCCGAGAATTGGGTAGAAATGCTCTTGCAAGTTCGGTGGTTGTGGTTTGCAGAAAACGTGATGAATTAGCACCTTCAATCAGTAGGCGTGCATTTATTTCTGAAATGAAAAAAGTTCTGCCTCAATCCCTAAGAGAAATGCAGCAAGGAAGTATTGCGCCAGTTGACTTAGCTCAAGCGGCTATCGGGCCGGGTATGGAGATTTTCTCAAAATATTCAGAAATATCTGAGGCTGATGGAACCAGCATGACAATTAGGACTGCCCTAGCTTTAATTAACCAAACGTTAGGTGAGGTTCTTAATGAACAAGAGTCGGATTTCGACTCTGAAACACTATTTTGCGTAAAGTGGTTCGCACAGTATCAATGGGATGAAGGCCCCTTTGGTCAGGCCGATACCTTAGCTAGAGCAGTCAATGTTTCTATGAGTTCAATGATGAGAAACGGAGTTTTCATTTCGTCATCGTCGAAGGCGAAGCTTAAGCACCCTAAAGAAATGGAACCGGAATGGAATCCATCTCTCGACAAAGAATTGTCTATCTGGGAAGTTACTGTAAAGCTATCTCACATTATCGGTGCAGAGGGAATTGAAAAAGCAAGATCAGTATTGCATCAGACTTCCGAAGCTATCGATGTTGATGCCGTTAAGGAACTAGCCTATCTAATATTCAACATATGCGAAAAGCAAGGTTGGTCTGAAACTGGGGTAGCTTTTAACGCCTTAGTTACCTCATGGATTGATATAGGAAGTTTAATCCAGAATGGTAATCGCCCCCCTCAATCTCAAGATGCTTTTGATTTTACGCCCCCAATCGAAGAGTAGGAAAATATCACTATGGGCATAAGTAATCGCGATCGCGTAAGTAAAGGATTTGACGTACTTTCCGCCGGTTTATTCGACTTTGTTGACCGCCAGATGGTTGCTGCAATGGAAGGCGTGGCAAGCGATTGGATTCAAGTCCTTGAAAAACGTGATGAAACGAAAAATGGGGTTAAGAAGAATTATGAGAAAGAAGACCCTGCTGTCCAGCTTAGAGTTATAACTGAAGAATGGCGTGTGTTTGGAAAGGTACTTAGCCGTGCGCAGCAATCATTGGCATCTGAATTACGTGAGGTGCGAAATAGCTGGGCCCACAGCAAGAAATTCGACAATGATGATACCTACCGAATTCTTGACACTATGGAAAGATTGCTTATTGCTGCAGGTGCTCCGAATGAAGCAGACATAATCCGCCAGATTAGGCAAGATCACCAACGATTAGTTTTTGAATCAGAGACGAAAAAAGCAATTCTCAACCCTGGAACTGGCCTAAGTGTTGCGGGAACAGGCCTAAAGTCTTGGCGCGAAGTGCTACGTCCGCACGAAGATGTAGCTACTGGGAATTATTCTGCGAGCGAATTCGCTGCAGACCTTTATATGGTTTCGCAAAACGAAGGATCAAGTGAATATGTAGAACCAATTGAGTTCTTCAGGCGCACCTATTTAACTGAAGGGCTTAAAGAACTTCTTGATAGAGGTATTCGACGTGTATCTGGAGATGAAAATGCATCACCAATTATTAATCTGCAGACAAATTTCGGTGGAGGTAAGACCCACTCCATGCTTGCATTGTGGCACTTGTTCGGAGGAGCGCCAACCTCCTCGCTTACTCAAGAGGTACAGGATGTTGTAGCAAATCGCACACTCCCAAAGAAAGTGAACCGAGTTGCACTAGTCGGAATTCATTTGTCACCTGGCGCTCCATTAGTTAAATCTGATGGTACAAAAGTAAACACAATTTGGGGAGAACTTGCCTGGCAGTTAGGTGGCAAGAAGGCATTCGAATTTGTAGCAGAAGCTGATGCAAGCCGTACAAATCCTGGTGAGGGGTTAAGAAAGTTAATCAGTGCCTATTCACCATGCTTGATTCTTATTGATGAGTGGGTTGCATATGCTCGACAGCTTTGGGAGCGAGAAGATCTACCAGGTGGAACTTTCGATACACAGTTCACTTTTGCTCAATCACTCACGGAAGTGGTTAAGACAGTTCCTGGCGCGATGCTTGTGATTTCAATTCCTGCTTCACATGATCCTGATAAAGATGGTCATTCAGGTGGTAGCGCGCTAGAAGTTGGTGGCCCAAACGGTCAAGAAGCACTTCAAAGATTGCAAAACGTGGTTCGTCGAGTTGCAGATCAATGGAGACCTGCGAGCGCACAAGAGTCATTTGAAATTGTAAGACGCCGTCTATTTGTTGAACCTGATGCAGCAGCACTCGCAGATATTTCTGCCGTAGCGCGTCAATTTGTGAATTTCTACTCACAACACGTTGGCGAATTCCCGCGTGATTGTTCGGATATTTCCTACGAAGCAAGAATTCGCGCGGCATACCCAATCCATCCAGAGTTATTTGATCGGCTCTATGAAGACTGGTCAACGTTAGAACGTTTCCAGCGAACACGCGGAGTACTTCGGTTAATGAGTGCAGTTGTGCATGCATTGTGGGAGTCTCAAGATGCGGGTCCACTAATTATGCCCGGATCACTTCCGCTCGATGTACCAAGTGTCTTGAGTGAGATTACTCAGTACTTACCTGATTCCTGGAAACCAATCGTCGATGCAGATATTGATGGTTCAGGTTCTACCCCGGTTCAAATCGACTCAGAAAGACCTTTATTCGGACAGCGTGCATTGACACGTAGATTAGCCAGAACTATTTTCGTTGGAGCCGCTCCTACTTTGAAGAGTAGCCACATAGGCGCAGAGAAGCCACGAATTTGGTTAGGTGTTGCAATACCGGGTGACACCATTGGAAACTTTGGATCAGCTCTAGATTTACTTTCTCAGAGAGCTACTTATCTTTATGCCGATGGACATCGTTATTGGTTTGATACTCAAGCATCTGTAACTAGAACCGCAGCAGATTATGCAGATCGACTTCGAGAAAAACCTGAAGAAGTTTGGCTTGAGATTGTCTCTCGGTTACGAGCCAATGAAAATCGTAATCGCGGTGGATTTTCCGGCGTGCATATTGCTCCAGATGGCTCAGCAGATATTCCGGATGAAGATTCAGCGCGTTTAGTAATTCTCCACCCATCACACTCACACTCTAAGAATTCTCAAGATTCTCTGGCTATGAGATTCGCGCAAGAGTCTTTGGAAAAACGTGGATCTGCCCAGAGAATCAATAAAAATATGTTGGTCTATTTAGCTCCGGATACAAAACGACTAGAAGAATTGATGGAAGCCGTAAGAGATCTTCTGGCTTGGCAGAACATTGCGAGCCGAATTGAGGAGATGAACCTTTCACCTCAACAAGCTAAGCAAGCGACGACTCGTAGAGATCAGGCCAACGAAGGAGTAACTTCTAGAATTGCACAGACTTATATTTGGGCAATAGTGCCTGAGCAACCGGATCCGAGTAAGCCGATTGAATGGACAGTGGAGAAGGCAGAGGGACAAGAAACTTCTCTAGCCGCACGAGCTTCTGAAAAGTTAGTACGAGCAGGACTGTTTACAGATATTGCATCGCCTCGAATGATTCGAATGGATCTCGATTCCAAATTAAGTAAAGCTTGGGAGTCGGGTCACTTAAACGTGGGTCAATTGTGGGCCTTCTATTGCTCATATCCATATTTAACAAGAATGAAGAATCGCAAAGTTCTTGCCGATGCTATTTCGGAATCACTATCTGGAATGATGTTTGAAGAAGAAGGGTTTGCGCTTTCAGATGGATTCGAGAGCGCTACTGGAATTTATGTCGGGCTCGTTCTTCCAGGTGGTATGTCTACCTTTGGAGCAATCACAGACCAAACTTTGATAGTTAAACCTGAAGTAGCCAAAGCACAATTGCCTGCAGTGGTGACGCCACCGGCTGATGTTACTGGTGGAACAAGTCCTGTTCCAACTTCAGTGATCACTACTCCGGGAGTTGTCGAACCTAAAGCGAGTACTAGGTTCTTCGGTGTTTATGAAGTGGACCCAGAGCGTTACAGCCGAGATTTAAATAGATTAAGCCAAGAGATATTGCAACACTTGAGTTCTATTGATGGGGTAGATCTTGATATAACAATTGAGATTCATGCTGCCGTTAAAGAAGGTTTTTCGGCAGACAAGATTAGGGTAGTTTTAGAAAATGCACGCTCATTAAAGTTTAGAAACTCAGCTTTTGAGAGCGAATAATTATTTGCGCTGAAGGAAATCTTTGAGATTTCTCAAGTATGGATGTCCCCATGCAACCACTTAGAAACCTGACCCAAATTCTCCTTGGTCTCGCTCTTGGCTATGCCGGGGTAGGGCATCTGGGGGCTAATCGGGTGGAGTTTCAGG
>VFQT010003143.1_pt1 | contig 15546 bp, 14 predicted proteins | sample 3512381 | NCBI WGS metagenome assembly VFQT01 (sample SAMN10412376, study PRJNA504923) | tailings metagenome | isolation source: Relicate 2 Philex TSF3 active mining site | place: Philippines: Tuba, Benguet | collected 2017-08-29 | reverse complement strand
TGTCATTGATTCAATTTCTTGTCCAGTTAATGCTGTTGTGGACTCAATACCTAGTTGCTTTGCAATACTGGTTGCGGTTGCTGCATGATCTCCTGTGATCATTTTTACTTTGATTCCTGCTTTTTTGCATTCCGCAACTGCATAAATTGCATCTTGTCTAGGCGGGTCAATAAAGCCAACAAGCCCAATCATTTCAAAATAATCAGGCAGACTCCTCAACGATAATTCTGCAAAATCATTTGCAACTTCAATGCTGGCAAAAGCTAAAATTCTTTGGCCTTCATTGCCAGCTTGAGCTATTTGCTCTAGCCAGTATTGGTCGTTTGATAGATGGCAGAGTTCGAGTATTTTTTCTGGAGCACCTTTAACAAAAATATAGTTTTTACCGGAATTCGCTTTATTTAAAGTTGCCATAAATCGATTTTCAGACTCAAAAGGAATCTGATCTACTCGCATCCAGTCACCGTTCGCTTTTTCGGGTGAGAGCTGTGCTTTTTTAGCTAGTGTTAGTAAGGCTGCTTCGGTGGGATCGCCGATTATTTGCCAATTATTTTTTGAGTCTTGCTTAAGGACCGCTTCGTTACATAAAGCAGCCGCCAGAATTAATTTATTTATATCTGCTAATTCACCAGGCACTATTTTTGAATTGTCAATCAAAAAATCGCCAACTGGCTCATAGCCAACACCAGTTACAAATACTTTTGATTTTGCAGTAACAATATTTACGGCAGTCATTTCATTTTTTGTGAGAGTTCCTGTTTTGTCTGTGCAAATTACAGTTACTGAACCAAGTGTTTCAACAGCTGGGAGCCTGCGAACTATCGCATTATTCATCGCCATGGCTCTCGTGCCAATTGCAAGAACAATAGTTATGATCGCGGGCAATCCTTCTGGTATTGCGGCAACTGCAATTCCAACAACAAGTAAAAAGGCTTCGAGTTGGGGTAAATTGCTTAAATAAGTTGTATAGAAAAAAACTGTTAATCCTAAAATCAAAATAAAGATAGTGATTTGCTTGGCAAAATTTTCAAGCCGTTTAGTAAGCGGAGTAGTTAAAGAATCAGATTTTCCAACTAGCTCACTAATTTTGCCGATTTGAGTTTTAAGCCCAGTAGCAATAACTAAACCTTTGGCTGTTCCACTTACCACAAGCGTTCCGGCAAATACCAAAGAAGTGCGATCAGCAATAACAGCATTCGAAGAGACTTCATCAGTTGATTTCTCTCTTGCTACCGATTCGCCGGTAAGAGCAGATTCATCAACCCGCAAATTTTGCGTTGTTACAAGTCGCAAGTCAGCGGGTACTTTGCTACCTGATTCAAGTAAAACAACATCACCAGGTACTAAATCTTGAGCAGCAATGATATTTTTTCTACCATTGCGAATCACAGTGGCTTTTTCACTGAGTAAAGAATTAACTGCCGTTAGTGCATTTTCCGCTTTACCTTCCTGAATTAGACCAATAATTGCATTAATCAGTACCACACTAAAAATTACTGCTGAATCTAAGTAATCTTTTAAAATGAAAGTTAAAATTCCGGCAAATATCAAAACTAAAACCAGCGGATTTTTTAATTGGTTAGTTAATCGAGCCATCAGACTTATGGGTTTGTATTTAGGCAGATTGTTTTTACCAAAGAACTCTGAGCGTTCTTTTATAACTTCATCTGGTAAACCGACACTTGCATTACTTTCAAAAAAGTCAATAGCCTGATCGCTACTTAGCGAATGCCAAGATTCTGAAGATAAATCTTTGAGCATCATTTTATTTTACGCGCTATAAAGTAAAGCTCTTAATTAATGGGTAATTGAGCGCTTTCTCAATTGATTAATCTGCTCTTAGCCATATTTTCATAAAAGTGACCAGTTTGGCCAGGACGACAGCAGCAAAGTGTGCATCCATGAGAGTAGCCTTTGAGGTATGAACTCAAAAAGTCCAAACCGAATTCTAGGTTTTGTAATAGCACTGATTGTTTCTATCTCAGTTCTAGTAGTAGTGATATCACTTAACAAACCCGTTCAGCAATTAGATGAAGAATCGCCAGAAGGTGTGGTGCAGAGTTATTTGATCGAGGTATTTGATGGTCGTTATGAAGCTGCTATGGAAAATATGGAAATCGACAGTAAATGTGAAGCAAGTGACTTAGATCGAGCTTATGTTCCTAAAGATATAAGAATTAATCTGCTTGATGTCGCAGTAGAAGAAACAAGTGCCAGAGTTAAGTTTCAAGTAGAAACTCCCAGTGGAGCACCTTTAGATAGTTATTACACAGAAGAACAGGTGATTCGACTAGTTAAAGAAGGTGAAAGCTGGAAGATTACAGGAATTCCTTGGCCACTTTATGATTGTGGAATCTTGAATCAATGATTATTTCTTTAGTTTTTATTTCGCTTTTATTTGTTGGTTTAGCAATCTTAATTTCTAGACTTTCAGGTAAAAATTTACATAAAGAAAATAAAACTAATAATTTAAAGCAATTTTTTCAATATTCAGTCCTATTTGGATTGTTGACTATAACGGCAGTAGGTTTAGCAGGCCTATTAGGAAGAATTTTTAATTCTGCAACATTCGTGCTAGCCGATCAAAGTGCCTTAGCCAGATATAGCGCTTTTGTAATTGTGGGAATTCCAATATTAATTGGAGTTAGCAGTTGGCTTAGAAGACAACACTTGCAAAATGCAGAAGAAAAAGATTCTTTGGCATGGAATTTTTACCTCACTTTGGTACTGGTGATTTCATTAATTGCCTGGGCTTCAGCTTTAAATCAAATAATGCGTTGGTTATTTACGGATGAACAAGTTTCGAATCAGTCGCTTGCGATATTCATCGTTTGGGGAGTAATTTGGTTAATCCATTTAAGATTTGCCCTTAAGCATTCTGATTCTAAAAAAATTCAATTAGCTTTTTTAATTGGATCATTTATCGGCGCAGTTATAGGAATTGTTGCAGTTTCTACTTTGCTAAGCACCGCAATTAGGGCTTTGCTTATTACCCGAGATGTCAACCTAATTGACACAAATTTAAACAGCTTGATTCATGGTTTGATTTATTTGGGAATTGCAACACTTATTTGGATTACGTATTGGATAAAGATTGCAAGTAAATCAACCAAAAGCACCCTTTGGTTTACTTATTTATTAATTGTGGCGATTGGTGGTTCACTAATTACCGCAGTAAGCACCCTATCCAGTTCGGCATACCAAATTATGGTTTGGTTAATTGGTGAGCCAGTAGAAAAGTCTTTTAATAGTCACTTTCAAGGTTTACCGGTCTTGCTATCTGTTGGCGTGAGTACTTTAGTTGTGTGGTGGTATCACAATTCAGTCTTGAAAGAAATAAGTTCGAACGAAAGAACTGAAGTTAATCGTGCTTATGATTATTTAATCGCATTAATAGGTTTGATAGCGGCAGCTGCTGGTATTACCACGATTGTGGTTTCTTTAATTGAGAGTTTGACGTTATCGTCACTAATAACTGGTGGTAGTGCGATTAATACCTTGCTTTCAGCCTTGACTTTGATTGCAGTTGGCGCACCGCTGTGGCTCATCCATTGGCAAAGAGTTCAAGTATTAATAAAAAAGCAGGATTTAGTCGAGATCCGATCTCAGTCAAGAAAAGTTTATTTATTTGTTCTTTTTGGAGTTAGCGGAATTGCCGCAATAATTTCAGCGATTTTAGTTGTGTTTTTTATTTTTGAAGATTTATTTACTGGAGACATGAACCTAGATACCTTAAGGCGAATTCGAATTCCGTTAGCAATACTAATTTCAACAGGATTAGTTTCTTTTTACCATTGGATAATATTTAAAGAAGAGCGTGCGCTAGTTAGCGAAGCCGACTCCGAGCCTGAATTCATTAATGTCATTTCTCCTCCAGATGATGAATTATCAAATTGGTTAAAGCAGAACTTCAGAGGTAAATTCAATATTTGGATTGATGCAGATTCTTCTTTTGGCCCGTTTGATCGAGGCGAATTGCTTAATCTCATCAGCTCCAGTAAATCCCGTAATATTTTTATCGTTAGCCAGCAGGGTAAACCTCAAATTATCAATGTTGTTAAAGAGTAATTTTTAACTTTGATTACAACCGACTAAACTAATGCTAGGTGCATGGAAACGAGGTCTAGAGTGAAGCTGTTTAAAAATATTACCTTTGGTGACGATAGTTCAGCGGCTTCTGATATCGCCTGGGGTTGGATTTGTGCTCAAGGTTGGCCGGAGTGGTCGGTTGATATCGTCACGGTTCAAGACTTCAAACTACAAGAACGTGAAGTTTCTGAAGATGCATATGAATTGCACGAATGGGATCCACCAACACCAAGAATTGCACCAGCGAACGCAGCATTAACTGAAATCAAATATTTAACAGCAAAAAATGATCCAAGGCTTATTTTAGGTGAATGTACCGAAACAGATTTAATTGTTGTTGGACCGCGAGGTAAAGGTTTATTAAAAGCATTGCACATCGGTAGCACCGCTGAAGCATTATTGAGGTGCCCTAATGCTCCACTAGTAATTGCGCGAAGTGACAAGAAAATAAATTCGCTATTACTTTGTGTGGATGGTTCGGTGCATGCAGATTATGTAGTGAATTTGGTAGCAGCAATGCCGTGGATAAAAGATGTTGAAGTTACAGTATTGGGTGTTATTGAGGTAGAAAACGATATTCGCTTAAAAGTTTCTCAAGCGGCTAAACAATTGAATCAAGCGGGAGCTAAAACAATAGAAAAAATTATTGAACCCGATCCCTTGGCTATAACGATTAGTCCAAAAATGACAATTTTGGATACCATAGATGAAATATCACCTGATTTAGTTGCGTTAGGAACACGCGGTATGACTGGCTTGCCAAGAGTTCTTGTTGGATCGGTAGCAAGCGCAATTGCTCATTACGCCAAGTGCTCTGTGCTACTGGCGCATGACTGGTCCGTTGAATAATTAATACAAACGGTGCGAGGCATTACTTGGATCTGACACCTTTTGAAGATTTACCAAAAAAATTAAGTTTTCAACCGGGAAAAAATCACCTAATTAGTAGAAGTCAACTGATTAAGAGTTTTGGTGTGATTCCTTCAATTCCTGATGATTTATTGCTGGAAAGGGGTGAAGTATTCAATCACGATGGTTTAGAAATCACATCACTTTCTTGGTGGGTTGGTTATGGCCCAAAAACCAAAGCATTTTTAGTAAGATCAGAAGGTACAACTAAGCCACTTCCGGGGATTGTTTATTTACATAGTCATGACGATGTTAAAAGCTTTGGCATTGAAAAAGTTTTTGATTATGGCATAGAAGTTACCGAGGATGTAGCCAGAATCAGAGAGTTACATTATGAAAGTCGACCACCGGTAAATGAATTAGCAAAAAAAGGATTTGCGGTACTGGTTTTTGACGCTTTTCTATGGGGATCGAGAAAGTTTCCTTTAGAGAGCATGCCCCTGAGGTTAAAAGAAATTCTTCAACGAGATACGTTTGAAGATTTGGCAGTAATGCATGAATCTATGGTCTTATCAAAGTACTTAAGTTTGATGGGAACCACGTTAGCTGGTTTATTAAATTTTGAAGATCAAATAGCAGTAACTGTGGCAAAAAGTTTGCCAGAGTTTTCAAAGAAAATTGCTACAGTCGGCCTTTCGGGCGGCGGCTGCCGAGCACTTTACTTACAAGCAACAAATCCCGAATTAGCTGCGGTGGTCAGCGTTGGAGCGATGGCCACTTATGAATCTATGCTTGAAAAGCATGTTGCACCACATTCGTGGATGTTTTTCCCTTTTGATTTAGCAAGCAAAATGGATTGGCCGCAAGTTGCCATGATTAATAGCACTCCGCTTTATCTGCAGTTCTGTTCTAATGATCAATTATTTACTTTAGAAGGTATGAAGAAAGCTGACCTAGCCTTAAGCGAGTTTTACCAAAGAAATGAAAAAGAATATAAGAGTGATTTTTATCCAGTTACCCATTCCTTCACCACCCAAATGCAAGATGATGCATTTGGGTGGTTAGAAGAACTTTTATTGCGGGATTAGGGTTCCTGAGAAGATTTGCCAAGCTAAAGCAGACTTAGCAACCAAGCTCAAAATTATGTAAGCCCGTTCTCCGTAGAGGTAATCGCTCCACTTTCCTTTTTGCTTGTATTGCCAATATTGCACTAGCGCAAACGAGTTAAAGAAAAGGAACAGTGAAACTACAATTCCATAAACGAATGCCGGTGGGCTAACTGGAAACTCAGACCCTGGTGCGATTACTGCGATCAAAATAATCAACCAAGGTACTAAGCCCGCAATAGAACCAAAAATAAATGGAAGAAAATCTTTGGTGCCGGGATTTGTGTATTTTTCTTGTAACCAACCAAACCAGATCATAGTTGCATTGACAAAGAAAATACCAATTAATGCTGCATAGTCTGCGATACCTGTGATCTGAGCGATCAAGACAATCATTACTGAAGAACTGATTGAATATTCAACCCAACGGAAAATATTCTGGTTCTTTTCTAATCCTTTTTGATAACGATTGAAGAATTGAGGACTAGCAACTACAAAGTGAAAGAATGCAGAAAGTAGTAAAAATAATGCGACACCAGCTCCAACAGGAACTTCAAGCAGCGTTATTGGTTCTGCAAATTCTGATCCAGGAGGGCCTGCTAAATAGGTTGCGGTTATTGGCAAACTGAATGAGTTTGACAGAGCTAAAACAGCTGCAAATTGAACCAGATGAAAAAATCCGGCGATTATGTTGAACCTTCTGAGTTTATGCATGGGTTTCCTAACCTCTAGATATTAAGAGTTTAATCAAATAATTGGATTATTCCCAGATTATGGGACTGCCAATTAATTGTGCTTTACCCAAGCACAAATTAGACTTTTGGAGTGTTGGATTCAAGATTAATTTTTTCTTCGTTGACCGTTTTGCTCACTTTAATTTATGCATTTGGATCTGGCGCTTGGGTCAACACTGGTGGTGCTTTTTATCGATCACTAAAACGACCCTCTTGGCAACCTCCAGATTTTGTTTTTGGATTAATCTGGCCCTATAACTTTCTAATTTTAATAGTAATTAGCATCACTGTGATTTCACTTGGAACCTCAGTTCAAAAAAATTTGTGGCTTTCACTTTACTTTTTCTCAGTAATTGCCGCACTTGCCTGGGCTCGTACTTTTTATGTCAGTGAAAATCTATATTTAGCAAGTTTTTATTTATTTATTGCCGCAGCGGTAACGATTCCCATGACTTATTTAGCTTGGACTTTAAAACCTTGGGCTGGTTTTTTAATTCTGCCCTATCAAATTTGGCTCATGTTAGCGACTAGTGTTTCGTTTGGATACGCGATTTTGAACCCTAGGTAATCGCCAATTATACCGCAAGATAAGTCAGAAAGTGGTAGAAATTTTAAAATCACATGTGATTTTATAGATTAAAAATTGAGTATCTTTTGATTAAGTTTAGATTTATTCTTTTTAAATAGGAAGTATCAAGATCAAAAGTTTTGATACTTAGATATGGAAAAGGAAAAAAATGCAATTTCAAAAGGTTGTTTCGTATATTGCAATAGTTCTGGGTGCAGTGTTCATGGTTTTAGGAACTGTGAGTTATGCCACGGTCAGTACGACTTTGGCAGATGAGAGAATCACCGTGGCTGAAGATGCGACGTTGGTTCCTGGCAAGTTAGTGAATGGCCCAGTTTCGGCTTACTCACAAGCTGCCATTATTCAAAAGCACGCGCTAGAAAGTACTAGCGGAAAGACTTATGCAGAATTGGATCGCGAAGATCCTCTTCGTGCAGTAGCTATGAATGGTTCATTCTTAAGGGCCTCACTATTCACTTCTGTAGTGTCCTTTGGATTGTCAGCCTTCGTAGTTGGGGTTGGTTTGTTGTTCGTCCTTATGGGCTCAAGCATGCTGGGGATGGCAAAGAAGCTTTCCTGAAACAACCCAGAAAAGAAGAGTGGAGTCTCGAAAGAGGCTCCACTTTTCTTTTATCTAGGCTAAGTTCGCTGCTGATTGAGCTTAAGAGGTTTTAAATTGAGAAATCAAAACCATACTCAGATGCCAAAAGGATCTGATTTAGTTCGCATGATTGTTGGCGTTTTTGGAATAGGTACTTCTGGCCCATTGATTGCCTTAAGTTCAATGCCGATTCCAGCTTTAATTTTTTGGAGAAATCTAGGTGGGGCATTAGCAACGTTACCTTTAGCTCTTAAGAAAAAAGAGTGGAGTCAAGAACATCGAAAAGGTTTAGCCTGGTCATTTCTTGCCGGAGTGGCTCTAGGGCTACATTTTTTTGGTTTTTTTGTCGCGATGCGATATACCTCAGTTGCAGCAGGCGTTGCTTTAACGGCTTTGCAACCAATTTTTGCGGCGCTTTTTTTGAAAATGCTCGGTGGTCACATTCCCGCAAAAGCTTGGATTGGAATGACGGTCTCTTTATTTGGTGTTTTGCTAATTACAGGCGTTGACTTTAGTATTTCTTTTCGCGCATTTCTTGGAGATGTGGCTGCCATCATTGGTGCAGCACTTGCTGCTATCTATGTAATGTTTGGAGCTAAAGCAAGAGAAACAGTATCAACTGCAAGTTATACAACAGTTGCTTATTTTGCTAGCGCATTGGTGGCGTTACCGATTGTCTTAATTTTAGGTAACGAAATGTTAAATTATCAGATTTCTGAGTGGTTAATTGTGCTTGGACTAATAATTGGTGCGCAATTATTAGGTCATTCAATGTTTAACAGCGTTTTAAAGCGAGTGTCACCAGCTGTTGTTTCGTTGATTGTTTTTTTTGAAGTGCCTGTGGGGGCGATTTTGGCATTTTGGTGGTTAGGGCAAACTCCTCCATTAGGAGTGATTCCCGGAATTATTTTGATCCTCTTAGGCTGCGCAATTGTGGTGTTACGTACTGAAGTAAGCGAGGAGTCAAAATAGAAATAGTTTTTATAGCGATAATCTCTTTTTTTGCGGCAGTACTTACATTTTTTTCTGGCTTTGGCCTGGGCACGATTTTGCTTCCAGCGTTTTCAATCTTTCTACCAATTACTATTGCAATTGCAGCTACGGCTGTAGTGCACTTGACTAATAATCTATTTAAGTTATTACTTACATATAAAAATATAAACTACACTGTATTTGCCCGATTTGGCGTTCCAGCAGGAATTGCCTCTTTACTTGGGGCTTATTTATTACTTAATTTGGAGAACATAGAACAAAATATAACCTGGCAATTTGGTACTTTCATTACAGAGACCACGATCGTTAAATTGATTATCGGTCTAGTTATTGTGATTTTTGCAGTTTTTGAGTTATTAACTAGTTTTAGGAACTTCTCATTTTCACCAAAATGGATACCGCTTGGCGGACTTCTTTCTGGTTTTTTTGGAGGCTTATCTGGTCATCAAGGAGCACTTCGGTCAGCATTTCTTATAAAACTCGGCTTAAGAAAAGAAGTTTTTATTGCAACTGGTGTTGCAATCGCAGTTTTGGTAGATCTTTTGCGGATAACGATTTATGGTTTGGTGCTATTTAACTTTCAAGCGATTCAAGATGCTGGGGTAGATGGCTTAATAATTGGAGCGATCATTGGTGGGATCGCGGGGGCCGTAATTGGACGAAAATTGCTCAACAATGTCACTTTAAGATCGGTACAATTTATAGTTTCAGGATTATTGTTACTTACCGGATTAACCCTTATTTTTGGACTGCTCTAAATCTGCTTGTCTTTAAGATATAATTCTCAAAATATGAATAAAGCAATAAATGATATTTTTTCTGACGTTATTGGCTCTAATAAGGAATTTCAAAGAAGTTTTACTTATAAATCACTTACTGGCGAGGCTGCTAAAGAATTAGCAATCGTAACTTGTATAGATTCTAGAATAGATCCACTTGCCGTTGTTGGCATGTATTCAGGTGATGCAAAAATTTTGAGGAATGCTGGCGCCAGGGTTACTGAAGACGTACTTAGAACTCTAGTTTTAGCTAGTTATTTACTAAACGTTAAACGAATTTTGGTTATGCCACATACAGATTGCGCAATGGCGACTAGTGAAGAATCCGAAATACATGCAAGTATTTTAAGTAAACATCATGTTGATACCAGGAGTCTTGAATTTAGAACAGTAACAAACCAACGCCAGGCACTCGTAATGGATGTCACGCGTATAAAGTCGTTTCCGTTATTGTCTAAAAATGTAACAGTTGCTGGTGCAATTTATGATGTAAAGACTGGCTCATTGGAATTTGTCAATGAATAATCTCGATATGACACAGGTAAAGAGAGAGAATCAATTAGCTAATTTAGATAATTCAGAATTTGATGTTGCGATTGTCGGCGGGGGAATCAACGGTGCTGTATCTGCGGCGATACTTGCAGCAAGAGGTGTAAAAGTAGTTTTAGTTGAAAAAAATGATTTTGCTAGCTTCACAAGTCAAGAGTCTTCAAATATGGTTTGGGGCGGAATAAAGTATTTACAAACCTATGAGGTTCCTTTGGTTTGGGCTTTGTGTGGTTCTCGAAATGAGCTAATGCGGGCGTTTCCAAATCGAATAAAGGCAACATCATTTTTTGCAGCGGTTGGCCCAACGGCTCCTTTTGGGAAAGTTTTGGGCTTTTTCGGTGCAAGTCTTTATTGGATCTTAGGTCGCTTTCAAACAAAAGCACCGGCAGTTTATTCAAAAGAGGGCGCGAAAGAGCATGAACCTCTTATTAGTACCAGTGGGCTCAAAGGTGCTGTGCAATATGACGATGCACTTTTGCTGGATAACGACTCACGTTTTGTTTGGGAATTTATTAAGTCAGCAAAAAAATATGGTGCGATATGCCTTAACTATGTTGAGATGGAGAATGCCACAAGTAATAGCGCTGGTTGGAATTTAAGTTTAAAAGATCAGCTCACAAATAAAACAAAACAAATTAGGGCAAAGGTTTTAATTAATGCAACAGGTCCATTTGCAAGTGAACTAAATAATGCATTAGAAATTGAAACCAAACATACATTGGCTTTGTCCAAAGGAATACATTTAGTTGTTCCAAAACTCACAGATCACCAACATGTCATGGCTTTTTTTGATGATGATCAAAGACTTTTCTATGTAATTCCAATGCATGATAGAAGCGTAATTGGAACAACCGATACTAGAGTTTCAAATCCCACAAATGAAGTGACTGATGCAGACCGAGAGTTTGTATTGGAGCAAGCAAATAGGTGTCTTGAATTGGTTAAGCCATTAACTAAATCTGACATTATTTCTGAGCGCTCTGGAGTGAGACCTTTGGTTGTGAAAAGAAAGAGTGAAGTTAAGAATCAAGACTGGACATCGTTATCTAGAAAACATGAGATTGAATTAGATAAAAAGAAGCGGCTTATTACAATTTTTGGTGGGAAACTTACCGACTGTATTAATGTTGGTAAAGAGGTCTCAGATTTAGTTAAAAAATTAGGAATTAAAGAAATTAGAAATAGAAAATGGTACGGAGAAGATTTAGATCTAAAGTCAAGTGCCTTTTATAGTGAAATCTCTGAATATTATCCAAAGAATCCACAATTAGCGAAAAAAGTACTGGCTGGACTAATTCGTCGCCATGGCTCACAAATTGAGCGAGTTATAGAGCTTTGGCGTAAAGACAAATTAAATTCTCAGATTATTTTTGAAGGTCTAGATTTCACAAGAGGAGAACTCTTGTACATAATTGAAAATGAAGATGTAGTAAAGCCAGATGATCTACTTCGCCGGCGTACCCCACTAAAACTACTTAGAACTAAAGAGGAAATAGCGCAAAATAAACTATTACAAGAAGTGCTTGAGAGAATTAGTTCATAAATAGACTAGATTCAATTGCAATGATTGATGAACTTAAAGCCTTATTGGGTGCCAGTAAAGTCAAAACTGATGCAGTCTCGCTGGAGACCTATTCAAAAGATGCTACCCCTGAATTTCAGGGGCAACCAGATGCAGTGGTACTTGCAGAAACGACTGAAGATGTTGTAAAACTCATTAAATTTGCAAATGAAAAGAAAATCCCAGTAATCGCACGAGGCGCAGGTAGTAATTTATGCGCTGCTACTGTGCCCACTTCTGGCGGAATAGTTTTGGCGCTTTCAAAAATGAATAAAATTCTTGAAATTTCAAAAAGTGAAATGTTAGCAGTCGTACAACCTGCAGTAAATACTTTAGAACTTGATCAAGAGGCAGCGAAAATAGATCTGATGTATCCGCCAGACCCTGGCTCGCGAAATGTTTCAACTATTGGCGGAAATATTTCAACTTGTGCTGGCGGGTTGCGAGGCTTGAAGTACGGCGTGACTAGAAATTATGTATTAGGGCTCGAAATTGTTTTAGGTACCGGTGAAGTGATCAATACCGGAGGCAGATTAGTAAAAGATGTTGCAGGCTACGATTTAACGCGACTTTTTGTTGGAAGCGAAGGCACTTTAGGTGTTATCACTGAAGCTATAGTGGCGTTGCGCCCTCGGCCAAAGATATCTAAATATGGAGTTGCTTATTTTGATTCGCTAGAAAACTCCGCACTTGCTGTTGAAGAAATTGTTGCCACCGGTATTTTGCCAGCTACTTTAGAATTTTTAGACAATGTATGCATAAATTCCGTCGAAGATTATGCAAACTTAGGTTTGAATAGAGAAGCCGGCGCTTTGCTTTTGTTTGGCGATGATGGAGATGAACACACTGCGGAATCAAACACCAGTGAAATGGCACGAATTTGCCAGAATACTAAAGGCAATGTAAGCGTAACAAGAGCAAGAGATGTAGTTGAAGCAGATGCATTACTTGAAGCTAGAAGATGCTCACTTCCTTCGTTAGCAAGATTAAAGTCGTTAAGTATTTTAGAAGATATTTCAGTGAGCCGCCCTATGTTGCCGTTAGCGGTTAAAAGAATTGAAGAGATTGCAATAAAACATCAGGTTGTTATCGGAACTTTTGGCCATGCGGGAGATGGCAATCTACACCCCACAATTGTTGTAGATAAAAATCAACCAACGGAAGTTGCTGCGGCTCATCAGGCGTTAGAAGAGATATTTAATTTAGCGATTGAACTGGGTGGAACCATCACTGGTGAGCACGGTGTTGGTGCGGCAAAACTCCCATATCTAGAAGCCCGTTTAGGTAAAACTCAAATGGAGGTATTGCGTCGAGTCAAGAAAACCTTTGATCCAAACGGAATCCTCAACCCAGGAAAACTTGGTTCATGAGCGATAAAGAAAAAGTATTTAGTCAAAATCTATTAGATCGTTGCATATCGTGTGGATATTGTTTGCCAGTTTGCCCCACTTATCAAATAACAAAAGATGAATCATCATCACCAAGGGGGCGAATTAACATAATGAGAGCTGTTCAAAAAGGCGAGCTCTCAATTTTTGAATCATTGGAAGAATCCTCTTACTGTCTTGGTTGCCGTGCTTGTGAAGTGGTTTGTCCAGCTGGAGTTGAATACGGTCACATGCTAGAAGAATGGCGAGATGCTGCATGGCAAGGGAAGAATCGTCCTTTAATTGTAAAGTTGTTATTGTTTGTATCAAATAATAAGTTCTTTGTAAGAATTCTTGGGTTATTTAATTTGCGTAACTATCAAAAAAAGAAAAAATCTGATGTCAATTTAATGTTAGGATGCTTTGAGCGGGGATTATTCCCAGAGGTAAGTAAATCAACTCTTCAAATATTTGAAGAAGTGTCATTAAATCCTAATCAAGGTTGTTGTGGAGCATTACATGCTCATAATGGTGAACTTGCTCGCGGTAGAGAACTTGCCAAAAATCTAGGAAAGAAACTTTCAGGAACCATAGTTACAACTAGTGGCGGCTGTGCAGCGCATTTAAGTGATGTTTTAGGAAAAGATCGAGTAAGAGAAGTTTCTCAATATTTTTATGAAAAACAAATGCTTGAACAATTGAGGCCCATTTTTAAGAATCAAAAAAAGGTCAGATTGGGACTTCAGGATTCTTGCCACCTTAGAAATGGATTAGGTATTTTTAAAGAGCCTAGAGAAATTTTAAAAAAAATTGGTGATTATCAAGAAGTACCATATGCGAGTGAATGCTGTGGCGCGGCCGGGTCTTACTCTCTAGTGCGACCAAAAGATAGCAAAAAAGTTGTTGAAAAGAAAAAAGAAGCGATTAAAAAATTGGATTTAGACTACCTAGTAACGGTAAATCCAGGATGTCAAAGACAAATGGCAACTAATATTAAAAAAGGTCCAAAAGTAATTTCTATCGTAGAGTTGATAGCTATGAGTTTAAATACTAAGGAATCAGCATGAGCGAACCCAGAAAAACTTTGGCCAATAGACCCTTGACCGAGCCAAGTCTTAAAAGATTAAAAATCGACGATCCCTTTCGTGAGCAAATTTTGAAATTACACGAGTCAGCAATCGCTGCAGGTCAAGATGAATATAAAGACCCTAAATCTGGATTTCAAGTTTTAACTGCAAAGTTTCACGCTGATAGGGGATTTTGTTGTGATCAAATGTGCCGACATTGCCCTTACCAAACAAGCGAATAATAAGTAAATGAGTAACCATTCAATTACCTTTTTAGGTGCAGCTGGCACAGTTACTGGCAGTAAATTTCTTCTAAGCTTTAATGACAAACATATTTTGGTTGAGGCTGGAATGTTTCAGGGCCCTAAAGAGTACCGTTTAAAAAATTGGGAGCCGTTTCCCCTTGAGCCCAGCAAAATTTCTGCAATCATTATCAGCCATGCTCACTTAGATCATTGTGGGTACTTGCCGCGATTAGTAATAGAGGGCTTCAAGGGCCAAATCTTGATGACTCGCTATACAGAAAAATTAGCCAAAATTATTCTTGAAGATTCAGCGCAAATTCAAGTTGAAGATGCAAATTATGCAGAAAAAAAAGGGTATTCAAAACATAAAAAACCTCTTCCGCTTTACGACAACGACGACGTAAATAGAACTATAGAACTTTTTCAAGCAGTACCATTTCGAACAGATTTCGTAATTGATTCAGAAATAAATTTAAAATTTCATCCTGCGGGGCATATTTTAGGCTCCGCATTCATCGAATTAAATTTTTTTAGCAAGAATATTCTCTTCACTGGAGATTTTGGAAGAGATAATCATCCTCTTTTATCTAAGCCTGATCCGGTACCTAAGAAAAAATTTGATTTAATAATTACGGAATCAACATACGGCGATCGCGATCATAAAGATTCTGGCGACTTACTAGAAAAAACTATTAATAAGACTTTAAATCGCGGTGGCTCAGTATTGATTCCAGCCTTTGCCGTAGACAGAACTGAAGTTTTGTTGATAAAACTGCGTGAATTAATGAATCAAGAGAAAATCCCGAGAGTTGATATTTACCTTGATTCACCAATGGCACTTTCGGCGCTTCACTATTATCGCGATGCGGTAAAGAATAAATCCGGTGAGCTTAGACCTGAAGTCATTGATATTGGAGAAGAGATTTTTGATAGTGGAACTCTGAAAGAGGCACGAAGCCAAGAAGATTCGATGCGATTAAATCATTTAAAGAAACCATCAATAATTATTTCTGCAAGCGGTATGGCAACTGGCGGAAG
>VFQT010003142.1_pt1 | contig 15553 bp, 12 predicted proteins | sample 3512381 | NCBI WGS metagenome assembly VFQT01 (sample SAMN10412376, study PRJNA504923) | tailings metagenome | isolation source: Relicate 2 Philex TSF3 active mining site | place: Philippines: Tuba, Benguet | collected 2017-08-29 | reverse complement strand
GGGCGAGATGCCTGCGGTCCTCGGCAGTGGCATTCAAGTCGTCCTGCGGTTCGCCCTCGGCGTCGGCGAGCGCGGCTGCATCGGCGAGTGCGGCACCACTGTTCAACGCGTTCATGGTGCTCGTGGCGAGGATCGGCGTGGAACCCATGTTGACGAGTCCAACTCCGGAAGCACCGTTCAGTTGCCATGCGGCAACGCCGACGATCGCCCAGTCCTGTGCGCGACGATTGAACTTTTGGAATCCCCACTTTGCGCCAGTGATCTTCGGCACGCGAATTTCGGTGATCATCTCGTCGGGTGAGAGCGCGCTCTCGAGAAAGCCCTTGTAGAAGTCGCGTGCCGCGATGGTGCGCTCACCCTGTGGGCCCCGCACCACGTAGGTGGCACCGAGCGCGAGGGTGGTGGCGGGCAAATCGCTCGCCGGATCGGCATGCGCGATGGAGCCGCCGATCGTGCCGCGGTGACGCACCTGCGAATCGCCGACATGGCTTGCCGCGTGTGCGAGCAGTGGCACGTGCGTCTTCAGCAGATCCGAATTCTCGAGGTCCATGTGCCGCGTGAGTGCACCGATGGCGATGTGGTCACCAGCGTCCTTGATGTAGGAGAGATCCTTCACTCGGCCGATGTCGACGAGCACGGTGGGTTGAGCCAGGCGCAGTTTCATCAGGGGGATCAGGCTGTGGCCGCCAGCGAGGAACTTGGCTTCTTCGCCGTGCTGGCCAATCAGGCTGATCGCCTCGTCGGCCGACGATGCGCGCTGGTACTCGAACGCTGCGGGAATCATCGACTTGCTGCACCCTTGGATGCGGCATCGAGGACGGACTTGACGATGTTGTGATAACCGGTGCAGCGACAGAGGTTGCCCTCGAGGCCGATGCGCACCTCTTCCTCACTCGGATTCGGATTCTCCTTCAACAGGCTGATCGCCGCCATCACCATGCCGGGAGTGCAGAAGCCGCACTGGAGTCCGTGGTTCTCCATGAACGCCTTTTGCATGGGGTGCATCTCGCCGTTCTGGGCGAGTCCTTCGACCGTAGTCACGGCACCACCGTCTGCTTGCACGGCAAGAATCGTGCAACTCTTCACTGCTTCGCCGTCGAGGTGCACGGTGCATGCGCCGCAACTGGACGTGTCGCATCCGACGTTCGTGGCCGTGAGACCGAGGTGTTCACGGATGTAGTGCACGAGCAACGTGCGGGGCTCTACTTCCGACGTGTGGCTGTCGCCGTTGACGGTGAGCGAAATCTTCACGAGCAATCGATCACTTGTCTAGTTTGTCGAGCCCGCGTCGGGCGAATGCGAGTGCAAGACCCGACAGCACCACGATGGCGAGCAGGCCGGGCCACGTGTTGGCCCACGACATGTCGTGTGACGTTCCATCCAGCACGAGCCCTTGGCGGGAGAGGTACAAGATGTAGGTGATCGGGTTGTAGGTGGCCACCTGGTGCAGCCAGCCCTGGATCAACTCGAGGGGCATCTGTGCACTGGTGAGATACAGGCCGACGAAGATCGACAACTGCATGATCGCGGCCGCGCGCATGTCACGGAAACGGAAGGCGAGGCCGAGCCCCCAACCGAGCGACATGGTGGACATACCGAGCGAGGCGGCGAGCAGGCTGAGCACTGCGAGGATTCCTCCCTCGAAGCGCACACCGAATGCGATGCCGATGGGTACGACGATGAGGTTCAGCAGAACCGTGCGCATCCACGCGGTGAAGAGTGGCCCGATGATGAGGGCGTTGCGCGGAGCGGGCGACATGCGCAGGCGGTCGTAGAAGCCCGTCTCGATGTCACGAATGGTGGTGAACCCGATGCCGATGCCGCTGAACGACGAACCGAAGAGCACGCCGATCGGCATGTACCAATTGATCGAGCGATCGGTGGGGAAGCCCGGAATCTTGGTCACGGCATAGAACGTTCCGGAGAACGCGATCATCGTGAAGATCGGCATCAACAAGGCGGGGAAGAAAGCCGACGGGAGACGGGGGATCGCGCGGAGATTACGTAACGAGATCTGTCCGGCGCTGCGCATGGTGCTCATTGGGCTGCCAACCTGACTCGGAGTTGGCGCAGGGCGATCAGGATCGCCACCACGCAGATAGCCGCAGGGATGAAGATCGCCCTCGCCATTGCCGACGTGCTGAACCCGACGAGCACGAGCTCACGCATGCCCTCGACCAGATACGAGATGGGGTTGACGTCGGCAATGTTGCGGTAGAGGCCCGACATCGTCTCGCGCGGAAAGAACGCGCTGGAGAAGAACAACAGAATGAACAGCAGCGGGAACGTGCCCTGCACTGCTTCGGCGGAGGCCGTCTTGATCGCCACTGCCGACATCAGCGATCCGATGGCGAGAGCCACGATGCCGCCGCTCAACACCATGACGAGCGCACCACCGAAGCTGGACTTGATGGTGGCACCGAATGGCCACAGCACGGCGATGAAGGCCGCTGCCTGCACGGCGCCGAAAACTGCGCTGCCCGCCAATCTGCCGATGAGAATTCCCGTGCGGCTGGTGGGGGCGAGCAGGAGACGATCGAAGAATCCGTTTTGGATGTCGGTAGCCAATGCTGCAGCACCGGTGACGGAGCCGAACAGCACGCCTTGCACCACCGTTGCAGCCAGCGAGAACTGGAGGAACGATTCCACTTTGGGGAAACCCGGCAGGCTCGTTGCTTTGCTGAACGACGACGCGCCGAGTGCCGCAAAAAAGATGGGGAAGATCATGCTCGGGCCGACGAGCGCGGGCTGACGGAACGTCTCCTTGGTGGAGCGCCACGCCATCGCCCGCGTCTGGCGCAGCGAGAGTCCGAAGCTGCGCGAGGCTGCGACTGGTTGCAGCGCGGTGCTCACGCCTTGTCGCCCTCGAGCCGATGTCCGGTGGCATCGGCAAACACGTCATCCAAACTCGGCTCGTTGATCTCGAGGTGGATGAGGTGCACGTGAGCCTCGTCGAGTTTGCGCACGACGTCGGTGACTACCTGTGCGCCATCGCGCAACCCGACGCCGAGCGTTCCTTCTGCGGTGGGGCGAAGCTCACCGAACTGCAGGAGCACACTGCGCGCTGCATCTTGATGATCCTTCTGCACGTTCACGATGAGCGTGGGGAAGCCCACCTCGGCCTTGAGGTCTTGTGGTTTGCCTTCACGAACGATCTTGCCCTTGTCGATGATCGCGATGCGATCGGCGAGTTGGTCGGCTTCTTCGAGGTATTGGGTGGTGAGCAACACCGTCGTGCCTTCGCGGTTCAGCCTGCGCACTTCTTCCCACAACGTGAGTCGGCTCATCGGGTCGAGACCGGTGGTCGGTTCGTCGAGGAACAACACCGTTGGTTGATGAATCAGCGACAGCGCCAGATCGAGTCGGCGACGCATGCCGCCCGAGTACGTGCCAACGCGACGATCGCCGGCTGCGGTGAGTCCGACGCGCTCGAGCAGTTCCCCGGTGCGTGCCTTCGTCTGTGAGGAGGGAATTCCGTACAGCACGGCCTGCAGCTGCAACAACTCAGTACCGGTCATCAACGGATCGATCGCGGCGTCCTGCAGCGCTACGCCGATGCGACGACGCACTTCGTCGGGCTCGGTGGCGACGTCGAAGCCGGCGACGACTGCACGGCCCGCGGTGGGGCGCAAGAGCGTCGTCAGCATGCGCACGGCGGTCGATTTGCCGGCACCGTTCGGGCCGAGGAATCCGAAGATCTCACCGGCGTTGACCTGCATGTCGATTCCATCCACCGCGCGCACCTCGCCGAAGTGGCGGGTGAGGTTCTCGGCGAGAATCGGAGAGTTCGAGGGGCTATTCGTCACGCAGACACGCTAGTGAGTGCGCGCCAGACTCGCTCCGAAGTTGCCGGCATGTCGATGTGACGTATGCCCAGATGAGCCAGTGCATCTACTACTGCCGACTGGATTGCCGGCGTCGAGCCGATCGTCCCCGACTCGCCGATGCCTTTGGCGCCGAGTGGGTTGCGCGGCGTGGGTGTCTCCATGTGCACCACTTCGAACGTGGGAAGCTCGGCCGCGGAGATGAAGGCGTAGTCGGCAAGGTTCGAGGTGATCGGGTTGCCGTCGTCGTCGTAACGCACTTCTTCGAGCAATGCCTGCGCCGCACCTTGGGCGATACCGCCATGGATTTGTCCATCCAAGATCAGCGGGTTGAGCACTTTGCCTGCGTCGTCACATGCAACGTGTTTCACGAGCACGGTCTTGCCGGTTTCACGATCGACTTCGACCACCGCGAGATGAGCACCGAAAGGAAACGTCGGCCCTCCAGCGACGAAGTTCGTGTCGTGGGCGATACCGCTTTCCGGTGATGCGGCAGTGGCGACGTCGCTCCAACCAACCGATCGTGCAGGAGTCCCTGCCACATGGAATGCTGCGCCGTCGACGTCGAAGACGATGTCGGCCGTGCTTGCTTCGAGTAACTGTGCAGCCGTCTCTTTTGCCTTTTCGATCAACTCGACGGCTGCTTGATGCACCGCAGCACCACCTTGTTGCAGCGAACGCGAACCCATCGTGCCGCCGCCGACGGGGACGAGATCGGTGGCGCCCGACACCACAACGAAGTTCTCGAGGGGGATACCCGTCTCGGCATTCAAGATCATCGACCACGAGGTGACATGGCCTTGACCATGGGGCGACGTACCGGTGTAGACGATGGCACGACCGGTGGGGAGCACTTCCACGCGTGCGGTTTCGCCTGCACTGTTGCCGCCGGTGATCTCCACGTATGCACTGACGCCAATGCCGAGCAGTTTGGCGTCGCCTCGTTCGCGACGGGCACGTTGTTCGGCGCGTAAACCCGCATAGTCGGCGCGCTCGAGTACGAGATCGAGTGCCTTTTCGTAGTTGCCGACGTCGTATTGCTGGCCGATTGCCGTGGTGTGTGGTTCGTCGAACGGCGCGATGAGGTTCTTCCTGCGCACGTCCACCGGATCGAGCCCGAGTTCGTGAGCGAACAGATCCATCGCCCGTTCGATGAGTGCGGTGGCTTCGGGTCGGCCCGCGCCGCGGTAGGCGACGGTGGGGGTGGTGTTCGTGGCGATCGAGATCGTGCGGCACTCGATGCGGTCGATCGCGTACACGCCGGACAGCATTGGTCGCGTCATGAACGGCGCGAGCACCGCGCCAACGTCGACCCATGCGCCCGAATCCTGGAGGATCTTCGCGGATACGGCGTGCACCTTGCCGTCGCGCGATCCGCCGATCCGCACGTATTGAATCTGCGCGCGCCCGTGACCAAGTGCCACCATCGACTCGCTACGCGTCTCGCGCCACCGCACGGGCCTGCCGAGATGCTTGGCCAACGTTCCGAGCAACACCTCTTCCGGGTACGTGCCGATCTTCGCGCCGAATCCGCCACCGACATCGGGTGTGATCACGCGGACGAGTGATTCGTCGATGCCGTTCGCCTTGGCGATGCTCGTGCGCGCACCTTGCGCGTGCTGCGTGGAAGTCCACTGCACGAGGCGACCGTCGTGCCAGGTGGCCGCGCAACCGCGCACCTCGAGTGGGCAGGGAGCAACACGCTGGTTGACGAACCTGCCATCGACGACGACGTCGCACCCGTCGAAGAACGAATCGCCGGTGATGTCGGGCATGCCGATCGCTGCCGTGTCGAACACGACGTTGTTCGGGATGTCGGCGAAGATGAGCGTGTCAGTCTCCATCGCGGCCTCGATGTCGATGACCGCTTCGAGGACGTCGTAGTCGACGATCACTTGCTCGGCGGCGTCTTCACCTTGCTCCGGTCGCTCGGTAACGATGGCCGCGACTGGTTCGCCGACGAAGCGCACCTTATCGCTGGCGAGCAACGTGCGTTTGGCGGCAGGGTTGTAGGTGGCGTTCTCCGGTTGCAGGCCAAGCGACTCGGCAGTGAACACGGCAATCACGCCGTCCATCGATTCGGCAACGCTGGTGTCGATGGACAGAATTCGTCCATGGGCGACGGTCGAGCGGACATAGGTGACGTACGCCGCACCCGCGAGCAAGGGTTCGCTCAACAGGTCATCGACGTATTGACCGCCTGTCGTGAGGAACTTCGGGTCTTCTTTGCGCAACACACGGTTGCCGAGGATGCTGCCTGTCACGAGTCGCCTTTCGACGACTAGACGCTACTGAAGTGGCTCGTCAGGGGGCGAGTGGCGTGAGCGTGATCTCGCCCTGGATGGCCCGCTCCGTTGCCTGCAACGTGCGTACCAACATCATCGAGGAGACGATGGTGTACGGCCATCGCTCGGGGAATGCCGCCGACAGTTCCGGCGCGGCCATCAGCGGGACACGTCGTTCGTCCGGCGCGAGGAATCCCAGCTGGGTGCGAATCGCATCGCGCAGCCCCTGTTCGGATTGCAGATAGGTGATTTGATCCTGCAGGTTCTCGATGATGTCTTCGTACGCGGCGTACTCGGCCCGTCGTTCGGCGAGCATCTCGCGCTGGTTCAGCCACGTGCGCACGGGGAAGACGAACAGCATCACCACGAGCGCCACCACCATCACCACGCCGACGGGGCGCGCGGCGATGCGCAACCGACGATTCGGCAGGACGTGGAGGTCGGTGTCGCTCACCCGACAATTGTGGCCGTCACCGGCCTTGGGGTGGTGGCATTCACCCCTTGCGCGGTGCCAGCGCCTTTCGCCCGATGAAGCGCGCATTGGCGCCGAGTTCATGTTCGATTCGCAGTAATCGGTTGTACTTGGCGACGCGATCACTGCGTGCGGGAGCACCCGTCTTGATCTGACCACAATTCGTGGCGACCGCAAGATCGGCGATCGTCGAATCCTCGGTTTCGCCACTGCGATGGCTCATCACGCTCGAGTACGACTTCGTGTTGGCGAGATGGATCGTCTCAAGCGTCTCGGTGAGTGAGCCGATCTGGTTCACCTTGACGAGCACGCTGTTGGCCACGCCTCGCTCGATACCCATCTGGAGGCGCTGGACATTGGTGACGAACAGGTCATCGCCCACGAGTTGGATGCGGCTGGCCAGGGCATCACTCAAGGCCTTCCAACCATCCCAATCGTCTTCGGCCATCGCGTCTTCGATCGAGACGATGGGGTAGCGATCGACGAGCGACACCCACCACTCGACGAGTTCGCTCGCGGCAAACGAGCGACCTTCGAGGTGGTACTTGCCGTCGCGGTACAACTCGCTCATCGCCGGGTCGAGGGCGATGGCGATGTCGGTGCCTGGTTTGAACCCAGCGGTCTCGATCGCCTCGACGAGCACCTTGATCGCTGCCTCGTTGTTCTCGAGATTCGGTGCGAAGCCACCTTCATCGCCAACCGCAGTGGCCATGCCGCGCTTGGCGAGGATCTTCTTCAACGTGTGGTACGTCTCCACGCCCCATCGCAATGCTTCGCTGAACGACGGCGCGCCGATCGGCATCACCATGAACTCTTGCAAATCGACGTTGTTGTCGGCATGTGCGCCACCGTTCAACACGTTCATCATCGGAACCGGTAACACGCATGCTTGTGGCCCACCAACATGGCGATAGAGCGGCATTCCCGACTCGAGTGCAGCTGCCTTGCTCGTTGCCAAACTGGCACCGAGGATGGCGTTTGCTCCGAGTCGTGATTTGTTCGGTGTTCCATCGACTTCGATCATTCGCCGATCGACGGCTGCCTGATCAGTTGCGTCCATGCCGACGAGCGCCTTTGCGATGTCGCCATTCACATTTCCGACGGCCTTCGTGACGCCCTTGCCGAGGTAGCGGGCTCCGCCGTCGCGCAATTCGACCGCTTCGTGTTCGCCGGTGGACGCACCGGAGGGAACCATCGCGCTCCCCGTTGCGCCGGACTGCAGCGTGACCGTCACTTCCACGGTGGGGTTGCCACGCGAGTCGAGAACTTCGAGACCAGTGACGCCAGCGATTTTGCTCATCGCCCCAAGTTACTCAGTGGTCGAGATTGGCCTTTGCCTCGTTCCACAGTTGGTCCAGATCTTCCAGCGACATCGCCGACAAGTCGAGAGAGCGTGACTGTGCGAGTCGCTCTACTTCTTCGAAGCGGCGCCGGAACTTGTCGGTAGAACGTCGCAGCGCCGACTCGGCATCCACGCCGAGATGCCGCGCCACGTTGACGACGCTGAACAGCAAGTCGCCGAGTTCCATCTCGACCGCATCGGCGCCGGTCGCTTGTCTCAGTTCCTTCGACTCCTCGACGATCTTGTCGAGTGCACCGAGGTGGTCAGGCCAATCGAAGCCCACGCCCGCGGCGCGTTTCTGCACCTTCTGTGAATAGGAGAGCGACGGTGCCGACTTGGCGACGCCATCGAAGATCGAGGCCGACTCGCCACGTTCGGTGCGTTTCACCGAATCCCACGTGTCCACCACGTCGTCGGCAGTGTCGGCTTGCACGTCACCAAAGACATGGGGATGGCGACGCACGAGCTTGTCGTGCAGCGTGTTGACCACCTCGCTCAGGGTGAAGCGGCCCTCTTGTTCGGCGATCGTCGCGTGAAACTCCACTTGGTACAGCAGGTCGCCCAACTCTTCGATCAGCTCCTGGTCGGTGGCGGGATCGTCGGGGTTCAATGCGTTGACGGCATCGACCACTTCGTAGGTTTCCTCGATCAGGTGCTTGATCAGCGAAGCGTGGGTTTGTTCGCGATCCCACGGGCAGCGCTCGCGCAACGTGCGCGCAAGTCGGTGCAGTCGTTGCATCTCGCCGGCGATGGGGCGGGCCAAGCGGGGAATGTAGAGGCACGTCAAGTGATCGGGCTCGTGGACTCGGTCGAGTTCCTGCCACGTGGTGCGGACGAGTCGTTCGTCAGCGAGTCCGAGGTGATGCAAGATCAGTACCTCTTCGTCGCCAGCAGCGTCCTCGTAGGCGAGTTTGATGTCCGACATCACCCATGTGTCGTGCACTTGAGCCACGAGCAGCGGGCCGTGTTGGCCTGCAGCCTGCTCCAAGAAACGATGGCCATCCACGAGTCGCACGCCTGCGTTCACCGGATCGATTCCGAGGAGTGCCCAGGCCCGATCGAGGAAACTCATCGCGGGAAGCGCCGTCACCTTTACACGGTCATCTGCGAGCAGTAACTGCACCGTGGTTTCGAGGACGAACGGCGAACCCGGCACCGCGTACAGCACCTCGCCGTGTTCATTCGCTGCAGTGACGAGCGTCTCGACGATCTGGCGGTAGACGGCGTCGAAGGTCTCGCTCGTTTCGTACAACGCATCGAACGTGGTGGCGTTGGTGACGACGCTGGCGGATTCGTGTCGCGACGTACGGAGGAACCGATGAGGAATTCGTTCGATCTCGCGGAGTGTTGCCGCGGTGAGGAGATCCGTTGGTCCGGGGCCGAGCCCGACGACGACGATTCGCCCCGTCAAGTTCAGTTGGCGACGATCTGGCCGACGCTCGGATCCCATTTTCCGTAGCGCGACGCGACGGTGACCTTCGAGGTGGCGAGGTAGCCGGAGAGCAAGAACTGGCCGGGTTGTTCGGCGAGCGACTTCTCGATCGAGTCGGCAACTTCGTCGAACGGACGGATGAAGATGATGTGGTAGCCGAAGCTCGACTTCACCGGCTCGCTCGGAGTTCCGGCGCGAGCCTTGAGTGCACCGACGACGAAGCCATTGTCGAACTGTTCTTGGTACGTCCCGAGGGCCAGACAATCGTTGCCCTCTCCGGCCAAAGCACCACCAGTTTCGGAGGCGTTGGGCTCGGTGGACACATCGCCTGCGACGGTGGCGAAGTCTTCACCATCGAGCACTCGCTTCATCGCGGCGCGGGCCGACGACTCGGAATCGACGAGCAGGTGTCGCGCGCACATCACGCCGAGTGACGCCGGCTCCTTGGCGTACATCGCGGCGAGCGACTCGCGCTGCGGAATCTTGACGCGGGCGAGCGCAAGGTCTTGTGAGTTCAGGGAGATCAACAGCTCCTGCAGTTCCGGGCCAATGAGGGCGAACTGTGGATCTTCTTCGTACTGGGTGACGACTTCCTCGCGCTCCTGATCGGTGACCGACACGTCATTGGCCACAAGGAATTCGCGTGTCGCCTCGTTGCGCAAGATTGCCGTGAGCACGGAGCGCAGGGCATCGCCCTCGATCCGGCCATCGACGAGTTGGACCTGATCGACTGCGGCAAGTTGCTCGATGATCGTGTCTACGTAGTCCTCGGAGACCGACGAGCCGCCGATTGCGATGGCGTCGTTCTGCATGATTTCTCCGCAACCAGCGAGAGCAGAGACCGAAAGAGTGGCAGCGACAACGATGCCGAACTGGCGAGTGAGGCGGGGCACCGCCACAGCCTAGTTGGGGGTTTCGATCAGTTCCGCGAGAAAGCCGACGAGGAACGACACGTGTTCCGGTTTGCGCGGATCTTTCGAGCGCGGAAGTGGAACCTGCAGGGTGTGAGTCTTCTCGTCGTATCGCGAACTCGGCGCCAATCGTGAAAGTCGCATCGCCGCACTCGCTTTCAACGTGATCGGTGAAATACGCGCACGCGCATCTTGCACGGAGAGCTCGTTGATTCCGATGCGATGACACTCCGCGCGCAGGCGACCCACCTCGATCAATTCTTCTGCGGGTGCAGGCAGTGGGCCGTAGCGATCCAGCCATTCGCGACGAATGTCTTCGACGTCGTCCATCGTGCGCACCTGGGCAAGTCGGCGATACGCGTCGAGGCGCATCTCTTCCTTCGGCACGTAGTCGTTCGGCAGGTGAGCGGTGGTGGCCACATCCAGCCGCAGTTCGGGGACGAGCGCCTGCGGTTCCTCGCCCTTCATTTCTGCCACGGCCTCGGTGACGAGTTGGCAATAGAGGTCGTAGCCCACTGCCGCGATGTGGCCACTTTGTGCTTCGCCCAAGAGGTTGCCTGCACCACGGATTTCGAGGTCGCGCATGGCGATCTTGAATCCGCTTCCGAGGTCGGTGGTTTCGCCGATCGTCTTCAGACGTTCGTAGGCCTCTTCGCCAAGCGCTCGGCCTCGCGGATGGAACAAGTACGCATAGGCGCGCGAACCACTTCGACCAACGCGTCCGCGCAACTGGTGCATCTGGCCGAGTCCGAGCAAGTCCGCGCGCTCGACGACGAGGGTGTTCACCGTCGGCATGTCGATGCCGCTTTCGATGATCGTGGTGCACACGAGCACGTCGAACTTGCCTTCCCAGAAATCGACGACGGTGCGCTCGAGCGTCGACTCGTCCATTTGCCCGTGGGCCACGGCGATCCGCGCCTCCGGCACGAGTTCGCGCAACTCGCGGGCACGGTCCTCGATCGACTGCACGCGGTTGTGCACCCAGAACACCTGGCCGTCACGTAGCAACTCGCGGCGGATTGCCTCGGTGGCGACGCGCTCGTCGTATTCGCCGACGAAGGTGAGAATCGGTTGGCGATCCGCCGGCGGAGTCTGCAGAAGCGACAAGTCACGAATGCCGACCAGGCTCATCTCGAGTGTGCGCGGGATGGGTGTCGCACTCAGCGTGAGCACATCGACGTTGGTGCGCAACTTCTTCATCGCTTCCTTGTGTTGCACGCCGAAGCGCTGCTCTTCGTCGATCACGAGTAGCCCGAGATCCTTGAAGGCAACGCCTTCTTGGAGCAGCCGATGGGTGCCGATCACGCAATCGATCTCGCCGCTGGCGAGGCCTTTGATGACCTTCTTCGCTTCCGCGTTGGTGAGGAAGCGCGACAACACCTCTACACGAATGGGGTAACCCGCGAATCGCTCGCGGAAGGTGATGCCGTGCTGCGACGCGAGAAGGGTGGTGGGAACGAGAACGGCGACCTGTTTTCCATCTTGGATGCACTTGAACGCAGCGCGCACCGCCACTTCCGTCTTGCCGAACCCCACGTCGCCACAGACGAGACGATCCATCGGCACGCTTGTTTCCATGTCGTGCTTCACCGCCTCGATCGCTTCGCGTTGGTCCGGCGTTTCCACGTAGGGGAACGCGGCCTCCATCTCGTTTTGCCACGGCGTGTCGAGGGCGAACGCATGACCCTTTGCGTTCACTCGTCGTTGGTACAGCACCACCAGTTCCTGGGCGATTTCACGGACGGCCGAGCGCACACGGCTCTTCGTGCGTGCGAAATCGCTGCCGCCCAGTTTGTGCAGCGTTGGCGTTTCGCCCCCCACGTACTGGCGCACCGAGTCGATGTGATCGGTGGGCACGTACAACTTGTCTTCGCCCTTGTAGGCGATCAGCAAGTAGTCGCGTTCGGAGTCGCCGATCGCGCGCTTGACCATTCCTTCGTAGCGACCGACGCCGTGATGGTGGTGCACCACGTAGTCGCCCGGTTTGAGATCTTCGAACACCGATGCCGCGTTAGTGCGCTTCACTCGCGGTGTGCGTCGCGTGCGACGACGACCGGTGAGGTCCGACTCCGCCACGACGGCGACGCGCAGTTGCGACAACAGGAATCCGTTGTTGAGCGGCGCCACCACCACGCTCGCGCCGCCGCCGAGGTCGTCGCTCGACGCGTGATCGCGTCGACGAATCGTCACGCCATGTTCGCGGAATGCCTCCACCAAACGGTCGGCAGTGCCCTCTCCGTCGGCGGCAAACACGATCGTCCACTTGTCGCTGAGCATCTCGTTCACGCGTGATGCAGTGGCCTCGATGTCGCCCGTGACCACACCCCAAGCGCTGGATGAGATCGATGGTGCATCGGGTGCTTCGGCAATCGGCGCGAGGAGGATCGACGAAGTACCGGCCGAGTGCGCCATCAGTCGTTCGGGTTCGAGGTGGAGGCGGGGGAAGGGGGAGTCGCTTGCACGCTTCCACGTGGAGGCGAGCGCGTTGGCAAGATCGTCCTCTTCGGCAATCAAGTCGGTGGCGCGCTCGAGCACCCGTCGCTGATCGACGAACACCACTGCACCGTTCGATCCGCGGTGCTCGCCGATCACGTCGGTGAGCAAGCGGTCGTCGCCTGCGAGCCAGGGCAACCAACTTTCCATTCCCTCGAAGGTTTCGCCATGAGCGAAACGATCCCAGTGCTCCACTCCCCACGGCTCACTCGTCATCAGCGATTCCGCTCTGGCCATCACGCTCTCGTCGACACGCAGTTCGCGTGCCGGATAGATAGTGACGCGATCGAGATCGTGGGTGCTGCGCTGATCGTTGACGTTGAAGATGGCCAAGCGATCTACTTCGTCGCCCCACAGATCGATGCGGATCGGTGCGTCGGCAGTGGAGGGGAACACGTCAATGATCGAACCTCGCCGCGCCACCTCGCCGCGATGCTCCACCACTTGTTCGCGCCGATAACCATCGCCCACCAGGCGGGCGAGCAACGAATCTGCGTCCACCTCGGAGCCACGCACCACCTCGATCGGCTCGAACGTTTCCGCTCCGGGGCCAAGCTTCTGCAGCAGTGCACGGATGGATGCGACGACGACGAGCGGTGGTCGATCGCCACGCACGCGCCACAACACCTCGAGGCGTCGGCCCATCGTCTCGATCGCCGGGCTGATTCGTTCGAAGGGGAGTGTCTCCCAGGCGGGGAAGAGCAGCGCGTCGTCGTTGCCGAGGTAGTGCAGCAAGTCGTCGTGCAACAACTGTGCCGCCGTGCCGGTGCGGGTGACGACGACGATCGTGCGCTCGGGATGGCGCAAGCCAAGCGCGGCGACGAGCGCCGGACGCACGTTTTCGGCACACGCGATGATTCCCGATGGGTCGCGTTCGAACGCCTCCATCGCAGGATCGATGGCCAGGGCATGGGCAACAGAACGCAGAACGCCGAATTGCTTGCCGACTTGCGGCGCTTTACCCGCTAGCGGTTTGGCTGCACCCTTTGCCACGGTTCAGCGACCGTTGAAGCGTTGCATGGCCACATCGTGACCAGATTCCACGATCACCTGCACGGCATCGGCTGCGTGGTTGACCGCCTCATCGAGCACACGTCGTGATTCACCGGTGAGTTTCGCCAGCACGTGCTTGCCGCCCAGCTCTTTCGATGGTGGCTTGCCCACGCCGATGCGCACACGCAGATAGTCCTGCGAATGAAGATGCTCGGTGATCGACTGCAACCCGTAGTGACCAGCCAGGCCACCACCGGCCTTCACCCGCACGACACCGGGTTCGAGGTCGAGTTCGTCGTGTACGACGATAATGCGAGTCGCTTCATCGATTCCGTAGCGGCGTGCGAGGGGACCAACGGCGTTGCCGGATTCGTTCATGAATGTGGTGGGCATCGCGAGCACGATGCGCTTGTCGCCCAAACGTGCTTCGGCGACCAACGCGCGGTCGCGTGCAGACTTGAGATTTACGCCGAGTCGCTTGGCGAGTTCGGTGATCGTGTCGAAGCCGACGTTGTGACGTGTGCCGTCGTACTTCGCACCCGGATTTCCGAGCCCGACGACGAGGGCATCGATTGGCGTGCCTCGCCGCTCGAGTCGCTTGGAGCGACCGAACAGCGCCATGAGGGCTAGGAGGCCGGCTTGTTCTCTTCGCCACCTTCGGCTGCAGGAGCCGCAGCGGCACCTTCGGCACCCTCGGCGACAGCAGCAGTCGGGGCGGCAGTCTCCACCTTGGTGGAGAGCACGGTGACGACCACGAGATCGGGATCGGCGACGGCCTTCACGCCAGCAGGCAACTCGATGTCGCCGAGGCGGATGACGTCGTTCATCGTCATGTTGGTGACGTCGATGAGAATCTCGTTCGGAATGTTGTTGGCAGCGGCGCGCACTTCGATGCGATCCACGGCTGGGTCGACGAGACCGCCTTCCTGAACGACGGCCTTCGCGGTGCCCTTGAGGTGCACCGGCACGGCCATCACGATTTCTTCGCTCAAGTCGATCTGCATGAAGTCGACATGGGCCACGGTGCGACGTACGGGATCGCGCTGCATGTCCTTGACGATTGCGGGGTACGACTTGCCGTCGACTTCGAGTTCGAGAATGGTGTTCACGCCAGCGGGGCCGGAGAGTGCAACGCGCAACTCGCGACGCTCGACGGTGATCGACACCGGGGTCATGCCGTGGCCGTAAATGACGGCGGGGATGTGGTCCTCACGGCGCAGGCGGCGCGACGAGGCGCTTCCGGCCTGACGGCCACTTTGTGTCTTCAAGATGGTGGGCATGTGCTGACTCCCAGCGAGATCTGCGTTTGTAGCGGCTTGGCAGTGTACCGCCGTACCGGCCGCCTCAGCCCGGGGCCGCGGCGGGTGAAGGACGTGGCTTAGGCCTGGTTCTCGCCGCCGAAGAGGTCGCTCACGCTGGTCTCGTCGAACACCGCCGACAGGGCATCGGCGAGGATCTTGGCTACCGAGAGCACTTCGATCTTGGCGATCCGCTTCTCTGCGGGCAAGGGGAGCGAGTTGGTGAGCACCACACGGGAGATCGGTGAGTTTTCGAGGCGTTCGATGGCGGGGCCGGAGAGCACGCCATGGGTGGCCATCGCCCAGACTTCCTTGGCACCGCGTGCCATCAACAACTCGGCAGCGGAGACGATGGTGCCGCCGGTGTCGATCATGTCGTCAGTGAGGATGCACAGGCGTCCTTCGACTTCACCGATGACTTCTTTGGCGACGGCCACATTGGTGGTGTTCTTCGGTCGACGCTTGTTGATGAACGCGACGTCGGCGTTCATGTCGGCGAGGTG
>VFQT010003141.1_pt1 | contig 15556 bp, 17 predicted proteins | sample 3512381 | NCBI WGS metagenome assembly VFQT01 (sample SAMN10412376, study PRJNA504923) | tailings metagenome | isolation source: Relicate 2 Philex TSF3 active mining site | place: Philippines: Tuba, Benguet | collected 2017-08-29 | reverse complement strand
AGGCAATCCAGATCCTCGGCGGTTACGGCTACACGCGTGAGTACCCAGTCGAGCGTTGGCACCGTGACGCGAAGATTCACACCATCTTTGAGGGCACTTCCGAAATCCAGCAGCTGGTGATCGCGCGAGCGATCAGTGGGATGCGCGTCGAGTAGTCCCAGTCGTCAGCGAGGCTCGCGCCACATACTCCAGAGAGTGGGAGACTTGTCGAAGGCGACGGTGTCTCGAACCTTGAAGCCGAATCTTTCGTAGAAGGGAAGATTGTCTGGCTTCTGTGTCTCTAGATAGACGGGCAGGCCGTTCTCGTCGCAGTAGTCGAGGCGCGGCTGAAGAAGTAGTCTGCCGATTCCATTTCCTTGGGCAGACGGGTCGACTCCCAACAGCGCGAGGTACATGTGGGGTTCACTCGGATGCTTCTTATCCATCGTGCGAAGGAGTCTCAGCGCCACTAATCGATTCCTGCCCATGACGATTGCTGGAAGACACTGTGCAGCGATTCGAAGTTCTCGCCACTCCGATCTTTGCGCACTTCCAACAGGCAACCAGGAAGCTGTTCCAACAAGACGTCCATTCATCGACGCGGCATCAATCTCGCCATAACGAAACGAATCTTGAATTATGGCACTCACGAAGCGAGGCATGTTGCGGTGTTCCTGTACGTAGTCTTTTGCGAAAAAGCCAAACAATGGATCTGGCCAGAAGGCTCGACTTGTTGTCGCAACACCATCGAGAAGTTGATCAATCTGAAGTGGTGCAATAACGACTGATTGCATTCGCCGACTCTATCTCTACCGCTTTTTGAAATAGAGAGAATGAGACCTTCTGCATACAGGTAAATGCCGTCGTCCAGAATCAATTGAGGGCTTGCATCGCGACCTCAAAATCCTCACCATCTTTGAGGGCACTTCCGAAATCCAGCAGCTGGTGATCGCACGAGCGATCAGCGGGATGCGCGTCGAGTAGTACTTAGCGCTTGTCGCGGGCCGCAATGAATGCGGCAACACAGGTGTCGATATCAGAAGTGGTGTGATTCGCACAGATCTGGACTCGAATTCGTGCCTTGCCCATCGGCACGACTGGATACGAGAACGCCACGACGTAGATGCCGAGTTCGAGAAGCGTGCTCGCCATGCGGACCGCCTCGTGTTCATCGGCGAACATCACCGGAACGATCGGGTGCTCACCAGGCAGCAAGGTGAACCCGGCTGCGCTCATCTTGTCGCGGAAGTATTTGGCGTTTGTGCGCAGGTTGGTGCGAGCATTCGTGCCCTTGGCGACCAGATCGAGTGCGACCAACGAGCCCGCGATCACAGTCGGTGGAATGGAATTCGAGAAGAGATAAGGGCGAGCACGCTGGCGAAGGAGATCGACGATCTCTTGGTGTGCGCTGATGTAGCCGCCGGACGCACCGCCGAGGGCCTTGCCCAACGTTCCGGAGACGATGTCGACCCGATCACGGACACCGAACATCTCTGGCGTTCCAGCACCGGTCTCACCGATGAACCCCACGGCATGTGAGTCATCCACCATGACGAGCGCGCCGTATCGCTCTGCGAGGTCACAGATTTCCTTCAGAGGTGCAAAGGAGCCGTCCATCGAGAACACGCCGTCGGTGACGATGAGCGTGCGACGGGCTCCCTTGGCCGCCACGAGTTGTGCCTCGAGGTCGGCCATGTCGCGGTTCTTGTAGCGGAAGCGCTTGGCCTTGCACAGTCGGATGCCATCGATGATCGATGCGTGATTCAGTTCATCAGAAATGACGGCGTCGTTGTCATCCAAGAGCACCTCGAAGACGCCGCCGTTTGCGTCGAAACACGACGGAAACAGGATGGTGTCGTCTGTTCCGAGGAGATTCGAGATCCTTGCCTCGAGTTCGTCGTGTTGGGTTTGCGTGCCGCAGATGAAGCGCACGCTTGCCATGCCGAAGCCGTTTTCGTCGAGTGATGCTTTCGCGGCCGCGATGATGTCGGGGTGGTTCGCCAAGCCGAGATAGTTGTTCGAGCAGAAGTTGAGCAAGTCTCGACTGCTGCTCGATACATGCGATGCCTGGGGAGAGTCGAGGAGTCGCTCTTGCTTGTAGAGACCTGCTGAACGGATTTCGCCGAGCGTTTTTTGCAGTTCTTCGCGGACGTTGGTGTACATGGTGAAGACCTATGACCAGTCCATCACGACTTTGCCGGAGTTCGACGATCGTGCGGCGGCGAACGCAGACTGCCACTCAGATGCTGGGAAGCGGTCGGTGATCACGTCGCGGATATCGAGGCCAGTCTGGATGAGTGAGTTCATCGCATACCAGGTCTCATACATTTCGCGTCCGTAGATTCCCTTGATCGTGATCATGTGGGTGACGAGCTTTGCCCAATTGATGGAGATCTCTTTGCTGGGAAGTCCGAGGACGGCGACGCGTCCACCGTGTGCAAGGTTGTCGAGGATGTCGGGAAGAGCGGTCGGCGCACCACTCATCTCGAGCGCGACGTCGAATCCTTCCTTCATGCCGAGGGCCTTTTGTGTTTCGGCGATGCTGGACATCAGTGGGTTCACCGCGATGTCAACGCCCATGGTGCGGGCGAGAGCGAGTCGGGACTCGTTGATGTCACTCACCACGATGTAGCGAGCCCCAACGTGGCGCGCGACTTTGGCGGCCATCAATCCGATCGGTCCGGCTCCGGTGATGAGCACGTCTTCGCCAGCGACGGGAAAGGCGAGTGCTGTATGTACAGCGTTGCCGAACGGGTCAAAGATTGCGCCGAGCTCGGCATCCACCGCTGCTGAGTGGACCCAGACATTGCTTGCAGGAATGACGACGTATTCGGCAAATGCACCGTTGCGGTTCACGCCGACACTCGAGGTGTTCTTGCACATGTGACGACGGCCGGCCCGACAATTGCGACACGTTCCACAGATGACGTGTCCTTCACCTGAAACCAAGGCACCAATCTCGAGCGAAGTGACTTCGGAACCCAGTTCCACGATGCGACCGGAGAACTCATGACCAATGATCAGCGGGGCATTGACTGCAGAGGCGGCCCATGCGTCCCACGCATCGATGTGCAGGTCGGTTCCACAGATTCCGGTTCGCTCAACGCGAATCTTCACTTCATGTGGACCCGGGGTGGGCTCCGGGCATTCGATCATCTCGAGGCCGGGGGCCGCCGCTGGTTTGAACAGTGCACGCATGGCTCATCATCGTAATGGTGAGCGTGGACCCGAATCCCCTCAGCTGGATGTCTGAATTTCTGGCTCGGTCACTCATGTGTAGTCGGTGGAGGGGAAACTGAGGGAGTGAAAGTTTCTTTGCGAAAACGTGGTCCTCAGACTCGGCGTCATCGAACTGCTTTCGCTGCACTTCTTGCTCTGTCGTTGGCCTCGTGTTCGAGTTCGGGTGCATCTGACTCGAAGGAACAGGAGGCAACGGCGGAGTTGAACGTTGTTGATGCGATGTTCGTTGACATGATGTTGCCTCACCACGAACAAGCAATCGTCATGGCGGACATGGCTCTCGAGCCATCGCGCGGAGCAGGTAGTGATGTCGTCGAGCTTGCTCGTCAGATCAAAGAGGTTCAGGAGGCCGAGATTCTCGTTCTCACTGAACTCCTCGCGATGGTCGGCGATTCTCTGGATGGCCATGTGCACGAGATGAAGGGAATGCTGAGTGAGGAGGATCTCACCGAACTCGGGTCACTTCAGGGCGCAGATTTCGACAGGAAGTGGCTCGAGGGCATGATTGCTCATCACGAGGGAGCGATCGAAATGGCCCAGGACGTTCTTCGTGATGGCTCGAATGAACGTGTGCGGATGCTGGCGAAGGATGTTGAATCAGCTCAACGAGCAGAGATCGACATCATGAAGTCGCTTGTCGACTAAGCGACCTGCAGTCGAGGCACTCGACCGCAGGAGTTGACGACGAACAGGCTTCACATACGAGCGTGCGTTTGCGGCACGTATTCGTCGCACAGTTGTAGAAGTCCTTCGTCGGTTCGCCGCAGTAGTCACAGGACCCGATGAGAGGCGCTCCGTCTGCAAAGTCGGTGACGAGTCTGCGATCGAAAACGTAGAGCGAGCCTTCCCACAATCCTGAGTTCTTGAAGGTCTCGCCGTAGCGGACGATTCCACCATCGATTTGGTACACCTCTTGGAATCCACGATTCTTCATGAGCACCGTGAGGACCTCGCATCGAATGCCTCCCGTGCAGTAGGTGACGATCGGCTTCGACTTGAGATGGTCGTATTTCCCACTCTCTAGTTCGGCAATGAAATCCGGAGTCGTCTGCGCATCGGTGACAACTGCATCGCGAAACTTGCCGACACGGGCCTCAAACGCATTACGGCCGTCGAAGAAAACGACATCTGGTCGACGGTCGACGAGTTCGTGTACCTCGTGAGGTGAGAGATGTGTTCCACCACCGATGATGCCGTTGTCGTCGACCTTGATTTCATCAGGTCGGCCGAAGGTGACAATTTCGGGACGCACCTTGATTTCGAGTCTCGGGAAGTCCTCTCCAGTTCCCTCCGACCACTTGAAGTCGATGTCCTTGAACGGCGGGTACTCGCGTGTGGTGCGGATGTATCGCTTGATGGACTTGAGTGGCCCACCCACGGTGCCGTTGATGCCGTCCTTCGAGAGCAAGATCCTTCCGGTCAGACCCCAGCGTTCGCAGAGCTCGCGTTGCCAGAGCCGAATCGCGTTGGGATCTGCAAGCGGCGTGAACTTGTAGAAGAGCAGGATCTTGGGCTCGATGACCATGGTCACGATTCAGGAATGTATCGGTTCGTGCGAGCCTTGCGACTCAGCGTGCGTAGGTCACTCCGCCGTCGACGATGAGCGTCGAGCCGACGACGTAGTCACCTGCGCGAGAGGCGAGATAGATCGCAGCACCCGCCATGTCTTCGGGGGTTCCGATACGCCCCGAGGGAATCATCGGTGCGATCGCATCGCCATGGTCGCGGGCGACCTTGTTCATTTCGCTGGCGAACGCACCAGGAGCAATCGCGCTCACGATGATGTTGTCCTTGGCGAGGCGCAACGCCATGCGCTTGGTCATGTGAATGAGGCCTGCTTTGCTTCCCGCGTAGGAATAGGTCTCCATCTGGTTGATCGAGATGCCATCGATTGATGCGATGTTGATCACCTTGGCGAGGTGGCCCGATGCACCCGCCTTGCGCAGTTGTGGTGCGAGTGCCTGTGTGAGGAAGAACGGAGTCTTCAGGTTGAGGTCGACGACCTTGTCCCATCCGGATTCAGGGAACGTGTCAAACTCCGCACCCCACGCTGCGCCCGCATTGTTGACGAGGATGTCGAGTTGTTCTTCGCGTTCGGCGATCTGTGCTGCAAGGACGCCGATGCCCTCGTTGGTCGAGACGTCGCCCGGTAGCGAGATACATTCACCGAACTGCGACAATTCTTTCGCTGCGGCATCGCATTGAGCGGCCTTACGAGCAGTGATGTAGACGCGCGAGCAACCGTGTTCGAGGAAGCCCTGCACGATCATTGCGCCGATTCCGCGTGAACCACCAGTGACGAGTGCAACCCGACCTTTGAGCGAGAAGAGATCTTTCATTCCCAGCACACTACGGGTGAACACGGAGGCCCGACGAGGCGTAGGGTTGAGCCATGCCAAGCGACGGATTTCTCAAAGGAATGAATGCAGTGCACCGCGTGATCATGGCGGTGACCGGAGGACGAGCGGGTTGGCAATTCGGGACGATGCCCGTCGTCGAGCTGACGACAATCGGACGCAAGTCGGGTGAGAAGCGGACCGTTCTGCTCACGTCGCCGGTTCAAGAAGGTGACGACGTCGTGATCGTTGCGTCACGCGGTGGAGATGACCACCATCCGGCGTGGTATCTCAACCTCGTCGCCAACCCGCGTGTTGAGGCGCGAGTAAAGGGTGGACCGTGGACTCCGATGATTGCCCGCACTGCAACGCCCGAGGAACGCACGAAGTGGTGGCCGAGCGCCGAGGCTGCATACAAGGGCTATCGCTCGTACCAACAGCGCACGTCACGCGAGATTCCACTGGTGGTGTTGTCGCCAGTTCGATAAGACCTCGCTGCAGAGCAGAGGGGTAGCGTGGCGGTATGCCCGCACCAGGAATGCACTCAGGAATCACCACCGACGACGCGATGAACCTCGCGATGTCGGCGAAAGCAGTGCCGTTGTTCGAAGCAGTCACCAAGTTCATTCGCGATGAGATCGACCCCGTGACGGAAAAGTTCTTCAAGCTTGGCGAGGGTCGTCCTGATCGGTGGCAGTACGGACCTGGCCAGTTGGAGCTGCTTGAGGGACTGAAGAACAAGGCGAAGGCGAACGGATTGTGGAATTTCTTCTTGCCGAACGCCGAGACGGGTGAGGGCCTCTCCAACCTCGACTATGCCTACATCGCCGCCGAGCTCGGCAAGAACCCGATCGCCTCGGAGTGCATGAACTGCAGTGCACCCGACACCGGGAACATGGAGGTGCTCGAGCGCGTCGGTACTCCCGAGCAGAAGGAGCGCTGGTTAAAGCCGCTCCTCAATGGCGAGATTCGTTCCGCGTATGCGATGACGGAGCCAGACGTCGCATCGTCAGACGCCAAGAACTTGGAATGCCGTGCGGTGCTCGACGGTGACGAATGGGTCATCAACGGCGAGAAGTACTACATTTCCGGCGCGGGCGATCCGCGCTGCAAGATCTTGATCTGCATGGTGATGACGAGCCCAGACGGCCCGCCACACCGTCGCCACTCACAGATCCTCGTCCCGATGGATACACCTGGTGTCCAGATTCTCGGTCCGATGGAAGTGTTCGGCGAGGATGATGCACCGCACGGGCACATGCACCTGCGGTTCGCCGATGTGCGCGTGCCGGCGTCGAACATGCTTCTTGGCGAGGGCCGAGGATTCGAGATCTCCCAGGTGCGACTCGGACCCGGCCGCATCCATCACTGCATGCGCTCGATCGGTGCTGCGGAACGAGCCCTCGAGTTGATGATCCGCCGCGGACTGCACCGCGAAGCATTCGGAAAGCCACTCGCGCGACTCGGCAAGAACACCGAAGTGATCGCCAAGGCGCGAATCGAAATCGAGGCGATGCGCCTCATGGTGCTGCGTGCTGCAAAGGCAATGGACACGATGGGCAATGCAGAGGCGCGCATCTGGGTGAGTGCCGTGAAGGCGATGGTGCCTGAGCGTGTGTGCAAGATCATCGATGAAGCGATCCAGGTGTTCGGAGCGACCGGTGTGTCGCAGTGGACCCCGCTTGCGCGACTCTATGCAGGCCAGCGCACGCTTCGTCTCGCCGACGGTCCCGACGAGGTGCACTGGCACGTCGTTGGTCGTGCCGAGATCTCTCGCTTCGAGGGCGAGCCGCCGCTCCCGCAGTCGAGTGAGCGCGGTGGAATGTTCTCCGGCCCGAGCTGACCGTTACGGCCGCGTGGCCGGCGACTCGGTCTTCCGCGGGTCGGTGATGATCAGACCTTCCAACGTCTTGTCGATCGCCTTCATCAACTCTGGTTCGAGCGTGACGTTCGCAGCCTTCACGTTGTCGTCGAGCTGCTCCGGTCGTGTCGCGCCAACGATTGCTGAAGCGACGTTGCGATTCTGGAGCACCCACGCGATTGCGAGCTGTGCCATGGTGAGACCGGCGCGTTCCGCGAGTGGCTTGAGCTGCTGAACCCGCTCGAGCACGTCGTCGCTCATCCATCGGGAGATGAAGTTCTTGCCGCTCAATTCGTCGGTCGCGCGTGAGCCAGCCGGTGGTGGCTGGCCGGGGAGATACTTGCCGGTCAGCACGCCTTGTGCGATCGGTGACCACACGATCTGGGAAAGCCCTTCGCGCTCGCTCGCGGGGATGACTTCTTCTTCGATGACTCGCCACAACATCGAATACTGGGGCTGATTGGAAATGAACGGCACGTTCATCTGGCGGGCGAGTTCTGCGCCACGCGTGATCTCATCTGCATTCCATTCCGAGACGCCGATGTAGAGCGCCTTGCCCTGTCGCACGATGTCAGCGAAGGCAAGCATGGTCTCTTCGAGCGGAGTCTCGTTGTCGAAGCGGTGAGCTTGATAGAGATCCACATAGTCGAGTTGCAGTCGCTTCAGCGACGCATCGATCGAGTGCATGATGTGCTTGCGCGACAGTCCACGATTGTTCGGACCCGAACCCGTGGGCCAAAAGACCTTGGTGAACACCTCGATGCTTTCACGGCGAATGCCGGAGAGTGCCCGACCGAGAACTTCCTCGGCCTTGGTGCCCGCATAGACGTCCGCGGTGTCATAGGTGGTGATGCCGAGGTCGAGTGCACGCTTTACGCATGCCCGAGCAGCATCTTCTTCAACTTGGCTGCCGTGGGTGATCCAGTTGCCGTAACTAATCGCAGAGACTTTGAGGCCGCTCTTGCCGAGGTAACGAAATTCCATGGCCTGACTCTATTGCGTCGCCGCCTCACGATTCCTAGTGGATGGGTGACGAAGGACGTTCAATCCAGCGATGGCGATACCGGAAACGACGAGGACGGTCATCGTGACGCTCGTGATGCCGAAGGCGCTGCGACGACCCAGGTGTTCATAGATCACACCGGAGAACATTGCTGCGATCCCACCCGTCAGTGTTTGCAGTCCTCCGAGAAGACCGGACGCCCCTGCTTGGCGTTCCTCGGGCACCGATTGTGATACTGCAATCCCCGTTCCCGTGACGGTGAAGGCATCAAGTGCTGACTGTGTGAGGGCGATTCCGAGCAGGAGATATGGGGAGGCGAGCGTGCCGTAGATGAGCATGTAGACCGCACCGGCAAGAAGGCCGAATGCACTCACGCGGAACGGGCCGTGGCGTTCAGCGATCTTGCCTCCCATCGTTCCGAAGAAGATCCAGGGAAGTCCGAAGAGTGACACGCCCGCGTTGGCCACCCAACTCGGAGCACCCATGTCGTCCATCATCACGACCCACAGCGGGTCGAACACGCCGATCATCACGTAGAGCGCGAGTCCAACGAGGATCGCTCCGACCATCGGTCGAATGCGCAGCAGGTCGAAGGCGAAGCGCTCGGTCGTGCGATCTTCTGGCGGGGTCTCCGGAACGTTCGCGCGCGAGATGACGATCGCAGCAATGGTGATGAGCCCGGCCATGATGAGGAAAGGAGCGGCGAGTCCGAATGCACCGACGGTGAGAGCGGAGATCATCGGACCGAGAGCGAAGCCACCCACTTCGATCGAGACGCCACGACCGAGGTTGCGACCGACATTGTCGCGATCGCTCACGATGATGATGCGCCGAGTAGCGGGAATGGCGATGCCGGTGCCAATGCCCATCAATGTTCGACCGAGGATGAACACGAAGAGGCTTGATCCGACTGCCATGACGAGTGCGCCGACGACGTTGAGCGCGAAGCCAAACGTCAACATCTTGCGTGCATGACCCTTGTCGGCGAGGGGTGCAAGGGTCAGTTGCGCGATAAACGACGTGAAGAAGCCGACGGCGACGATGAAGCCGAGCCCCGTTTCTTGGATGCCGAATCGGTCACGCCAGTCGTCCAACATTGTGAACATCACGCCATAGCCCGCGGCGAGCAATCCGACCGCGACTTGCAAGACAAGTACGAGTCGGGACTTAAGCACCTTGCAACATTAGGTGTTAGCGCTTCGATCGCGCCGTAGTGTGGAGGCATGGACGTCGCCGTCGTCGACTACCGATCCGCTACTGCAGCACGGGACTTCACACGATCGTTACGCGAAACGGGATTCGCGGTCCTCGTCAACCATCCCATCGACTATTCAATGGTGCAGCGACTACAGAGCGAGTGGTTGGATTTCTTCCGTTCTGAGCGCAAGTGGGATTTCCTTCCAGGTGAAGGTGGCCAGGACGGCTACCGACCGATGGAAGAAGCAGAAACCGCAGTCGGATATTCGAAAAAAGACATCAAGGAGTATTTCCACTGGTATCCATGGGGTCGACAGCCGGAGGCTGAGTCTCGCGTAGCGCGCGAAATGTATGACGCAGGGTTCTCCCTCGCAGCCGAGTTGTTGTCCTGGGTCGAGGAGTTCACCCCGACCGAGATCTCCAAGCAATTCACGATGCCGCTGTCGGAGATGATCAATGGCACGCAGCGCACGCTCCTGCGCATCTTGCACTATCCGCCACTTCGTGGTGATGAACCGGAGGGTTCGGTGCGAGCTGCGGCGCATCAGGACATCAACATGATCACCGTGTTGCCTGCATCCAACGAGCCAGGACTGCAGGTGCGAGACCTTTCTGGCAAGTGGCATGACGTGCCGTGCGATCCGGGCAGCGTGGCGATCAATGCGGGCGACATGCTCGATTACGCCACGGGTGGTTTTTACCCGAGTACGACCCATCAGGTGACCAATCCAACAGGTGACGCAGCGAAGCGCTCGCGCGTGTCGACACCACTGTTCCTGCATCCCGCCGACGACGTGGTGGTGGCCAAGGGAACGACGGCATTCGAGTTCCTCCGCGATCGCATCAAGCAGATCGCAGGCGTCGAGTTGCAGAAGTAGGACCGATGACGCTTCCCCTCGAGGTGAACACCGGTTCTTTGATCGGTGGTGAGTGGGTGAGTGGGTCGTCGTCGATCGACGTCATCAATCCTGCGACCGGCGGGGTCCTTGCGACGGTGGCGAACGCCACCATCACCGATTGCCTCGCCGCCGTCGACGCAGCCGATCGATCCTTTGCCTCATGGAGCAAGACTGCACCACGGGTGCGTGGCGAGATCTTGCGTCGCGCGTACGAGTTGATGATCGCCGAGCACGAGGCGCTGTCACAGCTGATCACCCTCGAAATGGGCAAGGTCATCACCGACGCCCGCGCCGAGGTCACCTATGCCGCGGAGTTCTTCCGCTGGTTCAGCGAGGAAGCGGTGCGGATTGATGGCGACTACCGACGTGCGCCGAGTGGCAACAACTGGTTGCTCGTCAGCCGTCAACCCGTTGGTGTGTCGTTGCTTGCGACACCGTGGAACTTCCCAGCTGCGATGGCGACACGCAAGATCGGTCCTGCACTTGCTGCCGGCTGCAGCGTGGTCCTCAAGCCGGCACATGACACGCCACTGACTGCACTTGCAATCGCAGACATCCTCGTGCGTGCGGGTGTCCCCGACGGCGTCGTGAACGTCGTCGTCACGGACCAGCCGGCGCCAGCGGTCGAGGCGATGCTGAATTCGGGTCTCGTTCGCAAGCTTTCCTTCACTGGTTCCACTCGTGTCGGTTCACTGCTCTTGCAACAGGCCGCAACGCGAATCATCAACTGCAGTATGGAGCTCGGCGGGAATGCACCACTCATCGTCTGTGCGGATGCCGACGTGGACGTGGCAGTCGAGGGGGCAATGCTCGCCAAGATGCGCAACGGCGGAGCGGCCTGCACTGCAGCCAATCGGTTCTTTGTGCACGAAAGTGTGCTCGAGGAGTTCACGACCAAGTTCGTGGAGCGCATGTCATCTCTCGTGCTTGGTGACGGACTCGCGGCACACACCACACTTGGTCCTCTCGTGTCACAGGCCCAGCAGCATCGAGTGGGCGAACTCGTGCGCGGAGCAGTTGCACGCGGAGCGAAGGTGCTGTGTGGCGGTTCGGCGGTGACGGATCCCGCTTTCGGTTTCCAGGCGACTGTGCTCGGTGACGTCAGCGCGGACGATCCTCTCTTGAAGGAAGAGATCTTTGGCCCGGTCGCGCCACTCGTGTCGTTCACCGACGACAGCGAGATGATTCAGCGGGCGAACGACGTCGATCACGGACTCGTGTCGTATGTGTTCACCAAGGACGTCGGCAAGGGCATGCGGATCGCCGAGGCGCTCGAGTCCGGAATGGTCGGGTTGAACCGTGGACTCGTGTCGGATCCGGCGGCTCCGTTCGGAGGTGTCAAGCAGTCGGGGATCGGTCGCGAGGGTGGTCACGACGGACTACTCGAATTCCTCGAGACCAAGTACGTGGCGGGGAACTGGTAGCCACCCACGTTGCCACCAGCCGCCTTGTGCTGGTTGAATTTTTGAAATGTCGTCTGGTTCACGACAACTCGCAGAACGCCTCCTTGGCAACGTCGGCGTGACGATCGGTGGTGACGAGCCCACCAGTATTCGTGTGCACGACGAGCGCTTGTGGGATCGGGTGATCGCCCAACGCCAACTCGGCTTCGGCGAGGCCTACATGGATGGCTGGTGGGAGTGCGACCAGATGGATGAGATGCTGACGCGGGTCATCGCGGGTGACCTCGTCGGTCAGATCCCGAAGTCGCTGCATGTCGTTGCCCAAGTGTTGCGGAGCAATCTCGTGAACCTGCAGACGAAGAAGCGCGCCGAATCGAACGCGCGACATCACTACGACATCGGCAACGACCTCTACCAGCGGATGCTCGATCCGCGCATGGTGTATTCGTGCGCATATTGGCAAAATGCGTCAACGCTTGATGACGCGCAGGTCGCCAAACTCGACTTGATCTGTCGCAAGCTCGGACTCGAGCCGGGCATGAAGGTGCTCGACATCGGTTGTGGGTGGGGTGGTTTCCTACGGTATGCGGCCGAGACCTATGGAGTGACCGGCGTCGGCATCACGCCGGCGCCACAGCAGGTGTCGATCGCACGTGAGCGCACCGCACATCTGCCGATCGAGATCCGCCAAATGGACTATCGCGACGTGACGGGCACCTTCGACCGCATCGTCAGCGTGGGAATGATGGAACATGTTGGGCCTAAGAATCTTCGTGCATTCTTCGACGTCTGCAACGAGCGACTGGCCCCTGGCGGCGTGATGCTGCATCACCTGATCGGTGGTTTGGTGTCCAAGCAACACAGCGACCCCTTCTTCGATCGCTACATCTTCCCCGGTGGCGTGCTTCCTTCGATGGCGCAGTTCGCGGGTGCGAGTGAACCCGATTGGGTGATCGAAGACGTACACAACTTCGGTCCCGACTACGACCGCACGCTGATGGCGTGGCACGCCAACATCGAGTCGCGCTGGAACGAGATTCCTGAGTATGACGAGCGCTTTCGCCGGATGTGGAAGTTCTATCTGCTCGGTTCGGCCGCGGGGTTCAGGTCGCGGTCGTTGCAGTTGTGGCAGTTCGTGATGCGCCGCAAGGGCACGCTTGCGCGTTACACCCCGGTGCGCTGAGCGTCGTCGGCAGCCCGGGCAACTGACAGCGCCCAGGCGAAGAAGAGGAACTGGAAGGGCAGACGACCGAGCGAGATCAGTTGTTCCGTGAATGGTCTGTCGCGCCAGTCCCAGGCCATGTAGAGGTTGGCGGGATACACCGCGACGAACAGCGCGAAGGCGGCAAGCGCGGCCGTCCGACGCGTCGATCGGCGGAGCACACCGATGCCGATTGCGACTTCGGCGATTCCGCTGGCGATCGTCCAAAACCGTTCACCAAATGGCATCCACGGCGGGACGATGGCATCGAAGAAGGTCGGATTGATGAAGTGGGTGACCCCAGCACCGAGCACGAAGAGGCCGAGGATGAACGCGCTCTTGTCACGAGGGGATGTGGTCACCTCGCCATCTTTGCACCCGACGTCGAGATGCGCACACGGCGACCGTCATTTCTGAGACAATGAACGAGGACCCCTAAGGAGACCCGTGACCGACAGCATCGATACACGCACGAACTGGCTGGACACCGAGACCCTGAACGCCGTTCGCGGCCAGGTCCCACTCGTCTACGTCGATGCCGTCCCCGTGCGCGTCAACGACATGGGCGAGGTGACGCATGTCGGCATGTTGCTTCGCCAGGCACCCGACGGGTCGATCAGCCGCACCGTCGTGTCGGGCCGCGTGCTCCTCGGGGAGCGCATTCGCGAGGCACTCCTGCGCCATCTCGAAAAGGATCTTGGTTCGCTCGCCCTTCCACGAATCCCGCTCGAGCCCGCCCCATTCACGGTCGTCGAATACTTCCCGGACCCATCAATTACTGGGTTTCATGACCCGCGCCACCACGCCGTCAGCCTTGCCTTCGTCGTTCCCGTCTCCGGGGATTGTCATCCGACACAGCAGGCGCTCGACCTTGGATGGTTCACACCGGAGCAGGCGACGAGTGAGCAGATGCGAAAAGAAATGACCAGTGGTCACGATCGACTGATTCGACTCGCACTCGCATCCGTCGGTCGACTTCCGTAACTTTTTCGCTTCCCATCCCGCACCGCGATTGGGCGAGTGAATATTCTTCAGTCATGCCCGAAGGCGACACCATCTATCGCACCGCAGTCGCCTTGCGGACCGCACTCCTCGGCAAGAAGATGGTCGACTTCGAAGCGCCGCGACTCGTCGGATTGCGCCCACAAGTTGGTCAGACGATCGAAGAAGTGCGCAGTCGAGGGAAGCATCTCGAGATCATCTGGGACGACGGCATCGTGCTGCACACCCACATGCGTATGACCGGCTCGTGGCACCTGTATCGAGTGGGCGAGCGATGGCGCAAGCCAGAACACCGCGCACGCGTCGTACTCGCCGTCGAGGATTGGATTGCCGTGTGCTTCAGTGCGCCAGTCGTCGAGACCTATCGCGACTTCGATCCACGTCGTCATCCGATCCTTGGTCGACTCGGACCCGATCTGTGCAGAGTCGATGCGGATCTCGAAGAGTGCGTCGATCGCATGATGAACTACGACGAACCCGACATGACGGTCGCCGAGGTGTTGCTCGATCAGCGCGTGATGTGTGGCGTCGGCAACGTCTATCGCTGCGAGATCTTGTGGTCGTGCGAACTCTCACCATGGGCACCGATCGCCACGCTGAAGCGTGCGGAGTGCCGCGAGATCGTGCAACTCGCAGCCGAGTTGTTGCAAGCGAACCTGCATCACGCGGATCGCGTCACCGCGCCTGAAGTCCCCGGCGGACTCGCGGTGTATGGGCGACAGGGCAAATCGTGTCACCGCTGCCACGACACGATCAAGGTCACGCATCATGGTGAGGCGCACCGCGTCTTGTATTGGTGTCCGGGATGCCAGACCATGCACGAACCGATGATGCGACCGAACTTCACCCCGCTCTACATTGAGCGCGACATCACGCGTGGTGATGCGCTGTCTGGCCCGATGCAGCGAGAACTCGACGCCGAGCGCCGAGTGTCGGGCTACTAGTCGGCGACCCGACCCATCACGTTGTCGATGGCGATGATGATCGCCACTCTGTTTTCTCGCTCCTTCGGCTCGCGATAGCGCGCTGCGTAACCCTCGACTGCGCGCCTCACCTCATCGGGGTCTGATTCCATGGTCACGAGGCGAGCAACGCCTTCGAGAGTGATCCAACGCCCGCCATCGACTTGAGACACTGCGGCGCGACCACCTCGTTGCGCGTTGATCGCCTTCTGCGAGGGAAAGAAGGTGATCACTCGCACGACGTGTGTGGTCTCGTCGTAACTGAAACCAACGGGAACGACGTGCGGCGAGCCGTCTGCTCGGAGCGTAGTCAAAGTGGCCAGGTGACGCTCGCGAACGAAGTCGAGCATCGCAGGAGTGAGCGAACTTGCCATTTCCTACGAGGCGATCGCCCGCATCACGTCCACCTTCGTTGCCTTGCGGGCCGGATAGATGGAGGCGAACACGCCGATGATGAAGGACAACACCAGAAT
>VFQT010003140.1_pt1 | contig 15563 bp, 7 predicted proteins | sample 3512381 | NCBI WGS metagenome assembly VFQT01 (sample SAMN10412376, study PRJNA504923) | tailings metagenome | isolation source: Relicate 2 Philex TSF3 active mining site | place: Philippines: Tuba, Benguet | collected 2017-08-29 | reverse complement strand
TGCAATACCTAAGCCTGAAAGGTCAATTGTGTCCTCACCTTTTGTAAAATCCAAGATATAATCAAGGCTTGTACTGCTTGACGATGTTAAACTCTCAAAACTAAAGATATCTCTTCCGTTGCCTCCAGTAATCAAATCCTTACCCCCGCCGATATAAAATACATCATCGCCTTCTCCGCCTAAAATTATATCGTCTCCAAGTCCGTCGTATAACACATCGGCACCATCATCGCCTAAGATAATATCGTTACCGTCCCCGCCGTAGATTAGGTCATTGTTTTCACCACCCAAGATGTAGTCGTCACCTAAGCCGCCACAAAGTTTATCGTTGCCTGCATCACCAAAAATTTGGTCATTGCCGCCCTCGCCTTCAATGTAATCTCTGCCACTTCCACCTGATGCAAAGTCGTTTCCAAGTCCTAGATAAATTGTATCCGCACCAAACCCCCCGCTAGCAATATCGTTGCCTGCACCGGTTTCAATATAATCATCACCATTGTTTCCTTCGATTTGATCTTCACCATCTTCTCCGTAGAGTTTGTCGTTACCTTCGCCGCCCGAGACAAAATCGTTACCTGTATTTCCGTGGATTTCATCATTCCCATTGTCCCCGTTTAAAACATCATTACCATCACCACCTGTAATTATGTCGTTGTCGTTTCCGCCGTACACAAGGTCATTTCCAGCTCCTCCTACTATAAGATCAAAACCATTGCCGCCGTATATTATGTCATTTCCATCTTTGCCGTCAATTATGTCATTTCCATCGTTTCCATTAATATAATCGTCCATATTTCCGCCCAGTAGCCATTCGCTGCGAGAATTTCCAATCAATGTGTTATTCCAGCCGTTTGCACCACTTTGTGCAATTGTGAACTTTTTAACCATCAATGAAATGGAGCTTTCAGTTTGAACATTATGCCCGCTAAACCAGTTTGTTTTGTCAACCGATGTTGTGGCGGTGTTGTCATAAAAGTCTGTGGTTTTTGCATATGATGTTTCTGCACTTGGGTTTGCCTCAACCTCTTTGACGCTTGAATTATAATTATTGAGATAGAACTGGTTTTCGCTCAGTTTTGCAACCGAAGAACCCTTGAGTGCAATTTGGTTACCATCTGCAAACCTGATAACATCCGAGCCAAATACCGCCTTGGCATCTCTTTTTAGCTGCAGGATTGATGTGTACTCTGTGTATGTTGAAATATCAATTTTATCAGTCGCATCAAGACCGTATACCACATCTCTGAATTTATCATTTTTGTTAAAAATTAAAATATCCGAGCCGGCACCGCCAACAAGCACATTGTAGCCATTACCGCCGTAAAGCTTATCATCTCCATCACCGCCGCTTAGGATGTCGGATCCTTCGCCGCCTTCAATGTAGTCGTTGCCTGCATCGCCTGCAATTGTGTCGTTACCTGCGTTGCCGTAGAGTTTGTCGTCGTTATTGCCGCCAGAAATGCTATCATTGCCGTCGTTTCCGTAGATTGTATCATTGCCGTCCTCTCCTTTAATTAGGTCGTCACCAGCTTCGCCACTTGCGGTATCGTCACCTTGACCAAGCGAAATATCGTCAGCACCATCACCGCCGTAGACAGTATCGTTATTTGTACCCGAGACTATCAAATCTGAGCCCCCATTCCCGTAGATTGTATCTTCGCCCGAGCCTCCGTAAATGATGTCTGCATCAATTCCACCTTGTAGATTGTCGTTTCCAGCTCCGCCGTTCATCCAGTTTAAACCAGAGGCCGCCTGAACCAAATCAAAGCCAGCCCCAGATACAACATAGTCATTTCCTGAGCCTGTTATAACTGTGTCATTTCCGCCGCCTGAGTATATGCGGTCGTTTCCATCGCCTCCGTCAATGTAGTCATTGCCGGTTCCAAGGTTTGCCGTGTCGTTGCCTGTGCCTAGATATACTAGATTGTCGCCGCCCATGTCTCTAACCGTATCGTCCCCAGAGCCAGCATCAATGTAATCGTTGCCGTAGTTTGTGTTTTCAACATTGCGATATTCTGTACGCCAGCCGACTTGAATTTGTCTTCCAAAAAATCTGATGTATTTAGGTGCTTGATACGCTTGTTGCTTTACATCATAATCACCGTCAATATAGTCATTTCCACCGCCTGCAATCATGTAATCATTTCCAGCACCTCCATATATAGTATCGTTACCATCCCCTGCAATGATTTTATCGTTTCCATCTTGCCCCGAAAGGAAGTTATTACCTTGTGCATCTTCAAGAACATCGCTTCCAGTTCCTCCGTATAGAGTATCATTTCCTGTACCACCATTTAAGTAATCATTGTCAGCACCGCCGTCCAGATAATCATTGCCGTCCCCGCCGTAGAGTGCGTCATTACCACTTTCACCATAAAGCTTATCATCACCTGTGCCACCGTCAACATAGTCGTTGCCTGTGCCAGCGTAAACCGTATCATCTCCAGCGCCAGCATAAACCTCATCATTGCCAGAGCCCGCATTTATTGTCTCGCTCCACCATGCACCGTACATGCGGTCGTTTCCGTTATCGTGAGCATTGTATCCGCGTCTTTTACCTGTTGCAACCCAGTAATCTTTTTCATCTGTTCCATTGAAAGTTGTGGGTCTTACAAGTTCGTTATAAGCTCCGCCATGCCACCATTTGCGGTGATGACGAACCCAGTATTCATTATTTGCAAGAACATGACTTGCGCCTTCGGTCCAAATATTTTCGCTATTCCAAAGGTTTGAGGAGTTGTAGCCTATGCCGCTTGCAATAAGTGTTTCAAATAAGGCGGTATCCATCCCGGAGCCTGCAATTGCAGAGGTTGTTTGTTCTATAACATCATCCTGCGAAAAATCGTAGTCAATATTGCCTGAGTATCTTTGCACCTGCGGGAGTCCGTTAAATATGTTAAAGTTAAAGTTTTGCGCAAGGAGGCTGTCCGCCTTAACATTTTCAAGGAGGATTTTTTGGTTACCGTCCAAAGAAATTATCGTATCGCCATTTTTTTGAGTAATATCAAGTTGCAAAATGTCAACATAATTACTTGCCGATGATAAGTCAATCTTATCTTGAGTTGCGTTAAAATCTGTGATTATATCAATGTCTCCTGCGTTTTGAGTAATTTTAAAGGTATCGGAGCCCGCACCACCTGTAATTATATCGGAGCCTTTACCATCTAATATAACATCGCTACCTGCGGTGCCGGTTAGTATGTCGTTGCCATCGGTTGCTAAGCCCGAGACTTTGGAGCTAAATATAAAATTCCCTGCCTGCATTACGCTTGCTAAAGTTTGGTTTTGTAAGATTACAGAGGTTTGCCCATCGATGTTAATTTGAACATCCTTGCCGTTTTGAGTGATTGCCTTACTAAAGTATTGCAATGTTTTAGCTGAGGAAAATTGGCTGTATTGCGTTAGGTCTAGCCTGTCCTGCGCAGTTGTAAAGTCAGTAATGGTATCAATATCGCCGGTTTTTGTAATGATAAATGTGTCCCTTCCATCTCCGCCTTCCAAGATATCATCGCCTTCATTGCCAATTAAAGTATCGTCACCTGTGCCACCAAAAATAATATCATTTTCGCCCGATCCCTTAATAACATCGTTACCACCTTCGCCGTAAATTGCATCATCTCCTGCTCCTCCGTCAATAAAGTCGTTGCCAGCACCGCCAAATATTACATCTTTAACATCTGTACCAAGCATTGCGTCGTCTATATCCGTGCCGATAATTTTATCACTTCCTGCCGTCCCTACAATAAAAGAGGTTATATTTAGCAAGACATCGCCAAACTTTAGAGTTTCAATTCTTGATGTTTTATCGGCAGCAAATTGGTTTTGCACTACAACCTTACCTGTTTGACCAGTAAAAGAAATCACTAAATCATTAGAATCTTGCACCATTTTTAGGCTCCCAAGTTTGCTTGCTTCAAACTCAATTGTGTCAATGTCCGCAGCAATTCCAAGGTCGTTAATTGTAATATTACCCGCAAGATTTTGGATTTTGTAAGTATCATTTCCATCCGAGCCTGTTAGCTTTGCGGTTTGTGAACTTACTTCAATTACATCGTCCCCAGCACCTGCAAAAACATTATCATTTCCTGCTCCTGTAATGATTGTATCAGCATTACTTCCGCCTATTATATAGTCGTCCCCAGTGCCGCCATCAAGTGTGTTTAAGCCGCTGTCGTCTTGGATTACATCATTTCCTTCCCCGCCCAAAACTATATCGTCCCCAGCTCCTGAGATTAAAATGTCGTCCCCTGTATTACCTTCAACATAATCATCGCCGTCACCAGTAGTTATGTTGTCGCCGCCCTCGCCGCCGTAGACTCTGTCGCTACCAAAGCCAAGTTTGATTGTATCGTTGCCGCCCTCGCCGTAAATTATGTTATCGCCTGCTATAGATTCAATATTGTCGTTTCCATCCCCAGCGTAGACTCTTGCGTTTGCATATTGATTTTTCAGGGTATCACTACCATCGCCAAGGTTCACTGTGTCGCTTCCTTCAATTAAAAATACTGTATCGTCGCCAGAGCCGGCGTTTATGATGTCGTCGCCGTTGACAAAAGCAGGGCTAAATTCGCTTGGTAGCAAATCCGTTGCAGAAAGAGCATTAAAGTAGGCTTCCTCATCATCGTCAGCGTAGATTGTGTCGCCTCCGCTTCCTCCCTCAATTGTATCAGAGCCATATCCAGCCAAAATTACATCATCACCATCACCACCGCTCAGTGTATCATTGCCAGAAAAGCCAAAAATTTGGTCGTTTCCGTTGCCACCATTTATAATGTCGTTTCCACTAAGCTCTATGTCAATAATAAGCTGCTTTGCAGATTCAACAGTTTTTATCATTTCATCAAGCCTTGCTTTTGATGTATCAACAATAGTTTGTTTTTGGTCACGAATTTCATCTAAGCCAACAAAAACATATCCACAATAACCATTTTCATCATAGTAAACAACAGTATTTGTCGAAATATATGTGTTTAAATCATCAACTGCTGCATTGTATTTGTTTTTTGCATCTGGTATTTGCGGTTCAAGGGTTGCAATGTCCTGTCTTGCTTTTGCAATGTCAGTGTAGCCTGTGTAATTGCCATTTGCATCTTGGTTTAAAACGCCGTCCTGCCCGCCGCTAATAACATCATTACCTTCGCCACCATCAATGGTATCGTCCCCTGTGCCGCCGTCAATGGTATCTTTGCCATCCATACCAAAGATTGTGTCATTACCTGAGTAGCCCTGCACAATATCATCACCGCCGCCGGTATAAACCTCATCATTACCTCTGCCGGCGTCAATTTGGTCATTGCCTTCAAGTAAAGTGGGGGTTGTTTTGTCGTTGTCGCCGTATATTTTGTCGCTACCATCGCCGCCCGCGATTGTGTCAGCCCCGTTGCCGCCTACAATATAGTCGCTACCAGAGCCTCCGTCCAAAATATCATCATCCTCGCCGCCGTTTAAGTTGTCGTCCCCATCGCCCGCAACCAAGGTGTCCTTGCCGCCAAGCCCGTATAGGTAGTCGTTGCCAGCTTTTGCAAAAAGCAGGTTTGCAGCATCGTTGCCGGTTAAGGTTTCGCCTGCGTCCGTGCCTACTGCATCGTCAGTGCCGTTACCTGTTAAAAGCAATGTGCGGCCGTCATGCAATGAATATAAAATTTGCCCAGTGCCATCCTCTTTTTGCTGGATTGTAAAAAGCGGAGGCGGTGGCGGTGCATCCCGATTAATGCCAAGTATTGCTGCTGCAGTTTTAATTGCACTTTTAAAGAAATTCACAATATTCTTCTGTCCGTTAACAAGAAACTCTATACTTGCCCTAGTCACATTATCAAAACCTGAAATGTTACCTCGATACAACTTTTGCATACCATCCGAAACTCCATGATATAACGTTTTGGAATTATCAATTTGTGCGTTGTAATACTCCTGTCCAGCACCAGTTGCAACAATTCCTAAGGCTAAACCCGCTACAAAACCAACAGGGCCACCAATTGCAGTAGCAACCATAGCTATTGAGGCAGCAGATGCGGCTCCTGCGGTCATATCTTCCCACTCTTCTTGATTATCAGGAAGACCTTCTGATACCAACCTAGTACCAATATAAGAAATTGCAGCAACAACACCCGCTCCCTGAGTCGATAGCGGAATGCCCTTTGGTACAGTTGTTCCGGCAGCTTTTGCCGCCTCCTCAGCTGCTCTTTGTTCGGTATATTTTACAACCTCATTTGCAATAGCTTGCACAGATATATTAGCAGCAGCAATTGCATATTCGCGGGCATTCATTCCTCCTGAAAAAGCGTTTGTTATAATAATGGTTGTCGCATATGATGTTATAGCATTTGCTGCAGATGCTTTTATTGAGTCTCTACCACTAGATATCTGATTACCACTTGCATCAAATTCACTCCAATTATTTTCGGCATATGTATTAATTGCAGATGTTGCAAGTAAACGAGTTGCCATGTCTGCCGAAATTACTTTTATATCCTCACCCATTGCAAGTCTTGCAAGTATGGTTGACATAAATGCAGGGTTTTTTATGGCGCTAGAAATCTCATTGGTAAAGGTTGTGGTTTGCCTAAAATTATCAGATTTTGTAATTTCCTCCGCCAAAATCTCCTCCTCCTTTGTTAAATTAGTTGTTGTTGCCGAGTCTTGGGTTGTGGAGGTTGAGTTTGATGTATTGGTTTGAGATTCTTGCCCTGTTTGTACTTGTCCATCGGCTTGGGACTGGGGGCTAGACTGCCCCTCAAGCCCAGCCTGACTTGCCTTTTCTGCATCTATAGCTTTTTGCAAGAGTGGTGGGATTGGGGTATCTTTTTGAGTTGTTTGTTTTGCAATATTTTCTGCATCTAAAGCTTTTGCATTTTTTAATGTGTTTTGAATACGAGCTTCTTGCTGAGGGTGTTCCTTGTAATATTTGGTAGTTTTCATTTGTGCAGCTATATCGTCCGTTGTAAGGGTGCCTTTTTCTTTGATGATATTTTTTAGTTTATTAATCATATACTTTTCACTGCTGGAGTTTGTAATCGATAACCCATACTGATTATGATAATCCGCTAACATCAATTTTTCACCTTGGGACAATTGCACTCCTAGTGCCGACTCTACATTGTTAATATGATTAGTTATATTACTAATATCCTTCACGAATTGTTGGTTTATTTGCTGTTTGCCGTAGTCAGAAGATAGGGCCGAATTGATTTTATTTATTGTAGATACATTGAGAGAATTGGGATTTTTAATTGCTTCAACATTTACTTTGATCGTATTGTAATAACCATCACCATATTGATGATCTACTATTTTTTGCAACAAAGAAGCCGCAGCCGAACTATTTCCAACATCCATCTGATGTCCGCCAAATGACCAACCGGAATTACCAGTTCCTGCGTTGGATATGTTGTATCCATTTGAGACGCTGCTAAGTTCCGCTTGTAATAAATTTTCAGCAATCTTGTACTTCAATGGGTCTTTAATATCATTAATACCTGTAAAATCTTGCCAATTACCTTTGTTTGCTGTCATATTTTAATAATAAAAATTAGTTAATTTGCTGCACAAGAATAAACATCATATTCTCATCGAGATTCTCATATGATAATATTCTATATTGCTTCGAAGCGTCAAATTTTGAAAAATTATACTGCTTTAAAGATCCAATACCACATTCTTTGCCGTAAACATTCGTCAAGTATGCAGATATAGAATTCCTAAGTTCCAACTGACTGCATTTAGAGGAAGTGGATTTTTGATTATAGTCATTGACAACAATCTTTATAGCTTTTAAGCCATAAAAGATTAAATCATCATCAGTATTGGGAGTTAGGCCGTTTAAATTATTCAAATTAACAACCGATCCAATCTCTGGCAAAAGATTGTCAGTATATTGATAATCGTCTGTAAATTTTACCATCCAAACATAACCAATATTAGCCGCCATCACAACATTTTGAAAAAACAGCATATGAAACAATATTAAGCAAAGTTTTATCGCCTTCTGGTATTTTAACATATAATTTAATTAATTTTTTAATACATAACAATATTTTTTAAACACAACACTTTATTCTATTTATGTAAATTATATTGTCAATACTTTTGGTAATGTTTTTGATTTTTGTGTAAAAAAAGAGAGAAGATATTCCAGCCTGAACAAGAGCCTGGTCAGTAACAGAGCTAAGAGTTATTCTTGCTGCCATGTCTAAGCATATCTTATCCAAGTCCTCACCTAAGGCAAGCCTTGCAATGATTGTAGGCATTGAGCTTTTAAACTGATTTTGCATAGACTCCATCACCCCAGATGAGAAAGTGCTGAGAGCAGAGGGGGTGGATGGGTCTGATACTTGGGTGGTGGATGAAGCCTATATATCGCATTTTGTAAATACGCATTTGCAGTTTAGTAGCATCAAGCAAGACAGACCATAATTGATATTGGTCTTTGCCTCGGTATTGTTTGATTTTGCTAAATCTTTTGCTATGCTGATATCTTTGCCTGTGCGATTGAGTTTCGACAATCTTGCAACAATATCATTTTCTTCGTCAGTTACGGATACAACTTTTTTTGTGGTAAGATTAATGGTTCCAAAATAAGTTGCATCTTTATTTGAACTGATATTAAGCTTAATAGGGTTTGCAAGTACAATCTTGCCGCTTGTGTAGCCAGCTTTTAACACATTGTGATTAGGTGAGTTAGTAAAATTACTAAGTTTTATCTCGGACAAATATGCCTCACCCGGCTCAACTTCAAAGATAACATAATCCATATCGCGTGGGGAGCTTGATGATACAGCTGCGGAATTAAATCGCGTCATTTCACATTTTTCCTCCCCGTTGCTTTGTGTAATGCAAGGCTTTACATCGGAGGATAAAGGCTGCCCGTATTCATTTTGCAATACAATCTTACCCACCATTAACTTTTTACCTTGAGTTATTTGTTTTACAGGCTTGTTACCCACGACATTACATGCCGACACCAACAAAAGCCCGCCAATTAAAATAGTTTTTATCATATATTTTACATTATAAATAATATTTTTTTACAAGAATGTTTATCAAGAACTTATCATTCTATCAAAAACAAGATTTTATTCTATTCACCCAAATTACATTGTCAATATTTTTGGTAATATTTTTCAAGTTTATGTTTTGCAAATCTAAAAATTGTAGCAAAGTAAGGTAAAAAATAGATTAACACTGGCAAAATTAATGTATTTTTAAAATTTTTGATAACTAATCAACATTTTATTCTATCTTATCCCAATGATTGCTAAGTTTTTTAAAAAATGTAATTTAATTAAATTTTTAACTTACACCACAAATGGCTTGCAAAGTTGCAATTGAAGGTGCCTTGAATCACTTAAGATAATTTTTGTTTGACAAATAAATACTTGACAATGCAATATATCTTTTATTTATTTTTTTTATACTTTGTCTTATAAAATTTTATTTTTAGTAAAAATATGAATACGCAATACAATCTAAGCAAAAAGAATTTCACAAAACAAATTAATTTAGTTTTAACTTCACACCCAAATAATCCTGTATTTTTAAACCATACCAAGGCACCTTGCGTAATTAAAGAGGCTGATTTTTATCACAAAAAAATGCCTCAGCTGTCTGCTTACAACAAACTAGGCAAAGTTGATGTAAAGCTTTGGTTTGCAACCGACCACGACGGGCACCATCAAACAAAAAACAAAACAGGGTTTTTTACAATAGCCAACTTAATGCAACAAATTGCAATAAATAATTATCTATTAAATTATTATCGCGGGAGTGATTTTTACCGCTATAAACTTTTATGTCAACAAAATAAAATGGAACAAAAGTTGTTACATTACACAGATGGCTTGCAATTTGATTATTTGCAAAATAAAATTCCTTGTTCTTATACCGATATATGTGAGGTAGATTACGACCTATCAATGCAGCAAAAAGCTTTATACAACACCTATCAATACCGCATAGCGGGCGAGGATTTGCTTAGCGAAGCTGGGTGTAAAGATATTAGTGACAAGCTTGCCGAGCTTGCAAGGCTAAACAAAGAAAATGGCTTTAACATGGCGCCAGAGATAATAATTGCAAATTGCAACAGCCATGAGCAAGTTGACATATTAAAAAACTTAATGCAAAAGGCGGGCTTTAGGGCTAAAATCATTCCTCTTGTGGAAGACTTTATTGAAGAGGAAGCCTTTAATAAAGTCTGTCAAAACGACAGAGATATTGATACAATCATGATTGCCGGCAGCGACCTAAACGCCCGCAAAACTTACACTGGCAACTTGTGGCTTACATTAAAGCTGCAGCTGCAAATGTTAAATTATCCCCATCTTAACACAATTTTTATAGGCAGGGGTACAACAATTAATCGTAGCCTTGCTATAAACGGCTCTTCAAGAGCCAACTCTCTTGAAGGATTTAATTTTAGCACAACAGTCCAAGGCTCTGCCGCTCAGCACTTAATGCAAAACGAGGAATACTTTAACAACCTCTCATCGCAGTTGATAAACGACAAACCAAGTTCAGCTAAACAGTTTAAGGATGCCCTGCCTGTGCTTGAGGCTGTTTTTAAGGATGTATCAAGTCATCAAATTAAGCTTCAAACCGAGCCTTACTATAGCCAAATGTTTTTACCAAGCTACAGAGAGGTATTTTTTGCATCCAACATTGGAGGCTCAAGGTATAAGCCATCAAGTCCAGATTATTTAATAAAGGATAAGAGGGCAATTAGTCAGTCTGGCTTTCATCAAACAAGCGGCTTTAACCCCGAGGCTATGTTTTGGCACAACTTAAGCCCCAAAACAAAAACCCTGATTGCAGAGCAGGTAAAAAAGGATAACCCTGTAATAATGCAGTGGCTTAGTCACTACTGGTTGCTGCATCAAAACACTAATTTTGAAGCTGCAAAAAATTACATTACCGACCCTTTAGTTTTAAGCCAGTACAGGCTCTCGCTTAATAGCTTTAAAAGATTTATTGTAGACGAGCTTAAAATTGAGGATAAAATGCCTAAAAAAAATCAAGCCTTTCAAATCAATGACCCAGCCTTGCTTGAGGACTACGCGGAGCAACAAACTAAAGTTTCGCAATCTTTTATCAACGAGGAGAAAAAAGAGGATTTAAGGACGAAGGTTAAAGACATTTTACGCCACGAGTCGCAGCTTATTAACGGCATTGGTTAGTTTTTTTGTGTTTTGTTATTTTTTTTAAAACTTTGTTGACTAATAAATTGAATTGCTTTAGCATTTAGATTGTTATTAAATATTATTGTTTTTTTACTGGCTTTATGGCTGAGTTCACCTTACCAAAAAACTCTAAGATAAACAAAAACGGCAAGATTTACAAAAGCTCTGCCGCAAACAAAAAAACATTTAAAGTTTATAGATACGACCCAGACCTTGGCGAAAACCCAAGACTTGACATCTACGAAGTTGACCTTGACGCATGCGGACCTATGGTTTTGGATGCAATTATATACATTAAAAACGAGATTGACCCTAGCCTTACATTTAGGAGGTCTTGCAGGGAGGGGGTTTGCGGCTCTTGTGCTATGAACATTGGCGGGGCAAATACTCTTGCTTGCACCAAGGCAATATCAGATTTTAAGGGGGATGTTGAAATATACCCCCTGCCTCATATGCCTGTTGTTAAGGATTTGGTGCCAGATTTGACGCATTTTTACGAGCAGTACAAATCAATAAAACCTTGGCTTGTCAACGATGAGCCTGTTGGCAGCAAAACCGAGAGACTTCAATCGGAAGAGGACAGGGCAAAGCTTGACAATGTTTTTGAATGTATTTTGTGTGCTTGCTGCTCAACATCTTGCCCTAGCTACTGGTGGAACAGCGACCAATACCTTGGGCCAGCAGTATTACTGCAGGCTTACAGATGGATTATGGACTCAAGGGATACAAACAAAAAGCAAAGGCTTGCCGAGCTTGACGATACATTTAAGCTTTATCGTTGCCACACAATTATGAACTGTGCTACGGTGTGTCCTAAGGATTTACAGCCTTCCAAAAAAATTGCTGCAATTAAACAGATGATAGCTCAGTCGCACTAGTATATAATATATTTAATGTAAAATGATACACGATAAGGTAAAGCCCTCAATACAAAAAAGGGTTGCGGAGCTTTTGCAAAGGCACTCGGAGCTTGGTTTAAAGCTTAGCGATGGGGGGTTAGAGCAGGGGGATTTTGTTAAGATGTCCAAAGAATTTGCAAATCTTGAAGACTTTTTGCCAATAGGACAAAAATTTACCGCTTTACAAAGCGAAATTGAGGATTTAAAGTCTATAATAGCCGATGCAAGCTCAGATAAGGACTTTATTGACATGGCAAATGATGAGCTGCCTGCAAAGCAAGCCGAGCTTGAATTACTCTACGAGCAAATTGTTGTGTTTTTACTCCCTCCTGAGGAAGAAGATTCCCGTAACGCATTTTTGGAGATTAGGCAAGGCACGGGCGGGGATGAGGCTGGTTTGTTTGCCGGCGTTTTACTTAGGGGCTACCAAAAATATAGCGAGACCTTGGGCTGGAAGTTTGAACTTGCCTCCGTTACCTACAACGACTCCGGCGGGGTAAAAGAGGTTATTGCACAAATTACCGGTAAAAATGTGTTTCAAAAACTCAAGTTTGAGTCCGGCGTGCACAGGGTGCAAAGGGTGCCAGCTACCGAGACCAGCGGCAGAATACACACAAGCACCGCAACAGTTGCCGTAATGCCCGAGGCCGAGGATATTGATATAAAAATTGAGGACAAGGATATAAGAATTGATGTTTTTTGCGCCTCTGGCCCCGGCGGGCAACATGTTAACAAAACCGAGAGTGCCGTGCGTATTACGCATATACCTAGCGGGGTTGTTGTGTCCATGCAGGACGAAAAAAGCCAGCACCGCAACAAGGACAAGGCAATGAAGATATTAAGGTCAAGACTCTACGAGCATGAAAGAGAGAGGGCAATCAAGGAGCAATCCTCGCAGCGTAAAAGCCAGATGGGAACCGGCGACAGAAGCGAGCGTATTAGAACCTACAACTACCCTCAAAACCGTATTACTGACCACCGCATAAACCTCACCGTCCACAAAATTATGGAGGTAACAGAGGAGGGTCGTTTTGACTACCTTATTGAAGAACTTTGCAAATTTGCCGCAATAGAAAAACTAGAAAACATTTAGTCCCTGCGTTTAGCTTACAATTTACACAAAGCAAGGTTTTTTACTAAAAAATTAGACCCATTCCATAACCTCGTAATTAGACTTTGCATAACCTATTATACCATTTCCATATTAAAATTAAGCTTATATCTTTACCTTAAAGGGAGAGTGGGGGAATGAGTATATTTTTATAACATTATTTAAAAAAATCCCGGCTCTCTGCAAAACAAGCCAGCCCGCCTCCCCCCCCATGCTTAGCAAAGCTAAGCAGGCGGAGCTGGCTAAAGGGGGCTATGGAGGTTTAATTTAAACTTTGTTTTAAATTAATAAGTCACCACACCCCATCCCATTAAAAAAGTAAGCTTAGCTGGCGTTGCCGCCTAGGGCTAGAGTAAGGTATTGCAGAGGCATTTACCAAACAATCGCATAAAACCTTGACATTAATGCAAAATGCAATACCTTAGTTTGCAATATAATAAAATTAGTTATAAAACCATTGTATGATGTTTAATAAATTACCTTTTTGGCAATATCAAGTTCTTAGGCGTAATATAACTCCTCCCTCTAAAGCCAAACTTGAATCAAATAATAACATTGGTAAAGCTAGATAACTATGAAGATAATCGGACTAATAGGCGGCACATCTTGGCCCTCAACAATGCTTTATTACGAGCAGTTAAATCGGCTTGTTAACGATAGGCTTGGGGGGTTTCGCTCCGCCAGAATTTTGCTTTACAGCATTGATTATCACAATATCAAGTCCAGCTACGGCACGGACTGGAAGAGAGTTGAAGACGAATTACAAAAAGAACTTGAGTTTTTTACTTCAAAAAAACCAGACTGCATTATAATCTGCAACAACACTCTCCACAAGGCTTTGGACTCCTTGCACGGCAGGGTTAAGCTAAATGTGCCAATCTTTCACGCTGGTATCTTATCCGCATTGAAGGCTGAGTCCATGGGCTACAAATCTGTATTGCTACTTGGCACAAAATTTACAACGGAGGATGGATTTTTTGCTAAATATTTTGAGGAAAAAAATATTGCCGTCAAAATCCCCGATTTAGATGATAGAATAAAAATACAAAACATTCAAACACAGATTGCAATGGGGGTTAAGCACCATGGCTTTTTTGACGAGCTTGGATTGATGCTGTCTAAGTACAAAAATACCCATGCAATTTGCCTTGCATGCACCGAGTTGCCACTTTACATAAGTTGCAAAAATTGCCCTTTGCCAATTATAAATCCCATTGATTTACAGTGCATAGAGGCCGTTAACTTTGCTATAAATTAATTTAAACCCAATTATAGTTAGTAGGGCAAAAGACCAAAAAGCAAAACTTAGGGCAGGGTAAGAGACAAAAAAATTTAACATTAAACATAATACAATCAATTAGCCTACACTAGCTAGTGGTTGACTCAAATCTTTGCCTTACCCCTTAAAAGAGCAGGGGGTATGCAAGGGATAAAGAGTATTTATCATTAACATGCAGAAACATTCAGAAAGCTTAAATAAATGTAAAAATAAATTTTAACAACCTACATTTAAGGCAATTTACCAAGTGATTTACAAGTCAAAAAAATTTACCAAGAGTGTTTAAATGACATCTATGACGATTGTTTTTTTTACAAAGTTGCTTCAAAAAGACACCCCTTAAAAGATAAGGGTAATATTAAATTCTATTTGTTTTACTTTTGATTTAATGATAAGCGGATATTTTAAAAAAATTCCACAAGGTATCAAAATGGATATTTTAAAATTGTTTAGAAAAAATAAATAAAAGATATTCTAATCAAAAATTTCAAAAAGCCAAATGTGCTTTAAGGTATCCAAATTTTTAATGTAAATTTTGTTTTCATGTATCCAAATTTGTTTTAAAAGTATCCTAATTTGTTATCCAAATTTATAAAAGATATTCTAATCAAAAATTTCAAAAAGGTATCCAAATTTGTTTTTATAAATGTCGCATAATGTATATTATGTTATGTTTTATTTTTTAAACTATCTATAAACCTTACTTTAACTCTTGAAGTAAGAAATTTTTTTTCTTGCTTTAGTTTTTGCTTTTGTATAAACTTTTTTTACATCATTATTGTGTTTTTTTAAAGGAGAAAACATGCTTTTTTAGGAGGTAATTAGAAGGCAGTTTTTTGATACATAATGGTGCTGACTGCTTTTATAAGGAGTTAGTCCTTTATTTATTAAAAAGGGCTAGTAAGAATTAATTTGTAATGTTTGACAGGGTTAATAATGGAGGTATTTTTATTTTAAAGGTAGCTTTGCAAAAGTTTTTGCCTCGTTGCAATCTTTTTTTGCAAGCTTAGCTGGATATCTTGTAAGGTTTTGCACCTTGCTATCTGGTAGGTTTTTTAAAGACCAATGGCTTGTACGGTAAGTGCTAATAAGTAAAACTTTTT
>VFQT010003139.1_pt1 | contig 15573 bp, 9 predicted proteins | sample 3512381 | NCBI WGS metagenome assembly VFQT01 (sample SAMN10412376, study PRJNA504923) | tailings metagenome | isolation source: Relicate 2 Philex TSF3 active mining site | place: Philippines: Tuba, Benguet | collected 2017-08-29 | reverse complement strand
GCACTGGGTAGGATTGCCTTCATCGTCGACGTTCAGCGAACCACGACGGTCTGCCATGGTGCCATCGTCCACCACCGTCACGCCCTTGGCCGCCACACGCTCGCCGATGCGACCGGCAAAAGTGCTTGAGCCTTTACGGTTGAAATCACCCTCAAGACCATGACCAATCGCCTCATGCAACAACACACCGGGCCAGCCCGGGCCAAGCACCACGGTCATCGGCCCCGCGGGTGCTGGTTTTGCCTCAAGATTGGTCATTGCCGCATTGACCGCGTCATCAACATATTTGTGGAGTAATGCTTCAGTAAAGTACTGGAAGTCGTAACGACCACCACCACCAGCAGTACCTACTTCACGTCGACCATTTTGCTCGGCGATAACGGTAAGCGACATCCTGACCAACGGCCGTACATCAGCAGCGATCACGCCATCGCTACGCACCACCAGCACCACATCATGCTCGCCCGATAAACCTGCCATGACCTGAACGATGCGGGGATCTTTGGCACGCGCCAGTCGTTCGATTTTTTCCAGCAACTGCACTTTGGTAGTGGCATCCAACGAGACCACGGGGTCATGGGCGTTGTACAGCGCCCGCGCCGAACCCGGCTTGATGGACGAGGCCAGCTTTATTCGACCAGCGCCACGGCGCGCGATGGTGCGCGTAGCCTCTGCGGCGTCGAGCAGTGCGCGCTCGGAGATTTCATCGGAGTAGGCAAAGGCCGTCTTGTCACCAGAGATGGCGCGCACGCCCACGCCCTGATCGATCGAAAAGCTACCGGTCTTGACGATACCTTCTTCCAGGCTCCAGCTTTCGCTCTTGGTGAATTGAAAGTAGAGGTCGGCGTAATCTACCTTGTGCGTAAAAATCGAACCCAACACATTGAGTAACTTGCCCTGATCAAGACCGTTGGGGGTAAGCAGCAAGCTGGTGGCAGTACTGTGGGACTGCAGGTTTGGTTCAATGATGTTCATTCTGGGTATCGGTAAAGAAGGTGAATCCGATTTTAATGGATTGAGCGTGAGCGCGTCGCACGGTGCCTAAATTAACGCGATCAGCATGCTCAAAGCGTTCGGTGCTGCAACGCCGGCAGGCTGGCGCGGATTCCTGTCATGGCGTCCAGATTGACTTCACCAGAGACGATACCCTCGCCCTCTGCCAGTTGCGCCAGCACCGTGCCCCAGGGGTCGACGAGCATGCTATGACCCCAGGTCCGGCGACCATTCGGATGCAGCCCGCCCTGGGCCGCGGCGAGCACAAAGCACTGGTTCTCGATGGCACGCGCACGCAGCAAAATCTCCCAGTGCGCGCGGCCGGTAGTGGCCGTAAATGCAGCGGGCATGACGATCAGATCGCACTGACCCATAGCGCGATACAACTCGGGAAAGCGCAAGTCGTAACAAATCGACAGGCCCACGCGCGCAAAGGGTGTTTGTAACACAGCGACTTCCGCGCCGGGCACGATGGTGCGTGACTCGTCGTAAGACTCTTCACCGCGCGTAAAGCCGAACAGATGGATCTTATCGTAGCGGGTAGCAAGCGCGCCATCAGGCGCATACACCATCAGGCTGTTGAGTACTTTGCCGGGTTGGTCTGATACTAACGGCAATGTACCGCCTAACAACCAGACCTTACATTCACGCGCGAGATCGGCAAGAAAATTTTGCAGCGGACCATCACCACTACGCTCGGCAATCTCGAGCTTGTCATGTTCCGTGCGACCCAAGATTGGCCAGTACTCAGGTAACAGCACGAGCTGCGCGCCGGCAGCGGCGGCTTCGCGCACCAGTCGCGCTACGGTCTGGCAATTGTGTGCAGGCTCCGGCGTAGATACCATCTGCACTGCAGCGACTTGAAACTGCTTAATTGGCTCTTTCGCGTTCATTTTGTGTTCCGAATGGTGTCGCGCCCGGCTCTGCCGGCTTGCGGCGCGGAGGAAGTTTTTTGATGACCGGATCTTTCCACGGACCTGTTACTTGGTAATCTTGGGTCAGCACCGCGGCAACCGGATTTTTCAAAAAGAACTGCGCGAGAAACGCACCGAGCCCGACCACCGGATTCACTGCCAAACCATATACCACCGAAGCGCCTGCCGCATTCAACTCGGGAATCACTACGACAGTAAGATTCTGTGTTTCATTGCTCAGGTCAACCGTACCATCCATCAGCACCACTGCATTCGGCCCCCGCATTTTGAAGCTGTCTGTCTTCAGGGTGCCGCGCGAGATTGTCGCCGTGCCGGCTATGCTATCGAACGCAAAGCCTTCGGAAAAAATATCGCGAAAATCAAGTGTCAGACGACGCGGCAATGACTGAAGACTCATCACACCGAGTAGTTTCGCCACACCCGGATCTGCTTTGAGAAACTGTCCACCGCCGAGTTTCAGACTGAGACTGCCGGCCATGGTGGGGAAATCAAACTGAGACGGGTCACCGCGCCAACTAAGATCACCCTCGATCTTGCCCTTGCCACCCCGCATCGTGCGCTCGAATCCAACACGATCAAGCAGCTGGCCGGCGTCGGTAATATCCATCTGATAGTTAAGAAAGCTCTGGCTGTCAGTTCGACTGGCAAGCCAGCGACCAGTGGCGCGCAGATTGGCACCGGGATTGGTGATCGACAGTTTACTAATCCGCCATTCACGACCCGGGCCGTTATTCAGGCTACTGTTGGTAGCAGCTAGCTCCAGCCTTCCGAGTTTCATGCCACGTAGCTCGAAGTTATCAGCAACTACATCAAGCCCTGGCAGTTCAGTGAATGATTTTTTACCCGACAGTAAATCACTCACATCAGACCGGTCGCGCTCTTCTATCTTTAACTGCGTTAGTCTGGCGGTAACCTTACCCGCGCCGCGCTCGAACCAGGGATCTTCCCATGTCGCGCGCCCTGCCAACGCGCTCATATTGAGATTGATCTGCCAACCACCACGAATTCGGTTGGCTCCGATAACGGCGTTATCAAAACTGCGCTCGGCAAATGTCAGCTCTGTTGTACGCAGATTGATCGTATCGACTGCAAAAAAAGTCTGCTCTGGCGAAGTATTCTCTGAAGTCGATCCGGTATCTGATCCTAAATTGTTCAATGCATTGCGCCAGGCATCAGCATCCAGCGCGGGCATGTTGATAGCAAGCGCGACGCCAGTATCGTTGGCGGGCAAGGTAGTGCCAACACCGATACTGCCGCGTACCAATTTCCAGCTGGCATTCGGCGTGTTCGATCGTGTTCTCAGATAGCGTGCCGAGATATTGCGCCCGAGAGTGAATCGAATCTCTTCGGCCTGAGTCGCATTATCGAGCAGGGTGGTGGGGGTCATGGCGAAACGCATCGGAACACTTTCGAGCGTTGCTTTGCGCAGCGGCGCAGGCAGATCAATACCCAAGCCCACTAAATTGGAGTCCAGCGAAAAATCAAGGCGCTGATCGCGGACTTTAATATTGGCAAGATAACGTGTACCGCCGGATAATTTACGCGCCAGTCGCTTTGCCGCGCTGGCATTGATGAAGCGACCAATACCATCGGCAGTGACTGAGCCATCAAGACGAATCTGGGTGCTACCGTCGCGCTGGCTACCGCCGCTGATCGTCACACTTCCACCCAATGCATTACCCTGCAGCGCTGCAATTTGAAACCCATGGTCAGAGAACGCGAGATCACCTTGCACCCCACTCAAGGTCGGCAGTGAAGGCCAGAGTTGAACCTCGTTACCGGCGAATTTTACTGTGCCCTGTACAGCGACTTTTCCAGCATCGGTTAATGGGATTTGCATTTTCAAATTCACCTTGGCGAGGCCGGTTGCACGGGTATCGGCCGTAAGCTGATCGGTCCAGCCGGCGACCGGCGTAGCGGCCACATAAGCCAGCATGGCTGGCAACGCAGCACTGGCGTTACCACTGATATCGAGATAAGGCGCGCTCGACATCAAGTCCGGAATCACCACATCAACACTCGACAGCGGTACGCCCATGGTCTTGGCGCTATCGGCACGAATCTGTAATCGGGATCGGTCGATGGTTACCTGCGCATCGATATCCTCGATTCGCGGCCACAACAAGGTACGACGATCTGCTGCAAGTAGTTGCGGCGCAGGACTAAGTCGTCCTTGCTTGACCCGAGCGCTGAGCTGAAAAACACCATCGCTCGCTGTGCCAGGTTTGGCCCGAAACGGAAACTGGCTAAGCTCGCCACGCAGCGTAATGTTGACATCCTCAGCACGACCATCCAGCAAAGCCGTACTTATCCATTCACGTGGCTCGCGCCCGATTGCGACCGGCAAGTAGTTGGCCACACGGTTTAGCGCTAACGTCGGAAAATGCGCCCGCAGATCAGCGCTACCCAGCGTATTGGGTGCCAGCGGCCACGGCAGTAAATGGCTACCTTCAATTTTTCCTTTTAATCCGGCTTGCTGGAAATCCAAACGGTTGAGCTTGATCGCTAGCGCACGACGGCTATCGCGAAAAGTCCAACTGCCATCGAGCTGCAGCTGCTCAAGCGACAAGGCAGGCGCATTGAGGTAATGGGCGGTCTGCAGCGTGCTGTTCTCGCCCTTGAGCTTGATCTGCCCACCATCCTGATCAGCGTCAATCTCACCCGACAAACCGTCGAACCCCAGCACCCGCGCCGGTCCGTTATCTGTCGTGAGCAGACGGTGGCGTACCGCCAGACGATCAAAACTCCCGCGCAGCCTGAATGCCGATCCACCCGGTAGCTCGCCCTCCCAATTCGCGGAAAAATCGTTGAGTTTCCCTCGCAAGCCTAAATCGCCTAAAAGCTTTCTCTCGGACGCTGAAAAAGGCAAGTGGTCTGCCAAACGCGACAGTGCGTCCAGATCGAGTTGGGTAATTTTGAATTCATGGCGCTCCGGCTTGGTACCACTGGCAGGAGTAAAACGATGGCTCGCCGTCGTGCGCGGCAGCACCGACCCTTGATCAGTGCGCAAGGAAAAGTCAGTGAGCTCAATCTGGTGACCGGTACGACCGAAAGAGAACCAGGTATTTTTTAATCCGGCGCGCGATTCCTCTGCAGAGATGCGGCCACTTACCTCAACCAATTTCAAAGGCTGCAGATCATCCGCCAAGGTCATTGAAACGTTTTTCAATGCTAAATCGGCGGTGATATTTTCGATCACACCACGATCAAGACTCAGCCACGTCCGCAACGCACCTTCACCGCCGGCGAGCTTCAACGGCAAGTCCAGATAAGGCTTCCATGCATCGAAGTGCGCTTCGCGCCAATCCGAATAAATTTTGCCGGACCACTGAGAGAAATCGGCACGCTTGCGCAAAAAAGGTGGGTGGGTGAAATCTGCGCGCAGATCAATCGGCGCGGATATCCCGGTCGGTGGCGTCGCCCTCAGTGCTGCTTGATGCGACCGCCAGCCATTGCGAAGTACGAAACTGATATCCGACAACACCAACGCCGGCGCATTGCGCTGATGATCTGTCCAACGGACAAGACCTGATCGAACTACGATCTCTGGCTGGTCCAGCAACCAATCCAGCAACTGCCCGTCATCCGGCTGTTTGGTATCAATCAGCATACCCGCTACATACAGCCGACCGTCAGCGCCGCGCTCGATATCAATATCAGGGCTGATCAACTCTAGCGAGCGCAGCTGAATCTGACCAAGAACAGACGACCACGAGAGTGTGGCATTTACCTCCGGCAGTAGCAGCGCCTGCTCGCCGTGCACATCACGGATCAACACGCCTGATAACTGCAGCTCGGGCATCAGCCCGTACCATCGCGCGCTGATGCCCGCGATCTCGACGGGTCGATTCAACATATGACTGGCGACACGACTGACATCGATTTTGTAATTATCGACGTTAGGCAAGATCACGTAGCGCAGGCCAAGAAACATCGCACAAAACGCAAAATAGCCAACCGCAGCGGTGACCATTAACCAATAGAGAGTGCGACGCGAAAGATGCGTCAGTGAACTTGCCAATGACGCCAGCGCAGCCCAGCGGCTCGCCCGAGGCGGCGAGGAGGCTTCAGCGGTGGGTGGCTCGGTCGACATCGAGGGCAAGTATCATCGGGTTCAGGCGGGTCGAATTATGGGTGTTGAATCCGGGTCGGCGCCAATCTTATTATCATATCTGCAAGCGGGTAGCGTCCAAGCGCCGCCGATTCACAACCTCATCATGACCACCAAACCCCTATTGGCGCATGCAGCCGCCTCGCGTTTCGTTCAACACTGGCTTGCTGCTGCGCCGGCGCGAGAAGCCGAGCTTGAGGCACTGGCCGAATTATCGCTTGACCAGCTCGACCTTGCCGATTTGCTGCAACAGCATTTGACGCGCACGACATCGCTGCCGGCTGCCATGCGCCGCCTGCGTAATCATCTGATGGCAACGATCGTTACACGCGACCTGGCGGGACGCGCCGATCTGGCCGAGGTACTGATGGCAATTTCGCGCTTCGCCGACTTTGTGGTCAGCACCCATCTGGCTGCGCGCTATCAAGAAATGTGCGCGCTCCATGGCATACCGACCGGTGAGGAATCCGGTCGAGCGCAGCACATGATCGTGGTCGGCATGGGCAAGCTGGGCGGGTTCGAGCTGAATGTGTCGTCGGATATTGATTTGATTTTCCTGTATCCCGAGGATGGCGAAACAGTCTGCACAGCTGAAGACCAACGTGGGCTATCGAATCACGAGTTTTTCATACGGCTAGGTCGTAAGCTGATTGCCGATATCGCCGAGATCACTGAGGATGGCTTCAGCTTCAGAGTCGATATGGCCTTGCGCCCGAATGGTGGCTCGGGGCCGTTGGCGGCAAGCTTCTCGATGCTTGAAACTTATCTAGTCACACAAGGACGCGAATGGGAGCGGTATGCCTGGGTGAAAGCGCGCGCGCTAACAGGTACGCCGGAAGACATAGAGAGCTTGGTGCAAACCGTGCAGCCATTTGTGTACCGGCGCTACCTTGACTTTGGTTCGATCAAGGCGTTGCGAACCATGCATGCGCAAATCCGCGCTGAAGTGATTCGTCAAGAAACACGTCACCCGCAAAAAAACAGAAACGTCAAACTTGGCCGTGGCGGAATTCGGGAGATCGAGTTTCTGGCACAAGTATTTCAGCTGATCCGCGGCGGTCGCGACCCTGCGCTACGCGACCGATCGACACGCATCACCCTGAACACCATCGCTGAAAAAAAATTAATGGCGCCCGACATTGTGGCGCGCTTACTCGATAGCTATACCTTTTTGCGGAACTTGGAACACCGTATTCAATATCTTGATGATGCACAAAGTCATGTGCTACCGGCGAATGAAGACGATAGGCTGCGCATCGCGCAGATGATGGGTCACGCTAATGTTGATGCACTGCTCGACGCCTTTGAGCAATGTACGCAATGGGTAGCCGCGCAGTTCGATGCCATGTTCGAAGATAAAGGCAGTCAGTCTGGTGCAGGCGACCATGGTGGCGCATCTGTCGCGCTTGATCAGTTAGAGCAAGATGCTATGGTTGCATATCTGACATCGCTGTCATTTGATGAGCCTGAGCTTGCTGCACAGCGTCTGCGCTCTTCTCTATGCGGTAATCGCATGCAGTCGCTGCCGGAGCAACGAAAAATTCAGTTGCACACACTGATTCGAAGCGCACTACCAATGATAGTCGAGCAAGCAGGTAGTACATCCATTACCTTGAATCGGCTGCTTGATCTGTTTGAGGCAATCGCGCGCCGCTCGGCTTATCTGGAGTTGCTCACTGAATTTCCACAAGCATTAGCGCGCGTGGTGCGGATGATCGCTGCCAGCGGCTGGGCGGCGCAGTACCTGAACCAGCACCCGGTTTTGATGGATGAACTGCTTGATGCTGCGGCGCTCGAAACCGAGCCGGATTGGATCAGTTTCGCTACAGAGTGCCGTCAACGGCTACTGGCATTTGCCGGCGACACAGAGCGGCAAATGGATCTGCTGCGAGAGCTGCATCATGCCCAGCAATTTCGTTTATTGGCGCAAGACATCGGTGGCTTGTTAACCGTTGAACGCCTGGCGGACCACTTATCAGCCTTAGCAGATGTACTGGTCGCAGTCACCATAGAAGCCGTCTGGCAAACACTGCCTGCTCGGCATCGCGAGTGGCCATCATTTGCTGTCATTGCCTACGGAAAGCTCGGCGGCAAGGAGTTGGGCTATGCGTCTGATCTGGACCTGATTTTTTTATACGATGACGACGATCAAGACGCACCGCCGCTGTACGCCAAATTAGCCCAGCGTTTTATCACCTGGATGACTAGTCATACTGCGGCTGGGGTGCTGTTTGATATTGATGTAGCACTCAGGCCCGATGGCGCAAGCGGGCTGTTGGTATCTTCGTTCAGCGCATTTGAAAAATACCAGCGCCAATCTGCGTGGGTTTGGGAACATCAGGCGCTGACTCGCGCACGGTACTGTGCAGGTGATAGCAGGATTGGTGAGCGCTTCGAGACTTTACGGGTTGAACTGCTTCGGCAATCACGCGATGCGGCAGCGCTGCGTAAGGAAGTACTGGCGATGCGTCAGCGTATGCATGACGCTCATCCGAATCGGTCTACCGATTTCGATCTCAAGCATGATGCAGGAGGCATGATTGACATTGAGTTCATCGTTCAGTATCTGGTGCTGTTACACGCACATGCGCATACCGAATTGACCGCTGACATCGGCAACATCGCGTTACTCAAACTCGCTGGACAAATTGGACTGATCGACCAGCCGCTTGGAGAGCAAGTCGCCAATGCTTACCGTGAGTTTCGGCGACTGCAGCACAAAATCCGATTGCGCGGCGAAGACAGGGCGCGGGTGGCGCCCGAGGGTGTGGCAAGCCTGCAGGATGCAGTGATTGCGCTCTGGGAAAAAATCTTTTCCGCCTAGGCCCGCATACCGACCAAGAAGCACTATCCGTTGTGGGCTTACCACATCAAGATTGCCACACAGGCAATCTTTCCACACAATTACATTGTCTTTTCGATAACTTTTCGGCCTTGCTGATGAAACAGCACTGGGCCGGATTTTTCTTTTACGGCCATGAGAATTCCATTCACCACGCTCACTGTTTGTCTCAGCCTGCTCACCGCCTGCGCGAGCCAGCCCACCACCCAAACCACTGAAAAAAACAACCTCACCGCAGGACAAGTCAGCTTAACGCTCAAGAAAAATAGCACCACACAGCAGCAAGTGATTGAAGCCTTCGGCTCACCCAACCTGGTGACGCAAAGCGCAGATGGCGAGGAAGTCTGGACGTATCAAAAACATGCAACGGTTGCCAACTCAAGTTCGAGCAGCTTCAGCGCCACCATCATCCTGCTCGGTGGCGGCAGCAGCAGTTCAGGGTTCGAGCAATCTAGCCGCACCATCACGCTGATTATCAAGTTTAAGGAAATCAACGGCGTAAAAACCGTGGTGGATTTCTCTTCTCGCTCATCATCATTCTAAGGAGATCTGAATATGAGAATTAGGCAGGCTTTACTATTGGCGCTACCGCTGTTCCTAACTGCTTGCGCCACTGATGGCGGTGCACCGCAAAAAACATCACTGGAGATACAAGCCTTTCAGTCCAAACAATTCGAGACTGATAAAAAAACAGCATTTAATTCCACCATGTCAGTGTTTCAGGATCTTGGCTATGTGGTTAATTCTGCCAGCCTTGAAACCGGATTCATTTCAGCAGAATCACCTATCAAAGGCGCTGATGGCATGAAAGCCTTCCTTGAAAACATCAGCAATATGCGCTCAGAAGGCAAGACTGCCGTGACCGCATTTGTAGAAGAGATAGGCGGCAAAACTACGCGGGTACGTTTGAATTTTGTTCAGCGCGACAAGATGCTGCGAGAGTACGGGCAGCAAGCGAATCGAGAAAAACCGATTCTTGATCCAAAGGTGTATGAATCGGCTTTCAACAAGATCGGGGATGCGATCTTCATCAGGACTTCGCAGAAGTAAGATACCCACACAACAAAAAAGGACCGCGAAGCGGTCCTTTTTTGTCACAACGAGTGGGGCAACAGCCCTTTTTACTTCGCAGTCATCAATGCGACTGTCGTGTCCAGCATGCGATTACTGAAGCCCCACTCGTTGTCATACCACGAAGAGACTTTGACGAGTCGTCCCGAGACTTTAGTCAGGGTGGCATCAAAATTAGACGATGCAGGATTGTGGTTGTAATCAATCGATACCAGCTGCTCGGTGTTATACGTCAATACACCATGTAATGAGCCATCAGCAGCTTCTTTCATGATGGCATTCACTTCGTCGACCGTGGTATCACGCGCAGCAATAAAAGACAGATCAACGACTGAGACATTGATAGTCGGAACACGAATCGCATAGCCATCAAGCTTGCCATCCAGCTCGGGCAACACCAGCCCAACCGCAACCGCAGCACCGGTTTTGGTAGGGATCATCGACATGGTGGCTGACCGAGCACGGCGCAGATCTTCATGCATGACATCGGTCAGCACTTGGTCATTAGTGTAAGCATGCACCGTTGTCATTAAACCGTTCAGCAAACCGATTTTGTCATTCAACGGCTTGACCAATGGTGCCAGGCAGTTGGTGGTGCAAGAGGCGTTCGAGATCACTGTGTGTGATGACTTCAGTACGAACTGATTAACACCGTAGACTACAGTCGCGTCCACATCCTTGCCACCGGGCGCCGAGATAATCACTTTCTTGGCACCACCTTTCAGGTGCGCGGAGGCTTTCTCTTTGGAAGTGAAGTAACCCGTGCACTCCAGCACCACATCAACACCGAGCTCACCCCAGGGGATTTGCGCGGGATCGCGTTGAGCAAATACACGGATCTTGTCACCATTGACGATCATGTAATCGCCTTCAACCGTCACCGTGCCGGGAAACTTGCCGTGCGCGGTGTCATAGCGCGTCAGGTGTGCGTTAGATTCTGGCTTGCCCAGATCATTGATCGCAACGATCTGTATGTCATTTTTTTTGCCGCCTTCGTAATGCGCGCGCAACACGTTACGGCCGATGCGGCCGTAACCATTAATCGCAAGCTTGATGGTCATGAAGTTCTCCTGAGTACGATAGTTGTTAACCGTATCTGGTCAGATCAGTGTAGTACCGATCTCACCGCGGCCACCACGCGATCGGTGGTGAAGCCAAAATGTTTAAATAGTGCGCCCGCAGGCGCTGACTCACCGAAGGTATCGATACCAATCACCTTGCCTTCGAGGCCGACATACTTGAACCAGAAGTCTGTGACCCCGGCCTCGACCGCCACACGCGGCATGCCTTTGGGCAGCACACTGGCCTGGTAAGCGGCGTCCTGACGCGCGAATACATCGGCACAGGGCATGGACACGACGCGCACTGCAACGCCATCAGCAGCTAGTTGTTCGGCTGCCTTCAGTGCAAGCTCGATCTCCGAACCCGTGGCGATGATCAAGGCCTTGGCATTTGGCGCATCACGCAGCACATAGGCACCGCGCGAGATTGCGGCAACCTGCACCGCATCACGCTCAACAAACGGCAAATTCTGGCGCGAGAAAATCAAGGTACTCGGCCCATCATGCCGCTTGATAGCCTCAGACCACGCTACTGCTGATTCGACCGTATCGCAGGGCCGCCAATTATCCAGTTGCGGAATCAAACGCAAGCTGGAGACGTGCTCAACCGATTGATGGGTCGGACCATCTTCGCCGAGACCGATCGAATCATGCGTAAACACGAACAAGCTACGCTGCCTCATCAACGCCGCCATGCGTAAGGCATTGCGGCTGTAATCAGAAAAGGTGAGGAAGGTGGCACCAAACGGAATGAAGCCACCGTGCAGTGCAACGCCATTCATGATGGCGCTCATGCCGAACTCACGGACACCGTAATTGATATGGTTGCCGGGTTGCCCGGCGCGTACTGCGACGCACTCTTTCCAATTGGTTAGGTTCGAACCCGTGAGGTCTGCTGAACCACCCAAAAATTCCGGCAGCGCCGCGGACAAAGCCTGAATTGCATTCTGGCTTGCCTTTCGCGTTGCGATGGTTTCTTTCTTTTCAACGCAGGCAGCAATCATGCTTGCTACCGCTTGTTCGAACGCAGCGGGCAGCTCGCCTTTCATACGGCGCTCGAACTCTGCTGCATCGGCCGGGAACTGCGCACGGTAGGCAGCGAACGTGGTGCTCCATGCTGATTGCAGGTCATTACCCTTGGTTTTGGCATCCCACGCAGCGTACACATCCGCCGGAATCTCAAATGGCGGAGAGGGCCAACCGATGGCCGCACGCGTGGCTGCAATCTCGGCATCACCGAGCGCCGCGCCGTGTACCTTGTCGGACCCCTCCATGTTGGGCGCGCCTTTGCCGATCACGGTCTTGCAGCAGATCAGTGTGGGCTTGTTCGACCCCTTGGCTTTGGTAATTGCCGCGTCAATTGCAGCAACATCATGCCCATCGACGCCCGGTATCACCTGCCAGCCGTAGGCCTCAAAGCGCTTTGGGGTGTCGTCCTTGAACCAGCCCTCGACCTCGCCATCGATCGAGATGCCGTTATCGTCATACAGTACGATCAGTTTGGAGAGCCCCAAGGTACCCGCCAGCGAGCAGACTTCATGACTGATGCCCTCCATCAGGCAACCGTCGCCGAGGAACACGTAGGTGTAGTGGTCAACGATGTCAAAGCCGGGCTTGTTGAAACGTGCGCCCAGCAACCACTCGGCTAGCGCCATACCAACTGCGTTCGCGATACCTTGCCCCAGTGGTCCGGTCGTGGTCTCGATACCGGCCGTAATACCAACTTCGGGGTGTCCCGGCGTTTTCGAGTGTAGCTGGCGGAAGTTTTTTATTTCTTCCATAGGCAGGTCGTAACCGCTCAGATGCAGCAGAGCGTAATGCAGCATCGAGCCGTGGCCATTCGAGACTACAAAGCGATCACGATTTGCCCAGGTCGGGTCGGCGGGGTTGTGGCGCAGGTGGTTCGACCACAGTGCCACCGCAATCTCGGCCATGCCCATCGGCATGCCGGGGTGGCCTGAGTTGGCCTTTTGTACTGCGTCCATTGCCAACGCGCGAATCGCGTTCGCCATATTGCGGGTGTCTTGGGAGATAGTCATGTTGGCAAGCCGGGCTGGATTAGACGGCCGCCGGCGGCGAGAGCGCGGACCGGTGGAAAAGGGCGCGATTTTACCAGACCACCCCCTACCACTTACAATCAGGAAGCGCCATACTTCATCCGTCTGAGGGCTTTATTTCTCATGCCACGTTTTTACCTCGATCATGCTCTGGAGATTGGCACTCATTGCGAGCTACCAGAAGATCTGAGCCACCACATCGGCGTGTTACGGCTCAAGGTGGGGGATACGATTACGCTGTTTAACGGTCGCGGTGGCGAATTCAATGCGACGCTGAGCCTCATCGAGAGGCGTAGCGTCACAGCAGATGTAAAGACCTTCGAAGCCCGCGAGGCCGAACCAGGACACGCACTGACGCTAGCGCAAGCACTGCCCGAAGGCAGCAAAATGGACTGGGTGATCGAAAAGGCGGTAGAGCTGGGCGTCACTGCAATACAGCCGCTGATCGCAGCGCGCTCGGTGGTACGATTGAACGACGAGCGTGCCAACAAAAAACTGATGCACTGGCGCTCGATCGTCGCATCGGCCGCCGCGCAGTGCGGCCGTAATCGACTGCCCTCGGTGGCGATGCCGCAGGCGTTTTCCAGTTGGATTGATCAGCAAGATCTGCACCCACGCATTGTGCTTTCGCCACGCGGCCAGCAATCGCTGACCCACTGGGCGAAGCATCGGCCGCCGCAGGCCATCACCCTCATCATTGGCCCCGAGGGTGGCCTGAGCGAGACGGAAGAACAAGCCGCGGTGGCACGTGGCGCACTTTGTCTTTCCATGGGCAGCCGAGTACTCAGAACAGAAACAGCAGGTATTGCAGCAATGGCAGCACTACACGCGCTGTGGGGAGAGTTCTAGGACTACGCAACCCCAACGAATCCGGGGCTAAAAGGATACGGCAACACGCCTGATTTACTTGCGATTGAGCCGCAAACACCCGCAAGAAACCTTCGTGAAAGCCTCTATAATCGAGGGTTTTCACTATGGCGGCGCTGGATAGCCATGTCATGAGAGTTTTTCGCGGACTCCCCAACGCTGAATCGCGTCGCCCTTGCGCGCTCACTATCGGTAACTTCGATGGAGTACATCGCGGCCATCGCGCGCTGCTTGAGCAACTCTCGGCGGCTGCCACACGACTGCAAGTCGATACCGCCGTCATGACCTTCGAGCCGCATCCGCGCGAATACTTTGCGCAGCTGTCAGGCGATGAGACGCGCGCACCACGACGCATTGCAAACTTACGTGACAAGCTTCAGGCACTGGCAGACTGTGGTGTTGATCGGGTGATTGTCGAGCACTTCAACGGCACCTTCGCTGCGCAGCCTGCAGAGCGCTTCATCAAGGACATCCTGGTTGATGGGCTTCATGTGAAATGGTTGATCGTGGGTGATGATTTCCGTTTCGGCGCCAAGCGTACCGGCGATCTTGCCATGCTGCAGGCGGCTGGCAAGGAATTTGGCTTCGAGGTGGTTGCCCTGCCGACCGTAACGCATGATTCGACGCGAATTTCATCGTCCGCGGTTCGGGCTGCCTTATCAGACGGTGACTTTGACAAAACGCGAGAGTTATTAGGCCACCCCTACGTGATTTCGGGTCATGTGCAACATGGCCGTAAGCTGGGCCGCACCATCGGCTTTCCAACCCTGAACCTGAAAATCGCGCATCGGCGTCCGGCCTTGTCCGGCATCTTCGTCGTACAAGTGCATGGGCTCACCGAGCACCCTTTGCCTGCAGTAGCGAGCTTGGGTGTTCGGCCTACTGTTGAAGATAACGGCCGCGTGCTGCTGGAAGTTCACCTGTTTGATTATTCAGCGGACTGCTACGGCAAGCTGATTCGCGTTGAGTTTTTGAAAAAATTACGTGACGAAGAAAAATACGATGATCTTCAGACCCTGTCCCAAGCCATCGACAACGATGCAAAAAATGCGAGAGCTTTTTTTGCAGAATACATAACCGCCTGAGCATTGCTCAATCAACACCTAACCCTCGCCTTCCATGTCAGATAACAGCAAGAAGTCAGAGAGCAAGTACCCGGTTAATATGACCGAGACAGCGTTTCCCATGCGCGGTGATCTCGCCAAGCGCGAGCCGCAGTGGGTCGCTACCTGGCAAAAGAAAGGCATATACCAGCGCATTCGCAAGGCTTCCGCTGGCCGCCCAAAGTTCATCTTGCATGACGGTCCGCCCTACGCCAATGGCGATATTCATATCGGACACGCGGTTAACAAAATATTGAAAGACATGATCGTCAAGACCCGCCAACTCGACGGGTTTGATGCGCAGTACGTGCCGGGTTGGGATTGCCACGGCATGCCCATCGAAATTCAAATCGAAAAGCAATTTGGTAAACATCTACCTACTGCGGAAGTACTCGCTAAGTCACGCGCGTATGCAGCCGAGCAAATCGAGCGCCAGAAAAAAGACTTCATCCGCTTGGGTGTATTGGGCGATTGGGATAACCCTTACCTGACGATGAATCCGCGCAATGAAGCGGATGAAATTCGCGCGCTCG
>VFQT010003138.1_pt1 | contig 15576 bp, 20 predicted proteins | sample 3512381 | NCBI WGS metagenome assembly VFQT01 (sample SAMN10412376, study PRJNA504923) | tailings metagenome | isolation source: Relicate 2 Philex TSF3 active mining site | place: Philippines: Tuba, Benguet | collected 2017-08-29 | reverse complement strand
CCCAGATCTAATTGTCTGGAGGCACTACCAAAACCGGTCATACTTTCTATCATTCACACATTGTAAAGTCCTATCATGACAATATCCACAAGACCTAGCCAACGTAAGCCAGAAAATTTACGTCCTGTTTCTATCATCAGAGGGTTTACTAAACACGCCGAGGGTTCAGTTTTGGTGAAGTTTGGTGATACCCACGTGCTTTGCACAGCGTCTATTCTTGAAAAAGTGCCTCCACACCAAAAAGGTAGTGGCGAGGGCTGGGTGACTGCTGAATACGGCATGTTGCCAAGAGCGACCCACACCCGTGGCGACCGTGAAGCAGCCAAGGGTAAGCAAAGTGGTAGAACTCAAGAAATCCAACGTCTAATTGGTCGCTCTATGAGAAGCGTATTTGATTTAAAGCTATTGGGTGAGCGCACCATTCATTTGGACTGCGATGTTTTACAAGCGGATGGTGGCACACGCACGGCAGCGATTACTGGGGCATTTGTGGCCGCCAGAGACGCAATCAACCAGCTATTAGATAAAAAGGTTTTATCTAAAGACCCTATCAAAGATCACGTAGCCGCCATTTCTGTGGGAATTTATCAAGGTGTACCAGTTTTAGATTTAGATTACGCAGAAGACTCTGCATGCGATACCGATATGAATGTTGTGATGACAGGCGAAGGTGGCATTATCGAAGTTCAAGGCACTGCCGAAGGCGCTGCTTTTTCTAGAGCCGAACTAGACCAGTTACTAAGCTTGGCCGAAAGCGGTATCAAAGAATTAGTGCAATTACAAAAAGCCGCTTTAACAAAATAAACATGCCAAGCAAGAAAATAGTTTTAGCCTCCAATAATGCGGGGAAAGTGAAGGAGTTCAACGCCTTGCTAGCCCCTCTAGGTATTGAAGTCATACCTCAAGGCTTGCTTGGCATTTCTTCCTGCGAGGAACCCTTCCCAAGCTTTGTTGAGAATGCTATTACCAAAGCACGGCATGCGAGCAAATTAAGTGGCTTACCAGCACTTGCTGATGATTCTGGCATTTGTGTAGATGCTCTTGGTGGTTTGCCTGGAGTTTTATCCGCTCGTTTTGCGCTGAGTGATCAGAAAAAAGATCCCACAGACGACGACAACAATGCATTACTGATTAAAAAATTAACGGGCGTAAGTCAACGCAGCGCACACTTTACTTGTACCTTGGTCTATCTTGAGTCAGCTGATGATCCAGAGCCATTAATTGCAGTTGGTAAATGGCACGGGCAAATTATTGAAAGTCCTAAAGGCCAATCAGGATTTGGTTATGACCCACTCTTCTTCGTTCCTGAATTAGGCAAGACATCTGCCGAGCTCAGCGCCGAAGAAAAAAATAGTGTTAGCCATCGCGGCACAGCACTTAAGAAACTATTACTAGAGTTACAACAAAGAATCAGCCCACCCTCATGCTGAGCTCTTTACCACCCTTATCGTTATACGTTCACATACCTTGGTGCATTAAGAAATGCCCCTACTGTGACTTTAATTCTCATCAAATCAAGGATGGGGATACTTGTGGGCAAGGGTTTGACGAAAAGAGATATCTCGAAGCATTAAAACTAGACTTGCAAAGTGTGTTGCCTAAAGTTTGGGGTCGCAGAATACACACGATTTTTATTGGTGGCGGCACACCCAGTCTTTTGTCCCCTGCTGGCTTAGATCAACTCCTCTCAGATATACGAGCTTTGTTGCCAGTGAACGCTGATGCTGAAATCACCATGGAAGCAAACCCAGGCACTTTTGAAATCGAAAAATTTAAAAGCTTTGCCAATAGTGGTGTTAATCGTATTTCTTTGGGCATCCAAAGCTTCAATGATGAAAAGCTCAAAGCTTTAGGTCGCATCCATGATGCTGCCCAAGCAAAAGTTGCGATTAGCTCAGCCATGGATTTATTTGATCAAGTCAATATTGATTTGATGTATGCATTACCCAACCAAACAGTGTCCGAAGCTATCGCAGACCTTGATATCGCACTGTCCTTTAATACTGCTCATCTCTCGCTCTACCACCTGACGCTCGAGCCCAATACATTGTTTGCCAAGTACCCACCGGCACTGCCTGATGACGATAGTGCTTTTGAGATGCTCGACGTATTAATGGACAAGTTAAAAGCCAGCGGCTTTGAACGCTATGAGGTTTCCGCCTATGCCAAGAATGGGCAACGTTGCCAACATAATTTGAATTATTGGCAATTTGGCGATTACATCGGTATTGGAGCAGGAGCTCATGGCAAGATTTCCGCTCACAATCAAATTGCTAGACAAACCAATGAACGCCACCCTGAGTCATACATGCAAAAGATGTTTACCGATGGTCATGCATTAATTGAAGAGCGGTTGTTAAGTAAAGAAGACCTGCCCTTTGAATACATGCTCAATGTATTAAGGCTGGTTGATGGTGTACCAACCCCCCAATTTCAGGAAAGAACTGGTTTAGATTTGGCACAAATCAACGGCATGCTCGAAAAAGCTCTAGCCAAAGGACTGCTTGATGAAGACCCCAGAACCATAAAACCGTCACCCTTGGGGCTTCAGTATCTGAACGATTTACAGATGCTGTTCCTGAAATAAAAAAACCTCCCAAGCATTGCTGCAGGGAGGTTTTTGGTATTGGCGGAAGCTGTGGCTTAACCTAGCTCTATACGAATTTAGAGCAATTTAGACAGCAACAAACTAATTTACAACACGTAAATTCTTGTCGATATTGAGGAATTCTTCATGACTTAAGTGATGAATTCATATCAACCCTCTAAATCCCTATAGTCCCGCCCAGGATGATCTAAATTGTTGTAAGCGCAACATTTGGTAACCATCCTTGGTAACAATCAACGGAGGATACATGAGCATAAACCTAAGTGTTAAATATGTAGAAAGCCTTAAAATTCAAGGGCGTTACACAGATGCCTTAGTCCCAGGCTTGCATCTATGGGTTAAACCCAATCTTAAAAAGTACTGGATATTCCGATACTCTCAAGGAGGGAAGCAACAAAATGTTAGCTTAGGGCCTTACCCCAAGGCGTCTATCGCCGAAGCACGACTCAAAGCCCAAGAGCTTAGGAATCAAATTGATTCTGGCATGAATCCCATAACTGAGCGTCAGAAGCAAAAAATTCTAATACAAGGATCACAAACCAAAAAGATTGTATTCAGTGATTTTGCTAAAGAATGCATAAAGACAAAGCGTGCCGAATGGACAAACCAAAAACACGGTGACCAGTGGGAATACACACTTAAAGAGTTTGCTTATCCAATCATCGGCAGTAAATGTTTAGACGAGATCAGCACAGAAGATATCTTAGCTATCCTTTCGCCGATATGGGTTAGTAAAACTGAGACCGCATCCAGACTCAGAGGCAGGCTTGAATGGATTCTGGCATCGGCAACAACAAGAAAGCTGCGTACTGGCACCAATCCCGCACTATGGCGCGGCCATTTGCAAACTATCTTGCCCGCGCCGAATAAAGTAAAGAAAGTAAACCACCATAAAGCCCTGCCGTACAGACAGGTTCCGTCTCTGATCTCTATACTTGCTGGGATGGCAACCGTTGGAGCTCTTGCGCTTGAGTTCACAATTCTGAATGCATCAAGAACTGGCGAGGTGATTGGTGGCCTCCGTTCTGAGGTGCATGGTGATATTTGGGTGATTCCCGCAAACAGAATGAAAGCCAAGAAAGAGCACCGCGTACCGCTATCTGCAAGGTCAATGGAAATACTAGCAATTGCCAGAGCCATGGACGTAGATAGTAAATACCTATTTTCAAATAACGGGAAATGCCTATCAAATATGGCAATGCCGATGGCTCTGCGCCGAGCTGGATTTGATGCAACTGTTCATGGATTCAGATCATCCTTCCGAGACTGGGTCTCCGAAGAAACAAATCACCCATCGGAAGTTGCAGAAATGGCATTAGCTCATGCCATCGGAAATAAAGTTGAGGCCGCTTATCGTCGAAAAGATTTACTTGAAAAGCGCAGGATACTAATGAATGATTGGCAGAGACACTGCTCCCAAGATCAGGTTAACAACATTATTGAATTAAAGGTTGCCTAAGATGAAATTACCTCAAAAATCATATTTAATACCCCCACAATTTGCCAGATTGACGCCACTAATAGTTGAGCTTGAGCTTCAATATTCGGTGATTGACTCGCTCGACCCAGGTGATGATTCCAGATTAAAAAGAGCAAAAACTGAGGCACTAAAAACTCTTGAGCACGGGCTTTTAACAATTTACGATGAGGTTGTTTACATTCACAGATGTACAACTAATAAATTAAAAATAAAGCGTGGCAAAGAGGCGGAGCTAAGGAGTTGTTACCTCAAAGTTCTTGAAATAGCGGTCGACTTATTCATTCATAAAGAAAACTGGGGGGCTTGGTACAAGATGACAATGGACAAGCATCGCGCAGTTGGCAAACACGATAAGTTTGCGCCAAATAATCTTATCTATAAGAACATTACTCTGGACTTAGAAAAACTCCTCGGGCGAAAGCTGGTGGGTACAGATTACCCTTTGTGGGTCCAAACTCTTCGTGATAAACATCCAGTGCCACCAGTGGTTACTAAAACGCGAAATTCCAGCAAAAAATCAAATACCCCCAAAAACCCAATTGAAGGCGCGCCGCTTATTGAACGAGAAAGCCCATGGCCAGAATCAACCGCACGCAAAAAATTTAAGGAGCTCACTGGCTGCAACCCAACAAAGAAGGGAAATAATTCATCAATCAAGTGATGACTCGAGAATAGTTTTTATCAACTCCAAAATGGCGCTAATCGGTTTAGTTAAACCGATTTAGTAAATTTTATAGGAGTTGAAAATGAATCGAGTTTTAAAACTTTTAAGAGTTAAAAATGTCTCTGACAAAACCACCTGGGGTGAGAGTACAGTCTGGCTCAAGGTAGCACGAGGTGAATTCATTCCGCCGGTAAAGATTGGTGGCATTGCATTCTGGAAAGAGTCAGATGTTGACGAGTGGATTGAGAGTCAGTTTGCCAAGTCTCACAAGGAGGCAGCATGAGCGACCAAATCTTGAATCAACCATTAGCCACTGATCTGCCCGATGAAACTGAAGCAACAGTCACAAAAAGCACCTCATCACTTCTAAGCAGCCTTAGGTTGCCGGATACCTATAGCGCTAGCGGTGGTACCACGCTTCCGCTAAAGCCTACATTCGGCAAAATGAATAAGCATCGGTTTTGCAAAGTTCACCCTGGCGCTGATTATAAATTCCGCTGCCTAATAGTCGACGATAAAGAAAATGGTGAAACGTATCTAGCTGCCCCCAATATGGCGGGCGATCTAGGTAGTCTGGCATCCCCAAAAACAATCAGGTTAGCTGTTGATAATTCAGGGATACCGAAGTTGATTGCCGAGCCAGATGTTGATCCATCAGGGAGAAGAAATCTTTGGCAATCCTCGTATAAAGAAGCAATCAAGCAAGCTGAAACTGATTGGGTAAGAGTAGAAGCCAACATGCAGGCTGGCCAGTATGAGATTACCAAATCGTCCAATGATCTTGGTGATCCAAAGTGGCCAAACCGGTCAATGGAAGAATTGATCAATGATACATTTGCTGGCCGGATCATTGACTCGCCTGACCATCCATATATCCGCCAAATCCAGGGGAGGATCTAATGGTTAATCAAAATTTTTCTTTGCATGATTGCATAGCTCTTGATTTTGAATTCCGCCCCCTCGGGGGCCAAGAGGGCAACCCACCTGAGGTGATATGCATGGTGGCTCACGAAATTGGCACAGGCAAATATCACCGCATCTTTCAAGAAGAGCTTTACCAATTAAAAGCACCGCCTTTCTCGATTGATAAAACATCGGTCATCGTTGCCTATTTTGCTAGTGCTGAAATGTCGTGCTTCAGAACATTGGGTTGGCCGATGCCTCAAAATATTTTGGATCTCTATGTTGAGTTTCGCAACATGACAAACGGTTTTTCATATTTACCGAGAGGCCGTTCGTTACTGGGGGCTATGCAGTTTTTTGGATTAGATTCGATTGCGCCTGAGCACAAAGAAGAAATGCGCTCTCTAGCACTCAGAGGTGCTCCGTACAACTATCATGAACGTTCATCGTTGCTGGACTATTGCCAATCTGATGTTGATGCTCTATTGCCTCTTTTAAGCGTAATGCTGCCCCAAATTGATCAGCCACGCGCACTACTTAGAGGGCAGTACAACATTGCTGTCGCAGCCATGGAAGCCACTGGTACGCCAATTGATATGCAGACCTATGTGGACCTATGCCACTACTGGGACAAAATTAAAGATGAGCTGATTTTAGAGGTTGATGCAGCTTATGGGGTCTATCAAGATGGCGTGTTTAAAAGTGACTTGTTCGAGAAATACCTTGGTCTGGCAAATATTCCATGGCCTAGAACGCCGACAGGGAAACTTAAGCTTGACGAAGACACGTTCAAGGATATGTCCAAGGTACACCCAAGCTTATTGCCATTACGCAATTTGCGAGATTGTTTGTCAAAGTTAAGGTTGAGTGATTTATATGTGGGCAGTGATGGGCGTAACCGTTGTCTGTTGTCACAATTTTCGTCAATTACTGGGCGGAACCAGCCGTCAACAACTAAGTTCATTTTTGGATTGTCAAAATGGCTAAGGGGACTAATCCAGCCACGTCCAGGGATGGCTATTGCGTACATTGATTGGTCACAACAGGAATTTGGCATCGCAGCCGCCTTGTCGCAAGACAAAAATATGCTTGCAGCTTATTTGTCGGGTGACCCATATCTTGCTTTCGCTAAACAAGCAGGTGCAGTCCCCGGAAATGCAACTAAACATAGCCACCCAGTTGAGCGAAATCAGTACAAGCAATGCGTTCTGGCAACTCAATATGGCATGGGTGCAGAGTCTTTGGCAGAACGGCTTGGTGCTCCACCGTTGCGGGCCAAACAGTTACTGGATATGCACAAAAAGGTTTATAGAACGTTTTGGAACTGGTCAGACAATCTTTACAACACTACAGTTGCATTTAATCAGGTATCAACTTTGTTTGGCTGGAAACTAAATGTTCAACCAGATCTAAACCCGCGCAGCTTACGCAACTTCCCAATGCAAGCCAATGCAGCAGAAATGCTAAGACTCGCATGCATATTAATGCACGAAAGAGGTATCAATATTTGTGCGCCTGTGCACGATGCTTTATTGATTGAGGCCCCTGAAGATTGTATTGATGAGGCAGCTACGGTTGCCCAGGGCTGTATGGAAGAGGCCAGTGCAATTCTGCTGGGCGGGTTCAAGCTTGCCAGTGATGCAAAGGTAATTCGTAGCCCTGAGAGGTTTCACGAGGATGCCGGTCAGATTTTCTGGGACCGGGTCATGACCATCCTTGAACGCATTAAAAGCAATGAAAAACTTAACGCAGGGTGTTAGAACATTTAACACCTGTCCAATCTTATATATATCTATTCAGAAAGAATAACTATGACTATCTTTACTCAACCTAAAAAGTTTTCACTCAGTCACATTGATCTTGATAAAGAGTTGGGTATCAGTAAACCATCTGCTCCCACTAAACCTAAGCCTAAACCAGCTCTCAAAAGACAGCCCGGCTTGTTTATAAAAGGTCCTATTCCATTGGACTGGATGAAGAGGGCTAATAACCTTGGTGGCTCTACAGGGCTGGTTGCCACCATGCTCTGGTTTTACGCTGGCCTTACTGGCTCCAAAACAATTAAGCTTGACTCAAAAATTGATGATGTAACAGGCCTCACTCGGCAAACTCGGCAACTTATCCTAAAAAGATTGGAGATACACGGGTTAATAAAACTTTTCCCGCAGCACGGTGGGTATCCACGGGTGACCATACTATGAGGGTTTGCATGGGTATTGCGGAAATTGATTTTAAGAGCCTTAAAGACCCCCTAAATACAGTGCAGAGGGGTGTCAAATGCCGTTACCTAGCGTGAGAATGCATGGCGCTAAGTTGTGTGACTGCAAATCAAAAAGAACTCGGCTGCCATGCAATAACCCGGCAGCGTTTGGAACTAAAGCATGCAGGATGCACGGTGCCCACAAAAGCAGAAATGTTTTACGAGGCGCGGACCATCCGCAGTATAGAAATGCAGGTCAAACAAAAACTGAACGGCAAGAGCGCAGTCAAAAGAGCCTACAGTTTGCATTGCTTGAACAACTTGGCTGGCACTTAAATATGTATACCGGCACGAAGACACGAGGCCGAAAACCTTCGGGATATAGGACGATGGACTTAAGTGACCCAGATGAGTTGAGTGAAATTGTTTTAAAAACACTACCTAGGCGGAAGTCAAAACTTTGACATAGTCTCTAAAAATTAATCATTGCTCGTGCAAAATAGTGTGCATAGTGGAAATGGGGGACCCATTTTAAAAATTGGGGGGTACCCGGTAGGTGGGGGTCAACATTCCCAAAAAGAGAGACCCTACCCCCCTGATGTTTTAAGACAATTCAGCACCCAACTCACTGAGGAATGTTGAGCGCAAGTGGTTGGCATTTGGTAACAAACTTTGGTAACGCAGTGGTTTCTGAGCTGTAGCCCTTGATAAACGGCTATGCATGGCGGACGCTATCTCCACCACATAACTCTCTCAAAAACATATTAAGTCACTGGCTGTTAAGTCACATCTAAACGTAAGGCATTGAAACCTACCAGGGAACAAACACTCCTAGTTATTTTGATTAATTTGAGCCACCGCCCTTCTCTTTTTTTATTTCTAGTACATAGAGCTTTCCACCCTCACTAGTAGCAATGAACATCACAGGATCTCCAGCTTTAAAGTCTTTTAGCAATGCTTTATTTTTAACATTGAAAACCATAGTCATCGGCGGCATATCCAGATTTTTAATTTCTTCATGGCGAATAGTTATTTTCCCCTGCTCAAAATCAACTTTACGCACCTGCCCTGTTGTATAGGCAGCCGTAGACTGTGCGTTAACTCCTTGAGCCAAAATCACACCCATCACCAGAAAAATTACTGTTAAGTATTTTTTAAAATAACTCATTTACTACCCCCCCTATCGATAAGATTGATAAATCTGACTTTGCCCGGTTTTTGAGATTAGCAAGACGTTATAAGAATCTCTTCTGGAGCCGTACTCCGGCCCATCCATTCCAGGAGAGCCAATTGGCATCGCAGGAACGGCAATCCCGACAGCATTTGGCTTTTCGGCGAGCATACGTTTAATTTCCCTCACGGGAACATGCCCCTCGATGGCGTATCCATCTATTACTGCCGTGTGACAAGATCCAAACTGAATCGGCATGCCCATTTTTTTTCGAATCTCATCATTTCCATCACTAATAACCTTGGTTGAAAAGCCATTTTTCTCGATATAGGCAATCCAGTCCTTACAGCAACCACAAGATGGACTTTTCCAAACAGTAATCAATGGCTTATTGGCAGCAGCATGAGATAAAAATGGAATCAACATCAGCCCCATAGATAAAGATCTTCTCATTAAATTAATGCTGGTGTGAGTCATGACCATCTCCCTTTTGTGCTGGTGTCGCTGTTTTAGAACTGCCAACAGAAACAGATCCTTTCATTCCAGCGTCGTAATGACCAGGCTGTAAACAGGCAAACTGCACTTTTCCAGTTTTAGTAAATTGCCAAACAATTTCTCCAGTAGCGCCCGCATCTAAAGTCACCATATTGGGTTCAGCATGCTCCATTCCTGGAAACTTCATCATTTGCTTGTAATGCTCTTTAAGATCTTCATCTGTCCCCAATACCATTTCATGCTTGGTCTTGCCAAGATTTTTTATTTGGAACCGAATCGTCTCACCCTGCTTTACTTGAATGCTACTGGGGTTAAATTTCATGTCATCAGTCATTCCAACTTTAATTGTTCTGTTGACATTCTTAGCAAGACCAGGCTTGCCAATACTTGAATTTTCATTGCCATGTTGATGGCCGCCACTTGCGCCATGATCATGCGTCATTGCACCCTTTCCACCCATTGCACCCATGCCTGAACCACCACCATGCATCTTGTCATGCATCGCTTTGCATTGCTCGGCAGTCATTTGTGGATGCATTTTTTGGCACATAGCAATTCTTTCCTCAGAACTCATTTTGGCTAGGTTGTCATGCATCGCTTTACATTGATCCTGGCTCATCTCCGGGTGCATTTTTTGGCACATAGAAGCCATTTGATCTTGATTCATCATGCCTTGGCTGTTTGGCTGCATGGAACCTTGTGCAAATACCATGCTAGAAGTTGCAATTGCGATTGCTGCAAATGTAAATTGAATTTTTTTCATTTTGATTTCCTTAGTTAATGTCCAGAATGACCATTGGGTTTTCTTACTTGCACTTCAATATCTTTTGAACCGCCACTTGTTTTTGAGCTACTAGAATTAGTGACAGAAGACTGCACTTGGGCACCTGGTAATGGTCCCTTATAAAGTTCGGCGACAGTTCCGGCGGGATGCTTATACCAGCCAGGATCATCGTAATTTCCTGGTTTTTGATCTTTACGTACTTTGAGAACGCTAAACATACCGCCCATCTCCACAGAACCAAAAGGGCCCATCCCAGTCATCATGCGAGCTGTGTTATCAGGTATGGGCATTTCCATTTCTGCCATATCCCCCATGCCCCTCTCACCCATAACCATATAGTCAGGTATTAAGCTATTGATTTTTTTGCCTACGCCTCGATGGTCAACTCCAATCATGGTTGGAATATTGTGTCCCATTGCATTCATGGTGTGATGACTCTTGTGACAATGCAATGCCCAGTCCCCCTCCTCATCGGCTACAAATTCAATTTGCCGCATTTGACCCACAGCAATATCAGTGGTGACCTCGGGCCATCTTGCACCTTTGGGAACTGGTCCACCATCGGTTCCGGTTACTGAGAACTCATGCCCATGAAGATGTATTGGGTGATTAGTCATCGTCAGATTTCCGACACGAATTCTCACCCTGTCATTTAAGGCGACATTTAAAGAATCGATTCCTGGAAATACCCGGCTATTCCAGCTCCAAATGTTGAAATCGAGCATAGTCATGATTTTTGGTGTGTAGCTTCCTGGATCAATATCATATGCATTCAATAAAAAACAAAAATCTCTGTTCACATCATCGATTAACGGATTTTTATTCTTAGGATGCGTGATCCACATCCCCATCATTCCCATTGCCATTTGAGTCATTTCATCTGCATGAGGGTGATACATAAATGTGCCAGGGCGACGAGCTACAAACTCGTACATGAAGGTCTTTCCTGGCGGAATTCCTTTCTGAGTTAAACCTGTCACACCATCCATCCCATTAGGTAATCTTTGGCCATGCCAATGCACAGAGGTTTGCTCCGGTAACTTATTAGTTACAAATATACGAACACGATCTCCCTCTACTACTTCAATTGTGGGTCCCGGACTTTGACCGTTATAACCCCAAAGGTGTGCCTTAAAACCTGGCGCCATCTCACGCACCACAGGCTCTGCAACCAAATGAAATTCTTTTACGCCATCATTCATTTTCCATGGCAATGTCCATCCATTTAATGTCACCACTGGGTTATAGGGTCGGCCAGTGCTAGGCGTTAATGGTGGCATCGTATTTGCATTACTTTGCGTCACTATTTCAGGCAAGGTATTTAATGCATAACGGCCAACGGCAGCAGCAGCTACAGCACCACCAGCAATACCCGCAAACTTAAAAAATTCTCTTCTTGAACTCATAATTTTTCCTTATCAATGTCCAGCTGGGTTTACCAACATTCCAGCGCCAGTAGTGCTAGGTGCTTGTAAAACTGTTGGTCGACCTATTAAGGAGGATTGCAATGCGGCGTCTGACAACCAAAATTGCTGCTGTGCATTGATAGCGGCAATCACAGCCGAAACCTGATCCCTTGAATCAGCAAGCAATTCAAAGACTCCAATAATCATCCCGTTATATCTAAGTTGACTTTCGTCAGCAATCGCTCTTCTAACTGGAATCACCTCTTTTCGATAATGCTGGGAAATGTCGTAAGCAGTTCGATATGCTGAATATGTTTCCCTTAAGTTTGAGCTTGCATTTCTTGTCACGCTTTCTAATGAGTTATACGCCGCCAATGTTTGAGCATTCATGGCATCTCGACTCATATCTCCCCAATCAAATATTGGCAATCGAATTGAAATTTCATAGCCCTGCTTTGGAGTGCTTTCACCAGTAGCTGAATTGAATTTAGTGCCATGATTTATTCCGAGTTCAATATCTGTAAAGCTGGTGATATTGTTGAGCCCTTGAGCGTTAGCCATAGCTTCTAGCGTTGCAGTAGCCAAGCGAATATCAAGACGCTCAGCACTAGCTTGCTGTGCTATCCACTCAGTGTTAAGGGGTTGTTTTGGTAAATCAGGCAAACGATCAGGCAACCTAAGCTCTTTTGCCTGAGAGTCACTCAAGCCAAGAGCGCGAACAAGCTCCTCTCTACGACTAATTGCGGCCTGTTTTGCGTTGGCATATTGAGTGGCTGAATCCGCATAAAATGCCTGCTGTCTTGCCCGGGTAATCTTATTTAAATTACCAACTGCCTCCATGCGTTTTGCTAATTCCGCACTCGCCTCTGCGCTACGAAACACTCGCTCGGCGTATTTCAAGGACTGCTCTGCAGCAACCGCACGAACCCAAGACTGGCGCACTAAAGTTACTTGATCAATCACATCTGTTGTCAATCGGAGTTCTGTCTGCAGAATTCGTGTATCAGCAACCCCTTTACGTTGAGGCAAAGTAATTAAGTCTAATAAGCCAAAAACAAACCAACGATTAAATTCAATTTCTGGGCTTGTTACCATGCGCTCAAAAGCAAAATAAGGATTTGACATTCGTCCTGCCTGAGCAGCAAATGCAGCCTGAGACCAATTTTGAGCAATGAGTGCCTGAACTGCAGGGCTATTAATTAAGGCAAGTTGAACGGCCTCGTTTTGACTCAATGGCTTCTTAAGCAGATCATTAGCTCTTGCATTCAAAGCTTCACGCTCTTCGGTCGATCTTGCTAAAACAACTTGCCCATTAGTAAACTTGTTGGACTCGAGATTTGTCTTTTTTAATGTTTCATCAATATTGACACTGGCACATCCTGATAAAACACCCACTAATAAAACAGAGGCAATCTTTGTTCTTCTTGTAAATGTGACAGTTTTCATCATTTGATACCCTCATGATGAGCCTTAGAGTCATGTTCCATTTTTGATTCGCCTGTCGGTTGACTTGCCTCTTTGGCATAAGCTTTCCAACCGCCAATCTTTTCGACTGTGGCATTTGCTTGCTTCCAAGGAATAATTTCCTCTTCTGTATAAGGCTGATAGTTTTTAAATACAGAGGTGTATTGCAAAGATTCGGCAATAAACTTCACCGAAGAAGTCTTTGTAGACTCCTGTGCTAATACATTTTTAGCGCCCAGCAATACCAACACCAGTAAAAGGGCTCTATTAACCCGCACGTCATTAAACATACTCATAATTTCTCCAATAGAAAATACGGTGACAAAGTGTCACCAAATTAACTGACTACTGAGGAAATTTAAATGCGAGGGGGTCTGAAAATACCGTTCGAAGACTGCCCGATAAGCAATACTAAGCCATGAGCAGAAAGGTTTTCTGCTTGGTTAGAAACAGGATTAACGTAAGCAGCAGAATTTAGAGTGACCATTCCAGTGCAGCATTGAGCAGACGTATGGCACTTGGCTGGCGCTTTCTTTGCTAATTGATTATGGGAAGAGCCGCAGTCATCGCATTGCTTCTGTTGGGCATGGATGTTGTGTCCTTCAGTATGAGTCATTACCTGAGTTTGATTCTCATGACTATGCTCAACGGCAAACATAGGCATGCTAGCTGCGTGAACGAGGCTAGCAAATAGACTAAAACAGAGAGCAACACAAATTCTTCTCACGAGCTTATTCTATACCCAATTTATGGACTTGTCATACCAAAAGATGCGCTCATTAAAAACCATATCAATAAAGGAGCCACCCGTAGGCGGCCCCAGGAAGTACATCACTTAGATTATCCGCAGCTTCTACCAGACATCATTTGTGGTCCATGTCCGACTGGCAAAGTGATACCTTTTTCTTTGGCACGCTTTTCCATCTCTGCATGGGTTGAAGTCATAATTGCTTGGCGCTCTTGTGGAGTTTTAGCATCCATCATTTTATCCATCATGGAAAGCCTTTCGGCAGGAGTCATCAATTCACGCATCGCCCTCATATATGCACTTTGCTCAATCATCTGACTTTGCATCATTTGGCCACGCATCATCCCTGGCTCCATGTTATGCCCCATAGAACCCATTCCACCCTTTGAGCCCTGTTGAGCGTGAACAGAAGCAATTGTTAAACCTAGCCCAAATACAGCGGCAATACTGATTACGATTTTATTTACAGTTTTCATTTTTATTTCCTTAATTGTTTGAGCAAATTAACCACAACAACAACTTGAACCACTCTTACAAGAATTACCCTTTACGCCCTCAATCTTGCCGGCAGCAACTTTAGCTGGATAGCCATCCCCCTCTAATGCAGCAATAATTTCTGCTACTTTCTGCGATACATCGCCATCTACCCTTACGATGCCAGCGGCAAGATCTACTTCAACACTCTTCACTCCAGCAATAGAAGTTATTGCTTTTTCAACATGCTTTACGCAGCTTCCGCAGGTCATTCCACTTACAGTTAAATGAATTGTTTTCATATCAACCTCCTTTGTATGGGTTCATTATTTGGCTATCCAGATAAAAAGGGTATGATTTAGATCATATGGAGATCTATATTCCCGAAGCGTTAAGCAATCTCTTACCAAAGGATCTGATACAGCAATGTCGCGCTCTTCATTTTGAAAAAGGGCATCATCTTTTTTACCAAGGCAAAAAGCCCGAATTCATGTTTTTTATAGTGACTGGTGAGGCCGTTCTTTCCAGAATTAGTAGCCATGGGGAGCCAACAATTCTTCAAAGATGCAAAGGCGGATTCTTAAGTGAAGCCAGTCTATTAACAGACGTCTATCATTGCGATGCCATTGCGACCCATAGTGGACAAGCCATCACCATTCCCATTCAAGCTTTAAGGGAAGCTATGGCTAACAGTACTTTTTCACTTAAATGGGTACAGTTACTGAGTAGAGAGATCATGCGACTTCGAACTCAATCCGAGCGATTAGGTCTAAAAGATATTCGCAGTAAGTTAATCCATCTAATTGAAACTGAAGGCAATCAAGGCACACTAGCGCTTCAGTCAGACATTAAATCACTCGCATCAGAGATTGGGGTGACACATGAGGCTTTGTACAGAGTGATGGCTGCCTTGGAAAAAGAAGGGGTGCTGCGTAAATATTCAGGCACTCTCAAATTACTGAAGAAGAGCCGCTGACCCAACATTACTCCAAGTAATTCTCAAAGATTTGAGAATTACTTATGTGGATTCGTTTTTACAAAAAGAGCTCCCACTAAGGCGATTTGGTAACGATTTTGGTAAAAAGGGCTAGAGTTAACCTCTAGCCCTTTAAATACCTATTGACTTGGCGGAAGCTGTGAGATTCGAACTCACGGAGGACTCGCATCCTCGGCAGTTTT
>VFQT010003137.1_pt1 | contig 15577 bp, 17 predicted proteins | sample 3512381 | NCBI WGS metagenome assembly VFQT01 (sample SAMN10412376, study PRJNA504923) | tailings metagenome | isolation source: Relicate 2 Philex TSF3 active mining site | place: Philippines: Tuba, Benguet | collected 2017-08-29 | reverse complement strand
TTCTCGAAAGCGAGGGCGGCTTGTTCGATGAGCATACCCAAGCCGGTTGAGGCATACAGTCCCTGCGCACGCGCATCGCGGACAAGTTTGGTCTCACGTGGATTGTAGACCAGATCATAGACAAAAGCATTGGCAGGCAATGACAGATTTTCAGGCAAAGGGGATGACTCTGTATTTGGAGTCATTCCCAAGGGAGTGGTGTTCACGATCAAGTCGAAGGTCAAAGGTTGAAGGGCGAAGGTGGTGAGTGGAAAGTGGTGAGTGGAAAATGAGTCTGCAAGTTGATGAGCTTGTTCAATTCGACGGGCAGCGATTGTGACATTCCAACCATCATTGGCTAAAGCATACACGACGGCTCGTGCAGAACCACCAGCGCCTAAAACGATTGCCGATTTCCCAATGCCCAATTCCCGATTCCCAATCACTCTTTTTAGATCGGATAGAAAACCAGGCGCATCGGTGTTGTCGCCAATGAGCTTGTCGCCCCGCATATAAATGGTGTTGACCGCACCAATGGCATTTGCTGTTGGCGTAAGTTCATCCATGAATTCGATCACATTTTGCTTGTGTGGAATGGTGACGTTGAGCCCTTGAATCTCCCCAGCGCGGACACGAGCAAGCAAGTCTTTCAATCCCTGCTTATCATCGGGGTGAATAGGAAAAAGAGAATAGTCACCTTGCAAGCCGCTTGCTTTGAGAGCAGCAGCGTGAATCTTTGGCGAAAGAGAATGCCCAAGCGGATAACCGATGAGACCGAGTTGTATCATCGCAAGGTTTCCAATACATCAAAGAAATTCGGGAAGGTCTTGGAAACGCAGGCAGGATTCTCAATGGTCACACCATCAAAACGCAGACCAATGAGAGAGAATGCCATTGCCATGCGGTGATCGTTGTAGGTTTGAATGGAAGCCGCGCGCATCTTTTCTACGGGATGAATGGTCATGCCATCTTCATGCTCTTCCACGCGGACGCCGAGTCTGGCCAACTCAACACAGGTCGCGTGGACACGGTCCGTCTCTTTGACACGAGCGGAGGCAATGCCGCGAATGCGTGTCGGTGAATCTGCAAAAGGCGCCACAGCCGCGAGAGTTTGGGCGGTGTCGGGAATATCGCGCATATCCACATCAACACCGACAATGGACAATGGACCATGGACCATGATCGAGTTCTCCGATTCTGTAATAACACAACCCATCTTTTGAAGCACATCTAAAAAGCCAACATCACCCTGCACAGACTTGCGTGAGATGTTCTCTACTTTGACTGTCCCACCGCAGATGGCAGGTGCGGCGAAGAAGTAGGAGGCGGCAGAGGCGTCGGATTCGATGGCGTAACTAGAAAGTGGTGAGTAGTGAGAAGGATGAATAGTGAAACGTGAATATTGGTTGCGTTCGATTTCCACGCCGAAGTCTTTCATGATGGCGATGGTCATATCCACATAGGGTTTGGAGTTGAGATCGGTGGAGAGAGTAACTTCAATTGGTGTTTGAGCGTATGGGGCAACCATCAATAAAGCTGATAAGAATTGAGAAGAAATATCACCGGCAATAGTTGTCTTTCCACCGGGCAAACCGTTTGCCGTGATCTTCACAGGTGGACAGTTATTAGTGGGTTCCAATTTCGTGCCAAGTTGAGTCAAAGAATCGACCAGGTCCCTGATGGGACGTTCTCGCATGCGCGGCTCACCGTCCAAAATATATTCACCGTTGCCGAGAGTCAGAAACGCAGAGAGGAATCTTGCGGCAGTGCCTGCATTGCCGATGAAGAGTTCGGCATTCTTTGCAGGGATCTTTCCGCCCAAACCTTTAACCGTCATTGCATGTTTGACTTCGTCTAACTGAACATCGAATCCCAATGTCTGTAGCGCTTTAGCAAAGTAATGCGAGTCATCGGAGAATAAAGTGTTTGTTAAGTGCGTGGTTCCATTTGCGAGAGACGCGATCAACAAAGCGCGGTTGGTAAGCGACTTGGAGCCGGGTACACGGACAGTGGCACTTAACGGATGAGGGATGGGATTGATTTTCAGTGAAGGATTCATTGAGTGAATATTTGATACTTGCTTTGTGCTTCGTTGAGCAGAGATTCTAGTTTTTCAAAATCGCCAGCGGATAATGCAGATTCGATTTGCGCGAGTTCGGCTTGCATTCCATGAAGTGCGTTGAGCACATTTTCACGATTCGATTGCAAGACACCCAGCATCATGGATGAAGATGTACCAGCGAGTCTACTCGTGGACTTGAAGCCGGGTCCGACAAAGAGGGCGACGTCTTCGGGGGTGGTGCGTGCCAGTGCGGATGAGATCAGGAACGGTAGGTGACTTGTGGAAGCAAGGATGCGGTCATGGTCGATGGCATCCAACACTTTTCCTTTTGCGCCAAGAGCTTCGATGATCTGATTGGCAGCAGACAATGCTCGTGATGATGTCCGCTCTAATGGGGTGAGTAAAAATGGTGCAGCATAGTAGAGCGTTCGTTCAGCATTGGCAAGCGAGAGTTTTTCCTTACCGCAAATGGGATGCCCGCCGATGGGGTCGAAGCGTTCGGGCAATTTCGACATCGCATCCACCACCAATCGTTTTGTGGAACCCAAGTCTATTACGATGCAGGTGTTGGGTGTGTATGCGGGTAACTTTTCAAGCAGAGTCAAAATCGCAGGCACTGGCGCGGACAAAATAACAAGGTCCGCTTCGGGGAGCAGTTTGGCAGGGTCACTGTCGGCATAGTCCACGATGTGTTGAGACAGAGCAAGCTCGAGCGTGGGAAGATGCGGGTCGATCCCATAGAGACTGGCGCATTTGCCGCGCAATCCCAATGCCAGCGAGCCGCCCATCAAGCCCAATCCGATGATGGCGATCTTGGACTCTGCGAGATTAAAGTCAGGCTGTGACATGGGAATTGACGAGTTTGCGGTCGACCGCTTCCGCTACCGCTTTGACCTGCTTCACCATTTTGGCAAAGGCTTCCGGTGTGAGCGACTGCTTGCCATCAGAGACGGCGCGCGCAGGATCTTGATGAACTTCAACGATGATGCCGTCGGCTCCAGCAGCGACACCTGCTTTTGCAATGGAAGAAACAAAAGCAGAGTCACCTGTGGAATGAGACGGATCGATGACAACAGGAAGATGTGTGAGTTTCTTGAGCACAGGCACAGCATTGATGTCGGTAGTGTTGCGTGTGGCAGTTTCGAACGTACGGATGCCTCGTTCGCACAAGATGACCTTGTGATTACCGCCGTTGAGAATGTATTCGCTTGCCATCAACATCTCTTCGATGGTGGCAGACATGCCACGCTTGAAAAGCACGGGCGTGCGGGTTTCACCAAGTGCGCGGAGCAGATTGAAGTTCTGCATGTTGCGCGCACCAAGCTGAAAAATATCCACATATTTTTCCATCATGGGAATCTGCGAGACTGCCATCACTTCCACGACGATGGGCAAACCGGTCTTCTCGCGGGCTTCTGCCATGTATTCGAGACCTTCTTCGCCGAGACCTTGGAAAGCATATGGCGATGTACGCGGTTTGAACACGCCGCCACGCAAAGCGTTCGCACCCGCTTCTTTTACAGCTTGAGCGATCTCGAGAATTTGTTCGCGACCTTCCACCGAGCATGGACCGGCAATGATGGGCACTTCGGTACCGCCAATGGTGAAGCCATTGAACTCGAAAACAGAGTCTTGTTCATGAAATTGGCGTGAAGCAAGTTTATAGGGCTTGGAAATGCGCTGCACTTCAAGCACACCCGGGAAGGCTTCAAAGGTTTCTTTGAGGACGTAATGTCCGTCACCGACTGCACCGATGATGGTTTGTTCCACACCAAAGATGGGGTGAGCCGTAAGTTTGTGTCCTTCAACAGCCTTAATGACTGCGTCAATTTGTTCGCGCGGTGCGCCGGGTTGCATGATGATCATCATGGTGGTGGTTTCCTTTTTATTTTCTTAGGGCGGGGTTTCCCTGCCCAATATTTATGTTGCAGACAATTTCAAGGGCGAGGAGACCTCACCCCTACGTGATTACGCCCAACCATGTTTCGCTTGCTGGTACGCGGATGAGACAGCCAGTTTGCGTCCCATCACTTGCGCGATCTGACCAACTTGTGTGACCATCTGCGCGAACTTTTCAGGCTTGAGCGATTGCTTGCCGTCAGAGACCGCCTTGGCTGGGTCTGGGTGGACTTCGACAATCAGTCCATCGGCACCGGCGGCGATACCTGCACGAGCAATGGCGGCAACATAATCTGCATGACCTGTGGAATGGCTTGGGTCAAGGATGACAGGTAAATGAGTTAGGTTCTTCAAAACAGGAATAGCATTGATATCAGTCGTATTGCGCGTGGATGTTTCGAATGTCCGAATGCCGCGCTCGCACAACATCACACGGTTATTTCCCCCCGCCAAAATATATTCAGCAGACATGAGCAGTTCTTCGACCGTGGCGGAAAGTCCGCGTTTGAGCAAGACCGCCGTACGCGATTCGCCGATGGCTCGCAACAGGTTGAAGTTCTGCATATTGCGCGCGCCTACTTGCAGCACATCCACATACTTCACCATCACATCCAACTGTACCTGCGACATGATCTCCACCACAATGGGCAGACCAGTCTTTTCGCGCGCTTCGGCAAGCAGTTCGAGCCCTTCTTCACCGAGACCCTGGAAAGCATACGGGGATGTGCGCGGCTTGAAGACGCCTCCGCGCAACGCGCACGCGCCCGCCTCTTTCACAGCCATGGCGGTTTCAATGATCTGTGAGCGACTCTCCACTGAACACGGTCCCGCAATGACGGCGATCTCTTCCCCGCCCACCATGAATCCATCGATGGGGAGGATGGTATTCTCCGGGTGAAACTGTCGTGACGCCAATTTGTATGGCTGGGTAATGCGCTGAACGACATCGACACCGTCCAAGCCTTCGAAGCGCTCGGTCGGAATGTTATGTGTCTCGCCAATGGCGCCGATAATGGTCGCTTCAACACCCTGCGAAAGGTGAACGCTCAACCCCATCGATTTGACTTCCGCGATCACCGCTTCGGTCTGCTGCGGAGTCGCGTTGGATTTCATAATGATCATCATAGGTTCTTCTCCTTGAAAATTCGGGTCAAAGGTTGGAAGTTGAAGGTCTGATAACCTTTGACTGTCGATAGAGTTTTTACTGTGCAGCAACCAAGTCGGGTCTTAGTTTCACTGCTCCACGCAAATACACGTGTTTGATCTCGCCCTGAGGCGTATCTGTATTCCAATGCACCAGCACGCGGATGACCTTTGGCAAAGCACCGGGCACTGGTATTTCACGGGCGCACATCATTGGAACCATGCTCCATCCCATTTGGCGGGCGGCTTGAGCGGGGAAGGTGGCAGCAAGGTCTTCGGTCACCGTAAAGATGGCGCTGCCAATATCTTCGGGTCTCATACTGGCATTCTCTTTCACAATAGCTTCAAGCAGTTCACGGGTGGCTTGCAATATCGTTTCTGCTTCGTCCTCTGCGACGGTGGTCGCGCCGCGAATTCCACGGGTGGGCATACATTACTCCTGGACTCCCCTCTCCTTTTTTAGGAGAGGGATTGGGGGTGAGGTGGTAATAAAAAAGAGCGAGACCGCGTGGTCTCGCTCTTTTGCATCCAGATTTATATTCTCTGTCTACTTAAGCGCCACCAACGGCAGCCGATTTCGGAGCCGTAAAATAATAGTACGCAAACCAACGAGTGGACTTAAGCATGTTGGGCGCTATTCTATGCATGGAAGGCATTTGAGTCAAGGGGGAGAATTGTGTTACCCATGGTCAATTGACGATTGACCATCGAAAACCCATCGTCCATCGTCCATGGTCTATCGTCAGTTCTCCAAAAGAGTATAATCACCTCAGTATGTCCATCCTTTCAAATAAACACATCCTCCTTGGGGTGACCGGGTCTATTGCGGCGTACAAAGCAGCAGACCTGGCTTCCAAGTTGACACAGGCAGGGGCGAAGGTGGATGTGATTCTGACAGGCGCAGGGGAAAAATTTGTAACACCGCTTACCTATCAATCCGTTACCGGACGCAAAGCCTATACTGACAAAGACCTGTGGGGTGATGAAGCCCATGTGATGCACATCAGCCTCGGCAAAACGGCAGACCTTCTCGTCATTGCACCATGCACTGCGGATACGATGGCAAAACTCGCACACGGCATTGCAGACAATCTTCTCACCGTTACCGCCCTCGCTGCGACTTGTCCGATCCTGATCGCACCTGCCATGGATGGCGGGATGTTCGACCACCCCGCTACACAAGAGAATCTCAAAACGCTTCAGACTCGCGGTGTGCTGGTTGCCGGACCCGCCGCCGGGCACCTCGCTTCAGGCATGAGCGGCGTAGGTCGCATGCTCGAGCCGATGGATATTCTCGGTCACATCCGCATGGCGCTTGGTAAAAATGGAAAACTCGCGGGCAAGAAAGTCGTCGTCACCGCCGGTGGGACGCAAGAAGCCATCGACCCGGTAAGAGTCATCACCAATCATTCGTCTGGCAAGCAGGGTTATGCCCTTGCACAAGCCGCACTTGACGCAGGTGCAGAGGTCACTCTGATCACTACACCAACGGCATTAACTCCGCCGATTGGCGCGGACGTTGTCAATGTCAAAAGCGTTCAAGACATGCTCGATGCCTTGCTCCATGAAAAAGCCGATGCGCTCATCATGGCAGCCGCAGGCGCAGACTTCCGCCCGGTGAATGTGGCGAAAGATAAGCTCAAAAAACGCGATGGCATTCCGCAGATCCAGCTTGAGGCGGCACCCGATATCCTGAAAACGCTGTCAAGCCAGAGCGGAGAAAAGAAGCGTTTCAACGTCACGGTAGGGTTTGCGGCAGAAAGTCGCGACCTGCTGGCGAATGCCTCCGAGAAATTAAGAACCAAAGGGTTAGACCTTATCGCTGCGAACGACATTTCTGCAAATGATGCCGGGTTTGCTGTTGAGACCAATCGCATTACATTATTATTTGCAAATGGAACACAGGAATCGTTGCCGCTTATGAGCAAAAGTGAAGTGGCTGAAAAAATCATCGAACACATTGCGAGGCTGCTGGAGTAATATGCGTATTTTGGTCATGTCAGATATTCATGCGAACTACACTGCGCTGAAAGCAGTATTAAGTGACGCGGGAACTGTGGATGAAACCTGGTGTCTTGGGGATCTGGTTGGGTATGGACCGGACCCGAATGCTGTGGTGGAGGAAGTGCAAGAGATCAAGAATCTGACATGCCTGATGGGCAATCACGATGTGGCGGTCATTGGACGTATGTCGCTGGAGACCTTCAATGGCGATGCCAAGCGTTCGTTGATGTATCACGAAAAAGTGCTCACCGCCAGCAACGCCGAATTCATCAAGACCCTGCCCACGAAAGTAAAAGTGCGCGGCGAAGCGACGATGGCGCATGGCAGTCCGCGGGACCCGTTGTGGGAATACATTCTCAATGGCATGACCGCGAGTTTGAACTTTGAGTATTTCGAAACGCCCTGGTGCTTTGTAGGACATTCCCACATTCAAAGCAGTTTTGCCCAAAACGATGGAACAGGACGAGTCGTTGTTGAACAGACCAAGCCGGATGTGACGCTTCAACTTCACCCGAAACTGATCATCAACCCTGGGAGCGTAGGTCAACCCCGCGACCGTGACCCGCGTGCCGCCTATGCCATTTACGATACGGAAGCCCGCACATGGACCCCAAAACGGGTGCCATATAACATTGCCGAAGTGCAGGAACGCATTCGCGCAGCAGGGTTGCCTGAAAAACACGCAGTAAGAATCGGCGAAGGTTGGTGACATCTCCCACAAAAGTCCTCCTTGAAGTTCGGGAGGACTTTTTCATTATGAGAAGTTGTACAATACGAAGGGAACAATTTATTTTAGACCAGCGTCCTTTGAAGAGAGAAATCACCAAAGGAAAAAGGAGAACGAAATGAAACGCCTCATACCATATAGCTTAGTTCTTATTGCAACCATTATTCTCGGAGCCTGCGCCGGCGCACGCTCCTCTGAACCTGAATTTTACGGCGGGGCTGCCCCGGCTGCAGAAGAACCGTATTCAGACAAATCTGTGATGCCTGCACCCACCATGATGTATGCCACCGATGGGATCGCCGCCGAAGAAGCTGCGGCTCCGGTAAGTGGTGAGGGTGGTGGTAACGCCAACGCCGCCCAGGTGGAACGCCTCGTTATTCAAAACGCCGACCTTTCTGTCGTTGTCTCTGATGTGGAACTGCGCATGGATGAAATCAGCAAAATGGCAGTGGATATGGGCGGGTTCGTGGTGTCCTCTAATTTGTATCAGGGATACACCAGTGATTACACCCCTGTCCCTGAAGCGAGTTTAACCATTCGCGTCCCATCTGAAAAGTTGGATGAGGCGCTTGAACTCATCAAGAAAGATGCAGTCGAAGTTCAAAATGAGACCCGTTCCGGCACGGATGTCACCGCCGAATATGTGGACTTAAAGTCCCGCCTTAAGACCTATGAAGCCGCTGAAAAAGAATTGACCGAACTCATGGAAAATTCTCAGAACGCTGAAGAGGTCGTCAACATCTTCAACCAGTTAATGTACTACCGCGAACAGATCGAACTGGTGAAGGGGCAGATCAAGTATTATGAAGAAGCTGCTGCTCTTTCTGCCATCAGTGTTCGTTTGGTCGCAGAAGAGACCATCAAGCCAGTGACCATCGGCAAATGGGAACCGAAAGGCGTCGCGTTGGAAGCCATCCAAGATCTGCTCGACTTCTGGAAAGGCTTTGTCGATTTCATGATCCGCTTCGTGATCTATACCTTGCCTGTACTGGTCACCATCGGTATCCCGTTCTATCTGGCTTTCCTTGGTCTGCGCTGGGTTTTCCGCAAGATGCGCGGCAATAAAAAGAAGGTTGAACCAGAGCAGAAGGAAGAGAAGAAGTAACGAGAAATAAGTAACGAGAGGATGGCGTAAAGCCATCCTCTCATCTTTTCTACACGGATGAAACCAGATCGGTTTCTTGATTCGTTCCATCCATGAATTTCGTCTACGAAAGAACCTGTTTTATAATCACTTTATATGGACTCTCTCATTCAAGACGCAAAAACCCTTTTCAACGTCCACCTTACGGCGCGGCAAGTAATGGCGCTCATCAATTATGAAAAAGAGTTGATGGAGTGGAATCAGAAATTCAACCTCACCGCCATTCGCGATGTTGAGTCCATTCGCACCAAGCATTTTCTGGATTCCTATTCCTGTGTGCTGGCGTGGAAAGCCAATCCCCCGCACCGCCTCATTGACGTGGGGACAGGTGCAGGTTTCCCTAGCATTCCGCTCAAGATCATTTACCCCACCATGCATGTCACTCTGGTGGAATCGGTTGGCAAGAAAGCCATGTTCTGTCAGCACATCGTGCAAACGCTCGGGTTGGAAAATGTGGAAGTGATCCAAGCCCGAGCCGAAGACCTCGGACAAAAACCAGCGCATCGCGAAACCTACGATTGGGCGGTGGCACGTGCCGTAGCCAATCTCAACATCCTGAGCGAATACCTGCTCCCGCTCGTCAAACTTGGCGGGACAATGCTTGCCCAAAAAGGTGAAACCGGACCCGCCGAAGCACAGACCGCGGAGAAGGCGATGAAAATTTTAGGTGGAAAATTAAAGCAGTTGATCCCCGTCAACCTGCCGGGCGTTGCAGATGATCGTTATCTTGTTCTGGTAGACAAAGTCGCAGCCACGCCGCCGAAATATCCGCGCAAGGCGGGCATTCCAATGAAAACTCCTCTGTAAAACAATCTAGCTCAATACCCACTCTCTTGCCTTATTCAGATCGTCGAACTGCCGAAAATCGTATCCTCGATTTCGGAAGACAGTTTCCATAAAAAGTGTGTCGCTCGTCAATTCTTTAAAAACCATGGCGATCTTCCAGTGTGTGGAAATACCGATCTGCCTATTGATCTCAGGCCGCTCATAATACTCCATCAGTTTGAACGCAAGGGTCGTTTGGCGATGGTCCACGATCTGCAAGTTGCATTGATACCGCTGCATTGCCTCCACGATCTCACCCACCATGGCATTGGCAACATCCCTGGTCATTACCCCTCTAGTTCTTATATACAAAATACATTCATCTGCAAGATATTCGATCGTCCATTCCATGAACTTTACCTTTAAATTAAAAGGGCATGGTGGTGTGATAACCACCACGCCCTAAGGATTTCTTATTTTCCAAACCACATTCTACCAAGCAGATTATCTTTCTTGATGAACTGATGGAACATCGCTGCACCAAAATGCAGTAAAACAATCGCGAGTAAGATCCACGAGAAAAATCCGTGACCGCCGCGCGGCAGATAATCGAAGAAATTAGATGGATACGGTGCGGCTCCGCTGAACACGGCAGGCAGGTTTGCCAGTTGGAACAAGCCAAGTCCGCTGACCGCCATACCCACCAAAATAAAATACAAGAGGAAGTGCACTGCCTTTGCCACAAAGTTCAAAAAAGCATTGCCGGCATCTGCTGGAGCAGGACGCTTGGTCGTAAAACGCAGCACAAGGCGGACGATCAACAACAAAGCGATCGCGCCACCAATGTACGTATGGCTTTGCAGCATCATCGGCTTTTGCGGATCTTCCGGCGAAATACCTGGCATGGCAAATTTACCCACACCAAGCATCATGACAACAAGCAACGCCATCAGCCAGTGAATAGCGACCAGTGCAGGATGATATCGATTGGGGGTGGATTCAGTCATAGTTATTCTCCTCTTTTCCGTTGCATACAAGACTATCCCTTAAATTACTTTCTTACAATCATGTGCGGGTGTAAAATGGACGGGTCAGATTGTCTCCCGTCGAGATTCGGCGGGCACCTTTAACCCAAGAGGAGAATCCCCCCATGTATCACACCATTATTATTGTAGGTAACGTCGGTAAAGATCCGGAGATGCGTTACACACCTTCTGGTCAGGCAGTGACCTCGTTCTCGGTCGCCACCAACCGACAGTACACCGCTGGTAACGGCGAACAGGTCAAGGAAACCATTTGGTTCCGCGTTTCCACCTGGGGCAAGACCGCAGAGATCTGCAACCAGTATGTAAAGAAAGGCTCCAAAGTTCTCATTGAAGGACGCCTCACACCCGATAAAGCCACGGGCGGTCCGCGCATTTGGAGCAAACAAGACGGCACTGCCGGCGCTTCGTTCGAAGTCACTGCGCAGACCGTACGCTTCCTCTCCTCACGCGACGAAGGCGCCAGCGGACCCATTGCTGGTGGCGGCATGGACATGGCGGAAATCCCCCCCGAAGACGACATCCCATTCTAAGTGGATATCCAAAAGCTGTAATCAAACAGTTTCAACCACAGATGAAAATAGATAAACACGGATATTTGATAAACCTTGTTCTAAAATCAATAATCCCTTTCATCTGAGTTCATCTGTGGTGATTTTTTTACGAACGTATAGGTTTTATAAATCATGACCAATCCCCAAACTCCCCCAAAACAACCAGCCGGCCCCATCCTTGAACTTCCTGCAGGTGTGGAACCTGAATACGTCAACCTTGCCCGTATCGCCCACTCACCATCTGACATCGTTATCGACTTCGCCCACCTTCTGCCTGGTGAACCACGTGCAAAGATCCGCTCGCGGGTGGTGATGACCCCGCTTAGCGCAAAACTTTTGCTAAAGGCGCTTGCTGAAAACATAGCACGGTATGAAGCCGCCTATGGCGAGATCAATGTCCCTGTCAACTCTACACTCGCCGATAACCTCTTCCGCCCGTTCCAACAACCGCCCGAACCTTCCAAAGAATAGATATGCATAAACTCGAATCCATCGCCGATCAAATTCGAAAGAATTTCGACGCTCGCACCGCTGCACGTGACCAGGCATTGGCACAGGCTCGTCAGTTAACCCGTGCCTGCTCGCTTGCCATCCGCGCTGTGCACCGCGACGATACCGAGACCATGCAAGCCCAACTCCTCGAAGCTCACCGCCTTGCAGACACCCTGCGAAATTCACTAGCCGCGTATCCAGATCTCTTTCATGCAGGATACACACAAGATGCGCTTAAAGAATTCGTGGAAGCCAATGTGACTTGTGCCCTGATCAAAAGTCAGCCGCTTCCGACTCCGGAGGAGCTGGGTGTTGAACCTGCAACCTTTCTCAACGGGTTGGCGGAAGTTGTCGGCGAATTGCGCCGCCGCACCATGGATATTCTCCGTCACGGATATTCGACCGAAGCCGAACGCTTGATGGGTGTCATGGATGATATCTACTCCGTGCTCGTCACCATGGATTATCCAGATGCCATCACGAACGGACTTCGCCGTCAGACCGATCTTGCGCGCGGCATCATCGAAAAGACTCGCGGTGATATCACTTTCAGTCTGCGCGGAGGACATTTGGAACAAGCCATTGGGCGTTTGCTCAAGCAAATGAATGGCGAACAGGCTCAGGCTCCCGAAGGAGGCGAATCTTTCCCCAATATGGATGAGGATGATTGATCATGGCATCAAAAAAAGGTGGTCGTCGTTATCCCCTGGTTATATTTACACATATGATGAGCCGCTGGTGGACAGCGATCTTCGCACTTGGGCTGGCTATGCTTGGGCTGGCATGGGGCATTCGAAGCTGGGGATTTGAGCAATGGCGTTGGATGACCTTTGCAGTATTGGGTGGGTTTACATCCATAGCAGGAATTACGATGTGGTTGTTCCGCAAGAGTGCGTATGTGCAACCGTTTCCCGATCACCTGCGGCTCGTAACCCCGTTTCTGCGGTTGAATATTTCTTATAAACGGTTCCGTCGTACCAGCACGGCAACCATGGGTGGGATCTTTCCACCGAAAAGTGTCTCAAAGTCGATGCAAGATGTAGTGGAACCCATTGCAAAAATGAGCGCCATTGTCATTGAAGTGAGTGCCCTGCCCATGTCGCAGAACGCGTTGAGGCTTTTCCTTTCGCCGCTTTTCTTTAAAGACAAATCTCCGCATATCGTCATCCTTGTTTCTGATTGGATGCGTTTCAGCGCTGAAATGGATAGTATGCGCCATGGCGGAAGCGATGTTCCTGATGTTCCACATCGGCGTGATATTTCCATTCTTTCCAAACTACCGAAGAAATAATGAATATTTATTTTGCATGCTCCATCACCGGCGGGCGTGAACTGGAATCTTTTTACCAGCAATTTGTCGCCGCGCTCGAAGCGGATGGTCATATCATCCCCACCTCACACCTTGCCCAATCTGAAGCCATGGAAGGCGAACGTGCGCTTACCCCCCGAGACGTCTATGAGCGCGATGTGAAATGGATCCGCGAATGCGATGTTCTGATCGCTGAAGTTGGCGTGCCTTCACATGGAGTGGGTTATGAGATCGCCTATGCTTTGAATGCAGGCAAACCTGTGTTATGTCTGGCACAGGAAGGACGCCGCGTATCAAAAATGATCACTGGCAACTCTGCACTCGAAATGAAGACATATTCAACCCTTGAAGAGGCAATTACACAGGCTCACACTTTTTTGGACACTCTGTAATCTTTATGTGCTTCATCATGGGCAATGGGTGACATATTACGATGCCCAAAAACACAAAGCTGAATTAACATCAATCTTGGAGACGGTTGTAGACACCTCTCAACGCAGAAATCCAGTCTCCTCCTTTGGCGAAAGCTGACGTCGGGCGAATAACCCGACGTCAGCATTTTAATTACCTTAAATTTGATTCGGATACTGAAAAATGAAGAAAGCATGGGCGTTTATCAGCACACATCAGCTTTTTTTCTGTATCCAATTTTTTCTTAAAAACAAACTCACCCACGAACAATAATTTCGTGGGTGAGTTTGTTTAAATTTTCAAAGCGTTGTTTATTCGTGTGCGGGTAGAAGGACAACAAAAGTTGAACCAACTCCAACTTTGGATTCCACCCAAACCCTTCCCTGATGGCTTTCAACAATGGATTTGACGATCGCCAACCCCAAGCCGGAGCCTTCCACATTATCTGGGCGGTTCGAAGCACGGAAGAATTTCTCGAAGACGCGATTCTGCTCATCCGGCGGGATGCCTGGTCCACTATCGGTCACGCGCAGAACGATCTGACTCTCCTGCATGGAGAGGCTTAACTTCACCGCGCCATTGGGCGGTGTGTACTTGATGGCATTACCCACCAGGTTGTCGATCATCTGACGGATGCGGATCGGATTGGCACGCAACGGTTTGAGTCCATCCGAAAATTCATAGGTCAACTGAAGATTCTTCTGTTTAATTTGATTGTCAAACACATTTAGGGAATATTCCAGAACATTCCCCAGGTCTACGTTTTCGCGGCGGGTATCAAAACCAGATTCAAGCCGTCCAAGGTCAAGCAATTCATTTACCAAACCGGTCATGTGATGGACACCCGCGCGCAACCGTTCCAAAAACTCATGCTGCGATTCGTTAAGTGTTCCCACACGTTCGATCAATTCCATATACCCTAATACAGAGGTCAATGGTGAGCGCAGATCGTGCGATACAGTATGAATGAAATCGTTCTTTAGGCGGTCAATTTCTTTTAAGTAGGAAATATCCTGCATTGTCACTGCACTACCGATGCGCGGCAGTGGAGTGTATTGGGCGTTATACACACGTCCATCATCAAAATTGATCTCGTGATATTTCAAAGCACCGTTTCGCGCACGGTCGATCAACGCACTTAGGTCTGCGCTCGCGATCACATCTTTTACATATTTTCCAAGAATGGGGCTGCCATTCAGGTTGAATATTTCATAAACCGTATTATTCGCCAGCAAGATGCGATGATTTTCATCCAACACAAGGACCCCATCTTGAATATTGGAAATGATCGCCTCAAGTTTGGTTCGTTCTGCTTCTGAGATCTGAGCCTTTTGCTCCAAAGATGCTGTTGTGCGTTTCACTTCACGGCGCAGCCAATCACCAAGTTTTCGTGCACGAGTGAGGGTGCGCTGCACTTCATCGACGATATCATTCATCTTAAGCGGCGGATGTAAATACCCGCCGATGCCTGTTTTGATCACATGCGAAGCAAGACCGGGCGTATCTTTTTCTGCATACAAGATGATAGGCATGGTGGGAAAACGTTCAAGAATACCCGTTGAGATCGAAAAACCATCTTCCCCATTGAATAATTCACCCACGATCATCAATGCCGGGATCGCCTGCTCAATGGATTTTTCCAACCCTGTCTGATCAGAAACAGTCGCCACTTCAAAATCTGCAGCACGAAAAGCCCGTGTCATCAGATCCAGAGTAGGCGATGCATCCATTGCCAGCAGAATGAGGTCCTGTTTTGACATTAATTCCTTGTTTACTTCGAAGAAGTGACCGTATTTTCAGATGCACGAGAAAGTCGTTGTAAAGCCGCCTTGATCGTTTCAAGCGCTTTCTTTTGTTCGTGGTTAAGCGCGCCAGGCATCTCCGTCAACACCAGGTTAAGTGGATACACAGCCGTCTCAACTTCCGCATGAATAGTTTTGCGAAGCGTTTCAAGCGATGCATGACGTGTCTTCTCGTTCGTGCGTGCACCTTCTGCAGTCTGCTCAAGCGCACGGAAAAGTCTTGCATTTACCAGTGAAATGGAA
>VFQT010003135.1_pt1 | contig 15588 bp, 14 predicted proteins | sample 3512381 | NCBI WGS metagenome assembly VFQT01 (sample SAMN10412376, study PRJNA504923) | tailings metagenome | isolation source: Relicate 2 Philex TSF3 active mining site | place: Philippines: Tuba, Benguet | collected 2017-08-29 | reverse complement strand
AATCTTGCCATCACCGCACCACGTGGTCGGACCGCAAGTAGTCCCTCGACATCCACTAAATGCCTTCAGGAAGACACCGGAGTCGAGGAGCTGGTCACCCGCATCGCAAATGACGATCACAAGACGATGAATGTTGTTCGGCCCAGATGACGGAAGTCGCATGGAGCTGCGGAGACGTGGCGTGAGGCCGTTGTACTCCGACTCGGTCTCTGGATCGGGACCGTAGGATTTGATGACGCTGCTGCTCGAAAAGAACGGGCCGTTGATGTTGATGTTGTGGCCGTCGGGGTCGAGCGCGAAGTTGGTGAACTGGCCCGAGCCCGCCGGTCGCACGAAGAAGCCGAACGCATCGGCAAAGGTCTGACCGACGTAGTCGGGATACTCCTCGGAACCAAAGCCATATTCGAGACTCACGCCCTCATAGTTTTCGTCCAGGGTGAAATCAACGGTAAGACGGACGACATCGTGAGACTTCGTCGACGGACCGTCGAAGAGTTGGTCGCAAAAGGAATCGGTGTACTGGCTCGAAGCCGATCCGAAATCAGGCGTGAGCGTCGCAGAAGCGCCCTCAAGCGCGGGCGTGCCGGGGGGTGATCGATTGGGGGGAGCCGCGAGCGCTGTGCTGCCGTTGGTAAGGAGGAGGCCTTGCCGCATCTCGAGCGGACCGTTTCGGAACGCAGCGACAGGGCCCGCGCCTCCGACATCCCATTGATCGCGGGGCGTCGTAAAGGGGGTGTAGGACCAGAACTCGGGCATTCCCGCTTCGAAGGTTGCCTGGATGACCGTGATGCCCTTGTCGATGAGCGCGCGCATCATGGTCTCTGGGTCGCGGGTTGGCTCGATCTCCAATTCGGCTCGAGCCGCGGTCGGTGCGATCACACACAAGACGACGAGGGCGAGGATGCTCATACGCGTCGACCGTGAGGCCGGAGTCGAGCGCGCGGTATGACTCGAAGTGCCTCCTCGAGGCTCGGGAGGCGAGTGGAAACAGGCAGGCCCGCGTGCACGACCCATGACGTCTCTTCCTTCCGCCGCAGGTGCTGATTTCGAGGGCCCGCGGGGTCACGCCCCGTGACGGAGATCAGGGGCGCACAGGAGTGTGCCTTGAATCTAAGCGTGACGCCAGATCCACATGAGGGCGCAAGTGATAATCCCCTCGATGAGGCTGAAATCGTCACCGGTAACCGGCGCCTGATTGATTCAGGGCGCCAGCCTCGAACCTGTGAACGATTTAGAATCGGTACTGAGCCACAAGTTTCAGGAGGCGCTCATGGACATCAGGGGCGCCCTCTTCCTCGTTTGCGAGGGTGCGATCGGAATAGACCGCAGACAGCACTCCGATGTTACGCCAGAAGTACCAGTGAGCGCCCACGCGCCACTGGAGCTCGTCGAGCTGCTTGGCGACGTCCGTCTCGGCGACGGCCGGAGGATTGTCCATCTCGCCTGGCAGGTACTGACCGAAGTCGGCCGCGAGCAGGATCGTCTTGTCCCAGAGGAGGTAACCGAGCGAAACGTTATAGGCAATCTCCCAGGAGCCGAACTCGAGCTCGCGCTTGAGGTAGGTCTCCGCCTGGGCGATCAAGCGACCTGTCCGGGCGGTCAGGTTGACGTTGGCGGCGGGGAAGCGCTCCTGCGCGCGCTGGTCGTACTTCGCCCCAACGGTGAGTCCGACCGAGGTCGGCACCGGGGTGTAGAGCATCGGGTTGTCCCAGCGGGTGAGGCTGCCGACGAGATCAATGCCGAGCTGGGCGCCGACAGACCAGGTGTAGTTCGTGTTGTCGAAGGTGAAATAGCGGCCGCCAACGTTGCCGTTGAAGCGCCCGGAGCCGCCCGCCCCAAAGACGCGATATTCGAACATTCCCTTGTCGTCGAGAGGTCCACCGACCTCGATGGCCGCGCCGTTGCCCTGCTCGAACGCGTTGTACAGGTAGAAGGGCGAGTCGATGAGGAGCTGCTTCGAGGCCGACCGGATGAGTGCCGTCGAGAGTCCGCCACCGCCCGAGTTGACGTTGAGGTAGTGGCCTTCGCCGAGCGGGATCTGGAACATCGCGAAGGTCAGGCGCGGCGTACGCTCAGCGCGCATCGACACGAGGAAAAACGAGTCCTGGATGAAGGGAATCGGCCCGAAGGCGCGCAGCTGGAGCGTCGAGAAGCGGGTGTCGGCGACGTCCTTCTCGATGTCGTAGCTTTGCGTGATGTGGCTCACGACCGAGAAGCGGATGCCCGGGTTCTCGCGGCAGACGCTGACCTGCGCGTCGAAGCGGCAGCCGAAGTCGGCGCAATCCGTGCGCCCGTCGTTGTCATTGTCGATGCCGTCCGCGCACACCTCGTCGGAGCGCTCGCCGTCCTTGTCGTCACCCTTGCCGATGAGGTCCTCGACGCCGCCCTCGCCGATCTCGGGCACTGCATCGTCGTCCACTCCGGAGCCCCCGCCTCGCGCGCCGTGCTCCGCGTCCCAGCTGCCCTGGCAGGTCTTGAACTTGCCTCGTGAGCAGTCGTCGTCATCGCAATCGAAGTGGCCGTCGCCATCGTTGTCGATGAAGTCAGAACAGCGCGCTTCGCTGTCCTCGTCGCGTCCGTCGGGCTGACAGCGCGGGTCCTGTTTGCAGTCCGCATCACCGCAGTCGCGGACGGTATCACCGTCGTCATCGACACCATTGCCGCAATCGGTCTCTTTGCCGACGTCCTCGGCGAACGCCGGCATCGCGAGCGACAGCCCGGTCAGGGACAAAGACATGGCGAAGACTCGCCGAACCAGGGTCATTTCGAACCGCTTCATTCGCACACCCGCCTCTGACCAGCACACACCGTCACGTCCGGATTCCAGGCACAATCCCAGTCTCCGCAGTCCACAAATCCATCGCCGTCGTCGTCAGCGCCATTAGAACACAGCGCATTCGCCTCGTCGGGCGAAAGCGCAGCGCTCTCCTGGCAGGCGCGACGCACGGCCGGGTCTTCCGCCTGGCTGCACGAGAAATCCGCGCAGTCTGCGAAGCTGTTATAGTCGCTATCGATTCCATCACTGCACTTCTCGAAGGTATTTTCGAGAATTTCGTCGCAGAATCTGACAATATCCGCGTTGGTCGATTGCGAACACGAGTAGTCGGCGCAATCGGCGAACCCGTTCTTGTCGTTGTCGGACCCGTCAAAACAGGTCTCTAGCGAGTTCTCACCGACGGAGGCGCAGTAGTCGAGGATCGTCTGGTCGGTCGACCGCGAGCAGGAATAATCCGCGCAATCTACGAAACCATTTTTGTCATTATCGACAGTGTCAGAACACTTCTCGAGTGACGTCTCGCCGATCGAAGCGCAGTACGCGACGATGTCCTGATTCGCGTTCTTCGAGCAGGAGAAGTCGGCGCAGTCGATGAAACCATTGCCGTCCTGATCGAGGCCGTCAGAGCAGGTCTCGAGCGTGTCTTCTTTCGGGGTGTTCGCGCAAACTTCGAGGACCGCGGGATCGGTCGACCTCGAGCAGGAGAAGTCGTTGCAATCGGTAAAGCCATTGCCATCGTTGTCGATACCGTCGCCGCACACATCAGGTGTCGTCTCGGGTACGTTGCAGGCGCCGACCCCGCCGCAATCGGGATCGAGGCAATCAGCCTTTCCGTCCTGATCGTTGTCGAGCGTGTCGTCACAGACGGTCTCGGTGCACACGGCGCTGTCACGGCACCCGGAGTCCGCGCAGTCGAGGTCGCCGTCACCGTCGTTGTCCTTGCCGTCAAGGCACGTGAGGTCGCTGTCCTCTCGGCACACGGAGACGAAGATTCCGCGCGCACAACCAAAGTCCTTGCAGTCGATAAACCCGTTACCGTCGTTGTCGCGACCGTCGCTGCAGGCCTCGTTCGTAAACTCGCGTCCACAGCAGACCTCGGCGATCCCCTGGCATTTGCGGTCACCGCAGTCGAATTGCCCGTCGTCATCGTTGTCGATGCCGTCGCGGCATAGAAGCAACGAGGTTTCTTCACGGAAGTCGGGCACGAGCGGAACGATCTCTCCGCAGAAAGTCGCTGTTTGGAGACAGTCCGCATCCTCGCAATCGATCACTCCGTCGAGGTCGTTGTCGACCCCGTCGGCGCAGCTCTGGTCTCCCACTTCGTAGCCCATGACTGGATACGCCGGGCTTTTGTAGTCGCAGCCCGCGAGGGAGAGTCCGAATATGGCGAAAATTTTTGCCGACTTCACTTGAGACATGCCGCACGTCCCCCGCCGAAGCGGCGCTTGAAATCGACATAGATCATGCACGATGGCAATTTGACCTCGCGCCCGATCTGCATTGCGTCGCGCAGCTTCTCGAGGACCGCGACGAAGGCCGCAAGATGATTTGGCTTCTTCACCTTCTTCGAGATGTCCTTCTTCCGAACGAAGTCGCTCACGAGGACCTCGAGGTCTCGCTTCGTGTAGCCCTGCTTCGTCATCGGCCCGGCCGTCGCGTCCTCCTCGAGGGCCTTCACGGCCGCCTCGAGACGAGCCTTGGTCTCGGCCCCGTCGTCACAGACCGTGGAACACTCGGGATAGAGTTCATCGTGAACCCACTTGAGAGAGTGCCCGTCCACGGTCGACACGAGCCGGTTGTAGGCCCCCTCGTCCTCGGCTTCCTCCGAGATCGAGTGGAGTGAGGTGAGGACATAGTCTGGCAATCCATGAGACCAGATGCCCCGCCTCGCCGATTGCGCCTCTGCCTGCACCTTGAGCAGCTCCGGATCACCCGGGTTTGCATTGACCGACAGCACGTGCGCAAAACCTTTGCGAATTTGGTCGGCCGCAAGCTCCGGACACCACCAGAGCGTCCGGCCGTATGTGTCGGTCTTGAGGTCCGACGTGCAGCTCCACACACCGCGCCGGGCGTTCTCGGTCGCCATCTTGGCGAGCACGTAGAGTTCCTTCGCGGTCCAGGTGCCCCACTGGTGGGCCTCACCGTAGCTCTCGAGGGTGTTGTAGCCGGACAAGCGGGCCTTCGAGCCCGCAAACTTGCCGGACAGGACACGGAAGCTGTCGCCGTCGTTGAAGAACACCGGTGTTGGCACGCCGTTGAGCATGACCTTGGTCGCAGGCTCGGCGCGCGCGCTGCTTATTCCAAAGCTCACCGCGCCCAAGGCCAGCGCCGTGGCCACGAAGAAGTTGAGGGCAGTGGCCTTTGCAGCCCCGTGAGGCCGCTGCGTCATCGACGTCCAAGCTTTCATGGGCTCTCCGCTCGCTGCCTGCCGCTTGTCCGGGCCGCGAGGCGGGCGGACCATGCCTTCCCAAAGCACCGTTTGCAAGCGAAAGCGGGGATTTCGGCACGAGGACCGCGAAGGCGAACCCTCCGCGCAATATCGAGTCTTCTCGACATCTCTCTGACTCTCTTGCGGAAAGACAGTCCTCGCCTCATAGTCTCGTCGTGGCGGAACCGACACCAAGCTACGTCCTGAAACCCTGGCAGCACTTCCATGTGCGTATCACCATATCGATCGGCGTGGTCGTGTTCGCGATACTGTCCGTCATGGGGCTCGTCTACTTTGACCTCGCCTACTCGAGCGAGTTCGCAGCCCTGCAAGAGCGACTCAAATCCACGGCAGGCATTCTCGCCCGCAGAATCGACAACGAAACGCTCGAAGAGCTCGACAGGAACGACCCTGAAGCCCCAGCCGTCAAGCAGCTCCACGCCGACCTCGAAGCGACCTGCAAAGCCGACCGTGACATCTACTCGATCTACATCCTTCGCCGCTCGGACACCCCGCGACTGCTTCATTTCGTGATCGACGTCCAGGAGGGCGACGTACCCCCCGCCAAGTTCGGGGACACGTATTTGATCTCCGACAAGACCGCCCGCATGGAGGTCGGTCTCGAAGAGGTGACGGTCGAAGACCAGATGAGCGAAGACGCATGGGGGTACTCGCTCGGCGGCTACGCCCCGCTCCGCTTTGCCGATGGACGCTCCTTCGGGCTCATCGGCGTCGACGTCAGCGCACCCTACATCGAAGCCATCGAGCACCGCGTGCTCTACTCGACCCTCGCCCTGTTTGGAGCTGCCCTCGTCGCGCTCGTCGCGGTCGCCTTCTTCATCGGCCGCCGTATCCGCGGCCCGATCGGCCAGATCAACGACGCTGCCGAACGCATCGCTCACGGCGATTTCGAGGCCGAGTTGTCACTCCCACGCCATGACGAATTCGGCCTCATGGGCCACCACTTCAACACCATCGCCAAGAGCCTGAAAGAGCGCGATTTCCTGCGCGACACCTTCGGTCGCTATGTCAGCCCGGACATCGCCCGCCGCGTGCTCAGCGACCGTTCAGCCGCAGCCCTTGGCGGCGAAGACCGCGACGTGACCGTCGTGTTCTCCGACATCGAGGGCTACTCTACTATGACCGAGCTCATCCCGCCGCAGCAGGTCCTCGGGATGCTCAACACCTATCTCGCCGCGATGAACGAGATCATCGACCGCCATCAGGGTTGCATCATCGAGTTCCTCGGCGACGCCATCCTCGCTGTATTCAACGCCCCGAACGACATCGAGAACCACGCCGATGTCGGCGTCCGTTGCGCCCTCGAGATGCGGGCTCGCCTAGACGCGCTGAACGATGAGTGGGCGAGCCAACCCATCGCGGAGATCTGGCGCAAAGCGGGCAAGGACCGCCTCAAGGCTCGCACTGGCATCCATTCGGGTCACGTCGTCGCTGGCAACCTCGGCAGCAAGACGCGCATGAAGTACGGCCTCATCGGCGATGTCGTCAACGTCGCCGCGCGTATCGAGGCCCTCAACAAGCCGCTGAAGTCCACCCTGCTCGTCTCGGACGACACCTACTCGCGCTTGTCGTCCGAGGTGAAGGCGCTTGCGACAAATCGGGGGCAGCACGAGGTCAAGGGCCGCGCCAACCTCGTCCAGGTCTACGGCTTCTGAGTTCCCTCGGCGACGTCAGGCCTGCGTGACGCCCATTGCAGCGGCTCGAAGTGCGCGAGCCGGTGGAAGTCGGGCCCGGGATAGAGCCCCTTTTGCACCGGATGGGCTGCACAGTATTCGCGCTGTCCTGAGCCATGAATCATGTAGGCGTTGCAGTATCCCGACGTCGCGACCCACTCCCTCGGGATGATAGCCCTCCCCCGCCACCGTTCGGCGTCTCCTTGGCGATATCGCTCCGCTGAGACGTCGAGCGAGAGCTGTCCCTCCTTCCGCTCGCGATACCCATCGAATGCCAATGCGAGATAATGGCCGTGAGGTCCGAGCTCGAGCTCCCAGTAGCGCGAATCCGAACCCCTCCCCTCAGCGAGGAAGAGCTCGACCACCTCGAATTCCCAGAGCCTCGGATGCCATTCCTTCCCCTCGGGCACGGGGTCCCCGAAATAGGGCGCGTCGACGAGAACCAAGACCTCTCTACCCACCTCGATTCGCACCGTCGCCTTCTCGTTACGCTCATCCCCGTCCCACGTATGGCCGACCTCGAGGACCGCCACCCGATCGACGATGACATCACCAAACTCCCCCACTCGCATTTCCACCTTCTTCTTTGACAGCCCTCCCGAGAATAGCTCGATTTTCAAGCAATCCGCAAGCCAGACCTAGCGAACCCCTCCCTTTCACCGCATCCCTTCACGTCGGACGACCTTGCCACGCACCGCTCGATAACGGCCCGCTGGACAAACCTCTTTCGCCTGCTCACCACCTGTTCTATTCGGCCCGTCGAGGAGATATCCCATGGCCGACGATCGCTTTCCGAAGACCCTCGCCACCCGCATGCTCGACGCCCAGAAAGTGCCCTGGGAAGGACACGTCTTCCCCTACGAGGAAAAGGGCGGCACGAAGCACTCCTCGCAGCAGCTCGGCGTCGACGAGCACATCGTCATCAAGACACTCGTCTTCGAGACCGAGGACAAGTCGCCCCTCATCGTCCTCATGCACGGAGACTGCTCGGTCTCGGCGAAAGAACTCGCCCGCCAGCTCAGAAAGAAGAAAATCGACCCCTGCAAGCCCGAGGTCGCCGAACGCCACACCGGCTACCAGGTCGGCGGCACGAGCCCCTTTGGCACGAGGAAGCCCCTTCCAGTCTACGCCGAACGCTCGATTTTCGAACTATCCCGCGTCTTCATCAACGGAGGCAAACGCGGCTTCCTCGTCTCGATCTCGCCCGCCGACCTCGAACGCGTCCTCTCCCCCGAGCTGGTTGATGTCGCCAATGAGAAATCCGCCCTCCGCTGACACCCTCTCATACCCTTTTTCGACGACACCGGGATTTGGGACTAGATCCGAGGCGTCCCCCTGCGGTTGACCGCGAGGACGACCTTCCCCCCAAGCCCGAATTCGGCTTTCGTCCCATTCGCGAAAAGGAGCCCGATCATGCGCAAGATGCTCATCCCCCTCTCCCTTGCAGCCCTTGTGACCCCGCTGTTCACCACCTCAGTTCTCGCGGAGGATGGCGGGGACGGTGTCGAATCCGAGGTCTTCGCCCAGCGCGATATCGTCCTCGAAAAAGGCCTCATCCGCCCAGAGGGCGTCCTCGGCTTCTCGAAGTACCCGGGCAACGACGAGATCTTCGTCCAGATCTTCGCGGGCGCTGACTGGGCCCCCACCAGGAACCTCCAGGTCGGCGCCCTCGCCGTCCCATTCACGCTCAGCCCCGAGACCGAGTACGGCAACCCACGCCTCTATGCGCGCTATCGCGTCCTCGACGGCGCGCTCCAGCTCGCCCCCGAGCTCGGCTTCACATTCAACGGCGCGAACATCCTCGACCTCGGCCTGCCCCTTCAGTTCACCATTAACAAGGCGGCCTACCTCCGTGTCGCCCCGACCCTGTCAATCGACCTCAAGGCGAAGGAAGACCGCCTGAGCCTTTATGTACCGCTGTCGCTTGCGATCAGCGCGACCCGCAACATCTACGCCGCGGTCCATACCGCGCTCAACGTGCCAGCCTTCGACTTCGACTTCGCTTCGATCCCTCTTGGGCTCGAGATCGGCTACTCCATCGGCAAGGGCGACGCGGCCTACGCCGACCTCTTCGTTCAGGTCGAGTTCCCGAGCTTCCTCACCCCGAACGGGACAGAGACCCTCAACGCCGACTCCTTCATGGTCGGTCTAGGCGGCCGCTTCCATTTCGGCCTCGAGTGATACCGGGGGCGGTGCATGGATAAGGTTCGCCCGTTGACCCGGGTGGACCTCACCACTACCCTCCCGCCGCCCTGTGTGCTCAGCCAGGGGACTACTTCCCCGCCGAAGAGAAGGCGACCCGCTTGAGACTGCTAATCACGAGCTCGCTCATCCTGCTCCTTGCCTGTGACAGCCCCGGCGAACGCGGCGGCGGTCTAGCGGTGACCGACACCGTCGACGCATCGCCACTCCCCTCGACGCCTCAATCGGACACCTCGAGGTCGAGCTGCGCCCTCTGGCAAGCCACGCGCGAGGCCTCTCGCGAGAGTCGTTGGACGGGGTCTGCGAACTCCTGTGAAGCCGGCGACCTCGAAGGCGAGGGCCGCCAGAACGCACTACTTCGCGTCAACCTCTACCGCGAGCTCGCGGGCCTCGAACCCGTCGAACTGTCCGACGACAAGAACGCCGCTGCGCAGGCCTGCTCGCTCCTCATGGAGGCGAACGGCGACATCGAGCACGAGGTCCCTCCGACCTGGACCTGCTACTCCGAGCTCGGCGCCGAGGCCGCCCTGCTCTCGAACCTCGCGACCACCCCTGCCGTTGAGGCCGTCGACCTCTACATGGTCGACACCGGCGTACCGACACTCGGCCATCGACGCTGGCTCTTGTCGAACTCGCTTGGCCCGATCGGCGTCGGCAGCGCGAGCAGCTTCTCCTGCCTCCATGTCATCGGCGGCAGTGGCCGCGGCACCGCGCGTTACACGGCCTGGCCGCCCGCGGGCGAGGTCCCGCTGGCGCTTTTTCATCCATCGAGCTGGCTCGACCTCGACGAGGCTGGTTGGTCCATCCAATCCGATCGCATCGACCCTGCCCGCGCTGACATCAGCGTCACCCGCGACGGCGAGCCCGTCGAGGTCGAAACCTGGGCCCTCGCGAGCGGTTACGGCAGCGGGTACGGCGTGGGGATTCGCCCGAAGGGCTGGAAATCCGAGCCGAACAAGACCTACCGCATCGTCATCGACGGCCCCTTCGAGACCATCGACCACAGCTTCACGCCAGTCGATTGCCCTTGACCGCTCGCTGCCGGTGACACACCGCACTCAGAGGGCGTGGCAGACCTTCTGGACGCCGCCCGAGTCGGGGGACTTGCACTCCGTCCACTTGTCGCTCACCGCGGTGCAGTCCTCGAGCGTGCTGCACTGGACGACGACATGGTGGATGTCCTTGAACCCCGACGGATAGAGGCACTCGAGGACCTCTTTCTCGTCTGTCGTAAGGCGGGAGTCCGTGCTGTTCTCACAATCGCAACCGCGGGTGCAGAACCCGAAAGAGGCATTCGTGATGTTGCCGTCGGCGCCAGGTTTCATGCACTCGCCGTAGCGGCACTCACTATCCTGGGTGCACTCCTCTCCGAAGTCCTTGCCGCCCGAATTCTTCGCGGTGAAGGACAGGTCGCATCCCGTGAGCGGGTCTCCCGACCCTCCGCCTGTCCCGTCGCAGGCGACCGTTGCAAGGACGAATAGGCTCGTGATGAAGACTTTCATGGCTTTCCCCGGGGTGATGTCCAGGCGGGGAGTATCGGCAGTTCCTCGTTCCAGGTCAACGTCACCGCTCGCTCAAACCCCGCCCGAAAAACTCTGGCTCGCATCGTTTCGGTTCTTTCTCTCGAACGATCAGCACCCATCCCTCGCCTCGACCTTGACCCGCGGCTCCGAAGTCCGCATAGACCGCGTGCGCGTCGAGAGGGTATCTCGTACGCAGGCGGCGGACATGACGCCGCAGGTGAGGTAAGGCGATGAGGTCCTGGGTCCTGATTTCGATGTGCATACTCCTCGGCACCGCGTGTGAAGCGGCTACCGAAACCCAGACACCCCCTTCGCTCGACACGACGAGCGGCCCTCTCACCGACACCTCCCTCGTCGACACGGGTCCCGAAGTCGAAGAAGACATTGCCTCCGATGCCGAGGATTCCTCTGACGTCGAAGTGCTCTATCCCGGCTATGTATGCGGGGCTGACGAGCAGTGCTCGACTGGTCTCTGTTACGGCGCTGCGACCGCGCAGGGGGCATTCGAGCCCGCGAAATGCCAAACCCATTGCCTAGATACTTTCGATTTCTCGAAGTACTGCGACAGCGATGACGACTGCTGCAAGGGCCGCTGCTGCATCGGCTGCGGCGCCCGCGAAGGGCTCTGCGTCCTCGACTGATAGGTGCCTACTGCGCCGCTACCATCTCGGGCGGGGCCTGCACGAGCTCGATCAGCACGCCCTCGCCTCCGAACGGCGACTGCTCGTTGCCCTTGGGGTGGATGAAGCACACATCGTAGCCAGCCGCTCCCTTGCGGATCCCCCCAGGCGTAAAGCGCACGCCCTTCCCCGAGAGCCACTGCACGGCGGCCGCAAGATCTGAAACCCAGAGCCCGATGTGGTTCAGGGCTGGCTCATTGACCTTCGGCTTACCGTCAGGGTCGATTGGCACCATCAGATCGATTTCCACCCCAATCCCTGGGCCGCAACGCAGGATATCTTCATCGACATTTTCCCGCTCGCTGCGAAACTCACCGACCTTCGGCACGCCGAAGAGTCCGCTCCACAAGTGCCTCAGGCGCGCTTTGTCGCTGCCGCCGACGGCGATCTGCTGCACCCCGAGGATCTGGAAGGGACGGTCGTCGTAGTCGTTCATGGCGCGCGACTCTGGCACAAGCGGCCGCCAGAGGCTATAGGTTCGGCATGTCGACCACGCCCCCTCTCGTCCTCTCTCCCGACGCCTGCGCCCTCATCGGCATGGTTCATCTCCAGCCGCTACCGGGCAGCCCGCGCTTCGGACGAGGTGGACGCGCTGAGATCTCACGCATGCTCGACCTCGCCCGCCGCGACGCCGAAGCCCTCCTCGAAGGCGGCTGCGACGCGCTGCTCGTCGAGAATATGCACGACCTGCCCTACCTCCGCGGGCATATCGCCCCCGAGACGCTCGCCGCCATGACCCTCGGCGCCGACGCCGTCGCTTCTTTCGGGGTCCCCTTCGGCATCCAGGTCCTCGCTGCTGCGAACCTCGAGGCCCTCGGCATCGCCTATTCGACGGGTGCCTCGTTTATTCGCGCTGAGGCCTTTGCCTACGCGCACGTCGCTGACGAGGGCTGGCTCGACGCCACCGCCGCCGAGCTCACCCGTCGCCGCGCCGTCCTCGGCGCCGACATCGCCATCTTCGCCGACATCAAGAAGAAGCACGCCGCCCACGCCGTGACCGCCGACCTCTCGATCGCCGCCATCGCCGAAGGCAGCGCGTTCTCGGGCGCCGATGGCCTCGTCGTGACCGGCATGTCGACGGGCTCGGCCGCCGCGGTCGAAGACGTCCTCGAGGCCCGTCGCGCTGGCCTCCCCGTCCTTGTCGGCTCGGGCCTCACCCCCGATAATGCCGCCCTCTTCTCGATGGCCGCCGAGGCCCTCATCGTCGGGACCTCGCTCAAGGTCGACGGCGATTGGCGCAACCCCGTCGATATCGCTCGCGTCCGTGCCCTTGCTGAGGCACTCGGCCGGGAAAACAAGACAGAAACTTCACAGGAGTAGACTTCCTCTACACCGCCCCGCCACCGATTGGCAATCACACCTTTGAATTCAAACCCTTACACCGCCCACTCCTGGGCGCAGTTCTTGCCCAGAGAGGGCATCCCGACTTTCTTACGGAGGACCCATGCTACTTCGACCGTCACGCGCGTTTGCGCGTCTGATTGCCCCCCTCGCCCTATTCGGCGCGGTCGGCCCGCTCGCCCCCTCGCCCGCCGAAGCTTGCGGCGGCTTTTTCTGCCAGCAGGTCCCCGTCGACCAGACTGGCGAACAAATCCTCTTCGGCCTCGACGACGGACAGATTACGGCGCAGATCCTCATCAACTACGCCGGTGAGGCCGAGGACTTCGCCTGGCTCCTGCCGGTCGCGAGCCGCCCGGAGATTACCCTCGGCACGATGACGGCCTTCCAGAACCTCGGCTGGCGCACCGCCCCGACCTGGAACCTCTCCTGGCAGAACAGTGGCGAGTGCAACTTCTTCTGGGCCTTTCCGGCAATGGCCGATTCAGAGGCGACCGCTGGCGGCAGCAACGACGACCGCGACGTTACCGTCGTCGAGCGCAAGGACGTCGGCCCCTTCGAGACAGTCGTCCTCGAGTCGGGCTCCACCGACGACCTCATCGCATGGCTCGACGACAACGACTACGACCAGCCCGCGGAATCCCGCCCCCTCATCGAACACTACGTGCGTCAGGGGATGCTGTTCGTCGCGCTCCGGCTGCAAAAGGACGAGCCGACGGGCGCGATTCAACCGATCACCCTGAAATTTGCAGAGCCCAACCCCTGTGTCCCACTCGTGCTCACGCAGATTGCGGCGAGCCCCGACATGCCCGTCCAGCTCTATCTGGTCTCGAACGACCGTGTGGTGCCCGAGAACTGGCTCCACGTCGCGGTGAACGAGAAGAAGATCGATTGGCTCAATAACGGCTCGAACTATAAAGACCTCGTCACCCAGGCGGTCAACGAGGCCTCTGGACGCGCCTTCGTGACCGAATACGCCGGCACGAGCGACATCCTGAAGGACCTCATCTACCGCGAGGGGCAGTACGACCTTGCCGCCCTTTCGACCCTCGAGGACCCCGCAGCCTTCGTGATGGCGCTCTTGAACCAGGGCTTCCCCCGTGATTCGACGATGCAGGCCCTGCTTCGCAAGCATATCCCGATGCCGGCCTCGCTCGTCGAGCAAGGCGTCACCGAGCAGCAATTCTATAACAATCTCGAGGGCTACCGCGATGCGCTTTCAGGCTTCGACTTCAAGCCCGAGGCCTTCGTCGCCGACCTCGAGGAGCGCGTCGTCAAGCCGCTCCGCGACACCCAGGCCCTCTTCGACTCGAAGCCATACCTCTCGCGCCTCCTGACGACTGTCTCTCCCGACGAGATGACCCGCGACCCGATCTTCGTCGAGAACCCCGACCTCCCCGACGTCTCGAACGTTCACACCGCGACCGCTGTCGCGACCTGTGGGGAGAACCCGAACGACCCGCCCGAGGCTGTCGTCATCACCCTGCCGAGCGGTGAGGAACTGACAATCACCGGTCCGTTCCAGCAGACCTGGCCGGAGATCACCTATCCCGCGGTCGCGACCGACGAGCCCGCAGCGGGGCGCATCGAGCTCATGACCGACAGCGGTGCCCCGACCATCGTCGACCCGAGCCAGGTAGAAGCGGTGGACACGGCCCTCGATAACAAGACCCCGAACGCCGTCATCATCGACCTCGAGACCGGCATCATCCCGCCCCCGCTGAAGCCAGAACCCGAGACCCGCGTCTCGGGCGGCTGTCGCGCGGCTGTCCCTGGTGACCCGGTCGGCGCCGTCCTCGGCTTCCTCGGGGTCATCGGCATCTTCGTCATGATCTGGCGGAACCGCCGCCGCCGCTGAAGCGCGAATTGGCGCGATAACAAATGGGCGCCCCAGAACTCTGGGAGCGCCCTTTTTCGTCAGCTTTTTTCGAGAGAGTCAGCGCGCGGAAGCCTCGATGATCCTCTCGGCGGCGAGAATGTCGGCAGGCTTCGCTCCGAAGGCCCTCAAGAGCCCACCGCGCGCGAGTGGAAGAAGGACCTTGAGCTGCAGATTCGGGGGGTTGAGCCTGTCCCTCTTGCGGAAGTGATCGAGCCCGTGGACGCAGGCCCAGGCGAGGTGGGTCCGCTGAAGATCGTCGCCGGGCTCGAGGACGCCGGCGGCCGTCGCCTCACCTAGCAGGCGCTTGTAGACCTCGAGCAACGGCGCCACGAGCCGCTGGTTGATCGAGAGGGCCTCGGCAGCCGAAAGGATGACATCCGGGAACGAGAGGAAGGTGTCGACGAGGCGGTGGCTTCGCGGGGACACCTCGGCGTGATCGATGTAGGCTTGGAAAGCGGTCATGAGGCGCGCGAGGGCGCGGGTGCCATTCGACTGCTCTGACCCGAGGCGCCCCTCGAGTTGCCCGAGCCGCTCGGTCAGAAAGGCCTGGAAATCTGCGATCGCGAGCTCCTGCAAGCTCACAATGAGGGACTCCTTGCTCGGGAAATAGCGGTAGACCGCCCCGATGGAAGCCTTCATCCGCGACGCGAGGCGGCCGATGGTGAGCCCCTCCATCCCCTCCTCGACGACGATCTTCATCGCCTCGCCGAGGTAGGTCTGGCGGCGCTGATCGTGGCGCACCCTCCTCTTGTCGTCCGCCTTTATTTCAAGCGGCTCTAAGCGCGTTTTGCGAACGCCTTTCACTTCTTCCTTGAAGGTCGCGCTCATTCTGTCCTACCTATCGCTTCGCGGCGTGACTCGTGGCACACCAGATTGTGGCCCCCACCCTGGAGAGACTGCGCATGTATGACCTGCTCATCAAGAATGGCAAGCTCGTCGATGGTTCTGGCGCCCCGATGCGGGTCGCTGACGTCGCTGTAAAAGATGGCAGAATTGCAGCCGTTGGCAACGTCACAGGGGAGGCAAAGCGCGTCATCGATGCGACGGGCCTGCTCGTGACCCCGGGCT
>VFQT010003134.1_pt1 | contig 15593 bp, 15 predicted proteins | sample 3512381 | NCBI WGS metagenome assembly VFQT01 (sample SAMN10412376, study PRJNA504923) | tailings metagenome | isolation source: Relicate 2 Philex TSF3 active mining site | place: Philippines: Tuba, Benguet | collected 2017-08-29 | reverse complement strand
ATCGTGTTTTGGATTTGCGTCGTCCGCAAATGCAAAAGAATTTACGTTTACGTTATAACGTTGCTATTGAGACAAGAAAATATCTTGATCAAGCTGGTTTCATTGATATTGAAACGCCAATGTTAACGAAGAGCACTCCAGAGGGTGCGCGTGATTATTTGGTGCCATCACGTGTACATGATGGTCAGTTCTTTGCATTACCTCAATCGCCACAACTATTTAAGCAGTTGTTGATGGTTGCTGGCTTTGATCGTTACTATCAAATTACTAAGTGTTTCCGCGATGAAGATTTGCGTGCAGATCGTCAACCTGAATTTACTCAGATAGACTGTGAAACAGCATTCTTGGATGAATATGAAATCAGAGATCTTTTTGAAAACATGGTTCGCCATATTTTCAAAACAGTCATGAATGTTGAGTTGGCGAATCCATTCCCGGTGATGCCTTACTCTGAGGCAATGGCACGTTTTGGTTCGGATAAGCCTGACTTGCGTGTGAAGTTAGAGTTCACGGAATTAACAGACGTTATGAAGGATGTTGATTTCAAGGTTTTCTCTGGCCCAGCTAATCAAGCTAATGGTCGTGTGGTTGGTTTGTGTATCCCAGGTGGCTCAGTAATCAGCCGTAGCGATATTGATGATTACACCCAGTTTGTTGGAATTTATGGAGCTAAGGGTTTAGCTTGGATTAAGGTTAATGAGATTGCTAAAGGTCGTGATGGCTTGCAATCACCGATTGTTAAAAATCTTCATGACGCTGCAATTGCCGAGATTCTGAAGCGTACTAATGCAAAAGATGGCGACATCATTTTCTTTGGTGCGGATAAAGAAAAAGTTGTTAATGATGCAATTGGCGCATTACGTTTGAAGATTGGTCATTCTGCATGGGCAAAAGAAAACGGCTTGATGGAGCAGGTTTGGAAGCCTATGTGGGTTGTTGATTTCCCAATGTTTGATTACGACGAAGATGCAGCTCGTTGGGTTGCTTGTCACCATCCATTCACAAGTCCTAAAGATGAGCATTTAAATTACTTGGAAACAGATCCAGGTAAGTGCTTGGCAAAAGCCTATGACATGGTTCTTAATGGCTGGGAAATTGGTGGCGGTTCAGTTCGTATTCATAAGGAATCAGTTCAGAGCCAAGTTTTCAGAGCTTTGAAGATTGGCCCTGAAGAAGCTCAGGCTAAATTTGGTTTCTTGTTAGATGCTTTGCAATACGGCGCGCCTCCGCATGGTGGTATCGCATTTGGTTTGGATCGTATTGTGACGATGATGACTGGTGCGGAATCAATTCGTGATGTCATTGCATTCCCTAAAACTCAGCGCGCACAATGTTTGTTAACTCAAGCACCAAGCCCTGTGGATGAAAAGCAGTTACGTGAATTGCACATTCGTCTACGTAACACTCAGATGCCTGCATGAAGATCCCTATCTCGGTACTAGTCGTGATTTACACGACTAGCAACGAGGTGCTCTTGATAGAAAGAGCAGATCATCATGGCTACTGGCAATCTGTAACTGGTAGCCTTAATCAAATTGATGAGCCGTTGCAGATGGCGGCCGCTAGAGAAGTATTTGAAGAGACTGGTATAGATATTCATCAACTGCCAGATGGAGCTCTTCAATCAATGAATCATCATATTGACTATGAAATTTATCCTGAGTGGCGCCACCGGTACCCTGATGGCGTTACTCAAAATACTGAGCATTGGTTTAAGCTGAAATTACCTAGCAAAATGCCAATTAAGTTATCGCCAAGAGAGCACATCTCTCATCAGTGGCTAGACATACAGTCGGCTGCCAAACTTTGTTTTTCCCCTAGTAATCAAGAGGCAATATTAAGACTAAATTCTGATTAGAATTGTCTTATGTCATTGTTGCGAAGAGATCGTTGGCAAAGTATTCAAACCCTCAGATTGCTTGAGGGGGGTATAGATTATTTTGAGCGGGTTGAGACTGTTTTGACGGCCGCAAAAAAATCGATATATCTAGAAGTTTATATTTTCTCAGCAGATTCTCAAGCAAAAAAAATAGTCGATATTCTTTGCCTTGCTGCTCAAAGAGGTTTAGAGGTGAAGGTAATCTTGGACTGGTTAGGTTCATCGCCTTTTCAGTATGAAAAAGATTTTTTATCCGCTGGCGTTCAATTTAGTTATTACAACCCTGCCTGGTTTGGGGCTTTAGGATTTTCTAGAACTCATCGAAAGTTAATCGTGGTTGATGAGCTGGTTGCATTTGTTGGCGGAGTGAATATTTGTGACGATTCAAAAGATGTTCTAGGCAATCAATTGCCTGGTATGAGATGGGATCTTGCCCTGGAGGTGACTGGTGCGATTGTCGAGAAAGTCCATGCTACCTTCCTTCGGCAATGGCAAAGGCTTCAGCCGAATGCTTTACACCCCAAAAATATTTTAAAAAGAATTCTTGAGCAAGAATTACCTTGGAGTTCGAGCCATTTTCTTGGATTGCGACATGGCAATAAAGAGGGTTTGGCATTCATAGCTAGAGATAACTTGCATCATCGTCGTGATATTGAGCGAGCATATTTAAAGGCGATTGGTCAGGCTCGAGATGAAATATGGTTGGCAACACCCTACTTCTTGCCAGGGCGTCGCCTAAGAAAGGCTTTGGTTAATGCGGCAAAGCGGGGTGTTTCAGTTAATTTGTTGCTGGGAACAGATGAGTTCAAGATTTTAAATTGGGCAGTTCCTAGTTTGTACGGTCAATTACTGGCAGCAAATGTTGTTATATATGAATATCCCAAAGCCTTGTTACATACTAAGGCAATGGTTGTGGATAGAAGGTGGGCAACGCTTGGATCGTCTAATTGCGATCATCTATCTTTCTTGTTAAATCACGAGGCAAATTTAATCATTAGAAACCACCGGGTGATTAAAGAGATTCGTTGGAAAATAGCTGATCAAGCAAATGACAATGGGATTAAAGTAGAGCCTAATGTTTATGCCCAAAGATCCTATTTTAAAAAAGTATTCAATTGGGTGGCGTATGTGTTTGTGAGAGCCACAATGAGTTTATTAACAATCAGTGTTAAAGATAAAGAAATACCAAAAATTAATTGATTGTGAAGTGCTGTATTTAATTTGAAAGAGTGTGAAGATGAGGCGTGCCTCGTACGATGAAAATTCAGTCGGGCGTGATAATAAAAAAACTAGCGACTGGAAGGTTATAGCTAATTTATTGCCTTATTTATGGGCTTTTAAGTGGCGCGTTGGGTTGGCTTTGACATGCTTGATTGCTGCTAAGGTAGCTAATCTTGGTGTTCCAATTTTGCTCAAAGCTCTGATTGATGCAATGAGTGTGCCTTTAGGGGTTGAGGCTGTATTGGTTGTGCCCGTATCGTTAATATTGGCTTATGGGCTATTGCGCTTATCAGCCTCTATATTTACAGAACTAAGAGAGTTGCTCTTTTCTAGAGTGACAGAGAGTGCTGTTCGTACTGTGGCACTTAAGGTGTTTGAGCATTTGCATGCTTTATCTCTGCGGTTTCATTTATCTCGTCAAACAGGGGGCATGACGCGTGACATTGAGCGTGGCACCAGAGGTATTCAGTCGCTGATTTCTTATTCTTTGTACAGCATTATTCCAACGATTGTTGAATTATCTTTGGTGTTGGGTTATTTCATTTGGGCATATAACTATTTGTTTGCAGTTATTACGCTGATAGCTCTGGTGTTGTATGTGATTTACACCATTGTTGTTACCGAGTGGCGCACGCAGTACAGAAGAAAAATGAATGAACTCGATTCAAAGGCAAATCAAAGAGCTATTGATTCTCTAATTAACTTTGAAACTGTTAAATATTTTGGGAATGAACAATATGAGTCAAAACGATACGATGAGAATCTGCATCGATATCGAGAGGCTGCAATTAAGTCACAGCGTTCGCTGGCCTTATTAAATGCTGGTCAGCAGACAATTATTGCAGTTGGCTTAATACTGATCCTATGGTTAGCCACGCAAGGGGTGTCAGACGGTGTAATGACGCTAGGTGATTTGGTATTGGTTAATGTTTTGATGATTCAACTTTATATTCCTTTAAATTTCTTGGGTGTTATTTACCGAGAGATAAAACAGGCTTTAACAGACATGGATCGTATGTTTAACCTCTTGGGCACTAATCAAGAAATTGCAGACGACCCTAATGCTAGTGATTTATCAATTGCCAACCAGGCATTAGGACCACGGGTTGTTTTTGATCAAGTTTCATTTTCTTATGAGCCTGCAAGGGGCATTATTAAAAATATTAGTTTTGAAGTTTCACCAGGTCAGACCACGGCAGTGGTAGGTCATAGCGGCGCAGGTAAAAGTACCTTGGCTAGATTGTTATTCCGTTTTTATGATGTGACTGATGGGGCTATTTATTTAGATCATCAGAACATAAAAAGTGTTACGCAAAAAAGTTTGAGGCAGGCAATCGGTATCGTTCCTCAAGACACTGTTTTATTCAATGACACTGTGGCATACAATATCGCTTATGGTCGCCCTGGGGCAACTCAAGAGCAGGTTGAGTCAGCTGCTCGCCTAGCTCAGATACATGAATTTATTATGTCTTTGCCAGATGGCTATCAGACTACTGTTGGTGAGCGTGGTTTGAAGTTATCTGGTGGCGAAAAACAAAGAGTGGCCATTGCTAGAACTTTGTTAAAGAATCCGTCTTTATTGATTTTTGATGAAGCCACTTCTGCGCTTGATTCTGAAACTGAAAGAGCAATTCAAAAAGAATTAATTGCATTAGCGCAGAATAGGTCAACTCTAATCATTGCACACAGGTTGTCTACGATTATTCATGCACATCAAATTCTGGTGATGGATGATGGCTGCATTATTGAAAAAGGAACCCATGAAGAGCTATTGGCATATGGCGGTCGTTATGCTGAAATGTGGCGAGTACAGCAATCCCAAATCGAGCTAATATCCTGATATGGCAATTAAAGACCCAGCTTCTTTTTTGAAAGAGGCATTTGAAGTAGCGCTTAAGGCGGCAGACCCACTGGTTGTTTTACCAATCAGTCTTGAGAAGGTGTTTTCAAAACCTTTGGAAGGGCGCTGTTTGGTTTTGGGCGCTGGCAAGGCTGCGGCTTCTATGGCGGTGGCTTTGGAGTCGTTTGCTGCTAAGAATTGGCCTAAAGCACAACTTGAGGGTCAAGTAATTACTCGGTATGGTCATGCCTTGCCAACAAAAATTATTAAGGTGGTTGAAGCGGGGCATCCTGTTCCAGATGAATCTGGTATGAGAGCTGCGCAAGCCACCTTGGATTTGGTGAAGACTTTGCGGCCCGGCGATCATTTGATTGCACTGATATCAGGTGGCGGCTCGAGTTTGTTGACGCTACCTGCCGATGGTTTAAGTATTGAAGATTTGAGATTAACCACGCAGGCATTATTAAGATCTGGTGCGCCAATTGGACAGATGAATATTGTGCGTAAACATTTATCTGCCATTTTGGGTGGGCATATGGCTAGAGAAGCTGTGGCGCGTGGAGCCAAGATAGATGCTTTTTTAATTTCTGATGTTACTGGTGATCATCCATCAAGTATTGCTAGCGGGCCTTGTGCGCCAGATGACTCAACATTTGGTGATGCATTACAGATTTTGAAAGATTATGGTTTGCTGGATGGGCAGTTACCTGCATCCGTTGTTAAGTATTTAAACGATGGCTTAAGTGGGGCTCATCCGGAGACACCAAAGTCAAACGATCCAATTTTTGAGAAAAGTAATAACCATCTAATTGCGACAGCGCACGCGTGCTTAGAAGTGGCTGCCAAATATTGTGAGTCAAAAGGTGTTAAGCCTGTTATTTTGGGCGATACCGTGATGGGTGAGGCTAAAGATGTGGCATTGATGCAAGCATCAATTGCCAGAGAAATTTATTTATATGACAAACCATTTAACAAGCCAGTGGCTTTGCTGTCTGGCGGTGAGTGCACTGTGACGATCCCATCGGGGGTCAAGGGTCGCGGTGGCCGTTGCAGTGAGTTTTTGCTATCCCTATTTGCTACTACAGAAGATTTAAAAACGCTATCAGGATTGGCGGCCGATACCGATGGCATCGATGGTAGTGAGGATAATGCAGGTGCTTGGTTTGTGTCGGAGTTTAGGTGCGCTCAAAAAGATCAGCATTTTTTTGCAAAGGATTGTTTGAGTAAGCACGATAGTTATGGGTTTTTTCAGAAAATGAATGCCTTGGTTCACACTGGCCCTACATTAACCAATGTGAATGATTTTCGAATATTGCTAATTGATAGTGAAAGTTGATTAATGAGTTCTGTGAATACGATTGAAATTTGTCAGCCTGATGATTGGCACTTGCATGTAAGAGATGGCGAGTTTTTGCCTGATTTATTAAGGCATACAGCCAGTCAGTTTGGGCGTGCAATCATCATGCCAAATTTGAAGCCACCAGTCACTAATGCAGATATGGCAGTTGCTTACAAAACTCGGATTTTGAATGCCTTGCCGTCTGGCTCAAATTTTGAACCATTGATGGTTTTGTATTTGACTGATAACACCAGTGCTGATGATGTTAAGCGCGCTAAAGAAGTTGGCGTGGTTGGTTTTAAGTTGTATCCAGCGGGGGCCACAACAAATAGTGATGCAGGTGTTACAGATATTAAGAAATGTGCAAGTGCTCTTGATGCAATGTCCAATTGCGGAATGCCACTTTTAGTTCATGGTGAGGTGACTCATTCTGATATTGACGTATTTGATAGAGAGGCCGTTTTTATTGAGCAAGTGTTGGAGCCTTTGCGCGCAAGACATCCTGGCTTAAAAGTAGTTTTTGAGCACATCACTACTAAACAAGCAGCTCAATATGTGGAGTCAGCAGATACCCAAAGGTATGGTGCGATTGCTGCAACCATTACACCGCAACACATGTTGTACAACCGTAATGCGATATTTACTGGGGGTATAAGACCTCATTACTACTGCTTGCCAATTTTAAAAAGAGAAGAGCATCGCCAGGAGTTAGTGCGAGTTGCGATTTCTGGTAACTCCAGATTCTTTTTGGGAACCGATAGTGCGCCACATTTGAAGGGCACTAAAGAAAATGCATGTGGTTGCGCAGGTTGTTATACCGCTTGGCATGCTATGCCTTTGTACGCAGAAGTATTTGATGCGGCTAATGCATTGAATCGTTTGGAAGGGTTTGCCAGCCAATTTGGACCTGATTTTTATGGTTTACCAAGAAATACTGCGACATTAACTTTGCGTCGCCAAACTCAACAAATACCTGATGAATTTCCTATGGGTAGTGGCACAGTGGTGCCATTACGTGCTGGCGAAACCATTGCTTGGTCAATAGTCGGTTAGACTAGAGGCGCAGAGTCGGTAAGGCAATCGCTGCTTTGGTAACAAAGGAGAGGAAAGTCCGGACTCCATAGGACAGGGTGATGGCTAACGGCCATCCACGGTGACGTGAGGAATAGGGCCACAGAGACGAGCGTATTTAGTTACGGTGAAACGCGGTAACCTCCACTCGGAGCAATCCCAAATAGGCAAGCGTTGAGGCGGTCCGCTGAGCTTGCGGGTAGGGAGCTTGAGTTCACTGGTAACAGTGAAACTAGATGAATGATTGCCCCTTTACGAAAGTATGGGCGACAGAATCCGGCTTAATAGCCGGCTCTGCACTTTTTTATATTTCTACAATTTCAATGCTGTGAGTAATTTCAGCAGTTTTGCCTAGCATGATGGTGGCAGAGCAATACTTATCATGAGATAAGGCAACAGCCTTCTCAACACGGCTTAAATCGAGATTTTTCCCCGTGACGGTAAATTTCATATGAATCTTTGTGAAGATTTTTGGGTCCTCATTGGCTCGTTCTGCCTCTAAACTGACCTGGCAGTCATGAATATCTTGTCTAGCTCGTTTTAGGATCATGACTACGTCAAAACAAGTACAACCACCAGCCCCAACTAACATCATTTCCATTGGGCGAGGAGCCAGGTTTCTGCCCCCTGCTTCAGGCGCGCCATCCATATTGACTAGGTGTCCGCTGCCAGTTTCGGCGCTAAATGCCATGCCATCTTTTCCTAGCCATTTGATCGTTGCTTGCATGTTTTCCTCGAATTTTGAACTTAACTAATAAACCTCATCATAAGGCTTTTGACTTAGACAAAACATAAAATAGTCAATAAAAACAATAACTTTCTTGCATATTTGATATGCCTAGCTATAATTTTCATATCGAATTAACTAATTTTTGTGATTTTAGCTAATTCTCAGTTTGTCTCCTCCACCCTCCAAAAAGGTGGATTTCAGCCCAGGAAGTGTTTCCTGGGCTTTTTTTTGCTACAATAGAAGGCTTTCCCAGTTTGCCCATGGGAAAAGTGATGTGCCAACTGTTCATTTGAACTGCGAGCCTGCAAACATAAGCGGAGCCAAAGGAATGATGTGATGGTTGTTTTGATAGGGCTTAACAATTTAAGGTAATCATGAAAACTTTCTCAGCAAAACCGCATGAGGTGAAGCGTGAGTGGTTCGTGATTGACGCTACGGACAAAGTCCTCGGTCGTGTCGCCAGTGAAGTGGCACACCGTCTACGCGGCAAGCACAAGCCAGAATTCACCCCACACGTTGATACAGGCGACTTTATCGTCATTATTAATGCTTCTAAGTTGCGCGTAACTGGCACTAAGGGCTTGAATAAAAAATACTACACGCACAGTGGCTATCCTGGCGGCATCTACGAAACTAACTTCGACAAGATGCAAGCTCGTTTCCCTGGTCGTGCTCTCGAGAAGGCTGTTAAAGGCATGTTGCCTAAAGGCCCACTTGGCTATGCAATGATCAAGAAATTGAAAGTTTATGCAGAAGCTGACCACCCACACGCGGCTCAACAGCCAAGCGTTCTTGAGATCTAAGGAGCCGATATGATTGGAAACTGGAACTATGGTACTGGCCGTCGTAAGAGCTCAGTAGCCCGCGTATTCATCAAGGCTGGTAAAGGTGAAATTCTTGTAAACGGCAAGCCAATTGCTGAATACTTTGCTCGTGAAACATCACGCATGATCGTTCGTCAGCCTTTAGAGTTGACTAATCACGGTACAACATTTGACATTAAAGTAAACGTGTCAGGTGGTGGTGAGACAGGTCAAGCTGGTGCGGTTCGTCACGGTGTGACACGTGCTTTGATCGACTACGATGCAGCATTGAAGCCAACGCTATCTAAAGCAGGTTTCGTAACACGTGATGCTCGTGAAGTTGAACGTAAAAAAGTTGGTTTGCATGGCGCGCGTCGTCGCAAACAGTTCAGCAAACGTTAATTTTTTTTGCTGTTCTACGAAAAGCCGCGCACTGCGCGGCTTTTTCTTTTCTACAATAGCGATATTGGAGGATTTAAATGATCAAAGTTGGCATTGTTGGTGGAACGGGCTATACAGGCGTTGAGTTACTGCGCTTGTTATCACAGCATCCAAAGGTTCAGTTAACGGCTATAACGTCTCGTAAAGAGGCGGGAATGCCTGTGGCTGAGATGTTCCCATCTCTAAGGGGTAGGGTTGATTTATGCTTTACGACGCCAGAAGAGGCTAAATTAACAGAGTGTGATGCTGTATTTTTTGCAACACCACACGGCGTTGCTATGGCTCAAGCTAAAGAACTTCTTGCCGCTGGCGTGAAGATATTAGATTTGGCTGCAGATTTTCGTCTTAAAGATACGGCAGAGTTTGAAAAATGGTACGGAATGCCACATGCCTGCCCTGAGATCTTGGCTGAAGCTGTATATGGTTTGGCGGAAATTAATCGTGAAGCCATTAAGAAAGCAAGAGTTGTAGGTTTAGCGGGTTGTTACCCAACCTCTGTTCAGTTAGGTTATGCACCATTGTTGTCACCGAAATCAACTGGTGGCAAAAACTTAGTTGATTTGGGCACTTTGATTTCAGATTCAAAATCAGGCGTTTCTGGAGCAGGTCGCAAAGCTGAGGTGGGTACTTTATTGGCTGAAGCTGGGGATAACTTTAAAGCGTATGGCGTTAAAGGCCATAGGCACCATCCTGAAATTTGTCAGGGATTATCAGCGATTGCCGGCGGCAAGCCAGTTGGGCTAACTTTTGTACCCCATTTAACGCCTATGATCAGAGGTATTCATTCAACTTTGTATGCCAGAATTCTTCCCGAGGGCAAGGATGTTGACTATCAAGCCCTATTTGAGAAGTTTTATGAGGGTGAGCCTTTTGTTGACGTGATGCCAGCTGGCAGCACACCAGAGACTCGCTCGGTGAGAGGTAGCAATGCTCTTAGGATTGCAGTACACCGCCCTCAAGGTGGCGATATGTTGGTAATTTTGGTGGTTGAGGATAACCTCGTTAAAGGTGCATCCGGACAAGGCGTTCAGTGCTTGAACCTCATGTTTGGCTTGCCAGAAAATACGGGATTAACCCACATCGCATTATTGCCATAAAGCCCCTACAGTAAATATTGGAATTGAGGCATACAATATTGGTTATGTAACAAAAGGAGTCCAAGATGACGGCTACACAAACAACACAAGCAACAGATAATTTAGAGCCACCAATGCCACTTATCTTTACAGATAGTGCTGTGGCAAAAGTGGCAGATTTAATTGCAGAAGAAGGCAACCCAGATTTGAAATTGCGCGTATTCGTGCAAGGTGGTGGTTGTTCAGGTTTTCAGTATGGTTTCACATTTGATGAAGCTGTTAATGAAGACGACACATTGGTAACCAAAGGTAATGTGACTTTGTTGATTGATTCAATGAGCTTCCAATATTTGGTTGGCGCTGAGATTGATTACAAAGAAGATATCAACGGTTCTCAATTCGTGATTAAAAATCCTAATGCCACAACAACATGTGGTTGCGGATCTTCTTTCTCAGCCTAATTAAGCGGGGTAGCAAGCGCCCAACAGGCGCAGACCTCTAGCACCAGTAACAGCCGGCATATTTGCTGGCTGTTTTTCTTTATGCGCCCAAGCCAACCAAGCAAATGCTGCTGCTTCAACGGCTTGTGGATCAATGCCTTCTGTTGCTGTACTTTGAAAGCCTGCGCTTGGAATCCACGAGCAGATTCTCTTTAGGCAATTAATCAAGGCAGTATTTTTAATACCGCCCCCGCAAATCAAGACGCGTTTTGTTTCTGGGGCATATTCCTTCAAAGCTTGAGCAATCGATTGAGCTGTGAGCATTAACAAACTTGCTTGAACGTCTTGTGGCTTATCTTTACTGGAACCAGTTAGCTCTAGATGATGGTTAAGCCAGTTAGGATTAAAAAGGTCGCGTCCTGTGCTCTTGGGCGCTTTTTTTGCAAAATACTGATCAGCTAGCATGCTATTTAGTAACTTTTCAATGGGCTGACCTTGCTCTGCCCATTGACCACCATCATCATAGGCCTTGCCTAGGGAGTGATTAGTCCAGTAGTCCATTAGGGCGTTACCTGGACCGCAGTCAAAACCAATGATCTTGTTGGAAATCAGGCTCAGATTTGCAATGCCGCCGATATTAAGTATGGCAACAGGTTGATCGCTTGAAAATTGAGTTGCATGAAAGGCTGGGACTAATGGAGCGCCTTGTCCGCCAGCGGCAATGTCTCTACTTCGAAAATCTGCAATCACATCGATATTGGATAGTTCTGCCAATAATGCAGGATTGAGTGACTGCTTGGTATATCCAATGCCATCATGTAATTGAGGTTGATGTCGAATAGTTTGCCCATGAGCTCCAATCGCTTGGATTTCTGATGCTTGAAGCTTAGATTTTGCGAGTATCTCTGTGACTGCAAGGTGATAGTGCTGCGCCAATTGATTGGCTGCTAGGGCCTCAATATGCAGCTCATTATCACTAGGCGCTTGGAGTTTGAAGTATGTTTCCTGAAGATTTTTGTCCATTGGCACTTCAACGTGCAGCAAAACTTTGGTTTTCCCTGATTTAGGAATCTCAGCTAAAACGGCATCTATTCCATCCATGCTCGTTCCGGACATAATGCCAATATAGTAATTCTTCATAGGGTTGACTCTTAAGTGATGCGACAATGATGCTCTAGGAAATAAATGTAACCGATAGATTATGACTTTAGCTAACGAGAATAAAACAGAACAAGTTAAATATCCAATTACAGACCGTGTTTTGGAGTCATTAGCCGTCACCAAGCGTGGTTGCGAGGAATTATTGGTGGAAACGGAGTGGGTTTCTAAATTGGCCCGTAGTGAGGCTACAAAAACCCCGCTAAGGATTAAGTTGGGCTTAGATCCTACTGCCCCTGATATTCATTTGGGTCATACAGTTGTTCTGAATAAGATGCGTCAGTTGCAGGATTTGGGGCATACAGTCATCTTTTTGATTGGTGACTTTACCAGCATGATTGGTGACCCATCAGGAAGGAATGCAACCCGTCCGCCTTTAACTAAAGAAGAAATTGCAGTTAATGCTCAAACTTACTATCAGCAGGCAAGTTTAGTTTTAGACCCATCTAAAACCGAAGTGAGATACAACAGTGAGTGGTGCGATCCTTTAGGCGCTAGAGGCATGATTCAGTTGGCTGCAAAATATACAGTTGCTCGCATGCTAGAACGTGATGATTTTACGAAGCGTTATAAAGGTGGTATCCCAATTTCTGTTCATGAGTTTTTATACCCGTTAATGCAAGGTTATGACTCAGTTGCGCTAAAGAGTGATTTGGAGTTGGGTGGTACGGATCAGAAGTTCAATTTACTTGTGGGTCGTGAGTTGCAAAAAGAGTATGGTCAAGAAGCTCAATGTATCTTGACGATGCCTTTGTTGGTTGGCACTGATGGTGTCGACAAAATGAGCAAGTCTAAGAATAACTACATTGGCATTAGTGAAGCGCCTAATGATATGTTTGGCAAGTTAATGAGTATTTCTGATGAGTTGATGTGGAGTTATTTCACGCTCTTATCGTTTAAGCCACTTGCTGAAATTGCCAAGATGAAAGAAGAGGTGGCATCAGGGCGCAATCCTAGAGACTTTAAGGTTGCATTGGGTCAAGAGATTGTGGCGAGATTCCATAGTGCTGCCGCAGCAGAAAAATCTTTAGAAGACTTTAATCACCGCGCAAAGGGTGGTGTTCCTGACGATATTCCAGAGGTGACATTAACTGGTGCACCATTGGGTATCGGACAGTTACTGAAACAGGCTAATTTGGTTCCAAGTACATCTGAAGCGATGCGTAATTTAGAGCAGGGCGGAGTAAAAATTGACGGCGCTACTGTTAGTGATAAGTCCCTGAAAGTTGAGGCTGGCACATTTGTTGTTCAGGTTGGCAAACGTAGATTCGCAAAAATCACGCTTTCTTAAGCAAGTATGACGATTATTTATTTAATTCGCCATGGCGAAACAATGTGGAATCGTGAAAAGCGATTGCAAGGCCATATTGATATTGGTTTAAATGATGCTGGTTTTTGGCAAGCCGAATGCTTGGCTAGACATATGACTGGCAAAGATTTAGCTGCAGTTATATCTAGTGATTTAAGTCGCGCGATTGATACGGCTAAACCAATTGCTGAACATCATGAGCTCGATTTAATCTTTGATCCTGCGTTACGTGAGAGGCATTACGGCATCATGCAGGGTTTAAGCCATCAAGAGATTGCAGAGAACCATCCGCGCAATCATGCAGCTTGGAAAAACCGAGAAGTAGATTTTCAACCTGAGTCTGGTGAAAGTTTGCAGCAGTTTTATGACCGTGTAGTTGATGCTGTTAAGCATTGGGCTGATGCCTATCCTGATCAGGAGATTGCTGTAGTGGCCCATGGTGGCGTGCTTGATTGTTTAAATCGAGCTGCGACCAACAAAACGCTTGCCCAGGCACGAGATTTTGAAGTTCTTAATGCGAGCTTAAATACACTAAGCTATAAAAATGGACGTTTTGAGTTAATTCAGTGGGGTGATGTGAGTCACCTAGAGAGCTCAACTGGTCAACTTAATAAATCTTTAGATGAGGTTGATGGTAGTCCAAGGTGAGCATAAGCTAAAGCTGTAGCCACTCTACCTCGAGGCGTTCTTTGCAAGAAGCCCTGTTGGATCAAATAGGGCTCAATAACATCCTCAATTGTTTCTCTCTCTTCGCTAATAGCTGAAGCGAGGTTATCCACGCCTACTGGGCCGCCATCAAATTTATGAACGATGGCCTCTAATAGCTTTCTATCCATAACATCAAAACCTACTGCATCTACATCTAGCATTGATAGAGCTGCATCAGCAATTGCTTGCGTAATTTGACCATTGGCTTTGACTTCAGCATAGTCTCTGACCCGCCTTAATAGGCGGTTAGCAATTCTTGGTGTGCCACGAGATCGTTTAGCAATTTCCAGGGCGCCACCATCGTCTAAGCCCGCATTTAATAAATTAGCAGATCGTTTCACAATCAATGACAACTCTTCAACTGTGTAGAACTCTAAGCGCGCAACAATACCAAATCGGTCTCTGAGTGGGTTGGTGAGCATTCCTGCACGTGTTGTTGCACCGATTAGGGTGAACGGCTTTAAATCTAATTTCACGCTTCTGGCAGCTGGGCCATCACCAATCATGATGTCAATCGCATAATCCTCAAGTGCCGGGTACAGGATTTCTTCTACAACCGGAGATAGTCTATGAATCTCGTCAATGAATAAAACATCATTAGCTTCAAGATTGGTAAGTAGTGCTGCTAAGTCGCCAGGACGATCTAGCACTGGCCCGCTAGTTTGACGTAGGTTGACCCCCATCTCTCTGGCAATAATATGAGCCAGAGTGGTTTTACCTAATCCAGGAGGGCCAAATAAAAGAACATGATCAAGGGCTTCTTGTCTTTGTTTGGCTGCAGATATAAAAATTTCTAGTTGGCCACGAGCTTTTTTCTGACCAACATACTCTTCTAATTGTTTGGGTCGTAGAGCTCGCTCTAATGCGTTGTCATCAGTGCTTGCGGCCGCTGTAACCAAGCGTTCTTCTTGGTTGTTTGCCGAAGGGGTGATATCGTCAGTTTTTATCGCCATGAGTAGAGTTTATTACTATTTGGGCAATCTACTTAGGCTTTAGATAAGGCCTTTAGAGCTAGCCTAATGCCATCAGATACTGAGCTGCCTGGAGTTACTTGTTTTAGCGCTAATTGAGCCTCTTTATCAGAGTAGCCTAGAGCCGTTAATGCCTGCAGAATTTCTAATTGATTATCAGTTTGGTGGGCTTGATTTGATAAGCCAATATCTGCGCCGATTTTCCCCTTGAGCTCTAAAAGCAGGCGTTCAGCTGTTTTTTTGCCAATACCTGGAACCTTGGTGAGTCGAGCAGATTCTTGTAGCGTGACAGCTTGTGCTAATTCTTCAACACTCATGCCTGATAGCAGTGACAAAGCAGTTCTTGCTCCAATACCGCTAATTTTGATGAGGGCTCTAAATGCTTCTCTTTCAGAGTCTGTGGCAAATCCAAATAGTTGTTGGGCATCTTCGCGCACCACAAAATGAGTGAGCAAGGTAACCTGTTGGCCAATCGCTGGCATTTGATAAAGGGTGCTCATGGGCACGTCAATTTCATAGCCTACGCCATGGCAATCCACAATAAGTCTGGGCGGGGTATTGGCAATTAAGATGCCTTGTATTCTTCCAATCATGTCGACATCTTAAG
>VFQT010003133.1_pt1 | contig 15600 bp, 9 predicted proteins | sample 3512381 | NCBI WGS metagenome assembly VFQT01 (sample SAMN10412376, study PRJNA504923) | tailings metagenome | isolation source: Relicate 2 Philex TSF3 active mining site | place: Philippines: Tuba, Benguet | collected 2017-08-29 | reverse complement strand
TACCCCGCCGACAGGCAATAGAGGTTTGGGTGTTTCCAAGGTCAAAGGGCGCAGGCGCTGCCCTAATCCGCCGGCCATGATGACGGCCGTCAGAGGCAAATAGGAGCGAAGGTCGTTGAGGTCAATGATGCGCTCTAGGCGATCTTCTTCGTCCAATAAAGGGAAGATGCAAATGTCTTTTTCGCGATAAGCCTGAAGTTGGCGCACATCGATTTGCCCTTTTCGCAAGGAGCGAAAATTCTTGAACATGAATGCCTCGCAGGGGTCTTGAGCTGATAAGCCTTTGAGAAGGCCGCGGCGTATGTCTCCGTCTGACAAGGTTCCTATGACTCGGCCATCAGAATCGGTGACGAACAAGGTTCGAAGATGCCCGGCGATGCCCATCAAGGTCAGGGCTGCGCTCAGCGCTTGGCTGGCTTCCACTTGGTGCTGCTCGAGAGGGGTCATTTATGCAAGGTAGGGAAAATGTGGGTTTTCAAATGCTGTAAGAGGCAGGCGGTGCTGTGGCCCTGGCCGTAGATGGCGCTGCTATGGGGGTCGAACGTTTTCTGACTATGGCTGCGTACTAGGTCTACAATATCTGCTTTGACAAAGTCGCAACCCGCGATGTTGGGCGTGAGGATTCGACCTTCCTGTCGTTTGCCCAAATTGATGACGGGTTTTGGGAAGAAGGAAGCCTCCACATAGCCACTGCTGGTGTTTCCGAGCATGGCACTGCAGTGCTTCATGGCCGAGGCATACCCCAGTGTTCCCAAGTTTTCTACGCAGACCATTCCTGGGCGGCGTTTTTGAAGGTCTAAAACGCGACTGCGAATTTGCTGACCATGGGTATCGGAGTTGGGCATGGTCAGCAAGACTTGGAATTCGGTTAATTCCTCTAAGGCTGCACAAAGCTCATCGGCGAAGTCTGCCGTTTGCGTGTAGCGCTCGGTTTCGGGATGCATGGTCACCAAAAGTGTAGGTTGGCTCAAGTCTAGGCCGCAGCGCTCCAGCATGCCTTCGGGGCTGATGAAGTTGAGTCGCGAAAGGGTATCGAGATTGATGTATCCGCAGTTGAAGATGCGATCGGGACGCTGAGTCAATTCTTTGACGCGCTCGGCATAAGGTTCAGCGCCGGTAAAGTGCCATTGGCTCAAATGGGAGATGCTGTGGCGAAAGGCCTCGTCCATGGCACCCAAGGTAGTCTCTCCTCCGTACAAATGGGCAAAGGGGATATTGAAGGGTTTAGCGGCCAAAACGGCGGCCAACATTTCGTATCGATCGCCCAAGCAAAAAACCAGGTCGAAGCTCTCAGAGGCCCAGAGATTTGAGAACTCCAGAAGGGTTCTGCCCATGGCTTGAGATATGGCCTCTGGCTCATCGGCATTGGCGTAGCAATGGTCGATGGCGTGAGCCACAGTGAAGCCATTGGTCTCGATGGCGTCTAAAGTATGACCGTGCTCTTTCGACAAATGAGTGCCAAAAGCAATGATATGGACTTCGAACTGAGGGTCTTCATTCAGGGCCTGAATGAGGGGTTCGTAGATACTGAAATCAGCTCGGGAACTACTCAGTATTCCGATTTTTTTAGGGGCGCTATGGGGGATATCCTGACTCATGCCAAATGATAGGGGCTGCTGGGCAGGCTCACCAATCGCTCATAAGTGAATTGACTGTGGTTCAATTGTTCGGCCCTTGGGCTGCGCTTGAACATGGGTAAGGTGTGCAGCAATTCCCAGGCTGGGCGACACATGAAATTCAAAGTGTTTGCTTCTTCCAAAAATTGGTCCCGCTGTTCAAGGCCATCGGTCAGCATTCCGCACAACCAATAATTGCAGGTTTGCCCTTGGGGCTCCTGCAAGAAGGTTAGGTTCAGCGGGTGGCTCTGCTTGAAGGTCTCAATCAAGGTTTGGTATTGCTGGGCTAGGTCTCTTTTGACCTTGAGGAAGGCAGGCAATTGTTCCAATTGGGCACACAACAAGGCCGCATTGATGTTGGGCATTCGGTAGTTGTATCCCGTTTGATCATGGAAGAATTTCCAAGCATGGGGCTGCTTGGCCTGTGTGGTCAAATGTTTGGCCTTTTTTGCCAATTCCGCATCCTGCGTAAGGATGAAGCCTCCCCCACCCGCGGTGATGGTTTTGTTTCCATTGAAACTCAAGGTTCCGAACATGCCGAAGGTGCCGCTGTGTTGGCCATCGATGTAAGAACCCAGTGATTCAGCGGCATCCTCGATCAGGGCCAAGTCGTATTCATGGGCCAAGTCTTGCAAGGTTTTGACATCGGCGCAGAAGCCAAAACTGTGCATGGGTACGATGGCCTTAACCCGTCTGCCGCTTGCATTGTGAACGCATTCTTTGCGGGGATTGAGGCTGCATTCGTTACTTAAAAATTGAGCCACCGCTTCGGCCGACAAAGAGAGATTCTTGGGGTCTATATCCAAAAACAAAGGCTCAGCACCCGTATAGGTAATGGCATTGGCCGTCGCTACAAACGAAAGGGATTGGGTAAGGACCAAGTCGCCTTTTTGAACACCCGCCAGCAGCAAGGAAATGTGCAAGGCCGCGGTGCCATTCACGCAGGCTATGGCGTGAGCCGAGCCCGTGTAGGCCGCCATGTCCTTTTCTATACGGTCTACGAAAGGTCCCACACTGCTCACAAAAGTGCTGTCAATGCACTCATTCAAATAGGCCTTCTCATTGCCGTGAAAGGCGGGGGCATGCAAAGGGATGAACGCCGATGGGTCATCGCTGAACAAGGCTCGCATGGGCATGATAAGATCGTTGAAAAGCACAGGCATGGGCTTGAGGGCAAAGCAAAAATAACGGCACTTGTGGCATAAATGGTGGATTTGGTTTCCTTTTCGCCCGGCTGGTATACATTTGCAACTTCTCGTATGTTCAATTTGATTCTATTTGGCCCTCCAGGGGCAGGTAAAGGAACCCAGAGTGAGCGCTTGTTGGAAAAATACCAATTGGCCCATATTTCAACGGGTGACTTGTTGAGAGCAGAACGCGCGGCCGGAACCCAGTTAGGGGTGCAAGCCAATGAATACATTGCCAAAGGCGAATTGGTTCCAGATGCAGTGGTCATTGGCATGGTTCGCAATTACATTTTGGAGCATACCGATGCCAGCGGGTTCATTTTTGATGGATTTCCCCGCACCGTCGCTCAGGCCGAAGCCCTCGATACGATGCTCGAAGAGTTCGGAGCGGGTATCGATGCCGTGTTGGGATTGGAAGTCGAAGAAGATGAATTGGTCAAGCGCTTGTTGCTGCGAGGTCAAAGCTCAGGACGGGCTGATGACCAAAGCGAAGAAACCATTCGGAATCGTTTCCAAGAATACATGAACAAAACCCTTCCCTTGCAGTCGTTCTATACCGAGCAAAACAAATACAAGGGTGTGCCAGGAATGGGAGAGGTTGAGGCCATTTTTGGCGATCTCTGCAGCCAAATTGACCAGGTTCGCTCATGAGCTGGCAGCCCTTTGAGGACTTAAACCTTCAAGGTTTTAAGCCTTCTTGGGTCTTTCTGGATTTGGACAACACGTTGTGGGATTTTGACGGCAATGCCGAAGAGGCTTTGCATGTCCTGTTTCAACGCCATGCGATTGAAGAACACACAGGTGCTACGGCTGAAGATTTTGTAAGGGTCTACAACCGAATCAATCACGAGTATTGGGCTCGGTACGAGCGAGGAGAGGTGAGCAAGGAAGTGTTGAGGTCGGCTCGATTTACCGACGCCTTCCGTGAGCTAAATTACCCTGAATCATTGATTCCTGGCGAGATTTGGAGAGAATATTTGGACATCTGTCCTGTTCTAACTCGCTTGATGCCAGGGGCGCGGGAATTCATAAAAGCCATCGCTCCACATTATAAGTTGGCCATACTGACCAATGGGTTTGAACACACCCAGCTGACCAAGCTAGCTTGCTGTGGTTTAGGGGAATACGTTGAATTCATGCTTTCAAGCGAAGGTCTTGGTCATGCCAAGCCCAGTCCTATATTCTTTGAAGCCGCATTGCAAAAGGCCCAAGTGGGGGCAGGAGAATGCCTGTATATTGGCGATACCTTTCGCACCGATGTGATTGGTGGAATAGAGTCAGGAATACGAACGGCTTGGTACTTGAGAGAGCGAGAAGTGGTTCAGGCAGAAATGGAAGATTCATCCGAGTGGAAGAACTGGCAGCCCGCTCATTCTTCTTTGTATTTGGGGAGTTTTCAACATTTGCCTCAATTGCAACGAGCCTTGCTGACAGGGATTTGACCTGCAGGGAGTCAAGCTTCGTTTATATTTGCATTATGAACATTCGCAAAATGGCCATGGCCTTGTTAGCCAATGTGGCCTTTTCTACGGCTGCATTCGCTCAAGATTTTGACATAGAAGGAGGCTCCAATACCCACGAGTTTTATCCTGAATCAAGCGGGTACATGGATTGTGAAATTCACATTACCAATAAGCTATCTTCTAATTTGATTCTGGAATACAAAAAGGTGGCTGTAGATTTTCCATCAGCTTGGGATTTGTCTTTCTGCGACAACCGCAATTGTTATGGGACCTTCATTGATCAGGATACCATGTTTCCTATTGCCTCTGGCTCGCAAGCCTATCTAAAGGTTACTGTATTCCCAAATGGAGTGGCTGATACGGCACGCGTTCGTTATGCCGTATGGAACCGATACAATGAAAGCTCAAAAGATACGCTGTATTACAACATTTATGTTCGTTGGTCTGCGGGTCGTGTCTCTTTGATGAGCGGCGATGTGGCCAGGGTTTACCCCGTGCCTGTCAGTGAAGTTTTACATGTGGATTTGAGAGGAATTCGAAATGCCTCTATCTACGATGCCATGGGCCGTAAAGTCATTCAATTGCCCGCTCAAGAGCAAGCTCAAATTCAAGTGGGTTACTGGTCAGCTGGTTCCTACACCTTGCGTTACGAAGAGGGAGATAATACACTCAGCCAAACATTTGTAGTAGGCCAATAAGGCTTCGTCATGGCGGGGATTTCCGGACTATGGGTTCTCGCTATTGTAGCATTGGCTGCAGTTGCGGCTTTTTTCCACTATTGGAACCGGCGCCAACAATCCATGTGGTGGCTCCCTATGGCGGCTCGCTTTTTGGCTTATGGGCTGTTGGGTATGTTGCTTCTAAATCCCATCAGCGAAGGATTGAAAACAGAGAAGCGCAAACCCAAGGTTTGGGTAGTGCATGATCGAAGCAGCAGTTTGCGCGATGATACAGCCGCTATGAACCAGTGGGTACGCAGTTTTCAAACGGAATGGGGGGAGAAAGTTGACCTATCGGTCGGGAGTTTAACCGGGGTGTTGCAATTTGATTCGGCGGCTTTTTTGGACGCCAGTCGAACTCGATTGGATGCCCTTTCAGAGTCATTGGCCTTGCAGCCAATTTCCATAGATGCGGTTATTTTGTTGAGCGATGGTCAATGGAATGCGGGGGTGCATCCGCTGTATGCCACATGGCCAAATGAAACAAAATTGTACACCGTTCCCTTTGGGAATTCACCGGCTCAAGCCCAATTGATCATGGAGCGATGGTCCATGAACGCCGAGGTCAAGGTGAATGAGCCTTTTCATTCCGAATGGGCTTATCGACTTCTCGGCCATTTTCCTTCGAATTCAGCGTTGGTCGTCTCGCACAAGGGAAAAACGCTAGGTAGAATGTCCTTGGGTCCCCGAATAGCGGCTCGATGCGAGATGGATTTGAAACTCTCAGAATTAGGCAATCAAGTGTTGGACGCCCAAGTGGTGGACGCAGCGGGCAAGGTTTGGTACAAGGAGCAAAAAACCATTCGGGTCATTGAGTCCGGGAAAAAAGTGCTAGTCGTTTACAGCGAATTGCAGCCCGATGTAGGAGCACTAAGCCGGAGTTTAAAAGCCAGCCATGGGCATACGGTGATTGCCCAGTCGATAAAGGAACCCATTCCTGATGGTTTGGACTTGATCGTTCAATTTGGTCTCAATTCAACCCAACTGAATCGATTGCCCGGCGAAGTGCCTGTTTGGCATTTCCCGGCGCCTGAAGAGGCCAGTGCTCTGTTTGCTCAGCGAACTCGGCTTTCCTTGCCTCAATCGGGTGTGTGGCAGGGCTCAGGTTTTTGGACCCAAGAGTCAGATAATTTCATGGAAGGCTTGGAAGATTATCCGCCACTGTACATGCCTGTACTCAAAAGTGGGTCACTTCCTGAATCTTCTATCTACTTAAAGCAATACGCCCTTGGTGCCCGTACTTCTTTTCCTTTGGCTGTGTTTCAGCCCTATTTGGGTTTGGACGAGGCCTGGTTTTTTGGCAAGGGACTTTGGCGCTGGCGAGCGGCATGTTACCGCCGAAACCAATCGTTTGATGCCTTTGATCGTTGGGTATTGTCAGTGGCAGGTCGATTGATGGCCCAAGCGGGATCTCGAAACGCCTTGCAACTGAGAAGCATTCCTGAACAGCCACGCGAGTCAGAAGCCTTTGCGGTACGTCTATGGAAAACAGGGCCCGATGGTCAAATGAGTGGTGAGGGGGATTTCGCTCTGAAGCTGGAGAAAGGGTCGGGCACAGGAACCTGGAATTTGGTGCAAGAAGCCAATTTGAGCCGCAATGCCGAGGTATGGCAATCGGCATTTCAAGGCTTGGATACCGGTGATTATCGCTTGGTGGCTTCCTGGAGCAAGGGTAGCGCTAAGTTGGAACAATCTCTGGTTTGGAAAGTGACTCTGCCGCCTTTGGAGCCTCAGCTGGGATCAGATACCGCCTTGTTGAAACAGTGGGCCAACGAACATCAGGGAGCCATGCTGACCCATCCATACAAGGGTGGAATCGATTTGCCGGAATCCCGCATCGACGAAAGTTGGACCCAGTGGCCCTGGAGAGAACAAGGCGTTTTGCTGCTGCTGCTGAGCTTTCTGCTTGGTGCTGAATGGTTCCTGCGCAAATGGCTAGGCCACATTTGATCAATATCCCGACCTTTGCAGCATGGCTCGGGTTGTAGTCGGTTTGTCTGGAGGAGTCGACAGTTCTGTCGCGGCTGCCTTGCTCTTGGAAGAAGGGCATGAAGTCATTGGCTTGTTCATGCGAAATTGGAATGACGCCGCCGTTACTCTCGAAGATGAATGCCCGTGGATAGACGATTCGCGCGATGCCATGTTGGTCGCTGAAAAATTGGGAATTCCCTTTCAGGTATTAGACCTGAGTACGGCTTACAAAGAGCGAATTGTCGACTACATGTTTCGGGAGTACGAGCAGGGGAGAACTCCCAATCCCGATGTCTTGTGCAACCGAGAAATCAAATTCGACCTTTTCTTGAATCACGCCCTGTTGATTGGAGCCGAGTTTGTGGCTACAGGCCATTACGCCCAACGCATAGAACAGGATGGGGAATACCGGTTGTTGGCGGGCAAAGACGCCAACAAGGACCAGAGCTATTTTTTGTGCCAGTTGAGTCAATCGCAATTGGCCAAAGCCCTGTTTCCATTGGGCTCGTTGGAGAAATCGGCCGTTCGTGCGAAAGCGGCAGAATTGGATTTGGTGACGGCTCAGAAAAAAGACTCTCAAGGCCTTTGTTTCATTGGTCATGTTTCCCTGCCTAAATTCTTGCAGCAACAACTCAAGCCCAAACAGGGAAATGTGGTAGAAATCGAGGCCGATGCAGCGTTTTTGTCTCTATGGTTGCAAAGCCGAAGTCTGGAGAATGAATCCAGCTGGGGGTTGCCTTTATCTCCACAACTTGGCCAAATAATCGGTCAACACAATGGCGCTCACTACTATACCATTGGTCAACGCAAAGGATTGAACATTGGAGGCAAGGTCAAGCCTTTGTTTGTGCTGCAAACTGACGTGGTCAACAATCTGATTTATGTAGGACAGGGTGAGGACCATCCAGCGTTGTATAGCCCTTTCTTGAGGGTTCTTCATCAAGATGCCCACTGGGTTCGTGAATCGGCAAAATCGACCGTCCTTTCCAATGGGGGAGTAAAGTGCCGCATACGTTACCGGCAAGCCTTGTTGCCTTGTCGTTTGCAGGAAGATGAGATTGGGTATGTGTTGGTTTTTGAAGAGCCGCAAAAAGCCGTAACTCCGGGCCAATTTTTGGCCCTGTACATAGACGAAGAATTGGTATTTAGTGGAGTGATTAATGATTTTTAATGCCTCCCGGAATCATATGTCTAACTTTTTAATAGATAGCAGATTCGACTTAGTGTCATATTTTCATGACTAGGCAATGAAATGCTCTTTTCTGCGTCTATGCATACATAGTATGCACACTTTGAAGAGATTGGCCCTACTGGCCGTGTCGGTATTTGCGTTTTTGGTTCCTGGCCGTTCCCAAATTTCCTCTACGGGAAAAACCTTCTACATGAGTTTTATGGAGATGGAAACACGCTCAGGTGGTTATCCCGATTCGCTATTGATTTACGTGACCAGTGAATTCAATACCAAAATCAAATTGGACAATCCTCGTGTAGCCGGTTCCTTGCAGACCATCAACATCACCAAGAATACGGTGAACCGGGTGGCCGTTGATCCGCAGTTTTACTACCCCGTTGGGTCGGAATTCAATGCCAGTGATCTGAATTCCAAACGAGGCATGCGCATCATAGCTGACGACCCCGTAAATGTATACTGCATGAACCTGGAGCAAAATCGTTCGGCGGCCACTTTCGTGATGCCCTATGAGTCTATTCCATCGGCTCCTGAATTTTATGTGCCTTCTTATTTGCCCAATGTAAACACCACTTTATTTGGTGCTCCGAAATACGCCCAAAGTGAATTTGTTATCATCGGGATGGACAACAACGTCACCGTTGAAATTACACCCGCTTATACCACGGCTGGGGGTAAGGCTGCGGGAACTGCCTACACTGTTTCGTTGACCAGAGGCCAAGTGTATCAGGTGCAAAGCAACCAGGCCGATGGCAGCAATGGTGTTCCACCGGCTCACAACAAAGTAACCGGAGGTAATACCAAGGGTGATTTGACTGGCACAAGGATTCGTGTAATCAATGGTTGCGGAAAAGTGAATGTGTTCGCGGGCAATCGTTCTGCCTTTGTGGATCGAGCAGGCGGCGCTTGCGGTGCTACTGGCCGTGATCACCTGTATACCCAAGTAGTACCTATCAATGCTCTCGGAAAAGAATATGTTTTGATGCCCTTCAAGGGTCAAACTGGAGGCTATGTGTACAAAGTTATTGCTGCTCGTGATTCAACTGATGTATACATCAATGGGACATTTGTGATGAAACTCGTGAAGGCGGGAGATTGGTTGTATAGAGACGTGACGTCTGGCACTGCAACCTGTGTCACTACCTCCAAAGGGGCCTATTGTGTGCAATACATGAAAAACGGCAACTGCTCAGGTTATGGCGGGAACAGAGGGGATGCCGCTCACTTCATTTCGCCTGATGTTAATCAGCAATTGCTCAATACCGTAGTGGGTACGGCAACAACCAACAACATGAATTTGCATTGGGTAAACATTTTGGTCAGAAAAACCGCTACCAAGGCGGTCAAAGTAAACGGGACCTATTTGAATTCATCGGCTTTTACAACCGCATGTGGGAACTACGCTTTCGCTCAGGTTCAAGTGGCAAACCCCAGTTACAACCGAATTGAGTGTGACAGTGGAATGGTGGTTGTAGCTTATGGTATCGGCCAATATGAAAGTTATGCCTACTCGGCTGGAGCTTTGTTTGAAAACGTAGAATATGATTTTGATATCATTCGCAACACCAAGTGTCCCGGCGAAATGGTTACCATCAAAACCAAAAAGAGTTACAACGGTGTCAAAGCCTACATATGGAATTTTGGAGATGGATCTACAGGAACAGGACAAACCGTCAAACACCAATTTGAAAAGGTAGGAAGTTATTACATTGTGTTGAAGATGGTCGTTCCGGGTAACTGCTCGGTCGATGATACGATAGTTCGAAGCAAAATTGTAAACGTCTTGCCAGGTCCAATTTTCAATTTTCCTGATACCACGGTGCAATGTGCCAAATCCATCAATTTGAAGTTTTCAGGACCAGGGAGCAGCAAGTTTCTATACAAATGGCAAGATTCATCTAAGGCCCAAACCTATACAGCTACAGCGCCAGGTAAAGTGTGGTTGAAAATTCTGGACACGAGTACGAATTGCATTAGCATTGACTCCACATTGGTTCTGAAAGCTGATCCAATTATCGCAAAAATCTCGTACGACACTCTCAATCAATGCGGGAAACAGAATTATTTCTCCTTATCTGATTCCACTCAATTCAAGAATGACGCCTTAGGTTGGGCCACTTGGAGTTTGTTTGATTGGAATAGAAACTCCTTTGTGAAAAGTTCAGAGAAACGATTCATGTATAGTTTTGACACGACAGGTTCATTTGACTTGCGCTACATAGTATCCAGTAAATTGGGTTGTCGAGATACCCTAGATACGGCTTTGCTGGTTGAGAAGATGCCCATTGCCAAAATCAATATACCTCAAAACTACTACTGCCAATATGCCAAGGCTGATTTCTTGGATTCATCTATTTATGGCTTGGGAGCTTTACGCGCCATTTGGCAGTTCAGCGATGGCTCAAGGGATACTGCATTGCCTTACAAATACAGCTATTATTTCCAAACCTACGATACTTTCGATGTCCGATTGATTGCAGAGTCCATTTACCATTGTCGAGACACAGCTGATTCGACAGTGATTGTGCACCCGGCGCCCATTGCCGACTTTACCATTACGGTTGACAATCCTTGTTTCAAACAAAATTCATTTGATTTTCAAAATTCAGGGAAAATGCCCTACGGAACCTATTCCTATTCTTGGTTCTTAGAGGGAGCGAAAAAGAGTGTGGACGCCGATATGTTGAATTACAAATTCAAAGACACGGGGTATGAAAAAATCCAATTCATCGCTGTTTCTAATTACGGATGTTCAGACACAATAGAGAAATTGGTATTCATAGCCAAAGAACCCAAAGCGAAATGGTCTGTAACCGATTCCAACATTTGCTTCGACAGCCATTTCTTTGACTTCGCCGATAATTCAGAATCAGCCAATGCTCCTAATGCCATGAATGCCAAAAATAACTGGTATTTCGGCGACGGTTCTAAAACCACGGGCACACCCATTAAAAATAAAAAGTTTGCGGCCTCTGGTATGTACTTCGTGAAATTGGTGGCGCAGACCAATTATGGGTGCAAGGACTCCATGGAGCGAATGGTGAATGTTCGAGACAATCCTGATGCCACCATTACGCCATCAAATGCAGTTCAATGTTTGCAAGGCAATAAATTCACGTTCAAATCACTCAATGATTGGAGCGATGGTGGGGTGACCATTACCCACCAATGGGATTTGGGCGATGGTTTCCAAATCGATGCCGATAGTGTCAATCACAGCTACAGTGATACGGGTGTCTACACAATACGCCATGGAATCGTGACCAAGTTTGGATGTTGGGATTCTAGCAGCACAAAGGCTTATGTTGTGGCAACGCCGAAAGCTCAAATTGCTACTGACAAGGATACGGCTTGTTTCGGGACCCATGCTTTCAATTTCTCTGACATGACCAACTTTAACGGATCCTATAGCCGCAAGTGGTATTTGGGCGATGGTACAACCAGTACTCAGGTAGATGTGATTGGTAAGAATTACGCTTCAGCTGGCAAGTACAAGGTGAAGTTGGTGATAAAATCTACAGCCGGTTGCTCAGACTCTACCGAACGCAATGTTGAACTGTTCCCAGTGCCCCAGGCTTCTTTTACCGTCAATGATTTGACACAGTGTTTGCAGGGTAATTTATTTGTTATCAATAATACGAGTAACGAAAATGGAGCCACCGGGGTTCAGCACGGCTGGGCTTTGAATGGAAGCCCATTGAGCCTAGGTAAAGTATTGCCGAATCAAAGTTATACCGACACGGGTGCTCATAATTTGGCCTTGGTGTTGAGGTCTGATAAAGGCTGCTTTAGTTTCCAGCAGCAGACCTTAATGGTGTATGAAAACCCAAAGGTGACTATTACAGGAAGCGACGGATGCGTGGGCAAGGCGATTGATTTCTTGAGCAATGTTCAACTAAGCCGAGGTACTATCTCTTCTTATGCATGGACATTTGGTGATGGTGGCACAGCTGTCATTGCCAATCCAACTCATACCTACAGCACGGCCGGAGCTTACAATGTTCAATTGACCGTTCAAAGTGACCAAGGTTGCCCCGGAACGAGCAATATTGTATCGGTCAATGCCTGGCCCAAACCAATAGCCAATTTTGACAGCGAATATTTGTTGTCTCGAGGATTGGAAACAGATTGGAAATTTACCAATCTGAGCAGCAATGCTGATAATTATGCTTGGAGTTTCCAAGACGGGCAAATGGCGACGGGAACGGGTCCTCATTTCTTGACCTTTTCAGCAACAGGCGACTTCTTGGTTCGACTATTGGTCAGCAACAATTACGGTTGTTTTGACAGCACCCAAAAGTATATTTTCTTGAAGCCAGAGTTGTTGTTCTACGTGCCCAATGCATTCTCTCCGAATTTGGACGGTTTAAATGAAGGTTTCAAGGGTAGCAGTTCGTTCGGAATTGAGAATTACAAAATGCGCATCATCGATCGTTGGGGTGCCATCATTTTCGAAACCACCAACCCAGATGAAGCTTGGGATGGAAGTGGCCATAATGGTGCGCCTCCATTAGAAGGTGTATACGCCTACCAAATCTATTTCCGTTATGTAGACGGCAATTTGTATGTCTACAAAGGCACGGTTACCCTATTGGATTAAGGGTGAGCTTTGGCCATAAAAAAAGGTCCCGCGCGAGCGGGACCTTTTTTTTATGGTTGGGGTTTGGATTAACCCAAGTACGACTTCAAGATTTTGCTCTTGGAGGACTTGCGCAAACGACGCAAAGCCTTCTCCTTGATTTGGCGAACACGCTCGCGGGTCAGACCCACCTTCTCGCTAATGTCTTCCAAGGTGTGAGCTTGGTTACCGTCAAGGCCAAAGTAGTACTTCAATACATCGCGTTCTTTGTCGCTCAAGGTAGAGATGACGCGGTTAATTTCGTTTTGAAGTGACTCATTCAGTAAGGGCATATCGGGATTCGGCTCGTCGTTGTTGTCAAGCACACCCAACAAAGTGTTGTCTTCGCCTTCTGCCAAAGGAGCGTCGATTGACAGGTGACGACCGCTAGAACGCAAGGCGTTTTCTACTTCGGTAATGGGGATTTCCAAAGCTTCGGCAATCTCTTGTGGAGTGGGCTCGCGCTCCAATTCCTGCTCCAAGCGAGCAGAAGCTTGAGTGATGCGACCCAAAGAACCTACTTTGTTCAAGGGCAAACGAACAATACGGCTTTGGTCGGCCAAAGCCTGCAAAATGCTCTGGCGAATCCACCAAACAGCGTAAGAGATGAATTTGAAACCACGGGTTTCGTCAAAACGCTTGGCGGCTTTGATGAGGCCCATGTTGCCTTCGTTGATCAAGTCACCCAAGGTCAAACCTTGGTTTTGGTATTGTTTTGATACGGAAACAACGAATCGAAGGTTGGCGTTGACCAACTTTTCCAAGGCGGCCTGATCCCCTTCGCGAATGCGTCGGGCCAATTCAACTTCCTCTTGTGCGTCAATCATCGACACTTTGGAAATTTCGTTCAGGTACTTGTCAAGAGATTTGTTTTCCCGGTTGGTAAACTGTTTGGATATTTTTAGCTGCCTCATGTAAGGTTTTGAAAATCAATAAATGTAATTCGCCGAAGGTGCAAAGGTACGGTGTTTTTCTTACACTAAGTACCGGAAACCAGCGACAAAATACTGGCCTTTTCAGCCGCAAATTCTATGCCTAACTAGCGTTTGTTGACGCTTTAAACGAGGAAACCTAGACTCCAGCGATAAACGAGGAAGGCTCCTAAGTAGGCCAAGGCTCCGTATAACAAGAACAAAGAAATGGGCCAGGTCCAAGACCCCGTTTCTTTTTTCATGACGGCCATGGTGCTTATGCACTGCAAGGCAAATGCGTAGAAAATGATCAGGCTCAAGGCATAGGCAATTCCGTATTTGGGTTTGCCTGTATGGGGGTCAATTTCCTTTTGCATCCGGGCTCGAATACCCGAAACGTTGCCGTCTGAACTTTGGAACAGGGTACTCATGGTTCCCACAAATACCTCTCTTGCCGCGAAGGAACTGATCAAGGCAATGCCCGTCTTCCAGTCGTAACCCAAGGGCTCAATGGCAGGTTCGATGGCGTGACCGATATGGCCTGCATAGCTGGCTTCTAATTTAAGGGTAGATTCCAGTTGAGATTGGAATACACTAGGTTCCAAGTCTTCGGGGCATTCCAATTCTTGTACCGCTTGCTCAGCCTTGATTTTGGCCTGATTCATGGAGTCGCCCGGACCCCAGGTGCTCAAGGCCCATAGAGCCACTGATATGATCAAGATGACCGATCCTGCTTCTTGCAAGAAGGACTTGCACTTCATCCAAGCTTGTTGGGCCACTGTCTGAAGCCTTGGGCGTTGGTATGCGGGAAGTTCCAAAATGAATTCGCTGCGCTCTTGGCTCGGGTGCAGTTTTTTGAAAAGGGCTGCCATGAGCAGGGCCACGATGATTCCCGCAAAATAGGCCGAGGTCATGACCAGGGTCTGAGCAGGCACAGGGCCTATGAACTGCTGGGTTGGAATGGCCAGTGAAATGAGCAAAACATATACGGGCAATCGAGCGCTGCAGCTCATCAAGGGCACCACAATCATGGTCGCTAGGCGTTCGCTGCGGTTGCGAATACTGCGTGTGGCCATCATGGCCGGTATGGCGCAGGCGAATCCGCCGACAAGGGGAATGACGCTGCGTCCGTTCAAGCCAATTTTTCGCATCAAGCGATCGGTGATGAAAGAGGCGCGAACCATGTACCCGCTGTCTTCCAGCAACCCAATCAAAAAGAAGAGAATGAAGATCTGTGGTACGAATACCACTACTCCCGCCAAACCAGGCAGTAAACCTTCGGTAATCAAGCCGGAAGCCGTGTGTTGAGGCAAGATGGATTCAACTCCCGCTGAAGCCCAAGCAAACGCGTCTTCCACCCAAGTCATGGGCCCTTCGGCCAGGGTGAAGACTCCTTGAAAGAGGATCATCATTACGGCGAAAAAGGCCAAGAAGCCCACCACGGGATGCACAAACCAGCGGTCCAGTTTTAGGGTGAAACTCTTCCATCCAAATGACTCTTGGGTTTGGCAGGCCGATAAAATGCTCTCGATGCGGTTGTAGCGCAACAAAGTCTCTAAGCTAAGGCCTTTGATTTTTTCACCACTGTGGAATCGCTGCAGTTTATTTACGGTATCATTGGGTGGCAACTCGGGAGTAGCCGCGTTCAATAATTCTTCTAAGAACAGCGAAATGGGCGCTGCGAGTTGGCGGTCTTTGCGAGGATTGATGCCCAAAATTTGTAGCCCCAGTTGTTTTTCTAGGTTGCTGATGTCCAGGGCAAGCCCTCGGCGTTTGGCTGAGTCTTGCATAGTCAAGACAGCAGCGGTAGGGAAGCCGAGGTCTTGGAGCTGCTGTTGCAACAACAGGTTTCTGCGAAGATTGGAGGAATCCAATACCAACAAGATGGCATCGGGTTTTTCGACTCCCTCGCCCAACAAATGTTGA
>VFQT010003132.1_pt1 | contig 15602 bp, 5 predicted proteins | sample 3512381 | NCBI WGS metagenome assembly VFQT01 (sample SAMN10412376, study PRJNA504923) | tailings metagenome | isolation source: Relicate 2 Philex TSF3 active mining site | place: Philippines: Tuba, Benguet | collected 2017-08-29 | reverse complement strand
GATATTTATTATTGACTGTAAAATTATCAAATATTCTATATAAGTTAAATTTAGCTTCAGAAGTTGTACCAGTGATGTTTTTGCTATCAGATATATTAACATGAATAATTGACTGAATAATATGATTTTGACTAAATAATTTATCAAATTTACCCATATCAATTTTTGCTTTTTCAACTGTGTTTTCAATTTCTGATTCCAATTTTATATCATTACGAATTGTACCAAATTGAGACTCAATAAATTGAGTTTCTCTTTCATTCTTCCCATTTAATAATTGTATAATTTGTTCAAGTCTTTCATAAGAAATCATAGGAAAATAAATATTAATATATACATCATACAAGTTTCTTTTTTCTTCAGGTTCTGGATTATAATTGGCACCTAATTCATTATATACATCTAACATAAATATTTCATTAGTAGTGATAAAGTTATCATAAAATCTTATAATATTGGTTTCATCATCTTCACGTTTAATTTTATATCCAAAACTGTCTTTGAGATATGACAAATTATTTCTTAGTTTTTCATAAACTTTAATATTTTCATTAGGTTTTATATCAATTTTAAGTAATTCATTACGTCTAATCCATTTTTGACCCAACATAACTTGATCTAATTTATTTTCAAATTCATATTCTGACCAAAAATATTGAGTTTCTGGTAAAATTCTAGTTGATTTACCAAATTTGTCAGAAATAGGAATACTAATACATATTTTTTGTCTCATTGTTTTAATTGTATCATCTTTAAAAATAAATTGATTAGTAATATAATATTTTTTATATACATCTTCTAATTTAGTATCATATGTTAAATCTTCTAGTGAATCATCATATTTTTTATCTAAATTATCTGTTTCCTTTTCCCATTTTTTATCATTAATAGCTTCACTAATTAATTTAGAAGTTTCAATAATGGTTTTAGAGTTTTCAATATCAACAGTTGTATATAATTTAGTAATTTCGTCTAAATCAAAATCTTCTTCAACTTGTTCTTCAAAATCTTCCTCACTAATCATTTGTGGTTCATCTTCATCATCTTTATCTATTAATTCTTCAGGTACATTTTGTTCAGAAACTTCTTCTATTTCAGAGCTAACTTCATCATCATCATTAAAAATTTGTCCACCTTTAAATTTAGATATTATTCCCTCTATATTTTTTTCCAACATTAATTGAGATTCACCTTGATTATTAGAATTTAAATCGAATTTAACAGTTTTATCAATATCACCATAAGTTCTAAAATCCATTTCTACTTTTCTTGTTTGAGTCTTAATTTTATTTCTCATTAATAAATAATTATAGTAAGAAGAAGAAAATGAATATGATACTTTTTTAATTGGAGGCTCGTTAATGTGTTTTTTATACCATTCTTTACCATATTTTGTTTCTAATGATTTCTTTTTAGTACCAGTTCCATCAATTATTGATCTTTGATTTTTTATATGATAGCTAATAAAAAATTTATCATACCAAAATTCTCCATAAAGATTTTCTAAAAGTTCATATTCTTCTTTTGTAATAGTATTTAAAGTTGTATAAAAATCTTTGTCTGTAATTGAATCTAATATATTCATAACTTCTTTTGGTACAAGAGAGCCAATGAATATATATACTTTAAATTGTATAGTCTTATTATTGTTTTTAAATTTATGAATTATTTTTATTGGATCTTTCATATTATATTTCAATAGAAATAATTTAAAAATTTAATTATACTTATTTTTATATTTTTAGTTTTAGAATCAAATAATTGAAGAACTTAATATCATACCACAATACTCAATTGGATTAGACTCAAAATATTCTTTTTTATAAATTCCAATTTTGATTGCTTCTTCAGCAAACTTTCTAAAAATTTTTTTAAATAATTCACCGTGTCCTATTTCAGGACATGCAAAATGAGCCATTTCATGAATAACTACATACATTAACAAATTAATTTCATGAAGTTGACCTGTTTTTTTACTTTTAAGACATATAGATAGTTCTTCTCCTTTATTAACACTATATGAAGTTAAATTAGAGTCAGGATCTGTTTCATAAATAATTGTTCTAGACTGAGTAAAATTTTCTTCTAATTGTTTAATATAGTCTCTGTATTCAGGTAATTTATCAATATTCATTACTAAATGATTTTTTAAAATAAACATTTTTTCTACAATATCTCCCAATAATTCCGCTTTTTCATTTTTAAGATTATCTTTATGAACTAAAAATTTTGATCCAGATTTGGATTCAACATAAATAATATTATTACGATTTATAAATAAAAATATATATATAAAAATCAAAATTGCTGAAATTAAAATTGTTTCTTTCATTTATATAAACTAATAATTTAATTTAGAAATTAATCAAAAAAAATCATATTAAAAATTATAACTTTTAATATAAAAATTTTTCTATCTAATATATATTATATGGGTGTATCAAATAGTAAATCTGAAACTGAATCTGAAACTATTAACTGGAAGAATGTTCAAACTGATGATTTAAGCTCTCCTAGGTCAAATTTTAATGGTATGTCAAATGAAGCACTTGAATTAATTAAAAGTTTAAATGTTCCTGAAATTACTGAAAGTGAAACCTCTGAATTTACAGTTAATCATATCTTAGATAAAATTAACTCTGGATTAAAAAAAGAAGACAAAACCAAATTTAACCAACTTTTAGAACATGTATCTTCACAAAATTCAAAGACTAAAAGTGAAACTTTATCTGAAACTTCTCCATTTATTACTTCGGATATGTATGAATACATGGTCAATAACAAGAGTTCTGAAAAAGAAAATAAAATACAAGAAGGTGGTGCTAAATACAAAAAAAATAAAAAAACCAAATCTAAAAAAGGAGGTGCTTTAGAAGATGATGATTCTGAAACTTCTTCAACATCTAGTGATTCTGATTTAGAAGATATTTTGGATTCATCTGAAGAAGAAATCAAATCTGAAAAAAATAAAAAAGAACAAAATAAACATAAAAAAAATCCTAAAACTGAAAGTGAATCTGATGAAATGAGTGGTGGTGAATTATCATATATATCATCTAGTGCTCATACTGATCGTGAATTTTCTGATTCTGAAACTTCCAAAAATAATAATCTTAACCAAACTGTTGAAAGCTCGTCTGATACTCAAACATCTAATGATAATTCTACTGTAACTGATGAAAATAAGGAAATGGTAGACACAACTGATAGTATTAATACTGATGATATTAATATGGTTTCTGATTATTAAATTATAAAATAATAATGATTATTAAATAAAGTTATAAAATAATTTTATTTAGACTTCAATATATTTATTCTTATGTTTATTTTTTTTCATATTGTTTATATTCATAAATAATTCTTGAAAACTAGTATCAATTGTTGATGAATATTTGTTATTAGCCATAAATTCATTAATCTCATCAATGAATTTTTTAATTTCAAAAACCAAATTCTTTTTTGAAGAATTATGTTGTAATGATTTATTGGATTTTTTATTAACATTGGCTTTAATTTCATATAACAAATCTAGAGCTGACTTTTCTTTTACTTGTTTCTGTTCACCATAAACTTCTCCAATACTATCATCTATCTTCTTTTTAATTTCTTTTACCTTTGGTTCTTTTACCTTTGATTCTTTTACCTTTGATTCTTTTACTTTAGGTTCTTTTACCTTTGGTTCTTTTACCTTTGGTTCTTTTACTTTTGGTTCTTTTACCTTTGGTTCTTTTACCTTTGGTTCTTTTACCTTTGGTTCTTTAGGTGGTTTAGGTTCTTTAGGTGGTTTTGGTTCTTTGACTTTTTTAATTTTACTTGGAGAATACTTTTCAATAAATTCATTAAAAATTGTAATTGCATTAGGATCAACTAGTTCTAGAAATTGGAGAGCTGGATTCATAATTTGATTTGTTAAATAGAACAAATAATCTAATTCAAGATTCTGCTCTTTAATAAATTTAGGAGTTTCAATCATATCTCCTTGTAATAGTTTAGTTCCATCTGTTGGGATTGGAACTTTAATTACAGCAAATTCAATACGATCACCAGATTGAGGAGTATTACCAGGATCTCTTTTTGCAATTTTTTCAGCCAAGTATACATGGGCAATTTTCTTCCAATCTTTATATGATTCTTTAAGTTTTAAATTTCTTGATGTTAAAAAGTATTTGATATCATATTTACCATCAAACATATTCTGTAAACATTTTCTAGTATAATCTTTAGCTCCTTGAGGACTTCTAAAATTAATAAGTTGATCAATAATACCACCACATATTTCTTTAACAATAGGAGCATTATCTCTACGTTTGAGTACTATACCCATAAAATCTTGTTTAAACTTTTTAGCATCAAATTCATATTTATTACCAACATATCGTTTTTTGGTTAGAATAGCAAAAGGCCAAAATGTTTTTTCATATTCACAATCATGAGGAAATGGTAATCTAGATTTGATAGTTTCACCTGATAATTTACCCATTTCCATACCATATATAAGTGCTCGTTTATCAGTAATTGATTCACCACCTTCATAAATATCGACCTTATATAGTTTCTTTTTATTTGTCATATCAAAGTCCCATCTAGGTTGAATCCAATAATAAATATATTTTTCTTCGTCCATTTGACTCATATCTGGATATCTCATATTTGTCTTAACAAATTCGATAACTTTATTATAATGATTTTGTTTATCAAGATCAAAATGAATTCCAAGTTCTTTTTCAATAAAATCACATAATATTTCTTCCATTGTTTTTTTACCATTATTTTTATTATATAATTCTATAAAACCAACTGTATGTTCATTTAATTTTTCTTCATTAAAAGTTATTCCCATATCTTTATCACTTAGTAAATTTTTAATTAATAGTTCACTCATAGTATTTATTTCCAAATTTTTATTCAGACCAATAAAATCAGATAAATAATAATGAGCTTTTTCAGGATTAGTTATTTGACCTTCAGATACTTGAGTCAAATAGTTATTAATTGTTTTAGTTAATTCTTTACGTTCACCACTATATACCCATTTTTCTTTAATCGTCTTTTCCATTAAATTTTTACATAGAGTAATGAGTTTACTTGGTTCTATTTTAACTTCATTAGCCCATATGAAACAATCATTAGATTTTGAATTAAATTTTGATGCAACTTGCTCAATTATTTTATCAGATGGCATTACATATTTATTAGTAAATATTTGATTAAAATATTGGAGAAGTGGTCCTAATAAATAATTTTTTCTATTTTCATATAAATCTTCTGTTAATAATCTGATTTTAGCAAGTTGATGTTCAGCCCATTGACGTAATTTAATATCAAACATATATGTATAATTCTTTTCAACTAACTCAGCCAAAGTCCATAACCAAGGCAAGTAACTTTCTTGCATATATTCTTTGATAAATTGTTTAATTCGTTCCTCAAGTGGAAGAATAATAGCATGATGTGTTGGTTCAGGTAGTGTAATAGGTGGTTCTGGAAGTTGTAGATCAACTATTTTATCATTTGAATAATATGTATTAAAAACTTCATTAAATATTGCACGTTCTTTTGGACCAAAATATGGTTCAATTAATACACGTGCAAATGCTATAATCTTTTTCCAGATTTTTAGAGCAACCGGCTTTGATACTAAAGTTGTATTTTCTCTAAACCGATAACAACTAAATATAGAATCAGTATTATGAACAATCATAGAACCAATTCCTGCATGAAAGTGATGATTTTCTGTTGTCAAATCATAAACATATTCTTCAGATTCATTCCATTCTTCAATCTTTTGTATTGCATCAGGATCTTGACTTATTTTATCCTTTGTACTATAAATATCTATTTGATATCCAAGTGATTTACCCAATGTATATATTCCCAATGATGATATCATATTTTTTTGATTTATTTGTGAGTTACAATCATAATTCATGTTATCTGTAATGATTTTAGACAAATATTCATTATATAAATTTTCACTAGTTTTTTCTCTACAAGTTTTAAAACTATCAGTATCACAAAAACCAACAAAAAAAGCATTTCTTATATCTTTACAAGCATTTAAGATAATATCAGGAACTTTTTTCTGAAAATTATTAGTATACATTAAATTCTTGATTTCACAAATAAACTTTTCTACACTAGTTTTTAACTCTTGACTTTTATTACATAGAGTTAATTTATAAATACAAGATGGTTCAAATATAGCTAAATCATTCCATTTAAAATCTATAAAATATTTATTAGCAATATCTTTATATTTATTAATGACTTTAATACATGTATTATTGATTGCAAAACTTTCTTTATCACTAGAATCACATTGACCATCACCCATAAACATTCCCAAAAATTGAGCAATTTCTGTGTTAAGTTTAATACCATTATAAAATGTATATTCTTGATTATTATTAATTTGTGGAAAACTATGAAGCAATTTAGTTCCAACTTTAACATCTTTTGGTTTAATTTCTTTTGCATTTTTTGTTAAAAGTGAATGATCATCTGTAACTACAACAGAACCAGAATTAGTTGTGATTTTAAATAATTTTTTATCTTTATCTAACTTATGTCTAATAACTCTTTGAATATTTGTCCAGCCTTTTTCTGTCCAAGTTTCAATATTTGATAATTCGACAAATTCTTTATTATCATTTGTGTTGGTTCGTTTAATTAATTGATAATTTTCTGATTTAGCAAGATTATTTATTGATTCGATAAAAATAGATCCAGTTTTATTATTTTTTAAAAGTAATGGTGTATTTCCAATAACACTATCACCATACCTAATAACTGGTTGAAAGGTTATATTTCCAATATCTTCTGTTACATACTTTTTAAGTGATTCAATTAATTCTTTATCTTGACGGTCTTTTATTTCAAGATCAAATAAATGTTCAATTTTATCATTTTCTTCTGTCTTGTAAAAATGTTTAAGTCCATTAATAATCCAAGGAAGAAATTCTTCATCATACTTTTTAGCTAAAATCAACATTTCACGACCAGTTGATGTAGTACAAGCTGCAATATCACGTTTACATATAGGTGAAGTACTTGCACCAAGTTGACCATAAAGTGAATTTGCAGTAATTTTAAGAGCTAATTGTTTGGCATCAAGAATTTTAGCTTTAAATGGATCTGTTTCTTTTGCCATTTGTTTTTTAACAGCCTTACGCTCTTTTAGTAGTTTATTCAAAATCTTTGGAATTACACCAAGTTTACCATCAACTTGTGCAAATCGACGATATTGAATAGAACCATCAGATTCTCTAAACTGAGCATTATAATATTTTACTCCAGGTAGATTATCAAATTCTGGATCTTCAACCATTGTTTCATGACTCATATTTTTATGCATGATTGAAGCCGGATACAAACTCATATAATCTTTAGTAGCTAATGCTTCATATTCAACTTTTGGAATTGGATCAAATACAATAGCACCTTCATAACTTGATGATTCAGATTCTATTTCTTCGCGTTTATTGGATTTACATTTTGGACATTGCCATTTATCCAAGTATTCTAAACTACAATTATTACATTTATACATTTTGGATACTTTAATAACAGGAAATGCATATTTATCATTTCTAAATTCTTTAAGGCACAGAGAAAATAGTTTAATACCTTGCCCGCGAATAAAAAGATAAGATAAAGGTACACCACATACATTAGCCATTTCTAAGTTTTTAGTAACTACTTCTAACTTGTTCATTAAAAGATTAACTAACTTGCAATCTTTAATACAATATTTTGCTACAATAGCTCTATCATCAGCTGTGCCTTTTTGAAGTTTAAAAATATCTTTAGGGCCAATGTCATCTTTTGCTTGAGACCAATTAATAACACCACCTTGTTTGGTACTATCAAGTTCAGAAGCTAAAAAATTATCACCTTTTACTATAATTTTTTTATTAGTGGTATCAACTTCAAGTACAAGATATTTTTCACCAACTTCATCAGATACAAATCCTTTAATAACTTCCAAGTGAATATAATCTCCGGGAAGAATATCATTAACTGATTTACATTGAAGTTCAAATCTATCATTATTTAATACTTGATAATTAGATACTTCACCTCTAATAAACTTAGATGCAATATAATCAAGTTTATAAGATGATGATGTAAAAGTTTTTTGAATATCTTTCATCAAGTCAATATGAATACGTCCTGGTGTATCCCAAAATCGTAGTAAATTTTCACCAAGAGCAGATGAAGCTAACTTCATTTCTTTGAAGTTACATTTGTAATTCTTTAATTTAGACATATATGACATTTCAATATCTATTTTAAGAATTTCTTTACATCTATCATATATATATTTTTCATCGAAAAAGAAGATATTATATCCTGTAATAATATCACAATCATTATTATTAATTTCATCCAAGAATTTTAACATTAATTCATGTTCAGTTTCACAACTTTCTACAATTGTGTTTTCAACTGGATTTGTATCATTTAAACATACAATATATTGTCTATACGGAGTTGATTTTCCATTATATGTATATGTTGCACCAATTTGAATAACAGAATCGCCTGGACGTTTTGCTTGAGGAAACTCACCATCTATACTATTACATTCTATATCAAATGAACAAATTCTGAAAGGAGCATTATAATCTTTTTCAATTGGATTCAAATTTCTCCAATCAACATGAATCTCTATATCACATCTTGATTCTTTTTTATTATCATCATCAATCTGCTCATATTTATCAGTTTGTACCCATGCACATCCACTTATATCCCTAATATGAAAACATCTTAACATTGGTGGTAAGTTGGCTTCATATAATTTAAATTTTGTTGGTTTTGATAATTCTTGTATTCCAGGTATAGTTATTTCATTATTTTCTAAAAAACTTTTATACTTTTTCATACCATCGGCATTTGTAAAAACTAAACGTGCATACCAAAATTCTTTATCATTAGTAAATCCTTCAGCACATTTAAGTTTAACTAATTGAATTTCTTTTAAAGTTGCTTTAAATTTATAGAATACTTTTTTATTTTCTTTACTTTTGAAAAAAAAGTCTATTTTTTTAATAACATCTTCAAGATAACTTTTAGATTTGGATTGAAGCTTATTTGGTAATAAAAAATAAAAATAAGGTGTATATCCAATAATTTTAGCATAAACTGATTTTCCGTCATAACAACGACCAAATGAATGAATTATAAAATCACCTGGATATTCATCATCATAATCACCATCTTCATCTACTTTTATTTCATGATCTTCAAGCCAATCATAAAGTTGAAATTCTAAGCTAGTTTTAATAGACTGTTTATTAACCATTTATTACCTATTTAAATTATTAATAAAAGAAATCTTTATCAATTTTTTGATAAATTAATTTATAATAAATATTTAATTTTTATTTTTTAGATTTTTTGGATTTTTTCTTTCCAAATATATCTTTTTCTAGTTCTAACTTCTTTTGATACCATTTTTCATACTTGACTTCAAGTTCATCTAGTTCTTTTAGCCAAATCTCTTGAATAGTCTTTTCATTGAGTTCTTTATATTCAGTTTCTTTTTCATCTTGTTGTTGTTTGAGCTCCTCAATTTTCTCTTGAGTTAAATTATAAAGAGGCATAGATAGTAAGTAATCATAAGATTGTTTATCATCTTTATTTTTTCCTAATTGTGGGAACTTAAGTTTTTCAAGTTTATCTTCAATTTCTTGTTTTTTCTTATTATTGATTTCTAATTTCTTTTCAACCACCATTAGAATAAATTTAACCTTGTAACTAATTATTTTAAGTTGATGTTCAAGAATAGCCAATTGATAGTCTTTACGTTTTTGATACATTTCAAGACGAACTTTGTAGTAATCTCTCATAATATCTTCAACACATTTATAATGTTTAATATGACCTTCAGGACCATACAAATGCATATTAGTAATTGAATATTTTTTGTATAAGTGCAATTGTTTGTCAATATCTTTAACAGTATCTAAATATCCATCTTCAAATGTTAATTCAAAATAAACTCGTGTATCAGTGATATTAGATTTATAGCTAATGAAAGGATTTTCTTTTTTAGGTCGTTTTTTAACTTTCTTATCATCTAATTTAGATCTGATAGGAACATCTTCTAATAGTTTTTCAAGATATTCTTTGTAGTTAGTTGTCCATTCACCAACTGGCAATTCAGTAATTATTATTTTATTATCGTCTTGAGACCAAGTACCATAAATTTCATAATTAAAATCATCTATCTTACTAATAATACCTTCAAAACCATTCCACCAGGGATCCATTGAATTAAACTTTTCTCCATTAATAATATTTCTTAAATTGTGAATAATTTCAATAGGATTGTAAGGTGGTATCTGTGTTGAAAAACCAGTACCAATACCTTCTGTACCATTAACTAAAATCATTGGAATAATTGGAGCATAAAATTCAGGCTCAATTAACATTCCATCATCATCTTGATGATTTAAAATTGGAAAATCTACTGGATTAAAAATTAATGGAGTTAATTCTTCTAATTTAGTCCAAATATAACGTGGTGATGCTGAATCTTTACCACCCAATAAACGAGTTCCAAATTGACCATTTGGCATCAAAATATTAATGTTATTTGATCCAACAAAGTTTTGAGCCATACCAACAATTGCACCCATTAAAGATACTTCACCGTGATGATAAGCAGCTTTATCTGATACAAAACCTGCTAATTGAGCAACCTTAACTTCATCTTTATCTAAACCTCTTAAAAAAGCACCATATAGAATCTTACGTTGTGATGGTTTAAGACCATCTACAACTGAAGGAATTGAACGAATTAAATCTTCATTTGAAAAATGAATTAAATCTGAATGAATAAAATCAAAATATGAAATCTCTTTTTGTTCATACTTTAGAACATTATTTTTGTTATATGCCATTAACCATTTCTTACGATCATTGGCTCTTTTTTTATCAAATGCTAATCTTATTGCATCATCATCATCATGAATTGGAATAAAAACATTTGATTCAGATTCTACATCAGATTCTAACTCAATTTCAGACTCAGCTTCGGACTCAGAATCTGATTCATCTGACTTTATTTTATTTAATTTATCTGAATCTGAAAATTTAGCTTTGACTTCCTTGTCAACATTTTCCCAAAAATAGTTAATTAATTTGGTATCAATATCAATAAAATATTCTTTGGCTTCTTGTGATGTAGAGGTACCAAGACCCTTGTAATATTTAACTTTATAACCATTAGATTCTTCTGTCTCTTTCCAACTATCATAGTCAGTTAAATTATAAAATGTAATCACATTTTTCCCTTTAATCGCTTTAACAATAGGTGTGTTTAAACTTTGTACAAAATTTTCACGTTTGATTAACGATGGCCAAAGAGTATGTAACATATTAATAAATAGACCTTTAATATGTGTACCATCAGTATTATGAACAATCAATCTTCCAATACCTGCTTGAAAATGATGGTTTTCAGTTTCAAGATCATATACATATTGTTCAGTTGTTCCTAAATCGATAATTTGTTTAATAGTATCTGTTTCTGTTTGATGTTCATCTTTAGTTATTGTTAAGGTGTATACATTAGGTTTTGTAGGATTTAGATTTATATATACATCATAACCAATAGATTTACATAATAGATACATACCATGAGCACCAATTTTACTGTCAATATCAAAAAAATTACATTGATGACTATTTTTACTTATTTGACATTCATAACCATTATAATAACCTCTGTAAAACTCTTCTCTTATAGTTTTATGAGAATTTAAAATTTCTACAGGAATCTTCTTTTTATTATTATTGTCATAAAACATATTTCTATATTTTTCAATAATTTCTTTTGATTTTTCTCCACCATTGAGAATTAAATTATATATGTATTTTTCTGAGGTATGTGGATTGTCATTAATATTACATTTAATAATTTTAAAATCATTATCTGGATAAATTTTTGATAAAATTGCAAGTGACTCATTTAAAAGATCAATATTTATATTACAAATATACCATGAAAAATTTGTTTTATTAATTGTATTATCCATTTCAGTATAATCCCAATTATATATACCACAAGAACCATCTGCCCAAAATAATCCCATTACATAAGCTTCTTCATTAATAATATTAAAACTAGTATTTGTAATAATATTTTCATTTTTTAATATTGAATTAATTTCATTCAATAATTTTGTTCTAGGTTTTAGATTAATATATTGTATTTTTAATTGCGATGCTATTTTTTGAATATCATAAATATCCATTTTTGTAATTTCATCATAATTATATGTTGTTTCAAACAACTTTGGAAAACTATGTAATAATTTATCTCCTAATTTACAATTAATTGGAGCAATTTCTTTATTATTTTTGTCAATTAATGAATGATCTTCAGTGACATCAACAACACCAGTATCAGTTAAAACACGATATATTTTTTTTGCTACTTTATGTCTAATAATTTGTTTAATATTTGTCCAACCATTATCTGTCCAAATTTGAAAATTAGTATGGGCTACTTCTTTAGTATCAAACTTTGACCAACAATTTGATAAATCATCAATTGTTCGAATTTCTAATAATCCTTTATTATTTTTAAGTAATAATGGCGTATCACCAGTTACAGAATCCTGATCAGTTAGCAATAGAACATGACCATATCTAAGTGTGTTAAACTTTTCATCTTTGGTATAATCTTCACCTTGTTTAAGACCAATGATAAGTTTTAGGTTTGTAATTTCTTCATTAGTAAGCAGTTTCTTAACACTAGCTTCTCGAACATTGAGTAACTTACCCTTGAGAGGAAAAACACCCCAATAGTCACGACCTACTATAGCTAACCCAGCCATAGCTGTTGCTTTAGCTGAATCACCTTCAGTAAGAATTAAAGTACATTTATTAGAATCTTTAGTACCAGCTTTATTTGCATCTTCTAATTTCGGAATACCAGAAATCTTAACTTGTTTTTTACCATCAGTCTTTTTGAGTCCAGCATTTTCTTTAAATTTAGCTAGCTCAATTACTTGTTCAACAATACCAGATTTGGCAAGTTTTTTCATAAAAACAGGTGTTGGTTCATATTTAGAACCAAATTTATCAATTTTACTAGTTAATGTATCTTTGGTTTGAGAACTAAATGCAGGATTAATAATAATTGAATTAATGAAAAAGATAAGATTTTCTTTTAATAATGCAGGTGTAACTTTAATATCTTTATCTTTCTTCTTAATATAATCATTTATAAGAGATTTGATAATATTGTCCATAACATGAGTACAATGAGTACCTCCACGATAAGTGTTAATAGAATTAACAAAACTAACAACTTCACCACCAGAATCTGGTTTATATAAAACACCAATAGTCCATCTTTCATTTGAATTATCATAATATAATTCAGAATCAGTATTATAGTACATTTCAATATAAGATTTAAAGTTACTTACATCTATTTTCTGCTCATTAAAAAATACTTTAAGTTTATTGTTAGAAGTTCCAGCAATATCAATAGATCTACGATAAAAAAGTTTTTCATGATCATTTTTTAAATTTTCAATACCAAATCTTTTAAAATCTGGATAAAATGTAACTTTAACAGAACTCTTAGTTTTTACTGGCAACTTGGTTACTTCAGGTTTACCAACATTTAACATATTGTCAGACCATTCTTGTCTAAATCGTTTACTACGTTTAGCATCATCAACTTCAACAATAAATTTTGTTGCAAAAATATTACAAAGTTTTGATCCATATCCATTTCTTCCACCAGTAGTTCTTTCTTCATCATCATTGTAATTTGAACTTGTTAATAATTCACCAAAAATCATAGATGGTACAAGAATTTTATGTGTAGGGTGTTCTTCAACAGGAATACCAATATCACCATTATTCCAAACACTAATAAATCCTTCTTCCACATTATATTCTACTTTAATTGTATCACAAGTTGAATCATTTATAGAAGCATCACGTGCATTAACTAATAATTCATCAAATACTTTAAGAAAACCAGGTGTGTAACTAATCTTTTGTTTTACCATACATTTATCATCTACAGAATAAATCCAAATGTCTTCACTTGTTGGTTCAATATCACCAATATAAGTATCAGGACGAATTAAGACGTGTTCACGTGGGGTTTTTTTATCATACTTTTCAGCTTCTGATTTTGCATTATCTGACTTGACAGGTTTAGGCATAATTGATTAGATAATAGGGAGAGTTATCTTTTTAAATATATTTATCAATTTTTTTATAATTTAAAAAACATAATAATATTGTGATTAGAAAAGATTTAGTGTAATTATTATCTAAGTAATTAATATTAGAAATATGGATTATTCCAATGCTAAAAATTTAATTAATCAAAGTGTAGGTAATTTTATAAATAATATAATTAGTAATAAGTTTAAAGATATTGAAAAAATTAATGATGATATTAGATTAATAATAGATTTAGAAATAGTATTAGTTGAAATAAAAAATAATTTGATAATTATAATAGATTTATTAATTGATAGATTTAAAATAATAGATAGAGATGAACTAATGAAATTATTTATTCTTCACTTATTTAGTGATCAGACTAAAAGTTGTGTACTTAAAATAAGTAAATTTTTACCTATTACATATTTTAGTGAATCAAAAAATGCAAAAGATTTACTTAGAATTTCTTATAATTATTTAACTGAAAAAATTATAGATTGTATTTTTAACTCATATATGATTAATGCATTAATTGATTTATCTGATAATAATACAAATCAAATAATAAAATTTATTTCTAGAAATTGGCAAATAATTATGGCTTCAACAATAACTTTAATTGTTTTGTTAATATTTATAATAAAAAGAAATGATAAAATAAATAAAGAAAAATATTAATATTAAATATATATGTCAAGAAATAAATTTACTGTTTCATCAATTATTAATATTGATAGTTCATTCAGAAATAAAATACCTAAAAATATCTTTAAATCTGATAATAAATATTTACCATTTAATCCTTTGACTTTTACAAAAGGTTCATCAAAAGTTAAAATTAATCAACCAAATCATAATTTTTCAATTGGTGATAATATTATTATTCAAAATGTAGAAAGTATTTATAAAATATTATCTAATACATGCTATTTAATAAATAATTTTAAATATATGGTTATTATTATAGAAACAAATGTACCATCTGATTATAAAAATTATACAGATGAATTATATATTAACATAGAATTAGTAGGTAATCAAATTGAAACAAATTATATAAATAATATTCAGTTTAATTATTTGGTTGGATATAAAAAAAGTTTATTACCTAGTGATATTCAATTACCTTATTTAGAAACATTTAGAACTCTTGCAACTCAAATTTTTGGTACATTTGATACATTAATATTGGATCAAAAATGTTTTTTAATAGAATTACCCGAAAAATATATTAATTTAGAAACAAATTTTAGATTAATTAATCAAACTTTTAAAATAACTTATCAACATATTGGAGGAATAAAATTAGGTTATCTTAATGCTAATTATCCAATTAATAATATCAATTATCAAAGTTCTTATACAATTAATTCAATTATTGATGAAAACAC
>VFQT010003131.1_pt1 | contig 15607 bp, 15 predicted proteins | sample 3512381 | NCBI WGS metagenome assembly VFQT01 (sample SAMN10412376, study PRJNA504923) | tailings metagenome | isolation source: Relicate 2 Philex TSF3 active mining site | place: Philippines: Tuba, Benguet | collected 2017-08-29 | reverse complement strand
CTGCCTCGTTTGGTTCCACCAATTTCTACTTCTGCCACAAAAAAGAAGCCTATCTCGAGTTGAGGTTTTCGGTGTTTTAGGACTTGGTCTTTGAGGGATTAATGAATTGAGCCCTGCCTCAGGGCTTTAGCTACCGAATGAGATCTATTGAGGGTATGAAGTTTAATTCTGATTCGTCGAAGGTGAGTTTTTATAGTGGTTTCTTTAATGCTTAGATTGCTAGCTATTTTCTTACCATTTAAACCATGGCTGATCAAGAATAAAATCTCTTTCTCTCTTTTACTCAAAGGTTTTACTACTGGTATTTGTTTCTTTACCTCAGTTAGCACTTTTTTGTATTCTTCAATTTTTGCATCAATTAACAATTGATTATATTTTTTCTTACTTAAATCTTTTTTCAAAGTCAATAACACAATCTCGGCATTTAAAGCTTGAATTTGTTTTTTTGGTAAAAAATTAAATAGTTGTTGATTAATCATGACTACATCAAACTTAGTTCTTTTCAAAATTCCAAGTGCTTGAGTAAAACTCTTAACTAACACAATATGAGAATTAATTTTTGTTAATTGTAATTTTCTGTGGATAATCTTTCTTCTGGATAAGTTTTCTTCAATTACCAATATGTTCATGATTCTTCAGACGAATCATGAAATGATTAAGTTTCTTTATAGTCCTACAGAATTAGTAATTGCAGTAATGGTGCTAGTTAAATCACTACTTCTTTTAAAATTACTTGGCAATTGCATCGGCCAACCAGGTCCTGCTACAAGCATGAGTGGACTTGGTCTTAAATTACTCAAATTTTCTAATTCTGGATCAATTTGAGTGACCAGAATTTGTGCCCAAATTAAAACTGCTGCTGGCGCTAATCTTCTTACTGAATTTATAAGTGAAGAGTAAGGCACTCTTGCACCTAGAACTTTTGCACTGATTCTTCTTTCAGCCAAAGCAGCGGCTGTGACGTATTGCGGAATTGTGTGAAGTTCATCAGGAGCTGATGCAGTTAAAACCGGGCGAAGATTTACAGGAGCAATTAATTGATCGGCGCGAAGTCTCATTTGACCAATAATTGCTTCACTTAAAACATGTTCTGCTTCAATGCCATCACCTGTTTGTTCCCATTTAGCACCAATTGCGATTAAAACTTTGGAAATTAAATTTTCCCAAGTCCAAATCACACCTCTTGAATTAATGCTTGCCGCAATTATTTGATTACATGCTTGGGTGTCTAGAGAATGGGCAGCTTTCGCTAATCCGCGAGCAGCACTAGATGCTCCTTCCATGGCAAGAACTTGTCCACCACCTGGGTGACCAAATTTTTCTGTGTGATCAAGAGTTTTAACTAAGTTTTCAATTTTGCTACTTAATGAGTTTGGATCAACAGGAGAAATATTTGAAATATTTTCAACTTTGGTGCTTAAAGCAACTTTGGCAGCTTCTCCTGCTGGCATTCCTGATAAAACCAGCTTTCGCATGATTTCTAATCGAGCTATATCTGTGATGCAATATCGGCGGTGTCCGCCTTGAGATCTATCTGTCGGGCATAAGCCATAGCGTCGTTCCCAGGTTCGAAGAGTGGCAGGAGCAACCCCGACTCTTCTGGCAACCACGGCCACCGTGAGGCCGAGGGTGACGACATTGTCTTCCTCAGGAATTAAACCCATGAGCATATTGTTCACTAAGTGAACAACTTTGGCCAATCGGGACCCAAGTGAGAGCGACTTCACAAAATTAGTCATCCAGGGCGATTGACTAAGTTATGAACAATTTTGTATATTTAGATAAAACAAGTTCTCGCAAAGGATTTATCTCAATATGGCCGACATAACCAGACTGCCTGGACCAAATGCCGATCTTTGGGATTGGCAATTAAAAGGTGCTTGCCGTGGTGAAGATCCAGAAATCTTCTTCCACCCAGAAGGTGAGCGTGGACCTGCTCGCGAACAAAGAATCGCGTTAGCAAAATCTATTTGCGCAAAGTGTCCTGTTTTGAAGCAATGTGCTGAACATGCTTTGGAAGTTAGAGAACCATACGGTGTGTGGGGTGCGATGAGTGAAGATGATCGCGAAGCAATCTATGCACCAGTTAAAGAAGTAATGCCAGTAGCTGGCTAATTAAGACTTATCCCTAATAACCCTCCAAAAAATAAGGGCTCTTGAATAATCCCCAAGAGCCCTTAAACCCTTAAAAATAAAACTTGTAGGACAACTATTCTCTTTGCTATTCTGAAGCAATGACCCCTCCAGGAATTGTTTCAGAAACGGAAGTTTCAAAAATTGCCTCTATGGCACATGGAATTCGACATCGAGTTTTAGAACATACGGTAAAAAACAACGGGGGCTATCTAAGCCAAGCTTGCTCAGCTGCTGAAATGTTGGCAAGTTTGTATTCCCGATTAGTCAACTTATCTCCTTTAAAAGAACCATTAGACCCAAGGGAATTTGTAAACGTTCCAAGTAAAAATTATAAAGATTACATCACTGGCGCAGAATTTCATGGAGAAAAAAAACCAGATCTAGATCGCTTATTTATAAGTCCTGCACACTACGCACTGGTTGTTTATGCAGCGTTAATTGAATGTGGCAGATTAACTGAAAAATCTTTAGAAAAATTTAACAAAGATGGCTCAACAGTAGAAATGATTGGCGCAGAACACTCCCCTGGTTTTGAAACGACAACAGGTTCACTTGCTCAAGCAATTTCACAAGCCGGTGGTGTTGCATTAGCCAGAAAGCTAAAAGGTGAATCTGGGAAAACTTGGATTTTTATGTCAGATGGAGAATTCCAAGAAGGTCAAACTTGGGAAGCCCTCGGTGCTATTTCGTTTCATGAACTAAATAATTTAAGAATTTTGGTTGACGTAAATAAAAATCAAGTAGATGGACCAATGGATAAAGTTATGAAAATTGAACCCTTAGCAGATCGTATTAGAAGTTTTGGTTGGGATGTTGATGAAATTGATGGAAATGATATAAAGCAAATTCTTAATTCTGGATTAAATATTGGTGATAAACCAAAAGTTATTTTAGGTTACACAGATCCAACAAAAGGTATTGAAATCTTAAAAGACAGACCTGATGCACTTCATTATGTGAGATTTGCAAATGTTTTTGAAAAAAATAAATATATGCAATTTTTTAGTAGGTGGAAATAATGGCTTATGAAATTGTAAAAAGACCTCACGTTGAAAATTTTGTTAAGTGGAGCAAATACAAACCAGAAGTCGTAGTCTTATCTGCCGACTTAACTAGCTCATGCGAAGTTGGAAAATTTAGAGACACCTACCCAGACAGATTTTTTTCTTTTGGATTAGGTGAGCAAAATATGTTGGGCTTTGCTGGAGGGCTAGCCCGTGAGGGATTCCAGCCTTGGATTCACACTTTTGCTGTTTTTATTTACAGAAGACCTCTTGATCAATTACAAATGTCAGTTGCTTATCCAAATCTACCTGTGAGAATGGTTGGATTTTTACCAGGAATCACTACACCAGGTGGCGTTACACATCAAGCAATTGATGACATAAATGTTATGCGTGGAATCCCAAATATGACAATTCTAGAAACAGGTGATGCTACAGAAGTTGAATCCGTTTTAGATGTAGCACATAAAATTGACGGACCTGTTTACATTCGTATGCTTCGCGGAGAGATTTCAAGAATATTTCCTCGAAATGAGGTTATGGAATTTAATAAAGCAAGAATTTTAAGTCATGGTTTTGATGTAACAGTAATTTCTTCTGGAATTTCAACCGAAGAAGCTTTACGAGCCATACCTGCATTAAAAAATAAAGGTGTAACTATTCAACATTTACACGTTTCTACAATTAAACCTTTTACAGATCCACAAATTATTGAAGCAATAAAAACTGCTAAACATGGCGTAATAACTATGGAAAATCACACAATTGTTGGTGGATTAGGAACCGCGGTTTCAGAAATTATGGCAGAAGAAGGAATTGGCAAAAAATTGGTTCGAATTGGACTTAATGATACTTACGCCCATGGAGCTTCTTTGAAATATTTGTTAAATAAATACGATCTAGGCGCAAAACGATTAATCTCAACAATAGAAGGACTAATTGAAAAACAATTAGACATATCTGAAAAAGATTTAGAAATTTCTAGAGAAATTGACGTTCATAGTACTGCTAAAGCAGAGGCGCTATAAAGGCAATGCGCAATTTCGAAGTAACTTACGAAATTAATTCAAGTAATGAAAAAGAAATAATTGAAGCAATTAGGGTAGAACAAACTATAGAGTTTCCTTTTGACCTTGCTCCCGCCTGGATTCAAAATGAAGTAGTTGCTCACTTTGTTTCAAGCAAGAAGTTAACTGAAAAAAGATCTGAAATAAAGATTTCTTTTAATCTTGACACCACAGGTTATGAACTACCCCAGTTTTTAAATGTACTTTGGGGTAACGTTTCAATGTTTCCAGAAGTCCGTATCACAGATATTCAATTTGATGAAGTTTTTTTAAATAAGTTTAAAGGTCCTCGTTTCGGAATCCAAGGAGTTAGAAAACTTTTTAATGCAAAATCAAGACCAATTTTGGCAACGGCTCTAAAGCCAATGGGATTGAGTGCAAAAGAATTAGGCGTCATCGCAGCAACCATGGTTGAAGCAGGAATTGATTTAATAAAAGATGACCACAGTTTGGCAAACCAACCTTGGGCGACTTGGGATGAGAGAGTCAAAATAATTTCAGATGCAGTTAATACTGCAAATGTAAAATTTAATAGAAATTCAGTTTATGCACCTAGTGTGAACCTTCCCTCACATCAAATATTTGAAAAAGCAACAACTGCAAGAAAACTAGGAGCAGGGGCTCTAATGGTTTTACCTGGAGTTTCAAGTTTTGATGCGATGAGAAATATTGCAGATTCAGACGAAATTAATTTACCTATCATGAGTCATCCTTCGATGCTTGGTTCATTATTTATGAATCCAAATCATGGAATAAATCATGAAATTGTTTTAGCAAAATTAATGCGCTTAAGTGGTGCAGATATAACAGTATTTCCTAATTATGGAGGAAGATTTAGTTTTACAAAAGAAGAATGCTTACGAATTTCACATAGTTGCAGAAATGAATTTAGTAATTTAAAAACTATTTTTCCAAGCCCAGGTGGAGGAATGACATTAGATCGAATTGATGAACTAGTTGGATTTTTTGGTAATGACACTGTTTTATTGATTGGTGGCGCTTTACACCGAGGAAATTTATTACAGAATGCGTCTAATTTGAAAAAAAGCGTTGAAAGATTCGAAAATTAAGAATTCAAAACAGTTGGATCAAAATAGGCATGAACTGATTCAAATTTTCCATCTCTAATTTTTATAACGTTAACACCTGGAATGTTAAAAACATTTCCTTTTTTATCCGTTAACGTCGCATACCATTCAATGCAACTTTCATCACCATTTCTAACTTCATGAACGATATCTACCTTTAAGCCTGGGAAAGATTCCCCTGATGAATCATAAAAAGTTCTGATTTGTTCGTGTCCTTTTAGAACTTGTCCAGGAGGACAAAATGTTGCATCCAAGTGGTAGTGAGCAAGGACTGCTTCAGTATCCCTTGCGCATTCTGCTTTCCAATAAGATTCAGCAATTTCTCTAGGAGTTTTCATATTTTTCCTTACTTAGTAACGGTTTTTTCGATTATTGTTTCAAATTGTTGGGCAATGTTTTTCCAAGATTTGCCTAAATCTCTTTCTTTAGTTGAAAGTCTTGCCATTTGTAACACAGCCCGTGCAGCGCCTTCTCTTAAATTTGGTTCCAGGGTTTCTATATCTGATGTTTTTGCTAAACCCACAATTCTTCTAGCCATCTTTGCTCCAGCGTAACCTTGAGCATCTGATTTCCAAGTTTTAATCAAGTTTTCAAAAACTTCATCATTAAATACTCTTTTATCTACTCTTGTTGGCCATAACTTTCTAATTGTCGATTCAAAACCTTCCCAGGTTTGCTCTGCTAATGATAAAAGCCATTTCATTTGTTCAACATTTCCAAGTGCTCTAGCTCTTGCTGCTGCAATTGTGTAGTTTGCAATTAATGCCCCTAAATCAAATCCAAGTGGTCCATAGAATGCAAACTCGCAATCAATTGCCTTCACGCTTATTGCTTGTTCTTTGTCATTTCCTTTGATCATGACAGATCCAGTATGAAGATCTCCGTGTATTAAACTTTCGGCAGAAGTCATAAATTTATATTTGAGTAAACCTATTTCTCTAACCATGTCTTTGTCATTTGCTAAATCTTCAGCATCTTTTTTATTTGTTTCTAGGACCGAGTTTCGGCCATTATCAAAATATGGTTCAGTAAAAACTAAGTCTTCAGTTATTAGACAAAGTTCTGGATTAATCGCTCTGGCAACTTCTTGTTTATGCTTGTCATGGCCCAAACCGAATACAGATGTGCCAAATGCTGTTTTAGCAACGTACTCACCTAATGGTTTTGCGACACCTTCGTAACGCAAACCTTCATTTAATGCACCGCGCCAAACTCGATGATCAGAAAGATCTTCCATAGCGATAATAAAACGCTCTTCATCAAAATCGTAAATTTCTGGAACTAAATCCTTTGCAAATTTTGAATGAATTATTGTTGTTTCAGATTCAATTCTTGCTCTACTTGGCGTCATAGGCCAATCTGGTCCAACCAGTCTTACGTAAGGAAGTGCTTGCTTAAGTACAACTCCTTTTCCTTTTGAATCTTTAAGAATAAAAACTAGATTTAAATTACCGTCTCCGACTTCGTTAAATTCCACAATATTATCGGCATCAATTAAATTATTGAAAACTGATTTACTTTTCAAATATTGTGAAATATTTTCTTTACTTAAATATTCGTAATCATTTGCCATATTTTTTCCTTTACACCGCTGGAACGAATTTTGATTTCTTTCGAGATAAAGTAAATGAGAAAATTAGAGCAGTTAAAAGCACTAATCCCTTTACTACATCTTGTGCATAATATGGAAAACCTTTAATAGTTAAGCCAGTAATCACAATTCCAATTAAAACTGCACCAAGAATGGTGCCCCAAGCATTTGGCTTTGCAATTCCTAGAACTGATGTTCCAACTAAAGCTACAGCTACTGCATCTAAAAGAAGTGAATTTCCAGCACTGATATCTCCTTGACCAATTCGAGAAGACAAAATTAATCCACCAATTGATGCAAAAACACCAGACATGACATATGCAAATGCTCGATATCTTTTTACTCTGACACCTGCAAGTCTTGCAGCTTCTGGATTAGAGCCGATTGCATACATGACTCTGCCCCACCTAGTTCTTGTTAAAAAGAACCACACAACAAATGCAAGAATAAAAAATATTGCAACAGGAAGTGGCACTGGCCCAATATATGCTCTGTCAATTAATAAAAATCCGGGAGTAAATTTTCCAGGGGCTACACTTCCATCTCTTAAAATTAAACCTGAAGAAACAGATTGGCCATCAACCGGAACAAGTTTTAATCCCATAATCGTAAACATAGTTGCTAATGTTGCCAATAAATCTGGAATTTTTAAAACAACAATTAAAAATGCATTAAACAAACCAACTAATGCTCCACCTAATAAAACAACAATTAAAGCAACTCCACCTGTTTGAGCATATATAACCATCGTCATCGCCGAAAGTGTTACTGATAATCCAGCTACTGAGCCAACAGATAAATCTAATCCTCCAACTACCATCGTTAAAGTCACACCAAGACCTGTGATGGCTACAACAGAAGTAAATTTAAGCATGGAAAATAAAGTAGATTGCATTCTAAATGATGGCTCTGTTATGGCAAACCACAGAAATAGTGAAACAGTTACGACGATAAATCCGTATTTGACAACAAATTCTCTAGTGTCAAAACCTTGACCCTCTTTGGTTATCCCTACTGACATTTATGCCACCTCCGACATTTTGTTAACTATTTTATCTTTTGATGTATTTGTGGAACTTACATCAAGAACTATTTTTCCTTCGACTAAAACAATAATTCGATCAGCAACTTCTAATATTTCATCTACATCAGAAGCAAGAACCAAAACAGCTACATCATTTGCTGCAAGATTTCTCACTCTTTTTGAAATATCTCTTCTGGCCCCAATATCTACACCTCTAAAAGGTTCATCCAGCATCATCATTTTTGGTGACTCTTGCAACCAGCGGCCCACAACCACCTTCTGTTGATTACCACCTGAAAGTGAATCAACAGGTGCAATATGAGATGTAGTTACTACATTTAAATCTTCAACAAGTTTTTTACCTCTTGCAAGTTCACTTATTTTATTAATTACACCTCTGCTCGAAAACTTTTTCATAAAAGGCAACGTTGAAGTCTCACTAATATTCCAACCTGAAATCATTGATTCTGCAGCACGATCTTCTGGGACTAAAAATATATCTTTATTAACAGCTTCGGCAGGATGTTTTGGTTCATATTTTTTTCCCTCAAGAATCATTTCACCTGTTAAAGGTTTATCAGCACCAAAAATGATTTTTGCTAATTCTGTTTTCCCAGCTCCAAGAAGGCCAATAACTCCAGTCACTTCACCTTTTCTAAATTCAACATTTATAGGTTCACTTTCTTTAAAAAGTTTTATGTTATTTAATTTTAATACCGCGCCTTTTCCTTCAACTACATCAAATTCATTATTTTTATTTAGAGACTCTTGTCCTAACATTTCTTTAAGAGCATCTTCCCAACTAAATGGAGCGCTCTGTTCATTTCTGATTTTTCCATCACGAATAACTACTAATCTTTGTGCAATTTGTTCAATTTCGCTTAATTTGTGCGAAACATAAAGAATTGCAATTCCTTGATTTTCTAAATTTTTAATTACCTTAAAAAGATTTTGACTTTCAGAAGCTGAAAGGGCTGAAGTTGGCTCATCTAAAATCAATAATTTTGGTTTTCTTGAAAGAGCTCTTGCTAATATCAACAGTTGTTGTTCAGCAATTCCGATTTCAAAGACATCTTTTTTAAGGATATTTTTATTCCAATTTAAATCTAATGCCTTTGCTATTTCACTTGCAATATCAATAACTTCATTTGGAGAAATAGTTTTTTTAATATCTCCTGTAACTATTCTTTCAAAAAGTAGATTTTCAGCTACCGTTAATCCAGGAATTACACCTTCATCAATTCTTTGATGAACTGTTTCTATTCCTGATGCTCTTGCAGTGACAGGTGAGTCGATGGTTACAAGTTGTCCATCGATAATTATTTGTCCGGTAAAGGATGAATAAACTCCTGACAAAATTTTTATCAATGTTGACTTTCCGGCTCCATTTGCACCTAATAGTGCAGTGGTTTGTCCTTTATTGATAGCAAGATCTACTCCAGTTAGCACTTGGTTTGAACCAAATGACATTGAGATATCTCTTACTTCAACTGCCGTTGCCATCAACTCACCTATCCTTAGTTTCTAGTTAAATCTAGAACTTAACTGCTGGAATCCAATCTGCAGAACTTACTTCTGCAAGATTCAATTCTGGAAGTGCAGCACGTAGATCTACCATGTTCTTAACTGCATTGTCCTTTAGGAATTGTGCAGTAATAAGTACACCTGGGAAATCAACTGACTTAGTTCCAAGTTGACCAGCCAGTTCAAGAGCCATGTTTCTAACTACTGCTGCACCAATCGCGTTTGGATCAGTACCTGCAGTTGCAGTCCATGGACTTCCTTCTTTGGTCATGATTTCAATATCAGCATTTGAAATATCAATTCCATAAGCTCTGATTGAAGCTTGTAGATTGTTTTGTTCAATTGCAGAAACTGTACCTTTTGTTAATTCATCGTATGGAGCAAAAATTCCCACTACGTCTGGATTAGCTTTAAGTGCAGCATCAACTAATTGTGCGTTATCTGTTGCAACTGCGTTGGTGAATTTTCCAACGAAGAATGATTGGGTCCAATTGTTGTCAGCAACAATTTTTTCCCATACAACGTGACGACGATCTAGAGGTGCAATACCCAAAACGTTTACATAACCGACTTTGGCATCTTTACCTAGATCTGCAGCCATTTGATCCAACACAGCTTGTGCAAGTGATGCATCGCTTTGTTGTGTTTGAACTGCATCTGGTGCGCAATCATTTACAACTACGTCATAAACAACTACAGGAATTCCTGCATCGGTTGCTTTTTTAATCAATGGACACATAGTGTCTTTTTGACCGTGATCAACAATGATGCCTGCTACTCCTGAAGCAATAGCAGTTTCCATATCTGTTGCTTGTTTTGCGTTATCTGCTTGAGCATCATAAATTTGAACTTCAAATCCGATTGCTTCAGCTTGTTGATTAGCACCGTTTGTCCATTGTTGGAAATAATCTCCAGCACCACTGTTTTGAACAATTGCAATTTTTACTGGGCCAGCATCAAATGGTGCAGGCTTAGTTGCAGTTGCTTCTTCAACAGTTCCTTCTTCTGCCGCTGGTGCAGCGGTATCACTACCACTTTGTGCACATGCAGCAAGAAGTAACGCAGCAACGACTGAAATACCAGCCAAAGCTTTGCTTTTATTTCTTACCATTCCTTCTCCTTCTTTTAACGAATAAATTTGTATTTATTCGTTTGTTTTCATTTCCGTTTAGCGCGGAAATGCAGCAGCCACTCCGCCGTCGACGGCAATGACCGAGCCTGTTGTTTTGGCGGAATCATCTGAAAGTAAAAAGCTTGTCATATTTGCAACATCAATTGATGAAACATGGGATTTTAAAATATTTCTCTTGGCATAAAAATCTTCTAACTCTTCAGGTTTAATGCCATGAGCTCTAGCTCTTTCCTCTCTGATTCCTCCTTCCCATAATTTGCTGTTATCAAAAATTGCATCAGGATTAATTGCATTGGATCTGATTTGATGAGATCCACCCTCTAATGCAGCCATGCGCATTAGTTGAATCATTCCTGCTTTACTTACTGAATATCCTCCAAAACCAATTCCTGGTGAAAATGCATTTTTACTTGCGATATAAACAAGTGATCCACCTGAATTTTGTTTGGTTAATGCCTTCATCGCATATTTAGTTAATAAAAATGAACTAGTTAAGTTAACACTTAATCCTTTATTCCATTTTTCAATTGTCAAATCTTGCAAACTATCTGTGACTGCGATCCCTGCGCTAAATACCACTCCATCAATTCCACCAAAAGTTTTTATCGCTTCAGAAACCGTTTGCTTAACAACTTTTTCATCTGATTGATCCCCTTGAATAATTTGAGGACTAGATCCTTTGTAGTTTTTTATTTCACTTTCTACAGTTGCAAGTCCTTTTGCATCAAGATCTGCTAAAACTAAACTTGCACCTTGCTTGGCAAGTTCAACTGCTATTCCACGACCTATACCGCTTCCAGCACCCGTAACTATGAAGACATGTCCGGCAAATTTCTTTGGTGCAGGTCTACTTGCTAACTTGTATAGTTCCATTGGCCAGTAGTCAAAACCAAAAACTTCTGAATCAGGCAAAGCTTCAACATTGCCAAAAGCATCTTTTGCCATTGAAGCAGTTTTGTGAGTATGAAAAGAAATATCTGCAAGCATTTTGCATTCAGATTTACTTAATCCAACAGTCAATGCACCGATTCCTGGAGCTAACAAAACTTTAGGATCTGAATCATGCATTGAATAACCCTGAGGTAATAAATTTTTATTATTTTCAAAGTATGTTTTGTATGAATTAGAATATTTATCTATAGATTCAAAGATGGATTGATCATTTTTGCCATTTTCTATAACTGCAGACCAAGGTTTAATTCTCAACATATGATCAGCACTTGATACTCCAGCTTGAACTATTTCTTTTATATCTTTTCTATCTGAAGTTTCTTTTAATCTTGAATCTACTGAAATTATTTTTTTAGATTTTTTATTTAATTTTCCTCTTACTATTAACAATAAATTTTCAAATTCTTCATCTGAATAGGTTGTGTGATTAAAAATAGATTCTGGTCTTTTAGTTAAACTCGATAAATAATTTTCAACTTTATTTATCACATCTATATTCTTTTGTTTGCATTCATCACTATCGTCAGACCAAACTATTAATCCATGATGTGCCAAAATTATTCCTTCTGAATCTGCTAGTTGAGAAGCTTGTTTACTTAGTTCAAATCCAGGTCGAATCCAATCAACGTAAGCAAAATTTTCACCTAATGCTTCTTTTACCGCTTTATTTCCATCTTTATGATTTGTTAAAGCACAAATTGCATCTGCATGCACATGATCAATGTGCTTAAAAGGTAAGAATGCATGCAACAAGGTTTCAATGGAGGGTCTTCTGCTGTTTGGGTCAACTAAAGATTTCCCCACTAAGTCAGTCATTTCCTCATCACTTAATTTGTCAAATTGCTTTAAAGCAATCAATTCATCCAAATAAAGTGCAGGGTAATCAACAGCTTCAGCATTCATCATGTCTGCGCCTGAACCTTTGACCCACAAAACATTTTTTGGTCTCTTTAAGTGATCTACTATTTCACCTTTTGCCGATGTATTTCCCCCACCATAAACAACAAAATCTTGATTGTTGCCTAAAAATTTTGATCTTTCAACTAAATCTTGAAGTGGTTTAGGAATTGTCACTTGTTAATTCCTGCCATCTTCGATTCTGGGGTAACGCCCTTGTTGATTTCATAAACACCTTTTTCTGTAACTAATGCTGAAATCAACTCAGCAGGAGTCACATCAAAAGCTGGATTTAGTCCTTTTGATTTCAATGGAGAAATTCTTTGTCCATTTAAACTTAATATTTCGTTTTCATCTCGATATTCAATATGAATATCTTTTCCAGATTTAGTAGTCACATCAACAGTTGATTCTGGTGCTACTACTACAAACGGAATACCTGCATATTTACAAGCAAGTGCAACTGCAAAAGATCCGATTTTATTTGCTGTGTCACCATTTGCAGCAACTCGATCGGCACCTATTAATGCAACATCAACTTCACCGCGAGCAATAATACTCGTAGCAGCGCCATCTGCAATTACAAAATGTTCAATATTTTCGTGTGCTAATTCCCAAGCTGTTAATCTTCCACCTTGTAATAATGGTCTTGTTTCGTCGGCAAAAACATGTTTTAAAATTCCTCTTGAATTCATTTCTCTAATAACACCTAATGCAGTTCCCCAAGTTGTAGTAGCAAGAGATCCTGTGTTGCAATGTGTTAAAGCTCTAATTGGTCTATTCTTGACTTTTGATTCAATCCAATTAGAACCAAATTTTCCCATTTGCCTATTGCCGTCTTCATCCTCTTTAGCAATTTGATTTGCTTGTTCTAATACTTTTTCAATTCCTTGAGAGATAAATGGACTTACCTTGTCTACACCCCAAGCTAAATTAACAGCAGTAGGTCTTGCATCTCTAATTCTTAAGATCTCTTTATTTAATTTTTCTTCGTTCCAGTTTTCATTTTGTGCTTGTCGCATCGCCACGACTACACCCCAAGCACCGGCAGCTCCAAGGGCTGGAGCACCTCTGACTGAAAGTTTTTGAATCGCATCAACTAACTGATCAACAGTTTTAATACTTAAATTTATTTCTTCGTGTGGCAATTTCGTTTGATCAATTAGAGTTAGGCCATTATTTACCCAAGAAATGGCACGAATTTCCTCGCTCAATTTCCATCCTTATTTGTTAGTCAATAGTTGTCCTACAACTATTGAGAATAGCCTCATAGATATCCTGTAAATTGTCAACTCCCTGAATGAAAGCGTTATCAAATAGAAATGAAAAAGGGTTCTTCATGAGTAGCTCTCCTGAGCAATTTGGAGTCAGGGCTAGTCTCACCCGTCGCATTAGTGATGACATTCGTCGACGAATTCTAAATAAAGAATGGAATCCTGGAGAAAAAATTCATAGTGAATCTGAATTAGCTTCAACTTATAAAGTCTCTCGTGTCACAGTACGCACAGCTCTTAAAACCTTGGAATATCAAGGACTTGTCGATATTCGTCATGGCTCAGGAACTTATGTAAATGATTTTGGAAGAGCAATACCAACAGGACTTAACGAACTTAGATCCATGTCAGAAACAATTAGTGAACTTGGTTACCGCCCAGGGATGGAATATAAAACAGCAAATCTAAGACCTGCGAACAAAAACGAAATAGAAAAACTTCAACTGGATTCTGCTGATTCAGTTTTATATTTAGAAAGAGCTGTGTTAGCTGATAATAAAGCAGTTGCATACTCATACGACACCATAAATATTGCCTCGGTACCTCCAGAAGTAGTAGAAGAAATGAAAACAGGAAGTGTTTTTTCCAGCCTTGATTCTATTAATCAGCGTCCTTTAAGAGCATTAGCTGAAGTACATGCTGTAATCGATAAAAATATTGGATGGGGTGACCAACGTCCCACCAATGATCTATTCCTTTTATTACAACAAATTCACTACGCTGGAGATGGGGAACCAATTATGTATTCTCGTACATATTTCATGGAAGGAAGATTTCAATTTTTAATTTTAAGAACACGTTAAGAATAATTCTGGTTAGTACTTTTTTATTAATACCCACTAATTCTTTTGCTCATACTGAAGTTGTGAGTGTGGAACCTGACTCAAATCAAGCTTTAACTGTTCTACCGGGTGAAGTTAAGTTAACTTTTAGCGAACCTGTTATTCAAGATGGAACATTTGCTTCAATCACAACTGAATCTGGAAGTGTAGAAGCAACTCTTCGAATTGAAGAAGCAAATTTATTTATTACAATTCCTCAAGATATTACTGGTTCAAATTTTTCGATTGCCTACAAAACTGTGGCAAGTGACGGGCATCCACTAGATGGTGAACTTGTTTATCAATTGAACTTAGATCAAGATCAAACCACTGAAGATTCAGAAGTTATTGAATCACCAATGCCAATTATCGCTCCAGCTCCTGAATCAAATACCAATGTTTCTTGGTTGCAATGGTTGTCATTAGGCGCTGCAATTGGTGTTGCAATTACATTCTTTTTGAAGATGCGTAAAAAATAAGAGGCGCTTAAATCTTTAAGCGCCTCTTAAATAATTAATTTATTTAGTGAGAGTGACCGTGACCTGCAGGTGCTGCAGCTGGTGCTTCTTCCTTCTTCTCCACCACTAATACATCTGTGGTTAGAAGCATTGCTGCAATAGATGCAGCATTTTCTAATGCAGATCTTGTTACTTTCACAGGATCAACAATTCCTGCTTTCAGTAAGTTTTCAAATTCACCTGTAGCTGCGTTATAGCCTTCACCTGTTTTCATTTCTGAAACTCTTGAAGTCACTACGTAGCCTTCAGCCCCTGCATTTTGTGCAATCCAACGAAGTGGTTCCACAGCGGCTTTTCTAATAATTTCCACACCTGCTGCTTCGTCACCTTCTTTGTTTAGTTTATTTTTCAAAACTGAAACAGCTTGGGTTAATGCTGATCCACCACCAGCAACAATTCCTTCTTCAATTGCAGCCCTGGTTGCAGAGATTGCATCTTCAACTCTGAATTTGGTTTCTTTTAATTCAACTTCAGTAGCGCCACCAACTTGAATAACTGCAACACCGCCTGAAATTTTTGCCAGACGTTCTTGAAGTTTTTCTTTATCCCAACTTGAATCTGTGCGATCCATTTCAGCTTT
>VFQT010003125.1_pt1 | contig 15623 bp, 9 predicted proteins | sample 3512381 | NCBI WGS metagenome assembly VFQT01 (sample SAMN10412376, study PRJNA504923) | tailings metagenome | isolation source: Relicate 2 Philex TSF3 active mining site | place: Philippines: Tuba, Benguet | collected 2017-08-29 | reverse complement strand
CGCACGACGTCCATGCGCTCATCCTCGGCCGTGCCATCACCGGCCTGCAGGCGTTTTTCTGAGGGTACCCGCATCGACGAACCGAACCGGGGCAATTGAAGATCGGCTCAGGCTGAATTGAGAGTTGAGGAGCCTGCCATCATGTCACAGATCGTCTGGAAACCGACCGACGAGCAGCGGGCAAATGCACGCATGACTAAGTTCCTTAGTCACTGCAATCGGCCGGATTACCCGGCGTTGGTCAGGTGGGCCGACTCGGAGCCCGAAGCATTCAACGCCGCGCTTCTGCAATTCATCGACTATCGGTTCTACAAGCCTTACGAGCGCGTCATGGTCGCGAGCGATGGTGGCGCGCACGTGAAGTGGTGCCAAGGAGGTACCACCAACGTAGTACTCAATTGCCTGGACCGTTGGCTGGATGGACCGACACGCGACAAGATCGCGCTGGAATGGGAAGGCGAGGGCGGCCGGGAGACGACCTATTCCTACACGGATCTGGCCCGCGAAACCTCTCGTCTGGCAAGCTGCTTGCGCAGGCTGGGGCTCGGCAAGGGCGATGTCGTAGGGATCTATCTGCCGAATGTGAGCGAGGCCGTCATCGCGCTCCTGGCCGTCGCCAAGATCGGCGGCATCGTGCTCCCCATGTTCTCCGGCTTTGGTGCCGACGCCATTGCTGTCCGGCTCAATGATGGCGGGGCCAAAGCGGTCATTACCGTCGACGGAACGCCTCGCCGGGGAAGGACCGTCGATGCCAAGGGTATCGTTGACGAGGCTGTGAAGTCCGCTCGCAGCGTCGAGCATGTGATCGTTTGCCGTCACATGGGCAATGCCATCGGGTGGGAACATGGACGAGACCATTGGTGGGACGACATTACGAACGGCATGCCGGTTGACGCTTCAACCGAGGAGATGCCGGCGGATGCACCGTTCCTGCTGATCTACACCTCTGGCACGACGGGCAAGCCGAAAGGCGTCGTTCACAGCCACTGCGGCTTCCCGGTGAAGACGGCGCTCGATCTCGGCATTTGCATGGACTTCCGTGCCGAAGATCGAATTCTCTGGATGTCGGACATGGGTTGGTTGGTTGGACCGATCCTTGTCTTTGGTGGCCTACTGCTCGGTGGCACGATCGTGCTCGCCGAAGGGGCGCCGAACTATCCCGAACCGGATCGGTTCTGGCGCCTGATCCAGGACCATCGCGTCACGTTTCTCGGTATCGCGCCTACCATTGTGCGCAGCTACATGCCGATGGGCCCCGAAGCCCTGCGGCGATTTGATCTTTCGTCGCTCAGGGTCATTGCCTCGACCGGAGAGCCATGGACCGAGGATGCCTGGCGCTGGCTGTTCGACCACGCGGGCAAGGGCAAGGTTCCTATCCTCAATTATTCAGGTGGTACCGAAATCGGTGGAATTCTTACGACACTCGTCACCGAGCCCCTCGTGCCATGCGCCTTCACAGGACCGGTCCCCGGTGTAGGGGCAGATGTGGTTCGTCCCGATGGTGAAACGGCCGCCACGGACGAGATCGGCGAACTTGTCATGCGGACCGCATCAATCGGGCTGACGCGCGGTCTTTGGAATGATGAGGCGCGTTATCTCGACAGCTACTGGAGCGCCATCCCTGGCATGTGGGTTCACGGCGACAACGCGAGCCGGGATAGCACTGGCCGATGGACGATCCACGGCCGCTCGGACGACACGCTGAAGATAGCTGGCAAGCGGACGGGCCCATCCGAGATCGAGGCCTTGCTCACTGGAACCGGTCTCGTGCAAGAGGCTGCGGCTGTTGGCATGCCCGATGGTGTCAAGGGTACAGCCATCGTGTGTGTGTGCATCCCAAGTCCCGGCGTGGAAGACAGCGAGCTAGTCAGGTCAAAGCTATCGGAGGCGGTGGTCTCTGGGCTCGGCGCGCCGTTTCGCCCCAAACAGGTCGTTCTCGTGTCCGATCTTCCGAAAACACGCAACATGAAGATCATGCGCCGGACCGTGCGTGCGGCTTATCTCGGTATTGATCCGGGAGATTTGAGCTCTCTGGTTAATCCGGCAGCAGTGGATGAGTTGAAATCGAAAATGTGAGAGCGGTCTTTTGATGCCGCCTTCCGTTTGCGGCGGACCTAGCATCGCTAGGGCCGTGGCGGCGCACTCCCGGCACGTAATGGCAGCCTAACGTTGAGCAACGACCGAGAATTCCAAGTAATCTCGGCAACCGGCTCGTCAGCTTGTGTGAAGGGTTTCGGAAAACGGCCCATCGCTGTTGCGGCGGCATGCACTGGGGCCGTCGTCCTGTGGCCCGTCGCGTCGGCAGTCCGAAGGTCGGTCTCAGTCTGTCGCTACCTACGTGTTGCTCCTCAAAGGTGTCCCCGGGTCACCGAGTGCTCGACCAAGTGTCCGGTCTCGAAGGTCGAGCCGACGTAACAATCCGGTAGTCCTTGATCTGATTAGATCAGCTCAGCAATGTCAGCAAAGTCTGCAATTGCCACCTTCGTCATCTCAAGTCATGTAATCGTGAAGTCAGGACCCTCGTGTTCTTGGCATGTTCTAGCGGTGGGTTAGCCCCGCGTCATGGTGCCGCGTCTGTGTGAAGTATGGAGCGCCACCAGGCCGCTGAGTGTGCATTGCGACGGCGGCAAGTGTGCCAGTATGAAATCCACGCGCGAGCGCGCCACGGGGCTGAGCTTGACCTCGTACCCCCATTTGGACCTAGGGCCGCGACATGCCACTCGCTAAGCTGGCTGAGTGCATCAAGCGTGCCTAGTGCGGTTCGCGCCAAGTCCGCGTCATCTTTGAGCTAACCGCCAACAGCAGCCGAATTCGTTAGGTCGGGCAAGCTCTATCCCACCATCTCGAGGCCGTCGACGATGCCCTTTGAGTGATGCTCGTCGACCACGATTGCGGCGAGGTGCATTAATGATACGCTATTAACCATTTCCGTTTGCCGGCAGCGTTGTGGTCGCTAGGCTGGTCGCTGAATTATGGCAGAGCAAGCTAAACTATTGATTTTTTTGGTACCGCCTCCCCGGATCGAACGGGGGACCTCTAGATCCACAATCTAGCGCTCTAACCAGCTGAGCTAAGGCGGCTTCCAAGGACGGGACCGGCGATCACCCGCCAGCAACGAGGAGCGCCATATGGTGGCGGCCGATCTCGGCGCGGCGTCAGTTCCAGTCTCGGAGGCTCCCGATACCAGCAAGGTGGCTGCATTGCAAGACGTTGTCCGCACGATAGGTGCGAGGAACCCTCCTGACCGGCTTGGCCGGTCGCGGGCGGTCCGTTTCGCCCTTGGCCGTCGCAGGATCGGCCGCGACTGAGGATAGCTCGCCGCACCGCCTTCTTACCGGCCCGGTCGGGTGGTAGCGTCCGCCGCGATTCTGGATATTCCGTCACTCTGGTCATTCCGTCACAACGTCGAGGACCCATGGAGAAGATCAACGCGCAGATCGCTCGCGAGCTATCGGTCGGTGCCAACCAAGTCGCCGCCGCTGTGGAGCTGCTGAACGAAGGTGCCACCGTGCCGTTCATCGCGCGCTACCGCAAGGAACGCACCGGAGGGCTCGACGACACGCAGCTGCGCAACCTCGCGGAGCGGCTAGGATACTTGCGGGAACTCGAAGACCGGCGTGGAACGATCCTGAAGAGCATCGAGGAGCAGGGCAAGCTGACCCCGGACCTCGCCCGTGCGATCGGCGGCGCGGAGACCAAGGTCGCACTGGAGGATCTCTACGCACCCTATAAGCCGAAGCGTCGCACCAAGGCGCAGATCGCCCGCGAGGCGGGGCTCGAGCCGCTGCTCGACAAGATCCTGGCCAATCCGGCGCTGGTCCCGGACGGGGAGGCGGCCTCTTTCGTGGATGCCGAGAAGGGCGTGGCAGACGCAAAGGCGGCGCTCGACGGCGCGCGCGCCATTCTCATCGAGCGGATCGGCGAGAATGCCGAGCTGGTCGGTGGCATGCGCGAATGGCTCTGGTCGGACGGTCTCATCATCTCGAAGGTCGCGAAAGGCAAGGAAGCCGAGGGCGCGAAGTTCTCCGACTACTTCGATTTCTCGCAAAAGATCAGAGACTTGCCCTCGCATCGCGCGCTGGCGCTGCTGCGCGGGCGCAACGAAGGCATATTGGAACTCTCGCTCGATGTGCCCGTGATCGACCACGGCGAGCATCCGGCCGAAGGGCGGGTGCGGGTCGCGTTCGGTATCGCCGACAGGGGGCGTCCGTCCGACAAGTGGCTGCTCGAGACGGTGCGGCTCGCCTGGAAGGCGCGACTGCATATCGGCCTGACCGTGGATCTGTTCACGCGAAGCAAGGAGGGGGCCGACGGCGAAGCCATTTCCGTGTTCTCCAAGAACCTCAAGGATCTGCTCCTGGCGGCTCCTGCAGGCCCACGCGTGACGATGGGCGTCGATCCTGGCATTCGCACGGGGTGCAAGGTCGCGGTGATCGACGCGACCGGCAAGCTCCTGGAGACGGCGACGATCTATCCGCACGAGCCGCGTAACGACTGGCAGGGATCGCTTGCGGTGCTGGCGGCGCTTTCGATGAAGCACAAAGTCGAGATCGTCGCCATCGGTAACGGAACGGCGAGCCGCGAAACGGACCGGTTGGTTGTCGATCTCATGAAGAAGATGCCGCATCTGAAGCTGACCAAGGTGATGGTTTCGGAGGCCGGCGCTTCGGTTTACTCGGCCTCGGAGCTTGCAGCGCAGGAATTCCCGGACATCGACGTTTCGCTGCGCGGTGCCGTATCGATCGCCCGGCGATTGCAGGATCCGCTCGCAGAGTTGGTCAAGATCGAGCCCAAGGCGATCGGCGTCGGCCAATATCAGCACGACGTCGACCAGACGGCACTGGCACGCTCGCTGGACGCCGTTGTCGAGGACTGCGTGAACTCGGTCGGTGTGGACGTCAATACGGCATCGGTGCCGCTGCTGGCGCGGGTGTCCGGCCTCAACAAGACACTCGCTGACAACATCGTTCAGTTCCGGAACGAGAACGGGCCGTTCAAGTCCCGCTCGGCACTGAAAAAGGTGCCGCGGCTCGGGCCGAAGACCTTCGAGCAGGCCGCCGGGTTTCTGCGCATCATGGGGGCCAAGAATCCGCTCGACGGTTCGGCCGTGCACCCGGAGGCCTACGAGCTCGTCGAACGGATCGCCGATACGACGAAGCGCTCGGTACAGTCGATGATCGGAGACCGCGCCTTCCTGAAGTCGATCCGGCCCGCGCAGTTCGCCGACGAGCGTTTCGGCGTGCCGACGATCACGGACATTCTTGCGGAGCTGGAAAAGCCCGGACGCGATCCACGACCCGAATTCAAGACTGCGACTTTCCAGGACGGTGTAGAGAAGATCAGCGATCTGAAGCCGGGTATGCGGCTCGAGGGCGTCGTTACCAACGTCACGAATTTCGGAGCCTTCGTGGATATCGGCGTGCACCAGGATGGACTGGTGCACATTTCAGAGCTGGCGGACCGGTTCGTGAAGGATCCGCGGGAGGTGGTGAAGGCCGGGGATATCGTCCAGGTGCGCGTGAAGGAGGTGGATGTGCCCCGAAAGCGGATCGCCCTGACGATGCGTTCGGGCGAGATCGATCCGCGGAGCGCGGGGCCTGCGGGCCAGGGACGCGGTGCCGGTCAGGGACAGGCCAGGACGACAGCCACGCCGCCGCCTGCGGGCGGGCGTGGTGGTGCTGCGGGCGGCGAGAATGCTTTCGCCGCAGCATTGCGCCGTGCACAGGAGCAGAAGCGGTAGGGGGCGTTCCCGCCGTTGCGACGTCGCGAAATGCATGCAGGCCGGAGGGGCGCGCCGCATAGGCGTGGCCGTCGGCTTGCTGTCCATCCGGTTAATTGGATCTCTCGAATTCATGGGGAGAACTGCACGTTTCTTTCGGCAATGATGCGTACTGCTGATTGTCAGCATAACGCGAATATCAGAGTTGAGAGAAATCGATCATGCTGCGCCGTATCGCCCGCTTGTGGGCTTCCGTGGGCCGCTCCGAGAGCGGCAGTACCATGGTGTTGTTCACGCTGGTATTCCCGCTCGTTGCCATGATCGGTGGTGGTGCGGTGGACCTGCTGCGATGGCATAACGCGAAGCGCCATACGGCCGGGGCGTTGGACGCCGCTGTGCTGGCGGGCGCGCGCTATCTCTTGACCCATCCCGAAGATAGCCTGGGTGCCGAGCGAGCCGCCCTCGCATTCTACAAAGCGAGCATCGCCGGCCGGGGCGATGTCACCAACGATACGATCTCTTTCAAGGTCAGCGGCGACAAGACGTCGATCGCGGCCGAGGGCGGTGCCCGGATGAGAACGAGTTTCCTCGGGATCGCCGGCATAAGCTCGTTGGACATCGTCGGCGGGTCCGAGGCCGGGCTACCATCCGCCAAGCTCACCTCGGGCGGCGGTGGCAGCAATCTGGAAATCGCCGTCATGCTCGACGTGACCGGCTCGATGTGCGCGGACGCGAACGGTCCTTGCTCCTCGAGCACGAAGCTCGATGCGCTCAAAGAGGCGACGAAGGAACTCGTCAACGTGGTTCTCGCTGACACGTCCGGCAGCTACACGGCGCGTATCGGGCTCGTGCCCTTCTCGACGCGCGTGCGCGTGGCCGAGGATGGCGGTGGCGCTGCCATCATGAAGGCCATGACCAACATGGATGCCAAGTGGAGCGGCTGGTTCCACGAGTGCATCGAGGGCTCGTATACCGGCACGAGCGAGGGCGGCGGTACGTGGACGTGCACGAAAGAAAAGATTGAGAAGAAAAAAGATTGGAAGTTGTCGCCGTGCGTCACGGATCGCTTCTACGACAACGGCTGGGCCTACGACTATACGGATGCCGCTCCTGGCGCCGGGGCTTGGATGAACCTTCGCGACGGCTCCCGCATCCCCTACAGCTGGGACAGTTCCGATACCCGCGCGACGTCCCAGACCGGCAAGGGCAAGGCCGACCCGATGGCGACGTGGAACTACACGCCCAATGGCGAATGCTGGGAGCCGACCGCCAACAACATCCTGATGCCGTTGACGGCAGACAAGGCCGAGCTGAATGCGCGAATCGACGCGCTGGAGGCCTACGGTTCGACATCGGGTGCGCTTGGTACGGCCTTCAGCTGGTATCTTCTGTCGCCGAACTGGGCGAGCGTCTGGCCGTCCGGGAGCGGAGCGGGGCCGTATGCGGATGTAAAGGAGATCCAGGCAAACGGGGCGCCGAAGCTGCGCAAGATCGCCATTCTGATGTCCGACGGAGTCTACAACACGTTTCGTGGCTGGAAGGATCAGGATCAGCAGACCGTGTCGAACTACGCCAAGCAGCTGTGCACGAACATGAAGGCTCAAGGCATCGAGATCTTCACCGTGGCCTTCGCGCTCAACGAGCTTTCCGGCGCGGAGAGGAAAATCGCCGAGGATACGCTGCGCTCGTGCGGGACGGACATCCAGCACTTTTACGACACGCTGACCACGAGCGAACTCAAGCAAGCGTTCAACGACATCGCGGTGCGGTTGTCGACGATCTCGCTGTCGCGGTAGTCGTCCCCGCGACGGTCGAGGCGGTGACGAGTGCCGCCGTATCCGCTGCGCCTACCGCAGTCGGCCGATGCTCGCGAGGCTGTCTCGCAGTGCTTCCGGTTCGATCGACAGTTTCTTCCCGGTCATCCAGGCCTTGAGGAAAGGGTGCGCGTCGAGTTTGGCGGCAAGTACCGCGCGCTTGAGCGCGAGGGTGTCGGCCGTGCCGTGTTTCTTTTCGAGGGCGGCGCGCAAGGCGGGCTTGTCGAGGACGTCGTCGAGTGCTGTCCATTCGAGGAGCAACCGCCTCGCCGCGATCGTGGCATGGCGGCTCCGATAGGCCTCGAGGAAGGGATGGCCCATCTCCGCGTCGAGTTGCGCGGCATAGGCGGCACGGTTGTCGAAAAGAACCTCGAGCGCCCGCTGCCGGCTGTCGGGATCGGTGTTCGAGGAGAGCAACGTGCCCTCGACGGAACTGGCGACGACGTTGCCCTTGAGCTTGTCGGGGAGCTGCAAGAAGCCCGGCAGCTCCCATCCCATGTGAACGTATCCGAGCGCCATGGCGATCCCAAGTACGAGCCCCCCGAGAAGTTGCGCCATGGTCGCCCTCCGATAGCCGGCAGTCTCCTGCCGGGGGCGCCTACATGCCGGGATAGGTCGGCCCCCCGCTGCCCTCCGGCACGGTCCAGTTTATGTTCTGATTCGGATCCTTGATGTCGCAAGTCTTGCAGTGCACGCAGTTTTGCGCGTTGATCTGCAAGCGTTTGGCGCCCGCACCATCGTCGACCCACTCATAGACCCCGGCCGGGCAGTAGCGATTCGATGGTCCATCGAAGGCGCCGAGTTCCGATTCGACCTGGAGCGCCATATCGATGACCTTCAGGTGCGCCGGCTGATCCTCCTCATGGTTGGTGCCGGAGAAGGACACGTTCGTCAGCCGGTCGAACGTCAGGACGCCGTCGGGCTTGGGATAAGCGATCGGCTGGTAGTCGCGGGCTCTGCCGAGGCCGGCATGGTCCGGCTTGCCATGGCGCAACGTATAGCCGAGGCCGACACCGGGGATGATGGTATTCATCCACATGTCGAAGCCGGACAGCGCAGTGCCGAGCCGCGTGCCGAAGCGCGCCAGCATCGGCTTGGCGTTGCGGACAGGCTTCAAGTCCTTGGCGATCGGACCGGAACGCACGGCGGCTTCGTAGTCCTCGAGCCGGTCGTGGGCGCGGTCGGCCTTGACGGCCGCATAGATCGACTCGGCCGCGTGCACGCCGGACAGGATGGCATTGTGGCTGCCCTTGATGCGCGGCACGTTGACGAAGCCAGCCGAGCAGCCGACCAGGACGCCGCCGGGGAATGCGAGCTGCGGGATCGACTGCCAGCCACCCTCGGTGATGGCGCGCGCGCCATAGGCGATACGCTTGCCGCCTTCGAAGACGTCCTTGATCGCAGGGTGTGTCTTGAAGCGCTGGAACTCCTCGTAGGGGGACAGGTAGGGGTTTTCGTAGTTCAGATGGACCACGAAGCCGACCGAAACGAGGTTGTCGCCGTAGTGGTAGAGGAAGGATCCACCGCCGGTCTTGTCATCCAGCGGCCAGCCGAGCGTGTGCTGGACGAGGCCGGGCTGATGCTTCTCGGGCTTGACCTCCCAGAGCTCCTTGATGCCGATGCCGTACTTTTGCGGCTCGGACAGGCCGTCGAGCTTGAAATTGCGGATCAACTGCTTGGCCAGCGAACCGCGCGCGCCCTCCGCGATCACCGTATAGCGGCCTCGGATCTCGACGCCGCGCGTGAAGTTGGCGTTGGGCTGGCCGTCCTTGCTGATGCCCATGTCGCCGGTCGCGACGCCGACGACGGCGCCGTTGTCGTCGTAAAGCACCTCGGCGGCGGCGAAGCCGGGGTAGATCTCGACGCCCATTTCGGCGGCCTGCTCGCCCAGCCAGCGGCAGACGTTGCCGAGGCTGGCGATGTAGTTGCCGTGGTTGTTCATCAACGGCGGCATCATGAAGTTGGGCAAGCGGATCTCTCCGGCCGGCCCGAGGTAGATGAAGGTGTCCTTCGTGACGGGCGTCTCGAGGGGCGCTCCCTTTTCCTTCCAGTCGGGAATGAGCGTATCCAGCCCGACCGGATCGATGACGGCGCCGGAGAGAATGTGTGCGCCGACTTCGGACCCCTTTTCGAGCACGACCACCGAAAGATCGTGCTCCTGCTCGGCCGCGAGCTGACGCAGGCGAATGGCGGTCGCGAGCCCGGCGGGGCCGGCGCCGACGATCACCACGTCGAATTCCATCGCCTCGCGCGGCGGAAGCTCAGCCTCGTTGTCTGCCATCTTGCCTCGATCCCTCGTCCACTAGTGCTCGTTTCCTGATCGATTAGGTCGTCGGGGCTTGGACCGTCAAGCGCCGCGAACCTCCCGACCTTGCCTGCGGCAATGGGTGTCGTATGCTCGCGACCCTATAAATACGCATCATTCCGGTGCGCAAACGAGCAGGAGGACGCCCGTGGCCGAGAACAATCGCTGGAAGCAGAGGCCCGAAAATTCGACGTGGGGCGATTACGGGCCGGACGATCAGCTCGGCCGCATGAACGAAGTCACCGCCGAAAAAGTGCTGCAGGGCATGGCGGAAGTGAAACTGGGCCAGACGTTCTGTCTGTCGATGCCGCTCGACTATCCCGGCGGCAACGCGCTCAACCCGCGCCGCCATCCCCCGCAGATCCGGCCGACGCTGCGCAACGACAAGCCCAATTGGGGCTACCGTGCCGAGTGGGATCATCCGGGCATGCAGGATATCGTCAACGACGACATGGTGCTGCTGCATCTCCAGTACTCCACCCAGTGGGACACTCTGGCCCACGTCGGCGCGATGTTCGATGCGGACGGCGACGGCAAGCCGGAGCCCGTGTTCTACAACGGCTATCGCCTCGACCACGAGATCCTGGGCCCGACCGAAGCCAAAGATGCCGGCGGCGTTCCCGGCACGATGGTACCCGCGATCGGCACGTCATCGGCCAACGCGCTGGGAGTGGAGAACATGGCGCGGAAGTGCATCCAGGGCCGCGCCGTGATGGTGGATCTCGAGGCCCACTTCGGCCGTGCCAAGAAGCCGGTCGATTACGACGATCTCATGCGTATCTTCGCCGCGGACGGCATCAAGGTGGAGCCCGGCGATCTCGTGTGCTTCCGCACGGGCTTCGACGAAGTCATCTTCGAGGCGAAAAAGAAGCCAACGCCGGAGTGGATGCACGGGCATTGCTGCGGCCTCGACGGGCGCGACGACCGGCTCTTGAAGTGGGTGTCGGAGTCCAAGGTGGCAGCCCTCATCGCCGACAACTACGCCGTCGAGATGTACGACGCGCCGCCCAAGCCCGGGCAGTGCGTGATGCTCCCGTTGCACCACCACGCGCTGTTCAAGACCGGCGTCAACCTGGGCGAGATCTGGCGGCTGTCCGAGCTGGCGAACTGGCTGCGCAAAAACAACCGCAGCTACTTCCTGCTCACCGCGCCGCCGCTGAACCTCCCCGGCGCAGTCGGCTCACCCGCCAACGCGATCGCCACGGTCTGATCTCCGGGCCTCAGCGACGCTGCCTCATCGATCAAGCCCTCGCTTCACGTCGCGGTGGAGCGAGGGAGAACTGTGCCGGGCGGTCCAACACGCATAGGACGGGACGAGATGTCGGATAACCTGAAGTACTTTCTGAAGCCCAGATCCGTTGCCATCATCGGCGCCTCCAACGAGGTGAACAAGGTGGGCGGACGCCCGCTGCACTATCTCAAGGACTACCAATTCGACGGGCCGATCTATCCCATCAACCCGGGGCGCCCGGAGGTGCAGGGGCTCAAGGCCTACTCGGATCTGGCGAGCCTGCCAGAGGTGCCCGATCTCGTGCTGGTCGTCGTGCCGGGTGCGGCGGCGGTGACGGCCGTGAAGGATTGTGCGGCGCGCGGTGTGAAAGCGCTCATCTGCATCTCGTCCGGTTTCGGCGAGACGGGCGATCCCGCCGGCGCGGCCATGCAAAAGGAAATGGTCGCGGCTGCCCGTGCGTCGGGCATGCGGATGGTCGGCCCCAACACGCAGGGACTGGCGAACTTCTCGAACGGCGCCATCTGCAGCTTCTCGACATTCTTCACCACGATGCGTCCGAAGGACGGTCCGATCGCGATCGTCAGTCAATCGGGCGCCATGAGCGCCATTCCGATCGGTCTTCTGGGCGAGCGCGGGCTGGGCTGCCGCTATTCGATCGCGACGGGCAACGACGCCGAGGTCAACGTCCTGGAGATGGCCACGGCGGCTGTTTCCGATCCCGACATCAAACTGTTGTTGCTCTATCTCGAAGGCATTCCCCGACCGGACCTGCTGGCAACCCTTGCGGAGACCGCACACCGCAACGACGTCAAGATCATCGCGTTGAAGTCCGGGCGTACGTCCGCCGGGCAGCGGGCAGCGGCATCGCATACCGGCGCGCTCGCCAACGAGGACCGGGTGGTGGATGCGGCATTGAGGCGCGTCGGCATCTGGCGGGCGCAGAATATCGCGGACCTCGTATCGGCTGCGGAGATCTACCTCAAGGGCTGGACCCCGACGGGCCGCCGCTTCGTGACCATCTCGGGCAGCGGCGCCACGGGGGTGATGAGTGCCGACGCCGCCACGTTCGCCGGGCTCGAGGTGGTCAAGTTCGATCCGCAGACGCGAGCCAAGCTCGATGCCATCCTGCCCTCGTTCGCCTCTGCCGCGAACCCGATCGACCTGACGGCGGCCCTGCTGTCGAACAACAAGCTTCTGTCGGAAATTCTGCCAGTCATCGCCAATGCCGACGCGGCCGACCTGTTCAAGGTGGATATGCCGGTGTCGGGGCCCGGCTACGACATGAAGGGTTTCGCGCGCGACATCGCGGCCTTCAGCAAGGCGACGGGCAAGCCGGTGGTGGTTGCGGGATGGCAGGGTGACATCCCCGCCTCGTTCCGCTCGGAGGGCGTGCCGGTGTTTCCGCTCGAGGCGGAGGCGATCGACGCGCTGGCGCAGTTCGTCGATCACCACGATATCGTGGCGCGCGCCAAGGCCTTGCCGAAGCCCGCATGGCGACCGCACAGCGACGCCCCCAAGCCCAAGTCGCGCACGCTGAACGAGGCGGACAGTCTCGAACTCGTCAGCAAGGCGGGGCTTAGCGTCGTGCCGCATGTGGTGTGCCATTCGGCGAACGAGGCGGCGACCGCCTGGCGTAACCTCGGCGGCCCCGTCGCCGTGAAGGGGTGCTCGGCCGACCTGCCGCACAAGACGGAGTACGGCCTCGTCCGCCTCGGCCTCGACAACGAGGATCAGATCCGGGAAGCCTATCGCAGCATGGAAAGGGCCATCGCCAAGGCCAGCGCCACATTCGACGGCGTCATCGTCGCGCGCATGACGAAGGGCCGACGCGAGATGATGATCGGAGCGCACCGGGATTCGTTCTTCGGTCCGGTCGTCGTCGTAGGAGATGGCGGCAAGTACGTGGAGGCCATGCCGGATGCGGCGATCCTGATGCCGCCGTTCGAGGTGGCCGATGCCGTCGCGGCGATCGAGGGCCTGCGCGTGGCGCCCGTATTGCGCGGGGTTCGCGGCGAGCCCGCGTCCGATGTCGCGGCGATGGCGGACGCGGCGGTGCGGATCGCCCGGCTCATGACCGAGAACGAACACATCCTGTCGCTCGACATGAATCCGCTGATGCTGCAGGAGGCCGGGAACGGCTATGCGATCGTCGATGCCGTGATCGAGGTCGTCGACGACCGAGAGGCGTAGCGAGCGGTCTCCGGCCGCCGATGGCGGGGGCCGGAGCGCCGCGCGCGGCGATCAATCCATCTCTGGGCTCGGCTCGAAGGTGTGCGCGATGAGGCCGCGCTTCAGCATGGCGGCCCACGCCTCCTCGGCGTCGTCCACGATGTCGAACAAGGCAAGGTCCGCCTTCGAAATCGTGCCGTGGTCCAGCATCACGTCGAAGTCGAGGAGTTTCGACCAGAACTCGCGGCAGAACAGCACGATCGGCATACGCGGCGCCTTGTGCGTCTGCTGCAGGGTCAACAGCTCGAACAGTTCGTCCAGGGTGCCGAAGCCACCGGGAAAGACGGCGAGCGCGTTGGCGCGCATGGCCAGATGCATCTTGCGCATCGCGAAGTAGTGGAAGCGGAACGTCAAGTCGGGCGTGGAATAGGCGTTGGGCTCCTGCTCCGCTGGCAACGTGATGTTGAAGCCGATACTGGGGGCGCCCACCTCGTAGGCGCCGCGGTTCGCCGCCTCCATGATGCCCGGGCCGCCGCCTGTCGCGATGACATTGTCGCGCAATTGGCCCTTGACGTGGAGAGCGCCGCCGCGTTCCGACACGATCCGGCCGAACCGCCGCGCCTCCTCGTACCAGCGCACGAGTTTCGCGCGCTTCTCCGCTTCCGCACGGGCTTCGGCGTCGCGGGCGTTGCGCAATGCGGCCTCCGCCTGCTCGGGCGAGGGGACCCGCGCGCTGCCGAACACCACGACGGTGGAGCGCACACCCCAATCGCGCAGCAGCAACTCGGCCTTGCCGTACTCCATGGCAAAGCGAAGCGCACGCATTTCGTCGCGGAGAAGGAAATCGGTGTCTTCGACCGCCAGCAGATAGCTATGCGACCGCATCTGCGCGCTGTTGGATGGCATGAGCGTAAGCTCCGTCTTTCGAATCCGTGTCTGCCTTGTTGCATACACGAATTCTTGGCCGGAGCTGAGGCGTGCGCCTCTCGGGCGCGGCGCCACCAGGGCTGCCTCCTTCCGGGGCATCCGTGTGGTGACGGGGCGCGGCGCCCGCCTCACCGGAAGGCGGGCATGACCTCTTTGGAGAAGCGCTCGAGCTGCTCCATCGCCACTTTCAGCGGCGTGCCCAGAGGCAGCGAGCACGACACGCGCTCGAGGCCCGGCAGCACCTTCTCCACGGTCTTGAGATGCTCGATGATCTCGTCGGGCGTGCCGGCCAGGAAGCCGCCGGCCTTCACCGCATCCTCGATGCGCGGCAGCTTGGTGCCCGGCACCAGGGCGGGGTTGCGCATGGCGGCGATCTGTTCCTCGGTGATGGCGCGCACCAGACGCAGCTCGCCGAACATCTTCATGTTCTCCTCGTAGTAGATCGCGGCCTCTTTCATGGCCTGCTCCTTCGAGGAGGCGATGTGGAACTGGTAGCCGATCGACATGCGCTCGCCCGGCACGAGATCGACGCCCCGGCGCTTGTAGGCCGCGCGGAAGCCCTCGATGTGGCGTTGCACCGCGCCGCCTTCCGCCGAGCCGCCGCCGATGACGCCGCAGATGCCGTGCTTGGCCATGAAGTCGAAAGCGCGGTCGGAGCCGGACTGGATGGGCTGCCAGCACTCCACCGGGCGCTTCAGCGGGCGCGGGACGAGGCTGATCTCCTTCAGCTCGTAGCCGCGATAGGGCACGGGCGGGGGGATCGTGTAGAAGCGGCCCTTGTGGGAGAACTTCTCCTCGTTGAAGGCCTTGAAGATGACGTCGCAGCCTTCCTCGAACATCTCGCGGTTGGCGTCCTGGTCGATCAGCGGCGCGCCGAAGGTCTCCACCTCGCGGGTGTGATAGCCGCGCGCGACGCCGAAGCGGACACGGCCGCGCGTGAGGATCTCCGCCGTCGCGTAGTCCTCGGCGAGCCGCAGCGGATGCCACATCGGCACGACGTTGAAGCCGCAGCCGATCTTGATGTTCTTCGTGATGCCGGCGAGGTGCATCGCCATCATCAGCAGGTTGGGGATGCACTCGGTGCCTTCCGGCTGGAAGTGGTGCTCGGCCATCCAGAAGGTGTCGTAGCCGAGCCGATCCATGGTGCGGGCGTATTCCTCGGCCTTGTAGAGGGCGCCCGCGAGTTGCTCGTCGGTGTACCAGCGGTCGTTGATCGGCTTGCCGAGATAGCCGCACTCCTCCATGTCGACGGTGCCGACGTACGAGCTGTCGAAATACTTGAGCATGGGCGCATTCCTCCGAGACGATGGCGCTGGTGTAGCGCATCTGACGTTTGGTCCCCGGTTGCGGGTTGGTTCGCATCCAAACGTCAGATGAAAAAAGCTACACCCAGATCATGTAGTTGCTCGTGTTCCTTGTGGCTCCGACACTTGGTCCAGAGTACGACGCACGGGGAAC
>VFQT010003124.1_pt1 | contig 15631 bp, 15 predicted proteins | sample 3512381 | NCBI WGS metagenome assembly VFQT01 (sample SAMN10412376, study PRJNA504923) | tailings metagenome | isolation source: Relicate 2 Philex TSF3 active mining site | place: Philippines: Tuba, Benguet | collected 2017-08-29 | reverse complement strand
TGTGTTCAATTTCCGAATGCTCAGGGAAGTTTAGAAGATTACAGTCTCTTCTGTGAAGGTGCGCATGCCAACGGTGTTATGGTTGCGGTAGCATCTGATTTAATGGCTTTAATTTCAGTTACACCTCCTGGTGAGTGGGGTGCAGACATTTGTTTTGGGAATTCACAACGCTTCGGTGTTCCAATGGGATTTGGTGGACCGCATGCCGCTTTCTTCGCAACTCGTGATGAATTCAAACGCAACATGCCTGGTCGAATCATTGGAGTGTCTAAAGACCGCATGGGCAATACAGCCTACCGCATGGCGCTTCAAACCAGAGAACAACACATACGCAGAGAAAAAGCAACCTCGAACATTTGTACAGCCCAAGCGCTGCTTGCGGTAATGGCCTCTATGTATGCAGTGTACCACGGACCAAAAGGATTGCAGACCATTTCATCTCGCATTCACAGACACACCTTAGGACTAGCTTCTGCCCTAAAGCAAGCTGGAAACACTGTTTTAAATAATTCGTTTTATGATACCATTACTGTTTCAGGCTTAGATATTCAAGCAGTAACTCAACGTGCTGAAGAAAAAACCGTGAACGTATATGTTACTTCCAACGAGGTTCGTGTTGCCATCAATGAAACTACAACATCGGCTGATATCAATGAATTATTCTACGTTTTAACTGGGAAACATGAATCAGTAAATATTCCTACCGAATGTTCGTTCGGTACAATGGCAAGAACTTCTTCTTTCTTGACTCATCCGCATTTCAATGCACATCACAGTGAAACTGAAATGTTGCGTTACATGAAGAAATTGGAAAATAAAGATTTGTCATTAGCTCATGCCATGATTCCGCTAGGTTCATGCACCATGAAGTTAAACGCTACCTCTGAAATGATGCCTTTGTCTTGGCCTGAATTAAATTCAATTCATCCCTTCGCGCCAGCATCTCAAACACAAGGTTACCAGAAGATGTTGGTAGAATTGGAAAAAGACCTTTGTGCATGTACTGGTTTTGCTGGTGTTTCACTTCAACCAAATTCAGGTGCGCAAGGCGAATTAGCAGGACTCTTGGTTATTATGGCTTACCACAGAAGTCGCGGTGAAGGACACAGAAACATTTGTCTTATTCCTTCTTCTGCACATGGTACCAACCCTGCTTCAGCCGTTATGGCCGGATTAAAAGTAGTGGTTACCAAATGTGATGAAAACGGAAACGTAGATGTGACCGACTTACGTGCTAAAGCTGAAGAACACAAGGATAACTTGGCTGCACTTATGGTTACTTACCCCTCAACTCATGGTGTATATGAAGAGGCCATTCGAGAAATTACGCAGATTGTTCATGACAACGGCGGACAAGTATATATGGATGGTGCAAACATGAATGCGCAAGTTGGACTTACAAATCCGGGTAACATTGGCGCAGATGTTTGTCACTTGAACTTACATAAAACATTTGCAATTCCACACGGTGGTGGCGGACCTGGCATGGGTCCCATTGGTGTTGCAGCTCATTTAAAACCCTTCTTACCTGGCAACAGTTTAATTAAAACAGGTGGCGAACACGCTATTCATGGCGTAGCTTCTGCTCCATTCGGAAGTGCTCTTATTTTGTGGATCTCTTATGCTTATATTAAAATGCTTGGTGGTGAAGGATTAACCAATGCTACTAAAGTTGCCATTTTAAATGCCAATTACATGAAGGCCCGTTTAAAAAATCACTATGAAGTTTTATACACCGGTACGCATGGACATGTGGCGCATGAAATGATTCTGGACTGCCGTTCGTTCAAGGCTTTCGGCGTGGAGGTTGAAGATATAGCCAAGCGATTAATGGACTATGGATTTCATGCACCAACAGTTTCTTTCCCTGTAGCTGGTACTTTAATGGTAGAACCAACGGAGAGTGAACCCCTAGTTGAATTGGATCGTTTCTGCGATGCCATGATACTCATTCGTCAAGAAATATCGAACGTTGAAAATGGTACGGCAGACAAGCAAGACAATGTATTGAAAATGGCTCCTCATACGGCTGTTGAATTAACTGCCGATGAATGGACTCACGCCTACAGCAGATCAGAGGCGGCCTACCCAATGCCTGGTCTTCGTGAAAACAAATTCTGGACTACCGTGGCACGTGTTGACAATGCTTATGGTGACAGAAACTTGGTTTGTACGTGTCCGCCTATTGAGTCTTTTGCGTAATACACTTTTCATTTATTTTTGGTACATAACCAATACAAATGAAAAAACTATTTCTTTCTTTTTGCATCGCTCTTGCTGCTCAAGCTGGTCATGCTCAATTGGCAATTAAATTAACTCCCATCACTTTGCCTCGAAACATGAAATTTACGGGGCATGTGGAGTATTTAATTCCTGGAACTCCAGATGTTTCTGTGGCTATAGGTGTAAGTCCCAATTTAATTCCAAAGTCTTCGGGCCTAGAAGACCAAGCAGGTGGCTTATATTATGACATTGATATGGATAACAGTAAAGCCGGATTTTCCATAGATCCAGAAGTGCGTTATTATTTCAATAAACCTATGGAAGGCATGTATGGTGGTTTTTATTCTTCACAGCGTTTCTCAAGTGCAACGTTAAATGAATATCAAGATTATCTTTTAGATCCTGCTGACTCTACCTATTACTATGCGAATCCTACTGGAGGTACACAAGGGCTTAAAACACATGTGGGTGTTTACGGCTTCCAATTGGGCTACCAAAAATGGCTGGGTCAAGACGACCGCATTCTATTTGATTTTTATGTGGGTGGAGGAACGGCTATTACTACAAGAACCTATGACATGGGCGAAAACCTCGGGGGTCCGGGATTTGAAACAGAAATTTCTCAACGTATTGCCTTGCGAGGAAACGTATCCATTGGTTTACTCCTTTTCAAGGGACATGATGAATAGCCATTAAATAGCTTCAATTAGAAGCTCAAGTGGCTTCCACGTTAAATCGAAGCTCCTTGCAATATCCTCATTGGTCAGGGTTCCGTGATAGAGATACACTCCATTGCGGAACCCTTTCTGATTGCGAATTAAATTCACAATTCCGCCTTCGTCACCCAAATCAAGAATAACAGGTGCAAAAATATTTGAAAGCGCATACGAGGCCGTTCTAGACACACGTGCGGCAATATTTGGAACACAGTAATGAATGACACCGTGTCTTCTGTAAACCGGATTTTCATGATAGGTTACCTCTGAAGTTTCGAAGCATCCACCCCGATCTATACTCACATCAACAATGACACTTCCTTGCTTCATTTGCTGAACCATTTCATCTGAAACCACTACGGGCGTTCTTCCTGTTTTCGATCGAATGGCACCAATAACCACATCGGCGTTACTTAAAGCCTTCTTTAGTTCTGAAGGCTGAATGGTACTGGTCCAAAGATGAATGCCCAAATCATTTTGAATGCGTTTCAATTTGTAAATGCTGTTATCAAACACCTTTACACTTGCACCTAGGCCCATGGCAGCTCTTGCAGCATTTTCACCCACAGTTCCTGCTCCAATGATGACAACTTCTGTTGGGCGCACACCCGTAATTCCACCAAGCATTAAGCCTCGCCCTCCAGTATGTTGACTTAAATATTCAGCGGCTAACATAATGGATGTATTTCCTGCTATTTCTCCCATTGCGCGAACAATGGGATAAATACCTTGCTTATCTTGAATATAATCCCATGCAATGGCCGTGATTTTCTTGTTGCTCATTTGAACAAAACTTTCTTTCGACTGCACCGGTAAATTCAACGCGGAAATAATGGTTTGTCTCCCAGGCATCATTTCAATTTCTTCCAAACTAGGCGGAGAAACTTTCATGATAATATTCGACTGAAACACTTCTTTCTTATCATAAACCACTTTCCCCCCATTTTCACTGTAGTCATGGTCAGTGAAATTGCTTTCCGCACCGGCGCCCGATTCAATAATCACATCATGCCCTCTACTAACCAATAACGCCACACTTTCAGGGGCTAAAGCCACGCGGCGTTCTTGAAAGGACGTCTCCTTTGGCATACCAATGACAAGCTGTTGCATGCTTTTTCCAACGTGCAACATTTCCTCTTGGGTAGCCAATGCCGCCTCTCTGGCCAACGAATGGAAGTGTTTTTTAGACATAAGCTCGGGTCTTGATTTCTAGCCCGAATTTACGCAATTGCGATTTGATATTCCTCATAAATTTTGATAGTAGCAAGCATTCCACTATTTTTGGCCATCAAAATTTGAAAAACCCATGGCGAATCAAAATTCCAAAGAAGGCTCTTTTTTCTTATGGCTCATAGCACCTCTAGGTGTAGCTTTAACTTTGTTGTTCGTGAATGTGAACGGCAATGTAGCTGGTAAACGTAAAACATTAGACGCTGCAATTCCTGCTGCAGAAATGAAGCATAACGTTGATGTGAAAGAACATGCAGATACCACTGCTAAAAAAGACACCTTAACCGTTGAACCCGCCGTGAAAGATATTAAAATGCAAGAGGTTCCTGCTGAAACTCACCCTATGCAATACAACAAGCACTAAAATTCAATGACTCTCATACCGGCAGCTTCGCGAATGCGAAGCTGTTTTGTTTTCTCTAAAAACGGCGCCGCTTTCTCAGGCCATTCAATAAAAACGTATTTCGCTTCGCTATACAAATAATCTTCAAAACCGAATTCAATGAGTTCGTTTGTGTCTTGTATGCGATACAAATCAAAGTGATAAACCACCTCTCCTGAAGCCAATTCATACTCATTAACTAAAGAATATGTTGGAGAACTTGGCGATTCTTCTCCCAATTGACGAACCACTTCGGAAATAAAGGTGGTCTTACCTGCACCCATTTCACCTACGACCTCAAAAACACCCGACTCATGCGTTGCTATAAAGTCTAGTGCAACAGCTTCTATTTCTATTAAAGTACTTACAGAATACGCTTTCATGATTTTGGAACTAACTGAACAAAAGGTATCATCATTTCTTCCATACTTACCCCTCCATGTTGAAAGGTGTTTTGGTAATAATTTACAAATTGATTGTAGTTATTCGGATACACAAAGAAGTCATTGTGTTGTGCGAAAATGTAGGTAGTGCTCACATTGATTTTCGGCAGATGAAAATCACTTGGAGTTTTCACTTCAATCACTTCCTTTGCATTGTAATTCAAGTTTCTTCCAGCTTTGTAACGCAAGTTGGTATTGGTTGATTTATCGCCAACTACCTTAACCGGATTTTCAACGCGCACAGTACCGTGATCTGTAGTAATAACTACACGTACTTTTTTCTCTGCCAGTTGTTTCAACATTTCCAATAACGCGCTGTGTTCAAACCACGATTCTGTTAATGACAAATACGCGGGCTCATCATCTGCCAATTCTTTAATGACGTCCATTTCTGTTCTAGCATGACTAAGCATGTCAACAAAATTGTATACAATCACATTCAATTTATTGGCAAGTAAATTCGAAAATGAATCGGCCAGTTTCTTACCAGCATGGTAGTTTGTGATTTTGTTGTAACTCCATTTCACATCTATTCCGAGGCGTTTCAATTGTGCACCTAAGAAATCTTCTTCATGCATATTTTTCCCTCCTTCATCGTCTTCGTTCTTCCACCACTGCGGATGTACTTTTTCCATTTCTGAGGGCATTAATCCGCTGAACAGGGCGTTTCTTGCATAATGCGTTGCTGTAGGAAGAATACTGAAAAACAATTCCTCTTCTTCAATTCGAAAATAGTTTTTAATGTGAGGTACCAACATTTTCCATTGATCAAAACGTAAATTATCAATGACCAAAACAAATACAGATTCGGGCGATTTTTGAATGATCGGTGCAATTTTATTTCGAAACAAGGTGTTGGAGAGTAGCGGTGCTTTTGAAAAATCTTTCATCCATTGCGGATACTCTTGTTTTATGAATTTTACAAATTGCTCGTTGGCCTCTTTACGCTGTGTTTGAAATATTTCCAAGAGACCTTCGTCTCCGCTCACCCGAAGCTTTTCGGACCACATCACCATTTTTGAAAAGAATGTTTTCCATTCCTCTGTGGTCATGCGCTGACTCAATTGCATGGAAATCTCTCTAAACTCTTGCCTGTAGTCATTGGTGGTCTTTTCACTGATCAATCGCTTCTCATCCAAATTCTTTTTAATGGTAAGAACAATTTGACTTGGGTTAACTGGCTTAATGAGGTAATCAGAGATTTTCGATCCAATGGCAGATTCCATGATATGCTCTTCCTCGCTTTTCGTAATCATAACTATTGGCAGAGTAGAGTCTATGGCCTTTAGGCCCTGAATAACATCTAATCCTGAGAGCCCTGGCATATTCTCATCTAAAAAAACAATATCGAAAAATTCATTTTTAGCTACATCAATCGCAGACCTACCGTTATTGACTGTGTGCACCGTATGGCCCTTTTGTTCCAGATACATGATGTGTGGCTTCAACAACTCAATTTCATCGTCGGCCCATAAGATTCTCGCCATAATTTCATTTTTTACAAATGTCGTAACGCAACCCTCAGATTTTATTGCCTTGAAACCTTATTTTTGCAACATTATGTTTGAAAACGTTCCGGAATTTATTCCATATACCATACTCATCTTGGCTGTTACAGGAATTGGCCTTTGGATGTATAAAGATGAACTTCGATTTCAATTTAAATCTAAAACTACTGAAGGAACCATAGTGAATTGGATGGCTTCAACACAAGGAGGAAAAAAATATTTTTATCCCGTCATTGAATTTCAACCCGAGGATGGACAAAAGCAGCGTTTTCGGGTAGACGACCGCTGTGAAGGCGCACCACTTTATGACCAAGGCACAGCAGTAAAGGTGAAATATGACCCTTTGAATTTCACTAAAATCACGGTGCAGTATCCTTCAAAAAAAGCGTAGAAAAAATTCTTGACGTATCTTGCCGAACCATGTGGGAATTTTTTCAAAGCATAACAGATCCGCATCAAATTGTTGCTTTTGGTGGTCTTGCGCTTATTCTCATTATTCTCTTCGCTGAAAACGGAGTTATCATTGGTTTTTTTCTGCCCGGAGATTCGTTACTTTTTTTCAGTGGTTTAATCACTTCCACAAAACCCCACTTGCTTGAAACAGATATTGTAACGCTTATCTTATCTATGATTGTTGCATCCATTGCGGGTTGTCTGTTTGGCTATTATTTCGGATACAAATTGGGGGCAAAAGCATTTCAGCGCAAAGAATCATGGCTTTTTAAAAAGAAATACGTAGATGCTACACGAAATTATTACGAAAAGCACGGCGGCAAAACCCTTATTGTGGGTAAGTTTCTTCCCTACATACGCACCTTCGCTCCCATCATAGCAGGGGTTATACGGGTCCCGTTCAAGTCTTTCCTCATTTACAACATCATAGGTGCAGTTGCTTGGGTCATTTCACTTACGTTGTTCGGTTTTTTCTTGGGTGAAATTATTCCGAATGCAGAATCTTACCTTGAGTTTATTGTTATTGGATTCATTGTTCTTACCAATGGTTACGTCATTCGAACCTACTTGAAAGAGCGCAAGAAAAGTAAGCAAGAATCTGCAGAATCTTAGAAACTAGATTCAATTACTGTTGTAATCAAAGTTGTTTTATCCATTCCCATGGCCGCTGCCTGTTGTGGTATGATAGACGCTGCGCTGAAACCAGGTACCGTGTTTACCTCAATAACGCATGGTTCTTCATCGGGCAATAAGAAATCTACACGTATCATTCCGCCGCAATTCAAATCGGAATAAATTCTTGCAGCTAAGGTCTGAACCCGTTCATAGTGGGCAGAGGAAATGGGGGCAGGTGTAATTTCTTGACTCTTCCCTTCATACTTCGCTTGAAAGTCAAAAAACTCATTTTCCGAAACAATTTCAGTAATGGGTAGTGCCGTTGGTTTTCCATCAATGACAATAACTCCGCAGGTTACTTCACGACCAGAAATAAATTCTTCTACTAAAATATCTTCGTCTTCATTTCTTGCTCGTTCTATGGCTGCCATCAATTCATTCGCATCGGAAACTTTCGATGTACCAATGCTACTTCCCCCACAATTGGGCTTAACGAAACAGGGTAATCCCACTTGCAAGACCAATTGTTCGGCGCTGATATCTTCTTCTTTTCTCACTACAACCGATTTTGCAACACGGTACCCCATGGCTCCTAAAGCTCGGGTGGTGGCCTTTTTATTGAATGTAAGTGCCATATTTAAAACATCTCCCGTGGTGCAGGAAAGCCCAATCATTTCGAAGTACCCCTGCATGAGTCCATTCTCACCGGGTGTTCCGTGAATCATCATAAATACACCGTCAAAACGTATGACTCCTTCTTGCGTTTGAACACTGAAATCATTTCTATTCACGTCAATCTCTTGTTCGTCCAAACGTGCAAACCATCTTGATTCTTCAATAACTATTTGTATCGGATGAAATTTCGATCTATCCATGTTTTCCATGACCATGGCTGCACTGCGCATTGAAACCACACGCTCTCCGCTATATCCGCCACAAACGACTGCAATATTTTTCATAGACAAGAAGTTTTCTTTAGTAATTTTCCCAAAAATAAATGTAACGTGAAAAGACTAAGTCTCCTTTTGTTTTTTGTGCCAACCGTTCTATGTGCACAAACCTTTACCATTGTCAAAGACAATGCACACGGCGAAATTGAAAATCAATGCATCACCGGAACTTGCTGGAGTTTCGCTACGGTTTCATTCTTGGAGTCAGAAATTATTCGCAAAGGACATGAAGCGATAGACTTGTCTGAAATGTTTAATGCACGATACATCTATTCCAAAAAAGCAGACAGCTATGTTCGTTTTCAAGGAAAGCAACAATTTGGTCCAGGAGGCTTAAGTCATGATGTATTGCAGGTCATTGATGAAGTGGGCATGGTTCCAGAAAGTGCATATTCCGGATTCGTCAACGGAGCCACTACCTACAACCACAATGAACTCGATTCAAAACTGGAGATGATTGTTAAGGGTGCAGTAGAAAAGGGTGCGAAGGAAGGATACATGTGGAAAAAAGAATTAGAGGCTGCGCTTGACGCTGGTATAGGCCCACTTCCAAATTCATTTGAATACAAGGGGAAAAAATATACGCCTGCATCATTCCGCGATGAAATGAAAATTTATAGCAACGAATACGTTTGCCTTACATCGTTCACACATCACCCATTCGATAAAGCATTTGTTTTGGAAGTTCCAGATAACTGGTCTAAGAAAGCATATCTCAATGTTCCTCTAAATGATCTGCAAGCAATTGTAGACAACGCCATTAATAATGGCTTTACCGTTGCTTGGGACGCTGATGTAAGTGAAGATACTTTTGATGCGCGCAAGGGAGTGGCCTATATGGGCAAGCTTCAAGATGAAACTGCTGTAACACAAGCTTCTCGTCAGTTGGGCTTCGACACCTATGCTACTACAGATGATCACCTCATGCACATTACAGGTATTGCGAAAGATGAAAAGGGCAATTCGTATTACATGGCAAAAAACTCATGGGGTTCTGCCATTGGTCAGAAGGGTTATATCTACGCAAGTGCATCTTATTTCCTTGCAAAAACCATATGTATTGTTGTGAGCAGAGAGGCTCTTCCCATGGAGATTAAAAAGAGATTGGGACTCTAATTTTTAGATTGAAGTGGAACAAGTAATCCGGCTCTAAAAATAATAGGGCCGTATGGTGAGCGCGTATCTTCTGTCAAGTCATAAAGCAAAGAGAAATAGGATCCAATTCCATTTCCGATGCCTTGTGAGATGCCTGCTCCAACCAAAAAAAGGGGAAACGACTGTCGCTCTACATCATAAGATGCTCCATTCCATGTATAGACCGGAGCATTCATGTAATTCAATTCGGTTGTAGCATAAAATCCGCCTAGAATACCCATTCGGGTCCATGCTACAAGCGACGTGTAAAAATTGGTTCGTCCAGAGGTGGAATAAACCATACCATCAACACCTGCCCCTGCTGAAAAACGTTCGGTTACTCTGTATCCGACCATAGGCATAAGCTGACCATAAAATACACCTTGACCCTGATACGTACTGAGACCTAAACCCAAGTTCCCACCAACAACAATGCGCTCCCGTTGCGAGTAATTTTGAAAATCACTTTTCGGCAACTCGGGTTGAGTTACGTAATCCTCGCCCTGAGCCAGGCACCTAAGGCCGACCATTCCAAGAATAACAAATAGAAAAATTCTCATCGCTCAAAATGCGTAGTGGCGAATTCTGCGCCCGCTGAAACACGCACAAAATACAAACCTGAAGCACTTGGTAATTCAGTTAAAACAATTTGGTGTTGGCCTTGAGGAAGTGTTTGTTTAAAAGGGGTGTCAATCAATTTTCCCTGTACATCAAAAATCTCAATACGCACCAATTTAGCTTCGGGGAGGGTGAATGCCACTTGATATAGGTCTGTTACCAAAGTTGGAAATCCTGATGCTTCAAACTTTTCAGTTTCTAAACTTCCAACATAAGACGGATTAAACCCTACAAATTTCACTTGGTTATTTCCTGAGCACGGAATTGCCAAAGTATCAATTTCTTCCGCGTAGCAAATGTCTGCTGGACTACTCACACCGCCGGTAACTGTGATGGTCTGTGAGGTTGTAAATTCATTTGAATAACGCGTAATGGCATTTGGTGACCATGAGGCTACGTAGTAGTTTCCGTAGTTATCGTTGTCTATACCATCTATATTTCCAAGGCCTGTGGTAACAATGGTGCTTAGGGTATTCGTATTTAAATCAATGGCTTTTATTGCTGCATTACTTCCCCAAGAAACGAGTACCAACCTGTCTTGAGTTGCATCATAACATATACCGTTTGGGGTGGAACCTGTTGCCGCCACAATGACTGTACTGGTTGGGTTTGCAAGATCAGCCACATTCAACTCATGTACTTTCTTGGCAGAGAAGTCTGTCACCCAAAGTTTATCAACTCCATTGCTTGCCATACCATTCAAGAAAACGGCCCCGGAAATGGTTTTGCTCATGACTTGAGCACCTGTTGTTACATCATATCCCTTCACTGCACTTCCCACAATAGAAAACAAAACACCGTTCATGACTTCCATGCCATAGTCGGCCTTTGCCACACCAAGTGTGCCTTGCGGAATGGCATCGCTGTGCATGCGAACTACATTATTACCGTTGCTCACAAGAAAAATCTGATTGGTAGGATCATACTCTACAGACTCAATTCCAGTTAATGACTGCGCTTGATTGAAAAGGAATGGGAGACAAAAAAGAAATGTAAATATTTGTTTCATAGTTGTGCAAATTACAAGAAAGTTTTGAAATGAAACCACCTTTATCTTTGCAAAATGGGAAAGGAATTTAATCCACAAACAAAACTTGGAATTCTTGGCGGTGGCCAATTGGGTAGAATGTTTATTCAGGAAGCCATAGGCTTGAATGTTTGCGTTCACGTTTTAGACCCGGCTGAAAATGCGCCCTGCGCTGCAATTGCCAATGTGTTTGTTCAAGGAAACTTTGCTGATTATGATACAGTATTGAATTTTGGGAAAGAGGTTGACGTGCTAACCATTGAGATTGAACACGTCAACATTGAAGCGTTGGAAGAGCTAGAGCGAAGAGGAAAATTGGTATTTCCGCGTCCGTCTGCATTGCGCACCATCAAAGACAAGGGACTACAAAAATTATTTTACGAAGCACACAACATACCAACGGCACCGTTTGTCTTGGTTGAAAATAAAACGGAAGCGGCGTTGCATGTTTCTGAGGGTCCTTTCATGCAGAAGCTACGCACAGGGGGATACGATGGAAAGGGTGTAACTCCATTTCGGAATGAAGCTGATTTAGAGACTGCATTTGATGCTCCGAGTGTCTTGGAGCAAATGGTCCATTTCGAAAAAGAACTTGCGGTTATTGTAGCCCGCAATGCCTCTGGTGAATTGCGTGTTTTCCCGTTGGTTGAAATGGAATTTAATTCAGAGGCCAACTTAGTAGAGTTTATATTCTCACCCGCTAATGTCTCAGTTGAAGTTGCACAAGAGGCCGCTGAAATTGCAAAGAAAATAGTTGAGCAACTGGATCACGTTGGACTTTTAGCTGTTGAGTTGTTCTTAACCAAAACGGGGCAGCTCTTGGTCAATGAGGTTGCACCACGTCCGCACAACAGCGGCCACCATACCATAGAAGCGTGTTACACATCTCAATATGCGCAACACATGCGTGCCATTTTGAATTTACCTCTGGGCGATACGGCATTGCGAAGTGCTGGGGTTATGATTAATTTGTTGGGTGAAAAGGGATTTACGGGCACTGCGAAATATGAGGGTTTAGAAGAGGTTCTTTCAACACAGGGTGCATATGTGCATTTGTATGGGAAAGAAGAAACGAAGCCCTTCAGGAAGATGGGTCACATTACCATTTGTCTTCCTGAATTGGAGCAAGCCAAACAGCTTGCAAGGAAGTTCTTGGCAACAGTTAAGGTCAAGGCTTAGGTTCAGATTAATTCTTGCTCTAAAGGAAAGAAATCTTTCTTCTCATTATATCCCCCAGCCTCACTGGGGGGCAATAGCGATGCCGCTCACAGAGCGAGCTTAGACTTGTTATGCGCATAACTGTTTCTTGATATTGAAAAAAGTGCAATTCAATTTTGCCGTAAAAAAATGTCATAAACATGTTATCCGATTAGACAACACAACTTAAATTCGAAACGGAAATGAAGGAAGCAAAAAAGAGAACGATAATCTTTTATCGAGATTATTTTTCAAACTTTTACCTTAAACAAAGACAAAAAGTAAAAGACAAAATATTATGGACTTTCAGAATTATTGAGACTCGGGAAATAATACCACGTGAATATTTCAAATTCATTGAAAATTCAGATGGATTATATGAAATCCGAGAAAGTCAAGGCAATGACATTTTTCGAGTTTTCTGTTTTTTCGACAAGGGAAATTTAGTTGTATTAGCGAACGGATTCCAGAAGAAGAGTCAGAAAACACCAAAAACAGAAATTCAAAAAGCAATAGCAATTAAAAAATTATATGAAAACGAAGACTAACACAAAGACGCTTGATCAATTCGTTGAAGAGCAATATGGTAAGAGAGGATCGAAGAAGCGAGAGAAATTTGAAAAGGGATATGAACACTTTAAAATTGGGGTACTTCTTCAGCAGGCGCGATTAGAAAAAGGTTTAACACAAGACCAGCTAGCTGCGCGCTGCGGCACCAATAAGGGATATATCTCTAAAATTGAAAACGACATTAAGGAAGTCAGACTTTCCACATTGCAACGCATAGTTGAGATTGGTCTAGGTGGACATCTTGATTTATCGATTCGGTTTTGAATGAAACAACTTGAATTTATTTTCACCAAACAAGAAAAAGAGCATAACTGTTTCTTGACATTCCGCTGCAAATCTTTGGTTAATGACCCAATTCTATCAGACTTATTGCGACGAAGTAAATCTACAACCATTGGTTGGAGAAATTAGTTGGTCCAAACACGCAGTGATATTGACCGCAACTATCCCATTGGCGTCTCAAGTTATTCTACTTCAAAAGAATTACCGGAGGAATTTATCGCTCAACTCCCCACACTTGAAGCCATAAAGAAATCTTTTGGTAAATAGTAACAAGCTTCTGCGAATGACTTCGACTGGTCATTAACAACGAAGTTCCAATTTTGCAATTGAAATTACGATGTAGGAATTAAACCGAAGGTTTTCCAATAACGCAGTTCCACAGCATAAACCCGCATAACAACTTTTAGGTTTCTTTCCCCCAAAGCAATACTTTCGACGGGTAAATTAAAAATGGATAACGATGAAAAAAGGAACAATAGCAAGACTTAATAAATCGTTTGAAGATTCGGCATATGAGCAAGATGGTATAGAGTACTGGCTTGCTCGTGAACTTCAGATTTTACTTGGCTATACAAGTTGGAGAAATTTTATCAATGCAGTTACTAAGGCAAAAGATAGCTGTAAAACGAGCAAAGAGGAGATTCTAGACCATTTTGTTGATGTCGACAAAATGGTTAAAATCGGATCTGGTGCTGAGAGGAAACAAGATGACATCATGCTAACGCGATATGCCTGCTACCTCATTGCTCAAAATGGTGATTCAAAGAAAGAGCAGATTGCATTTGCACAAAGTTATTTCGCTATTCAAACTAGGAAGCAAGAAATTCTTGAAGAAAGAATTTTATTAAATGAAAGAATTTACGCCAGAGAAAAATTAGCTGAAACTGAGACAGAACTATCAAAAAATATATATGAAAGAGGTGTCGACAGCAAGGGTTTTGCAAATATTAGAAGCAAAGGAGATTGGGCATTGTTTGGAGGGAATTCGACCATTAACATGAAAAAGAAATTGAAAATTCCAGAGAATAGACCTTTAGCGGATTTTCTTCCAACGATTACCATTACAGCTAAACAATTAGCTGCTGAGATTACCAATTTTAATCTGAAGCAAAACGATATTCGTGGCGAATCTCTAATTACAGGAGAGCATATAAAAAACAATAAGGACGTCAGAGGGCTTTTAGAAAAAAGCGGAATTAAACCAGAAGATTTGCCAGCCGAAGAAGACATAAAGAAACTAGAGCGAAGGGTAAAATCAGCAACAAAGGGAATAGAGAAAAAGAAACTGAAAGGCAAGAAGCCTTAAATCATCTTTGGTGAAATAGTAACGAAGTTCCAGATCCCCTCAGGGCGGCATGAGTAATGGCCCCAATGAAGGTTGGGGATAAAGGTTGTGATGAGAGTTAATTTCAAGCCAAAAGAACTAACAAAAAAAGAGAGCTCCTGCTTGTGTGTAAGAGCTCTCTTCAGATTTTTCTCCCCCACCAATCTGTGGAGGAACTTCAGATGCCACTCGCAGAGCGAGCTTTTATTTCTGCGGTAAATACTTTTTGTACCACCAAACTCTGAATTGATCAATGTTACCTTTTGAGTTCTTCAATAACCAATCTAGAAAAGGCTTTGAACTCGGAGTACCTCTCCTAGTGCATTCAAAGCTATGAATAATAAATTTCGTATTATTGGATTCGTTAACTGTTGGAAAATTGAAGTAGAATCGGTATTTTACAACTTTAATTATCCGTTCATTCAAAAACGTGAATGAGAGCGTAAAAGGAATCACTGTAGGTCCCATTACATCCCGCAAACCCTCCATAAGACATCGTTAAAGATTGGCCCGGGTGCAACCAAAAATTAACTTCACCCGGAGCATCACTTTCTCCCCATATCGGATAACCATCTACAAAAAAGGCGGCGTTATGACAATTCCCTGATTTCCCCATATACAAATACTTAATGTTATAAAGTTTACCTTGTGGCACAGTAATAGTCTGCATCGGCGCCCCACTTGTAATAGTCACATTATTTAGCGCTCCGCTTACATTTCCGCTACTCGTCAAGTGTGTACTATTCAGTGGAGCATCGAATACATCAATAGTTACATAATAAGTGTCACTATAACTTCCATTACATCCTGCAAATCCGCCATAGGACATTGTTAATGTTTGTCCAGCGTGTAACCAAAAATTGACTTCCCCTGGCGCCGAACTTTCTCCCCAAAAAGGATAACCATCCACTAAAAAAGTGGAATTATGGCAATTACCCGCCTTTGCAATAAATAAATTT
>VFQT010003123.1_pt1 | contig 15631 bp, 15 predicted proteins | sample 3512381 | NCBI WGS metagenome assembly VFQT01 (sample SAMN10412376, study PRJNA504923) | tailings metagenome | isolation source: Relicate 2 Philex TSF3 active mining site | place: Philippines: Tuba, Benguet | collected 2017-08-29 | reverse complement strand
GTGGTCTTTTCAATGCGAGAATCACAAACAGAAAGAAACAGAATGGGAGTGGAATCACCCCAAGCGTGCCAATACCTCATTCAATAAACCATCCATCCTTGAAAACGCAAACCAACGCTTTCCCAGATCCTTCAAAGACGCTCCTAGATGATACAACTCCTGGTTATCGATAATCAAGAAACGATCATGTACTTTCTTTAGTACCCTGAATTCAATTGTCGGATATTGGTCATTGTGCCTTTCCAAATCCAATTGCATTTGCTCAGTAATCTTCTCTGTGTGCACCGTACAGGTCACCCTTGGATTTCTTTTGGACAATTGGACCAGTGTGGTTTCGTCAATATAGTTGTCCAATAAAACAATGGAATTTTTGGCGCGCTTGATTAAATCACTGGTGAAGGTGTAGGCGTCAAAGATCTGGTTGTTGAAGAAGATGCCTTGTGTTTTATTATTGGGTTGCTCAAATTGTTGCATCAACCATTCAATATCCTTTGCATGTTTATTTGTTTTTTGAACAAGTTGCTGGATCTCCATGGACAATACCTTCCCATGATTTTCGGCATGTTTCATTCGAATAAAAGCATCTATAATATTGATGCTTATCTGCGCAGCTATTTCACTTTTTGCCAAAGTAGCCAACATAGATACCCCATATTCGGTAAATGCAATAGGGGGTTGGGTGGAGTGTTTTAATTTGCTAAACCGGTCGCAATTTGCGACCAGTTCAGATTTCTCTATTTCAGTTAGCCTAAAAAAGTAGTAATCAGGAAAACGATTTACATTTCTTTTGAGCATCTCATTGATCCGCTTGGTAGGAATTCCAAAGAGATGGGCAATATCTCTGTCAATCATGATTGCCTTTTCTCGAGTGTTGAAAATGCACTGATCAATTTCTTGCGGCTTGTTTGGTTTCATTTTGCAAAATTCATTTCTATTTGCCCAACTCGCAACCCATAAATCATGCGGGTTTATGCATGCTGTACAGGATAAAATTTACCACTGAGTCCCGAAGTATAGGGATGGTCTAACTTGATTTTTTTGTTTCAATTTTGATCAAGCAAAAAGTGAAGAAAGGGTGGTTTAAACAGAGCGAATAGCGTGCCTCGCTATCTGGACCGCTTCGCGGTAGGAAGGGAGATGTAACTCGTTTCTTCAAGCAATTTGATGTCCCTGCAGAGTTCAAAGCCAAATACTACTTTCCACTTTCCATTTTCCCACTTCTCTGAACTATCTTCGCCTCATGAACGGCGTACAACTGCATTTTCTTTTCAATCACATGCCCATGTTCTTGGCATTGTTTGCATTGATCCTTTGGGTGGTGAATTTTTTTAAACCCACTGCAATTCTTAAAAATTTAGCCATGATCATCATGGTAGTGATGGGGCTGATGAGTTTTGCGGCAATGGCCACAGGTGAGGAAGCCGAAGAAGTAATGGAACAATGGGGCATGAGCCACAGGGCCATTCACGAGCACGAAGAACTGGCCGAGGTAGCGCACTTCAGTGCTCTGGGTGTTGCTGTGTTGGCCATCATTGTATTTTTTATCGAAAGAAAAAAACAAATTCAAATCAAGGTCTTTCCTTTCATCGCCATGATTGGTTTGGTGGGTGTTTTGGTTACCATGTCCATCGCAGCCCATGAAGGGGGAAAGTTGAGTCATCCGGAGTTGTATCAAACGCCACCACAAGGTGCAGGTGAAGACCACGACGATTCACATGAGTCTGAAGAACATTGATCCCGCACATCCCGCGCTAGAGGGAATTCAAGCGGTAAAGAAAGGGATTCTGCTGAATCTTTTTTTGGCCATTGTAAAACTGATTGCAGGTCTGTTAGGTCACAGTTATGCCTTAGTGGCCGATGCCATTGAAAGTGGCAGTGATGTGCTTTCATCGATTTTGGTTTGGATAGGATTGCGCACCGCTGCCAAGCCTCCAGACGAGGATCATCCTTACGGCCACGGTAAAGCAGAACCCATGGCTGCTGGCGTTGTGAGCATCATGTTGTTTGGAGCAGCCGCCATTATTTTATCCCAAAGCATTTATTATATTCAAACTCCTCACCAATCCCCGGCTTGGTGGACCTTGTTGGTTTTGGCGGCCATTGTCGGCGGAAAAGAATTGGCCTTTAGAATGGTGAACCGCACCGGGATGGACATCGATAGCCAAGCAGTTCAGGCCGAAGCGCAACACCATCGGGCAGATGCATTCACTTCATTGGCAGCGTTTGTCGGCATTGTCATTGCCTTGATAGGAGGTCCAGGCTATGAGACAGCAGATGATTGGGCGGCTATTTTGGCTTCTGTTTTTATTGCTTGGAATGGAGGAAAGATTTTTTTTCAATCGCTCTCTGAGCTCATGGATAGGGCTTTGCCGCAGGAGCAGGTCAATGCGGTTGTGGAATGCGCCAATCAGGTTCACGGTGTTCGAAAAGTGGAATCCTGTTTTGTGCGTAAAACTGGATTTGAATGGTTTGTTGATATTACGATTCAAGTGGATGGAAATCTCACTGTTGAAGAAGGACATGCCATTGCACATGAAGTGATTGATGCCATTAAGGCGGGTGTGACTCAGGTTTATGCAGTGCATACCCATGTTGAACCATTTCATCTTTGATTGTTGATAAACTATCCTTTGGTTTGAGGGTTTACTTTTATCCCATCTTATATTTGCTCCAATCTAGAATACAAACGACATGAATATTATAGTTAACAGTTCAATCTTGCACAAGTCTTTGCAATTGTTGGGTGGTGTGTTAAACAGCAACAATTCTTTGCCCATTTTGGACAATTTTCTTTTTGAAATTCGTCCTCAAACATTGACCGTTAGTGCATCCGATTTGGAAACCGCTATAACCGTAACCTTAGACGGTATTGATACCAAAGGTGAAGGTGTATTGTGCGTTCCTGCCAAACTGTTGATGGATATTTTAAAGTCGATTCCTGAACATCCTTTGAATTTTACCATTGATCCCAAAACGTATGGCATCGAAATCTCTTCTGATTTCGGAAAATACAAATTGACTGGAGTCAATGGGGATGATTTTCCCAAGGCTCCCGCCATGGACAGCGACAAATCATTCAAAGTTCCTGGTGATGTGATGTCCCGCGCCATCAATAAAACATTGTTTGCGGCAGGCAATGATGACATGCGCCCGGTGATGAGCGGTGTTTATTTTGAAGTGCACGAGAACGAGACGCGTTTTGTCGCGACGGATGCGCACAAGTTGGTTCGTTACACCCGTACCGATGCGGGTGGTGACGCAGCAACATTCATCGTTCCAAGAAAACCATTGAATTTGATGAAGGGTATTTTGGGCAGTGTGAAGTCGGATGTAAGCGTGGCTTATTCAGACAACAACGCACAATTTACATTTGACAATGTATCCTTGATGTGTCGTTTGATTGAGGGTAAATACCCCAACTACGAGGCTGTTATTCCAAAAGAAAATCCTTTCAAGTTAACCATCGATAGAGCCGATTTGTTGCAGTCCATCCGTCGTGTGAGCATCTTTGCCAACAAGACAACGCATCAAGTTCGATTGAAAATGGGAGGAAGCGAGTTGCACATTTCTGCAGAAGATTTGGATTACAGCAACGAGGCCAATGAGCGTTTGACCTGCACCTATGTGGGCGATGATATGGAAATTGGATTCAATAGCCGTTTCTTGGCTGAAATGTTGAGCAATTTGGATTGCGACAATGTTACCCTAGAAATGAGTGCTCCCAATAGAGCGGGAATCATGCGACCACTGGAATTGGTGGACGAGAGTGAGGACATCTTGATGTTGGTGATGCCGGTGATGTTGAATAGCTAATGAAGGCGAGGAGGCTTCGTTCTGCATCGGAAATCATTCCGAATACTCACCTTATACTCAATTCTAATCTGTCTGTTTACCATTTGGCGGTTAAGGGGGATCAAATTGCAGACGATATATGGATCGTTGGTGATCCAGAGCGCGTCCCTAAAATATCCAAGTATTTTGATTGTATTCAAGTACAACTGCATCGCAGGGAATATGTCTTGCATACTGGTTTATTAAAGGGTAAACCATTGACCGTGGTTTCTTCTGGAATAGGCGTGGACAACATTGATATCTTAATCAATGAATTGGACGCCGCAGTAAACGTGAATCCCGCCACGAGACAAATCAATCCGCAGCTGCGCCAGTTGCGTTTTTTACGATTGGGAACTTCAGGTGCCATTCGTCCAGAGATTCCAATTCACACCATCGTTGCTGCGCGATTTTCATTTGCGCACGATGGCGTTCCTTTGAGCTATGAGGCTGAGATGGAGGCCAAAGAAAAGGAGTTGCTAACGTCTTTAAAAGAAAGGGTTTTGACATTTGATACCACTTACGTTGCGCAATCGAGCGAAGAATTGTTGCAGCGATATCCCATTTTTGATATCCAAGGCATTACCTACACGGCCAATGGTTTTTATGGACCTCAAGGTAGGTCGGTTCGTTTGCATTCCAAGAACGAGGATTGGACGCACATGCAAAAATTTGAATGGGGTGGGATGCGGATAACCAATATTGAAATGGAATCGTCGGGTATGTATGCGCTGGCCAGTATGTTGGGTCACCAAGCGCTCACTTGTTGCGTTCTGCTGGCAAATAGAGCAACACAGGAATTTACTGAAACACCAGAGCAGGCTGTTGAAAGCTTGATACAAAAGGCTATCGTGGCCTTTTAAAAAATTGGTGTGAATAACAAATCATTTTCCTACAATTACCCTTCTCACTTCCCGTTAGTTTTGAATGACCAAAACGAGCAATATGCAGGGAGAAGTAAGTGCATTGATACAGTTGATAGAAGATCCAGATGAAGAGATTTTTGCACAAGTGCGGACGGAGCTCACCCGATACGGTGAAGCTTTGATTCCTCAGCTCGAGCATTATTGGGAATACAACGTCTACGGCCCCTTATTCAACAAGCGCATCGAGTCACTTATTCAAGAGTTGAATCACAAAGCGGTTTACAAAAGACTAAGGGAATGGAAAGAGAGTCCAGAACAGGATCTGTTGGAGGCACTTTTGATTTTGAACCGTGTAAATCATCCATCAGGGAGAGAGGAGGAGTTAAAGGCACAAGTGCTCAAGATCAGACAAGACATTTGGTTGGAGCTGAATGATTTTTTGACGGCAATTGAGGCCGTGAATGTTTTTAATACAATACTTTTCAAGGTGTATGCATTGGAGGGGGTAACCCACGTGAGTCAAGGACATAACACATTGGGGGAGTTGCTGAATACCCGCAGAGGCGAGCCTTTAATCGTAGGGGCATTGTATTCGTGGTTGGCAGAGAGTTTAGAAATCAATATGCGCGCCATCAACGTTCCCGGAGATTGTATCTTGGCCTATCAAGAGGAGGACTTGGGGGGAGATACCGAGACCTTGTTTTATGTTCATCCCCATCAAAATGGATCCATCTTGTCCCGAGAGGACATCATTGACTTGCTGCATGAAAAGCAGTATCCCTTGGATGAGCGATTCTTTCACAATTGCACCAAAGAGGAGTGGGTAGGACGCATGATCAATTTGTTGATCAATCAGGCCATTGCAATAAAAGACAACAATAAAGTAAGTGAGTTGCGTGCATTGCAGTCACTGATGATGGAGTAATTAGCAAGAAAAAAACTGCGATCCAGCCCAAAGAATCAGCAAGGTGGAAATGGTTCCTTTGATCACAAAGAACCAAAACGAAGCCCATCCTAATTTCTTGAGCCAAGGGGGTAAATTATTTTTTTTCAATTTTTTTTTGCCTTGTAAATCCTTTACAATGTCGTAAAGTTAGTTTGTATCGTTAAACAAAACATTGTTGCGATATGAATAACTTAACAGAAGTAAAAAGGTACATCGATACCTTCTCTCGTCCAGATGGTTACAACCATTATGCTTGGGACGTTACCAAACGTTTGGCCATGGAAGTTTGGGAAAGTTATTTGGAGAATAGGACTTTCAACCGATCCTTGAATTACCTGTGTCAAGAGTTTTACCAGATGATTCAGAATCCGGGCAATGGCGAGTACATCGTACCCAAATCGCGCATCCGCGGTATCAATTAGATGCACAGGAGGCGCATTCAAAAGCAGCGTTAGAGAACACTCCTGGTCTGGGCCACTTGTTTTCGGTTTGAGTACCTTAGACTGGGGGTGTTTCTTCTCTCATGAAAAATATCAACATTGGAAAACTTTTTCAATTGTACGGGAAGGACAAAGCTAATTTTGTAGGAATGTCTTTCTTGAACGAACTCAACGACGCCCAAAGGGCAGCTGTTACCCATATCAAAGGCCCATTGATGGTTATTGCCGGTGCTGGCTCTGGCAAGACCCGTGTATTGGCCTATCGCATTGCCCATTTGATTCAAAATGGGGTGGACCCTTTTCAAATTTTAGCATTGACCTTTACCAATAAGGCAGCGGCTGAAATGAAGCACCGTATTGCGGCCCTTGTGGGTGAAGCAGATGCGCGCAACATATGGATGGGAACTTTTCACTCCATTTTTGCACGCATTCTGCGCAATGAGGCGGAGCGCATCAATTACTCCCGGAATTTTACCATTTACGATACCAATGATGCCAAGAGCATGATCAAGGATGTGCTCAAGGAATTGGGTTTGGATGATAAGATTTATAAACCCAGCAATGTGCTGCATCGCATCTCTTCGTGCAAAAACAATCTCATTGGGCCGGAGGATTATAGAAACAACATTGATTTGATCAATGAAGATCACATGAGCGGAAAATCGCGCATGGTCGAAATTTATGAACGATACAACAACAAACTTTTCAATGCCAGTGCCATGGATTTTGACGATTTGTTGTTCAAGACCAATGTGCTTTTTCGGGATCATCCCGATCTGTTGTTGAAGTACCAACACAAATTTCATTACATTTTGGTCGATGAGTATCAGGATACCAATTTTTCTCAATATCTTATTGTAAAGCAATTGGGCAAGGCCCATGAGAATGTCTGTGTGGTAGGGGATGATGCGCAAAGCATTTATTCTTTTCGCGGAGCCAATATTCAAAACATTTTGAATTTTAGGAGAGATTACCCGGACTACAAGATGTACAAATTGGAACAGAATTACCGGAGTACGCAAACCATCGTGAATGCAGCCAATGGCATCATTGCCAAGAATAAAGATCAAATCAAAAAGAACGTTTGGACCTCCAATGACCAAGGTTCCATGATTGGTTTGTACAAGGCAGTTTCCGATAACGAAGAAGGCGCATATGTTGCCAATCATATTTTTGCCACCAAGAAAGAGGAGGGCATCGATTACAACGGATTTGTGATTTTGTACCGAACCAATGCCCAGAGCCGTTCTTTCGAGGAATCATTGCGCAAGCTGAATATTCCCTACAAGTTGTATGGAGGAACAAGCTTCTACCAACGCCAGGAGATCAAGGATTTGATTGGCTATTTTCGTTTGGTGGCCAATCACAAGGATGAGGAAGCTTTGAAGCGTACCATCAATTATCCTGCACGTGGAATTGGAAAGACAACCCTCGAAAAGGTACAGGTGCTTTCGGCCGAACGCAATACCAGCATGTGGGAGGTCATCCTCACGCCACAGCAGATCGGCGTCAATAGCGGCACTGCGCTAAAGTTGTCCGAGTTTACAACCATGATTCGCAGTTTTGCAGTTGGATTGGAAACTGCTCCAGCTTATGAGGTGGCCTATAACATTGCCAGCAGCAGCGGATTGCTCAAAGAATTGTACAATGACAAAACCCCAGAGGGCGTTGCTCGGTATGAAAACATTCAAGAATTGTTGAATGGTATCAAGGAATTTTCAGATAAAATAGATCCGGCCAATCCCCACAAGGTCAACACGCTCTCTGAATTTTTGATAGACGTGGCTTTGTTGACCGACGCGGACAATGAAGATTCGGCCGAAAAAGAGAAAGTTAGTTTAATGACTATTCATGCGGCCAAAGGATTGGAGTTTCCTTATGTCTACATTGTTGGATTGGAGGAAAATCTATTCCCTTCAATGATGGCCTTGAATTCTAGGGAAGAATTGGAGGAAGAGCGTCGCTTGTTCTATGTGGCATTGACCAGAGCAGAGAAAAAAGTCACCATCAGCTATGCTACTACAAGATACCGTTGGGGACAATTGACGTACGGAGAACCTTCACGTTTCATTGACGAGATTGACGACAATTTCATTGATAAGAAAGGTGTTTCTATGAACAAACCCTCTGAGTTCAGTCGTCCAAAAATTGACTTTGGAAAAGAAAGGCAAGGATTCAATTCGGGTAGGGTCGGAGAGCGTGAACCCCGCATGCTGAGTGATACACCGAACATTCCGGTGAACTTCACGCCACCGGTGAAGAAGGATGTGATACCCACAGGCAACTTCAAGAAAGTGGATGCGGCACAATCCAAACCGGCTGGACCTATTTTGCAATTGGAGTCCGGCATGACTGTGAGTCATGAAAAGTTTGGAAAAGGGAAAGTCCTCAAGGTGGAGGGGGAAGGTGCCGATGCCAAGGCAACCATTTTCTTCCCATCTGAAGGACAAAAGCAATTACTGCTTAAATTCGCCAAGCTAACCATCATCGATTGAAGGTTAATTAATCAAGAATACACATGAGAGCATCGAGTTCATTTCGTGAACCAGGAGAGGCGTTGAAGCCGCATATTTTGGAGATCAACAGTTTAAGAAAGGATTTGAAGATCCCGGAATATGGTCGCAATATTCAGAAAATGGTGGAGTATGCCATGACATTGGAAGACCGCGAACAACGCAACCAATGTTGCAAAGCGATATTGTCTGTGATGGGGCAGTTATTCCCATACTTGAGGGACATGGAAGACTTTCAACACAAATTGTGGGTGCATCTGATGATCATGTCTGATTTTAAATTGGATGTGGACAGCCCTTACCCCATGCCTGCTCGTGAGGAGTTGGTGGTGAAACCCAACCCCATTCCCTATCCACAACGTGACATGAAGTTTGGTCATTATGGTCGCTATGTCGAAAAAATGATTGACAAGTGCAGCGCATTGGAGGAAGGTGAAGAGAAAAAACAATTTACCCAAGCCATTGCTAATCTTATGAAGCAGAATGCACTGAACTGGAACCGCAACACGGTGACCGATGATGTTGTATTAAAAGACCTTCAGTATTTGAGCAAAGGGAAATTGGATGTTAGCCATATTCAAGATCTAACCGCAGTAAAAACCATTCAAGGCAATAAGTTGAATGATTTCTTGGAAGATGGATTTAGAAAAGTGAACAAGAAGAACAAAAAAAGAAAATTTAAGAAACCGCTCAATCATCGGTGATTTATATTTGACCCGAAACAATGACCAAGTTCTTTGTCTTCCTGATTCGATTGTACCAACAGTATTTATCACCATTGTTGGGTCCCAATTGCCGATATCAGCCTACTTGCAGCCATTATACCATTGAAGCATTGCAGGAGTGGGGATGGATGAAAGGCTCTTGGATGGGAATAAAAAGAATTGGAAGTTGTCACCCATGGGGTGGATGGGGTTACGATCCAGTACCGAAAAATGAAAACAAAAAAAGAAAATAAAATGAAAAATTATCGTGGACTGGCCATTTGGTTATTGGCCGTTTTATTCATGGCTTGTGCAGCATCAGAAAGTGAGATGATGAAGGAGGCCCGCAACATACAAACTGGTCTTTTAAAGCAAAAATCAGATTTGGATTCTGTATTGAATGTTGAGGCAGGTAATGTAGAGAAAACCATTGCCATCATGTCTGAAGACAGCACCATGGCCAAGGATACCATCAAGTACAAAGAGTTTGTTGCCTTGATGTCCAAAAAGGAATTGATTGAAAGTGCCAAGAGCAAATTAGAGGATTGGAAAATCAATAGCAAGTTGTTGCCTACAGAAGCTGAGCAAAAGAACGGGGTTGAAAATCCATTTGGTCCTGAAGCCAAGGATTTGGATATTTTGAAAGCCATTAAGGAAGCACAAAGTTCTTTCAATGATTTGCGTTCTCAAATCGAATCTGAAATTCAATGATAATTCGTCCAAGAAGAAATAGGAAGTCGGAGGCCATCCGCTCCATGGTAAGGGAAACATCAGTTTCCCTTTCTTCATTTATCTATCCATTGTTTGTCTTTGAAGGCAACGCGCCAAAAATTCCCATTGCCTCAATGCCGGGTATTTATCGTTGGTCAGCTGATGAGGTTTTGAAGGAAATTGAGGAGTGTGTGCAATTGGGAATAAATGCCTTTGTTCTATTTCCAGTCTTTCCTGAAAGTCAGAAAGACAAAATGGCCACCAAGAGTTTTGCGGAGGATAATTTTTATTTGCATTTAATTACAAAAATAAAGCAGCATTTTCCGCACATCGCTTTGATGAGTGATGTGGCCATGGATCCCTACAGTTCTGATGGTCATGATGGTTTGGTGATAGAGGGTGAAATTGTCAATGACGAGACCTTGCCCATTTTGGCCAATATGTCTGTTGCGCAAGCGCAAGCTGGAATAGACATCGTCGGTCCTTCAGACATGATGGACGGTAGAGTGGGTTTTATCCGTGATGCATTGGATCAAGCTGGATACGATAAAGTATCCATCATGTCCTACACGGCCAAGTATGCCAGTGCATGCTATGGTCCTTTCCGTGAGGCCTTGGATTCAGCTCCGCGCAGTGGCGATAAGAAAACGTATCAAATGGATCCCGCCAATCGTTTGGAGGCATTGCGTGAATTGTCTTTGGACCTCAATGAGGGAGCGGACATGGTGATGGTGAAACCTGCTACGTTGTATTTGGATATCATTCGTGAAATCAAAGATCGCTCTGATGTACCCGTTGCCGCATACAATGTCAGTGGAGAGTATGCCATGGTTAAGGCGGCAGCGCAGCAAGGTTGGTTAGACAATGATCGCATGATGCAAGAGATGTTGTTGAGCATCAGTCGCGCCGGTGCTGATATTATTTTGACTTATTTCGCCAAAGAATACGCGCAGAAGTTCAAGTAGTCATGGTTGTCTTAGAAGTCAATCCTTGTGCATTGGGAAAATCCCATCAATGCCAGCAGTTGATTCGCATTTTACCATCGCTGCAATCCATCGGCGTTGAGGTGTTGTATCTCATGCCTTTTTTTCAGAAAGGTGAAAAGCGCTCGGTGGGTTCACCCTATTGCATTTCTAATTTCGAAGCATTGAACCCCGCTTGGGGGAGTATGGAAGATTGGAATGTCCTACGCAACGCGGTTCAAGAAAATGGAATGACACTTTGGATGGATTGGGTCATGAACCATACGGCCTGGGATCATCCTTGGTCATTGACAAAGAAGGACTATTATTCAAAAAATGACGATGGGCAATTGCACCATCCCTCAGGAACCAATTGGACAGATGTAGCACAGCTGAATCATCATCATCCTGCAGTATTGGAATACTTTGTGTCCAATGCCAAGCATTGGATGGAGAACGGAGTTTCAGGATTCCGGATCGATGCCAGTTATTTGATGCCCATTGACTATTTGAACCTTTGGATCCAAAGGGTGAAGGAGTTGTCTTTCAATACAATGGTGATTTTGGACCGATGGGATATCTTGGAGCAATGTTCGCAAGGGGATGGGAGTATGGGAAGGGTGCAGCCAAGAGGTTTAACCTCTAACAATGATCAACGATTTTGGAAGTTGATCTATGGGCATGACGAGGCGGCATTTGGGCCTTTGTTTCAAGAAAAATATCCCAAAGGTTGGTCTTTTCAAGAGACCAGATCCCAACACCCAAACATCGTTTTAGGTTCTGGTCAATGGCGTCCAAATGAGTCGGTTTCATTTTTCGAAGCATCGGATTGGGACCAAGTTGTTTTTGATCGGTGGATAAAGGAAATGCTGCGCAAAGCATAGTGCATTCCGACTTATATTTGTTCCCTATGTCAGTATCAGATTTTATTGCTCCCTTTCAAAGCGTCGCTGGAATCATCGACTTGTTTACGTTGATTTTAATGGAGATTGTGTTGGGAATCGACAATATCATTTTCATTGCCATTATTTGCGGGCAGATCCCCAACAAGAAGGATGCAGCACGTGCGCGATTTTTTGGATTGACATTGGCTTTGGTGGTTCGCATCATCTTGTTGTCCACCATTTCTTTCATAGCCCACATGGTGACGCCATTGTTTCACATTGGGGAGTTTGGTATCACCGGACGAGGTTTAATCTTGTTTGGTGGAGGAGTGTTTTTGTTGGTCAAGACCACCAATGAAATTTACCACAAATTCAAGGAAGCTGACCATGAGGAGAAGCCCAATTCGCGCCAATTGACATGGATTCAAGCCATCTTGCAAATTACTTTAATTGACATTGTATTTTCCTTTGATAGCATCATTACAGCGGTTGGCTTATCCAACAACGTGCCCATCATGGTCATGGCGGTTATCGTAGCGATGGTAGTGATGTTGTTGTTTGCACCCTATGTGAGTGAGTTCATTGAGAAGTATCCCACGTTGAAAATGTTGGCCTTGGCCTTCTTGGTGGTCATTGGATTAATTCTCTTCTTAGAAGCATTGGAAGATGCACACATCTTGCATTTGCCACACGGGGTGGACATCAAGACCTACGCTTACATCGCCTTGGCATTCAGCTTGAGTGTGGAGATGCTCAACATCCGCATGCACAATGTGAAGCAGAGAAGGGACAGTAGGAAGGCGGAGTAGGGGTTCGTGTTGTGGTGTTTGGGAAGGGATTTAATTGTCCCATCCTCAAATAGGTTTCCAAAAGAACGGTCAAGCTAAATCAGGCATCAACATCGCTACCTCATCCCTTCATCCCTTTGATTCTGGCGCCTGCCCGTTGGCTCCGCTTTGCTTCGCCACCGTTCACCGGGCTGTCCGCTGTATCTTTTGGTTCATTTCGCTTTGCTACATTCCCCAAAAGGATGCCGCTCCCATCCCTGGCGCGGGCTGACATCATCATTTAATTGGCGGGTTTGAGCTTTGCGCTGCTATCTTTTTGAAGCAAGATGGTCATTTGTTGTATTGCAATTTGGTTGAGTGCTGCCAAACGCTCTTGCTGAGGTTTACCTTGACCAATCATCCATGCATTCATACTCTCTAGGTTTGAAAGACAAATCAGTTCATGGGCACTGGCCATATCTCTGATGTTGCCCTCAGCATTTGGGAATTCCTCTCTCCATTGTTTGGCCGTTTTTCCAAATAAAGCAACATTTAGAACGTCGGCCTCATTGGCATAAGTAATTTGAATTTGTTGTTTGCTCAACAGGAGTGGTACCAAATGTTGTCGGATTGTATCGGTATGGATGTGATAATTTACTTTTGCCAATTCTCTCTTTGCTGTCCATGCAAGTGATCTTTGTTCTTCAGATTTTAATTTTTGAAAGGCTGTAATTAGGTATAGTTTAAAACTGGCGCTAATCCAAGTTGCAAATTCAAATGCAATGTCCTTGTGAGCAAATGTGCCACCCGAACGTCCTCTTGTGCTTTGTATTCCAATTGCTACTGTTTTTTCAATCCACCTTTCAGGTGAAAGGGTGAAAGAGTGGGTTCCGGATTCATTGTAAAAGGTGTCAAATTCGACCCCTTTAAAGTCGGGGTTGTTCAAACGTTCCCACAATCCCATGAATTCCAGTGTGTTTTTATTGCGCAACCAATTTTTGATTACATCTTTTGGCTCGTTCGGATTCTTGTATTTTGCAATGTCTGTTAGACTTAAAAAGTCTGATTGATGGATTGTTTTCATTCGAATGATTGATTCTCCGATTTGTAAGTCGAGAGGTTTATTGTTTTTGTTCATTTTTTTTCTTGCAAATTTCTCTCAAGTTGTATTTCAAAACAACCTATAAATTATGCGGGTTTATACTTGGTCAATTTCACCATTCATCCAGATCGGGAATTTGACTAATATGTCGCTCCTACGGAGCTTTTAATATTCCGCCCCTCTGGGGCTATTACTATGTCGCCCCTACGGGGCTCCAATGCATTTCTCTCTTTCCACTTTCCTTTTCCCGCTTTTTCTCTATATTTGAACTATAAACCAAGATCATGAAAAAACTTTTCCTCCAAAGTGTAATCTTAATTATCTCCAGTCTCCTCATCACCTCATCACTTGTCGCTCAATCCCCTCAGGGGATCCCTTACCAAGCAGTAATGCGCAATGCTGACGGAAGCGTGATGGCGAGTAGTGCGGTGAACTTGACATTCATGATCCATGATGGCACATCTGATGGAACGGTAGTTTACCAAGAAAGCCATTCCTTAACCAGCAATGCACAAGGATTGGTGTCGTGCGTGGTGGGCAATGGCGTTGTCTCACAAGGCAATTTTAATAATATCAATTGGGGCAATGGAGCTAAGTTTTTGCAGGTGTTGATGAATGGCACTGACTTGGGAACACAACAGATGTTGAGTGTGCCGTATGCGTTATATGCGGAGAATGTCGGAGTGAGAGTGAGTGCGACGGGTGATACTTTGATAGTGGGAGGGCAGAGTTTGATTGTGCCAGGGGTTAGTGCGGCGAATCTGCCTTCTTTATACACTCAGGGAACTGGGGTTACGGATATTGATGGAAATTTCTACCCGAGCATCATCATCAACGGACAAGAATGGATGCAACAGAATTTGGCAGTAACTAAATATAGAAACGGAGAACCTATTCCCACTGGTTTGGATGATGCAACTTGGTCTTCTATCACCAGTGGTGCTTATGCCATATACAACAATGATGCGATCAATAATACCTTGTATGGCAAATTGTACAACTGGTATGCAGTGAATGATAGCAGGGGTTTATGCCCCACAGGATGGCATGTTCCGAGTGATTTTGAATGGACTACATTAGAATCAAATTTGGGAGGAAATAGTATCGCAGGTGTCAAGTTGAAAGCAACAGATATTTGGCTTCAACCACCTGGTGGTAACAATATTAGCGGCTGGACCGCTTTTCCTAGTGGTTATCGTTATGTCCTTGGATGGTACAGTGGCATTGGCAACTTCGGCTTTTGGTGGAGTGATACAGCGTTTGATACTAATAGTGCATGGTGTCGAAGTATGTATGACATACAAATCAATGTTGAACGAGGTAACGAGCAGAAGAAGTTAGGATTCAGTGTCCGTTGTGTCCGGGATTAAAGGTGATTAATGGATTAAGGGATGAAGTAATGGGGTGAAGAGATGAAGAGATGAAGAGGTGATGGGGTAGCGATAGCTTACCCCTTTCTAACTCCCCCAAAAATCCATCGGCCGTCGTCACCGTGATTTTCGCGCGCTTGAAATCTTTTAGGTTGCGGGTGAGTACAATATTCATTTCGTGTGTCAATGCACAATGGTATTGGATGACAGAATGGATTCAATTTGTTATATGAAGAGTGAAATAAGTTCAAAGTAAAAACCTTCTGTTGATCTGCGAGATGCTATGCTTGCGGCCAAGTTTCAACCATCTCCAAAGTTCGAGAAAATCAAACCCAAATTCCTGAAATTGTTGCCCATTTGAAAGAGATAGGATGGATTGAAAAGGAGGTTTGAGTAATGAGTTTAGAGTAACGAGTTGAGAGTAATGAGTTGAGAGTAATGAGTTTTGAGAAGCGAGTTATGAATTCAATTCCTCTTTCCGGTAGTGCTTAATTAAGTGTGTCAAGGTTATTAATTCGGATTCCAAAATATTCTT
>VFQT010003122.1_pt1 | contig 15633 bp, 14 predicted proteins | sample 3512381 | NCBI WGS metagenome assembly VFQT01 (sample SAMN10412376, study PRJNA504923) | tailings metagenome | isolation source: Relicate 2 Philex TSF3 active mining site | place: Philippines: Tuba, Benguet | collected 2017-08-29 | reverse complement strand
GCTGGCTCTACCTGGCGGATTATCTTTTCAACCAAGTGAGTTCACAAAGCTTGCGTTAATTGTGCTACTAGCGATGGTGCTAACTGAAAAGCGTGATGCTGAAGAAAGACCAAATGATTCGGATGTATTAATTGGTTTAGCCTTAGCGGGAATTCCAGCAATATTTATTTTGATTCAAAATGATTTAGGTACTGCGTTAATTGTGGCGGTAACACTTTTTGCCGTATTAATTGTTAGTGGTGTAAGAACAAAACGGATTTTAGGAATTCTCTTCTTTACAATTTTGGCAGGCATAATTGCCTTACAGGTTGGTGTGCTTAAGCAATATCAAATTGATCGACTCACTTCTTTCACCAATCCCGCATTTGACCCACAGGGGATTGGTTACAACACATTGCAAGCCAGAATTGCAATTGGAGCAGGCGGTTGGTTTGGTCAGGGCTATCTCAACGGTTCTCAAACCCAAGGTAATTACATTCCAGAGCAAAGAACTGACTTTATTTTCACAGTAGTTGGCGAAGAATTTGGATTTTTGGGAATTTCATTTTTATTGCTCTTGTATTTCATAATTTTGTATCGAATTTCTAGGATTGCTTGGAGAGCGCCCGATCTTTTTGGTCGCCTGACCGCTACTGGAGTAACTGCTTGGTTTGCCGTACAAAGTTTTGAAAATATTGGAATGAATTTAGGAATTATGCCAGTAACTGGAGTACCGCTTCCATTTGTCTCATATGGTGGTTCAGCGATGTTTGTATCTTGGATAGCAGTCGGGTTAGTCTTGGCGATAGGTCGAGAAACCAATTATCGAAAAAGCCCACTCTTGCAAAGGGAGCAATGAAGACAAAAGTAATAACTCATGGCGAGAGTATTTTTAGCGAATTAGAAAAGTTATTACCTTATGTTAATAAACCAGTTCAGTATGTAGGTGGCGAATTAAACGCTGTAAAAAAAGATTGGGATCAAGCAAAAATTCGTTGGTGCTTGATGTACCCAGATGCCTATGAGGTCGGCTTACCAAATCAAGGTGTGCAAATTCTTTATGAAGTTTTAAATGAAAAAGCAGATTTTTTAGCGGAAAGAACTTATGCAGTTTGGCCAGATTTAGAAAAATTAATGCGAGAAAATCAGGTTGAGCAATTTACCGTAGATCAACATAGACGCGTTAGAGATTTTGATTTTTTTGGAATTTCTTTTGCTACTGAGTTGGGTTATACCAATATGTTAACGGCATTAGACCTAGCTAAAATTCCTTTCAAGTCAGCTGAAAGAGATGAATCTCATCCCATTGTGGTTGCCGGGGGCCATGCGGCATTCAATCCAGAGCCAATTGCAAAATTTATAGATGCAGCTGTCTTAGGCGATGGTGAAGAAGTGATTTTGGCAATTAGTGAAGTTGCTAAAGAACACAAAGCAGAAGGCTCTCCTGGCGGGCGTGATGAGTTACTGAGAAGACTTGCTGTTTCAGGTAACGTTTATGTCCCTAAGTTTTATGACGTTGAGTATTTTGAAGATGGAAAAATAAAAAAGGTTTCACCAAATAAACCGGGGATACCTTACAGAGTTTCTAAACATACTTTGATGGATTTAGATAATTGGCCATACCCTAAAGCGCCATTGGTGCCGGTTGCGGAAACAGTTCATGAAAGAGCCAGCGTAGAAATTTTTAGAGGCTGCACTCGTGGCTGTCGATTTTGCCAAGCGGGCATGATCACTCGGCCGGTACGAGAGAGATCAATAACCACGGTGGCTCAGGTTGTTGAAAATATGGTCAAGAAAACAGGCTTCGATGAAGTGGGTTTGTTGTCGCTTTCTAGCGCAGATCATTCAGAGATTGCCGAGATAACCAAAGGTTTAGCGGATCGGTATGAAGGTACTAGTACCTCTCTTTCATTACCGTCTACTCGAGTAGATGCTTTCAACATTGATTTGGCAAATGAATTAAGTCGCAATGGAAGACGTAGTGGTTTAACTTTTGCCCCAGAGGGTGGGTCTGAACGAATTAGAAAAGTGATTAACAAGATGGTTACTGAAGAAGATCTGATTCGTACAGTTACTACGGCATATGCAAATGGTTGGCGACAAGTGAAACTTTATTTTATGTGCGGTTTACCCACTGAAACCGATGAAGATGTAATGCAAATTGGTCAGATGGCAGCAGAAGTAATTAAACAAGGTCGAATAGCTTCTGGACGCAAAGATATCCGAACGACAGTTTCTATAGGTGGGTTTGTTCCAAAACCGCATACTCCATTTCAATGGGCAGCGCAATTATCTTGGCAAGAAACAGATCGTCGTTTATTAAAACTCAAAGAAGAAATTAAACAAAATAAAGAATTTGGAAAGTCAATTGGTTATCGCTATCACGACGGTAGGCCAGGCATCATTGAAGGACTTCTCTCTAGAGGCGATCGTCGAATCGCTGAAGTAATAGAAAACGTTTGGTTAAAGGGTCAAAGATTTGATGGATGGCACGAGCATTTCTCTTTTGATTTATGGAATGAAGTGGCAAATGAGGTGTTAAAAAAACACAATATCGATTTAGATTGGTTTACAACTCGAGAAAGAAATTTTGAAGAAGTATTACCTTGGGATCATTTAGATTCTGGGTTAGACAGAGGTTGGCTGTGGCAAGACTGGCAAGATGCGATTAGTGGCGCTGAAGTTGAAGATTGTAGATGGACAGCTTGTTATGACTGCGGAGTTTGTCCAACCATGGGAACTGATATTCAAATAGGTCCAACTGGAATAAAAAATCTGCCTTTAACAGTGGTTTAAATTGAGTAATATTCCACCTGATCGGCAAACTTTGCCGGTGGTTCAAAAAATAAGAATGCGATACGAAAAATTAGGTCGCATGACATTTAGCTCGCACAGAGATTTTCAAAGAGCGCTAGAAAGAGCCATTAGAAGAGCTAAAATACCTATCGCTTACAGTGCAGGGTTTTCTCCCCATCCAAAAATTTCTTATGCAAATGCAGCACCAACTGGTTGCGCCAGTGTTGCTGAATATATTGAGATTGGGTTAACCAGCCCGGTAGATCCAATATTCATAAAAGATTCGATCAATGAAGCTTTGGGTGAAGGCTTAAGTATTGGCGAAGCCGTGATCGCAAAAAGCCCTAACTTCATTGAGCGCTTGGAAGCTTCACTTTGGGAGGTAGTGCTGTGCGAAATTCCCGAGGGCGAGGTAGAGCGAGCGACGAAAGCGTTGCTCGCGGCCAACGAGGTCACGGTAGAGCGTTTGACTAAAAATGGCCTTAGAAAATTCGATGCTAGAGGCTCAATTTTGGGTCTTCGGGTTAAAGCGAGTGAGGCGCTCGAGGGGTGTGCGATACTGGAGGCAGTCGTTCGCGCCGGTAACCCGACAGTTCGACCAGACGATGTTTTATCCGCGCTAAAAAGTGCGGGTGGCTTGGCTCTAACCGTCCCACCAATGGTGACCCGGCGAGCCCAAGGGATGTTGACTGAAGACGAATTTCAGTTACTTGACCCATTTGCCCCCGATCGCGAATAAAACTCGACACCACAGATTTTTGCCAGATTACAAAAGTTTTCTGGTACCGACCAAGTTTTGTTAGTTTGAATTTGAGTACTAACTGACTTTTAGATTTAGGAGTACCTCGTCGTGAACGACGATTTAGAAAAAGAAAATAATGAATCAACTCGTAGCGCAACTTTCTCGGCTTCACAAGAAACCAAGCAAGCTCCGAGCGAATCAAAATTAGGAACCCCGGCAGTTGCTTTTCAATCAGCCGAAGTACAGCGCAACTTCAACAGAGCTGCTGAGGAATCACAAGAAGAACCAAGCAGAAAACGAAAAATGAGTTTACGTCGCAGGCGTAGAAACGATGATGGGGATCACGCAAGCGAAGAGGTTGAAGCCCGCGATGAATCCCAAAAAAGTGATGAAGTCGAAGGGGAGATCCCAGTTACCTTCAAGCGCCGACGTCGCCGTCGCAGTAACGAGCAGGATGCTCAAGTCACTTCAGAGGATCCACCTAATACTGTCGTGCGGGTTCGTAAACCCAGAGAGCGTGAAACTGGTGGAAGAAGCTCTACTCGTTTGGAAGCAAAAAGACAAAGAAGACGCGATAGCCGCGATGTGGGTCGTCGAAGAGCCCCTGTTTTAACGGAAGCTGAGTTTTTGGCTCGTCGCGAAGCTGTTGAAAGAGTTATGGTAGTTCGTGAAAAAGAAGATCGAATCCAGATAGCGGTTTTAGAAGACGACATTTTAGTAGAACACTATGTATCAAGAAATCAATCAGCATCACTAATCGGAAACGTTTATCTAGGAAAAGTACAAAACGTACTGCCAAGCATGGAAGCGGCATTTATTGATATTGGCCGCGGTCGAAATGGTGTGCTTTATGCCGGTGAAGTTAATTGGGATGCTGCCGGAATGGATGGGCAACCAAAGCGAATTGAATTAGCACTTCATACCAATGACAAAGTTTTGGTACAAGTAACTAAGGATCCAGTAGGGCAAAAAGGAGCACGCCTCACTAGCCAAATTTCTTTACCCGGTCGTTATTTAGTTTTTGTTCCAGACGGTTCGGTAACAGGCATAAGCAGAAAGTTGCCTGAAGGGGAAAGAATTCGCTTAAAAAAGATCTTACGTGACATTGTTCCTGAGGGCGCGGGGGTAATTGTCCGAACTGCTGCTGAGGGAGCAACAGAAGAACAATTGCAACGAGATGTCGCTCGCTTACAAGCGCAATGGGAAAACATTAAACAGCAAACTGAATCAGCTTCGCCAACCTCACTTTTATATTCTGAACCAGATCTTGCCATCAGAGTTGTGAGGGATATTTTCAATGAAGATTTTAAGAAATTAATTGTGCAGGGTGAAGATGCCTGGGATACGGTTGAGCAATACGTAACCTACGTTGCACCAGATCTAGCCTCAAGATTAGAAAAATGGGTTAACACCGACGATGTATTTAGTGCGCATCGAATTGATGAGCAATTAGCCAAGGCTTTAGATCGTAAGGTTTATTTGCCATCAGGTGGATCGCTAGTAATTGATCGCACCGAAGCGATGACGGTAATTGACGTTAACACTGGAAAATTCATCGGCCAGGGTGGCAACCTAGAAGACACTGTTACAGAAAATAACTTACAAGCTGCTGAAGAAATCGTTAGACAACTTAGGTTGCGCGATATCGGAGGCATTATTGTTATTGACTTCATTGACATGGTGCTGGAAGCAAACAGAGATGCCGTGGTGCGTCGATTAGTGGAATGCCTTGGTCGAGATCGAACCAAGCATCAAGTTGCAGAAGTCTCATCGTTAGGGCTTGTTCAAATGACTCGAAAGAGAATTTCATCGGGTCTTTTGGAGACATTCTCAGAAAATTGCGAAGCTTGCAATGGCCGGGGAGTCAAGGTTTTCTCTGAACCGGTTGAGCACAAACACTCAGATCGACTCATGAAACCCAGAAAAGATGAGAATTCAGAGGGTGAAGAAAAGACAGCTTAAACCCAACTGAAGCCCCGAGAGAGGGGTTTTAGTAATCTAGGACGACCTGCCCAAAGGCATTAAAAGGGAGAAAATTTTGTACGCGATAGTAAAAACCGGCGCAAACCAAGAAAAGGTTGCCGTCGGAGATCAAATCACCACCAATCGGGTGGATGCCGCTTTGGGTAGCAAAGTTGAGTTGCCAGCGGTTTTGCTGGTTGAAGATGGCGCAATTACTCACGACCCTAAAACTCTTGCAGATACAAAAGTTTTGGCAGAAGTTGTATCCCATTCACGTGGGCCAAAAATTAGCATTCAACATTATCGAAATAAAACTGGTTATAAGCGTCGATTGGGCCACAGACAAGAATTAACCACGCTTCGGGTGACCGATATAAAGGTAGGTAAGTAAACATGGCATCCAAAAAAGGTGTATCAAGTACTCGTAACGGTCGAGATTCAAATGCACAAAGATTAGGCGTTAAGCGTTTCGGTGGGCAATTAGTGGGTGCTGGTGAAATTTTAGTTCGCCAAAGAGGTACCCGTTTTCACGCTGGTCAAAATGTTGGCCGTGGCGGAGATGACACCTTATTTGCTCTAGCAAATGGAGAAGTGCGATTTGGAACTCGACGCGGTCGTCGTGTGGTAGATATCGTGCCAGCGGAGTAGTCCGCTCAAATTGATTTGAAAAGGGCGGGGTAATCCCGCCCTTTTTCATTTTTTAGTAAGGGGGTGTAGTCAATGTTCGTCGATCAAGTAACTATTTATGCCAAAGCAGGAGATGGCGGCAACGGCTGCACTTCGGTTTTGAGAGAAAAATTTAAACCACTAGGTGGTCCTGATGGTGGAGATGGCGGAAAAGGCGGAGACGTCATTGTAAAAGTTGATCTTGACGTAAATAGTTTGTTGGAATTTCATCGCTATCCGCACCAATCCGCACCAAATGGAAAGCCGGGTATGGGTGGACATAAAGCGGGTGCAAATGGTGAAGATTTAATTTTGCGAGTTCCCAATGGAACGGTAGTAAAAAATAATGACGGTGAAGTCTTAGTAGATTTATTGGGCGCAGGATCTGAATTTGTAATAGCGCAGGGCGGAAGAGGCGGATTAGGTAACGCTAGCTTGGCTTCTACTAAAAGAAAAGCACCCGGGTTTGCACTTTTAGGTGAAGAGGGTGATTATCAAGAAGTTCATCTTGAACTTAAATCTTTGGCAGATGTTGCCTTAGTGGGATTTCCATCGAGTGGAAAATCGAGTTTGATTTCAGTAATAAGTGCAGCAAAACCTAAAATTGCTGATTACCCATTTACTACTTTGGTACCTAACCTGGGAGTGGTTCGCGCAGGTGAAACATCCTTTACTGTTGCCGATGTTCCAGGCTTAATCCCAGGAGCCAGCGAGGGCAAAGGGCTTGGATTAGATTTTTTAAGACATATAGAGCGTTGCAGCGTGATTGCCCATGTGATTGATTGCGCAACCTTAGAACCAAATCGAGACCCTTTGAGTGATTTAGCGGCAATCGAAAAAGAATTAGAGAATTACAGTGACTTTAAGGATAGAGCTCGTGTTGTGGTGCTAAATAAAACAGATATTCCCCAAGCGATGGATCTTGCCACGATGGTAAAAGCAGAATTAGAACAAGCTGGTTATGAAGTGTTTGTCATTTCTACGCTTACCAAAGAGGGAATTCCAGCCTTGATATATGCACTAGCAGAAAAAGTTAACAATTTTCGAGCTTCCTTACCTGTTGAGCAATCAACTCGAATTGTTTTGAAGCCAAAACCAGTAGATGAGATCACTTTTGAAGTTTCCTTTGATGGAACCCGTTTCTGGGTTAAAGGTGAAAAAATATTTCGATGGGTAAAACAAACGGATTTTTCTAACGATGAAGCGGTGGGCTATTTAGCCGACCGCTTAGCTCGCGCCGGTGTTGAAGAAGAATTACTACGTCAAGGTGCAAAAGCGGGTAGCGAAGTGGCGATTGGTGAAGGCGCTGATGCTGTGCTGTTTGATTGGCAACCCTCTATCGAGGCCGGTAGAGCGGCAACTAAGGGACCACGCGGTAGTGATATTAGGTTGGACTATCGATGAGTATTGAGCTCTTAAAAAAAATCGCCAATGCAAAAAGAATTGTGATAAAAGTTGGCTCTTCATCATTGACAAGCCAAAGCGGCTCGATAGATATAGCGCGGTTAAATAACTTAGTTGATGAGATTGCTAACAAAAAAAAGCAAGGCGCTGACATTGTCTTGGTTTCATCTGGAGCCATAGCAGCTGCTTTAGCTCCGCTGGGTTTAAAGACTCGGCCTCGAGATTTAATAATGCAACAAGCGGCAGCCAGCGTTGGGCAAGGTTTATTAGTGCATAGATACACAGAGAGGTTTGCTAGTCATAAAATTGTTGCCGGTCAAATTCTTTTGACATCTGAAGATATTTCGCGCCGCAGTCATTATCGAAACGCAATAAGAACCTTTAATCAACTTTTTGAATTAGGGGTAATTCCTATCGTCAACGAAAATGACACGGTTGCGACTGAAGAAATCAGATTTGGTGATAACGATCGCTTAGCGGCATTAGTTGCAAATTTAGTTCAAGCTGATCTTTTACTTTTGCTTTCAGATGTAGAGGGATTATTTGACAAATCACCCAGCCAACCTGGGGCACAACTTATTTCAGAAGTTAAAGATTTTGAAGAAATTTCTCAAGTAAAAGTTGGCAATGAGTCTGGCTCGAAACTTGGATCTGGTGGCATGCTCACTAAATTGACCGCGGCAAAAATTGCAAGCTCAGCAGGTATCTGCGTAGTTTTAACTGATGCAAAAAATTTAGCTAAGGCTTTAAATGGCCAGAGTGTAGGCACGCTATTTCACCCCGCAAGTGATCGACATTCGGCCCGCGAGCTGTGGCTCGCGCATGCCAGCGTGGTGATGGGTTCGGTAATAGTTGATAAAGGGGCTGAAAATGCTTTGCTAAAAGAGCGCGCCTCGCTGTTAGCTGCTGGAATCAAATCAGTTTCTGGGGATTTTGCCATAGGGGATGTAATTTCAGTGCTAAATGAAAATCAAAGAGAGATTGCTCGTGGATTAGTGAACTTTGATTCAAGTGAATTGCCCAAGATAATAGGTAAGACTTCAAAAAAGATTATTGAACAGTTGGGTGAAGATTTGGTGCGTGAAGTTATTCATCGAGACGATTTAGTTTTAATCTAAGGAGCATAGTGAGCACAATTCAAGATCAAGTCCTGGCGACAGCTAAAGCTGCTCAAAGTGCCTCGTGGAGTCTAGCAACTGCAAGTCGTGCTAAAAAAGATTCTGCTTTAAGAAATATGAGCTACAAATTAAGACATAATATCGAGGCAATTGTTGAAGCAAATAAAAAAGATTTAACAAATGCAAAAAAAAATAATTTAGATCCTAAATTGATTGATAGGTTGACTCTTAATGAAGAGCGAGTCGATGAACTCGCTGAGGCTTTATTGATAATTGAAAAATTACCGGATCCTATTGGTGAGGTTATCCGAGGCTGGGTTCAGCCAAATGGACTAAAAATAGAACAATTAAGAGTACCGTTAGGTGTTGTCGGAATTATTTACGAAGCACGGCCCAACGTCACAGTAGATGCTGCAGCTATTTGCTTAAAGAGTGGAAACAGTGTATTACTAAGGGGATCTGCTAGCGCTAAGTTCACAAATCAAAAATTAGTTGAAATTTTGCAAGAGGCACTAGTTGAAGAGGGATTACCTCAAGAAGCAATTCAAATGGTTCCAGGTGACACGCATGAAGCAGTTCAGCATTTGATGAATGCTAGAGGCTTAATTGATGTCTTGATTCCACGTGGCGGCGCAAGCTTGATTGAAAGTGTGGTTCGTGATTCAAAGATTCCAGTAATCGAAACAGGAATTGGCAATTGCCATGTTTATATTGACGAGACTGCTGATATCCAGATGGCGACAAACATAATTGTTAATTCAAAAGTTCAACGATGCACCGTTTGCAACGCAGCTGAAACACTGCTAGTTCACAAAAAAATTGCAAAAGAGTTTTTACCAGTTGCCTTAGATGCTTTGAAACAAAGTGGAGTTACCTTACACATTGATAAAAAATTTGAGGAGTTTGCAAAAGCTGCACAAATTAATTATCTTCCAGCGACTGATGAAGATTGGGCAGCGGAATATTATTCGCTAGATTTAGCGGCGAAAATTGTCGACGATATGGATGAAGCCATTGCCCATATTCGTCAATGGTCTAGTCAGCACACCGAGGCAATTGTCACCAATTCCGTAGCAGCAGCACAAAAGTTCACGGCCGAAGTGGATGCTGCTGCAGTAATGGTGAATGCCTCCACCCGTTTTACAGATGGCGGTGAATTTGGTTTTGGAGCGGAAATGGGAATCTCAAATCAGAAATTACACGCCCGGGGGCCAATGGGTTTAATTGAAATGACTAGTAGCAAGTATGTTGTTACTGGGACCGGTCAAATTCGCCAATAGAAAGGTAGCGAGATGAAGTTTTTAGCAGCAGAGTTAGCAGAACATTCTGAGGCAGGACTTTCCCCTATTTGGGTTGGTGTTGGCACCTTTGCCGTCTTAACTTTGCTTTTAATTATCGTGACCAGATTTGACGCCGAACGTTAAAGCGGTAGCGCTCTTTGGTGGCAGCTTTGACCCAGTTCACAACGGGCATATTGCAGTCGCAAAATATGTAATCGAACAGGGTTTAGTAGCAGAAGTTATTTTTACTCCGGTTGGCGTCCCTTGGCAAAAATCGCAACCCAAAGCTGCAGCTAGCGACAGGAAAGCAATGCTGGAGTTAGCGGTTAAGGATTACCCAGAGTTCACTGTTTCTTCGAGTGAGCTAGATAGATCTGGAGTCAGCTACACAATTGATACCGTTGAAGAATTGCAAGCTGAAGATCCAACCAAAAAAATCTACTTATTACTAGGTGCTGATGCAGCAAATGGAGTTACCACATGGCATCGAGCGGCAGAATTAATTTCCAAAGTTAACTTTTTGGTTGTAGCTAGAAATCAACAAGAGTCGCCCGAATTAAATTTTGAATTTCATTTCATCAATATGCCAATGATAGATGTTTCTTCAAGCATGATCAGAAATCTGGTTCTTTCAGGTAATTCAGTTTCCCACTTAGTTCCAAATGAAGTTAATTCATACATTTTAGACCATAATTTGTATAAATTTTCTGGTGTGAGATAATAAAGAAGTTATTAAGAAAGTGAAGGTTGTGTGACCGCGTCTAAACGCGCAAGGGATTTAGCTCAAATTGCCGCTAAAGCAGCACTTGAAAAATTAGCTACAGATGTTTTAATTATTGACGTAAGTGAAAAGTTTCCTTTGAGTGATATTTTTGTAATCGCTTCTGGGCAAAATGTTCGACAAGTTTCAGCAATAGTAGACGAAATTGAAAAAGAATTAGCAAAAGTAGAAGTAAAAGTATTACGAAAAGAAGGCACTAAAGAAAGTCAATGGATTTTATTAGATTTTTCAGAGATTATTGTGCATGTTCAATTAGCTGAAAATCGAGAAGTCTACGCGCTAGAAAGACTTTGGAAAGATTGCCCAATTGAGGTTGTTAGTGGCTGAAAAGAACTTGATTCTCTGGCGACACGGGCGCACGGTTTGGAATAAAGAACAAAGATTTCAAGGGCAAACTGATGTACCTTTGGATGAAGTTGGTTTGGCTCAGGCACAAAGAGCTGCTCAATTATTAAAACACCTCGACCCCCATCATTTAGTTTCATCAGATTTACAGCGAGCCCTGAAGACCGCAGAAGAATTGGCACGCCTAACTAACTTGGAAATTGCTGTTGACAGCGACTTTAGAGAAACGGCCCATGGCCAATGGGAGGGTAAGACTTATCAAGAATTACGAGAAAAATATGGTGAGATTTATCAACGTTGGTCTGCTGGAACAGAGATAAGACCGGGCGATACCGGAGAAACAAGAATTGAAGTAGCCAATCGAATGGTAAGAGGAATTAATCGATATCTTCCAGAAATTGAAGATGGTGGCACCCTAGTTGTTGCAACTCATGGAGGCGCCGCGCGTGCTGCTGTTGCACAACTACTTGATTTGCCAAAAAATCTCTGGGGAAGTTTGGGGATTTTGGCTAATTGTTCTTGGGTAGTACTGCAGGAGGCGTCAGGGCTCGATTCGAAATGGAGACTTATCGAATATAACTCAGGGTCTTTACCAATACCGGCCTTAAGCGATGATCGCTAGTTTCAGTAGAGTAATGCAGATTTAAAAATCGGGGCTATAGCTCAGTTGGTAGAGCACTTGCATGGCATGCAAGGGGTCAGGGGTTCAAGTCCCCTTAGCTCCACACTAAATTACTCCAAGTGAGTATGGAAACTAACGAATTAGAAGGTCGTCACTCTTTTAACGTTGAAGAAATTCAAAATAAATGGCTTGGAGTTTGGGAAGAATTAAATTCATTTAAATCTTCAGATGATCCAAACGATCCTCGCCCCAGGATTTATGTCTTAGATATGTTTCCTTACCCATCTGGTGACCTTCATATGGGACACGCTGAAGCTTTTGCGATAGGCGACGTAGTTGCGCGTTATTGGTTCCAAAAGGGTTGGAATGTGATGCATCCAATTGGCTGGGATTCTTTTGGACTTCCAGCAGAAAATGCTGCTATTAAACGTGGCGAGAATCCTGCTACTTGGACTTATCAAAATATCGAAACTCAAGCAAACTCTTTTAAACGTTATGCCATCTCATTTGATTGGAGTCGGCGTCTTCACACTTCAGATCCAGAATATTATCGCTGGACTCAATGGTTATTTTTACAATTCTTTAAAAATAATTTGGCTTATCGTAAAGCCAGCAATGTGAATTGGTGTCCTTCATGTCAAACCGTACTTGCTAATGAGCAGGTGGTTTCTGGTGAGTGCGAGCGTTGTAGTGCAACAGTTACCAAAAGAGAACTAACACAGTGGTACTTCAAAATTACTGATTATGCACAAAGATTGCTGGATGATATCGAGAAATTAAAAGGCAAGTGGCCAGAGCGAGTTTTGACAATGCAGCAAAACTGGATTGGTCGTTCTGAGGGAGCGTATGTTGATTTTGAAATTGAAGGTAAAGATAAATCTGTAACTGTTTTTACCACTAGGCCAGATACGCTTTATGGAGCTACTTTCTTTGTAGTTGCCCCTGATTCTGCAATTGCTCAACAGTTAGTTTCCGACGAAAAAAGATCCGAATTTGAAAAATATCTTGAAGAGGTAAAGAAAACTACAGAAATTGAGCGTCTTGCATCTGATCGAAGAAAGACTGGAGTGTTTCTAGGTACCTATGCGATAAACCCTGTGAATCAAGAGCGCTTACCGATTTGGGCTGCCGACTATGTGTTATCAGAATATGGGACAGGCGCAGTGATGGGTGTTCCTGCTCATGATCAGCGAGACCTAGATTTCGCTAAAGAGTTTGGATTAAATGTAGTGACGGTTGTCGAGACGGAAGAAGCGGATCCAGCAAAGACTTTTATCGCAACATCTGGGGATGGAATATTAACCAACTCTGGGCCCTTGAATGGTCTTAATAAATCAGCAGCAATTCAAAAAATTACTGAAATTTTAGAAGAACAAAAACTCGGAAAAAAAGCTGTCAATTTCAGGTTAAGAGACTGGTTGCTTTCTCGGCAAAGGTATTGGGGTGCACCTATTCCAATAATTCATTGTGAGGATTGTCAGGAAGTGCCCGTCCCTGAGGATCAGCTACCTGTGATTTTGCCAAATTTAAAGGGCGAAGAGTTAGCACCAAAGGGCACTTCTCCACTTGCCGCAGCAGTTGACTGGGTTAACACCACGTGCCCAAAATGTAATAAGCCAGCCAAGCGCGATACCGACACCATGGATACTTTCGTAGATTCATCTTGGTATTACTTGCGTTATCCGTCAAATAAAGATGAAACTCAAGCATTTGATAAGCGGGCTTTAAGTCAGTGGTTGCCGGTAGCTCAATATGTGGGCGGAGTGGAACACGCAATATTGCATCTGTTGTACAGCAGATTTTTTACCAAGGTATTAAAGGACTTAAAGTTAGTAGATTTTGACGAGCCATTTACCGCACTGTTAAATCAGGGGCAAGTGATTTTGGGCGGCTCTGCGATGAGTAAGTCCAAGGGAAACATGGTTGACCTCGGTGAACAAATTGAAGAATTTGGGGTAGATGCTGTCAGATTGACGATGGTTTTTGCCGGACCACCAGAAGACGACATCGATTGGGCAGATGTATCGCCTGCCGGTGCAAAAAAGTTCTTAGCTCGTGCTTTACGTTTAGCAAGAGATGTCTCATCACCGAAAGGTATTGATTTTGCTAGCGGTGATAAAGCATTGCGCCAAGCAGTTCATAAAACCATAAAAGAAGTAACCGAATTGATTGACAGTTTTCGATTCAATGTTGCGATTGCCAGGCTGATGGAACTCGTAAACGTTACTCGCAAGGCTATAGATTCCGGTTGTGGAGCAAGTGATCCATCAGTTCGAGAATCAACTGAATTTATTGCGATCGCACTCTCTTTGGTGGCTCCCTACACCGCAGAAGAGATGTGGGAAGTTTTAGGTTTTAAACCAACTGTTGCTAAGGCAGGATGGCGAGAAGCAGATCCTGATTTATTAAAGCAAGAGAGTGTTATTTGTGTTGTGCAAGTGGCCGGTAAATTAAGAGCAAAATTATCGGTTAATCCTAATATTTCTGAGGACGCACTAAAAGAATTAGCTTTAGCAGATGAGAATGTTCAAAAGAGTTTAAATGGCGCCCAAATCAAAGCTTTTATAGTACGAGCTCCCAAGCTCATCAACATCGTTCCAGAGTAATAGTTTTCCACAGCTTGACTGTGACCTGCGCTTAATCGATAAAAAAATGTCATGATTTTGTCATGGACTTTCAAAAAAATTTACCACCTGAACTCGAAGAACGCTGGCAGAAGCTTCGTGAACAATTTAAGCCGTTAGAAATTACAGAAAATTCTAAAAATATAAAACTATTCAAAATTGATAAGCAAACATTCTTCGCTGTTTCAGTAATTGTCTTAGCTACTTTGTTTTTAGCTTGGATCTGGTGGTCTGCCGGTAAGTATCAACCAGTTACTACGCAATCATCAAGCCTTTTAGCTGATAGCTCCATTGGTGCGGCAACTAAAAAACCACTAGAAACTGGTGAAATTTTTGTTCATATTTATGGTGAGGTCTTAAATCCGGGCGTCTACCGCATGCCCGCTGGCTCTCGCGTATTTGAAGTGATTGATTTAGCTGGTGGGCAAACCTCGAATCAACAACTGACAATAAATCTTGCTCAAATTTTAAGTGATGGTGATCAAATATATATCGGAGAGTTTGCTGAAATTAAAACTGAATCTCCGAAGAAAAATTCTCAAAATAAAGATATAAAAAACAACTGTATAAATATAAATACGTCAAGCGCTTCAGAGCTGGACACTTTGCCCGGTGTAGGCCCCGTAATTAGTCAAAAGATAATCGACTGGCGCGAGTCAAATGATTATTTTCAAAGTATTTCCGATTTAAAAAAAGTAAAGGGAATCGGAGATGCTACATTTAAAGAACTTGAGCCCCTGGTTTGCATTTAGTTTTTGATTTAAGACTTATTTATATTGCATTAGGAATCTGGCTAAATTTATTTCTCATAATTAAAATTAATAGCTATTCTCATTTAATAATTCTCTTTATAGGTTGCTTTATCTATACTTTTTTGAAAAGAGACTATTTGTTAGAGATAGTTCTGTTAATAATTTTGCTTATTTCTTCAACACTTTCTATATATTCAAGAGTCAATACCTTAAATCAAGAAATCACAAACGACTTAATTAATGAAAGTTCATTAATTACGGTGACGGCTGAAACAAAGAGCGATTTATTGTTGAGAACGAATAAAAATCTTTACACCAACCAGGATTACTGGGAAGTTTTTGCTAAAACTCAAGCAGTTAAAAATGATTCTGAATCTTGGCAAGTGTCGTTACCAGTTATTTTTTCATTTAGTCAATTACCAGAAAGACTTGACTTTGGCACAAAAGTTCAAGTAACAGGAAGCATTGTTTCGTCATATCGTCCAGATAAGGCTTTTTTGGTCAGAGTGGAAGAATTAACGGTTATTAAAAAACCCCAAATGATGTATTACATAATAAATAT